>Ga0182737_1001390_pt1 | contig 24155 bp, 19 predicted proteins | sample eDN5th30CBELigOP_FD_128878 | JGI IMG/M metagenome (GOLD analysis project Ga0182737, IMG submission 128878) | Enriched Organic Plus compost microbial communities from Emeryville, California, USA - eDNA 5th pass 30_C BE-Lig OP (version 2) (version 2) ...
ATGCCCTCGGTCGCATCGTGCGATGTGGTCGCGTATTCGTGCACGATGCCGATCTCGGTGCGCAGCCCCTCGTCGAGCTGGCTCTGCCGGCCCACGTCGATCAGCTTCTTCATGGTCCGATACGCATGCGGGCTGTGCTGACCCGCGGCGGCGACCAGGTTGATCGAGGCGCCCTCCAGCTCCTCCAGAGGCGCTACGAGCGTCGTCAGGCCGACCTGCGATGCCTCGTCGGCGCTGTACAGCCGTCCGGACAGCATCCACTCCTTGGCCTTCTGCCAGCCGATCGCCCGGCCCAGCCGCTGGCTGCCGCCCGCGCCCGGCAACTGGCCCGATCCGAGATGTCCGTCGCCGATCCGCGCCGTGTCGGCCATCGTCAGGAAGTCGCACGCCAGCGCGAGCTCGATGCCGCCCGCCACGCACGCCCCGTTCACGACCGCGCAGGTCACCAGAGGACCGCGCTCAAGGCGTTCGGCGAGCTTGCGGAAGTCCTCGAGGAACTGCCCGAAACGGGCGGGACTGCGATACAGGTCGAGGTACTTGCGCAGATCGCCGCCGGCCGAGAACGCCGCCCCCTCGCCGGTGATGAGGAAACCCCGCACCCGCGGATCGGCCTCGGCGTCGTCGAGGTGCTGCAGCAGCGCCTTGACGGTGTCGTGATCGATCGGATTGCGCAGCTCCGGACGGTTGATCCGGATCAGCATCCCGCGGGTGCCGTCGACCTCCCAGTCCTCGCGGATCGTCACCTCGGCGGTCTCGGTGGTGGTCACGCCGGTCCTCCTCGTTGATCGTGGACGGTGACGGCCAGTTCGGTCTTGCGGACCTTGCCCGTCGGCGTCCGGGGCAGCTCCTTGACGAGCGCCAGGTGCTGGGGCAGCTTGTAGGTCGCCATCTCTCGTTCCCGGAGGTAGTCGACCACGTCGGACAGCTCCAGCGCGATATCGCCTTCCGGGACGATACAAGCGGCGACGATCTCGCCGAGTCGATCATCCGCGATTCCCACCACGGCGACCTCGCGGACCCCGGGCATCTCGACCAGGAGATCCTCGATCTCACGGGGCGCGATGTTCAGGCCGCCGCGGATGATGGTCTCCTTCTTGCGGCCGACCACGGCCACATAGCCGTCGCTGTCGACCGTGCCGAGGTCGCCGCTGCGCAGCCAGCCGTCCTCGGTGAAGGTCGCCCGGGTGCGCTCGGGATCGTCGAAGAACCCGACGCAGACGTTCGGGCCGCGCACCATCAGCTCGCCGACCTCGCCCGTCGGCACCTGATGACCGTCGTCGTCCCACGCCTGGACCTCGGTGCTGCGCGGCGGCAGGCCGTCGGTCTCCTCGCGCTGGCGTTGCGTCGCGGACTGCTGGTTCCACGAGATGATCAGGCCCTCGGTCGACCCGTAGATGCGCAACACGTTCACGCCCTGCTGCGCCGCTTCGCGGACCAGTTCGGCGGCGACGGGGGCACCGCCGCAGCCGAATGACCGCATCGTCGACAGATCGCGACCCTCCTCGCGCGCCGTGCGCAGCAGATCGGACAGGAACGTCGAGGCGGCCAGCGTGTAGGTGCAGCGGTAGCGCTCGATCAGCTCGGCGGCCCGCGCCGGCTCCCAGCGGTCCTGCAGCACCACCGGCAGGCCGTGGAGCAGGGCGAGCCGGACACCGAAGTTGAAGCCTGTGGAGTGTCCGACCGGCGACGGCATCCACACGACGTCGTCGTCCGTCAAGGCCAGGTGCTCGACCGTCGCGCCCGCGGAATGGTTGACCGTCTCCTCGGTGTGCATCACGGCCTTGGGCTGCGACTCGGTGCCGGAGGTGAAGATCAGCTCGCTGACCGCACGCGCATCGACGACCGGCAGATCATCGGCGGGCTCACGCTGGAGCACCGTGTCGAGGTCGATGTCGCCGCCCGAACCCACCACGAGATGCGCGAAGGAGAGGCCGTCCTCGTCGCGCAGTCGCCGGGCCAGGTCCACGTGATCGAATCCGCGGTAGGTATCGGGCGTGACGTAGACCTGCGCCCGCGAGACATCGAGGAAGTGGCGCAGCTCCTTGTGCCGGTAGTTCGGCAGCAACGGGTTCAGCCGCGCACCCACCATCAACGCGGCCAGGTCGACCACGACCGTCTGATAACGACTGGGCAGCTGCACCGAGACGCCGCCGCCCGGCGTGACACCGGCCTCGATCAGCCAGCCGGCGACGCGACGCGCGTCGTCGAACAGCTCACGATAGGTCGCCTCGCGACCGTCGGCCCCGTCGACGACAGCGAGAGCGTCGGGCCGCTCGTCGGCCCACCGCCGGACCGCCTCGCCGAGTGTCACGGTAGACCACTCGCCCGAGGATCGATAGCGCTGCTCCTGTTCGGTGGTGTGCACGCGAACGTCTGCGGTCATGACTGCACCTCCGGAACGAAGACGATCGGCGGGCGCCCTGCCTCGCCGGGGAAGGTGGCCATCAGGCGAAGCCCGGCCACCAGCGCGGACGGCTCGACCTGCTCGACGCGGGCGAACAGCCGTGCTCCCTCGTCGAGCTCGATCGCACCGACGACGTAGGGCACCTGGGCCGCCAGATCCGCGTCCCAGGCGTAATGGACCACGACCCACGAGTACAGCTCGCCACCGCCGGCCGCGATGACCTCGTCGAGTCCGGCCGCCCCGCACTCCGGACACGACGGAAGCGGCAGCGCGAAATGCGTACCGCAGGTGCGGCAACGGCGCAACGGGATGCTGCCCGTGCCCACGACCTCCCAGAAGTGGTCGTTCTCCGGGTCCAGCCCCGTGATCAGTGCGTCAGTCATCACGGTCATGCTGCTCTCCGATCCCGGCGCAGCACCAGGGCCGAGCCGTCGGTCAGCGCACCGGACGTCACGACGCACGTCTCGGCACCGGCCACCGTGCGGGTGCCTGCGCGCCCCTGGAGCTGGAAGACCGCCTCGGCCACCGTGTTCATCCCGTGCAGGTATCCCTCGGCGAGCAGGCCGCCGTTGGTGTTGACGGGAAGTCTCCCGCCGGGCGACGTGTCGCCCGCCCGGATCATGGCCGCAGCCTCGCCGCGCTCGGCCAGGCCGAGGCCCTCCATCGCCAGCAGCACACTGCTCGAGAAGCAGTCGTACAGCTGGGCCATGTCGACCTCGTGAGGCCCGATGCCGGCACCGCCCCAGAGTTCGTCGGCGATGTCGTGGGTGTAGTTGCGGGTCATGTCGGGCCAGAGCAGGGCATCGCCGGCATCGAGCCCGGACCGCTTGCCCGTGCCGTACGCCGCGCCCTCGATGATCACCGGGTCGTGCCGCAGGTCGCGGGCCTGCTCCGCCGACGTGACGAGCACCGCGCAGGCGCCGTCGGCCTCCGTGGTGCAGTCGGCGGCCCGGAACGGGTCGGCGATCATCGGCGACTCCAGGTACTGCTCGATCGTCAGCGGGCTGCGCCGGATGGCACGCTCGTTGTCGACGGCCCACCGGCGCTGCGCGACCGCGACCGCACCCAGGTCGAGCTCCGAGCCGCCCGTCTCGATCAGGAACCGGCGGGCCCACATCGCGATGAACTGCGGGTAGGCGGTGAATCCGTAGGGGTACCGGAACGCCGGGCCCAGGCCGGCGGCGCGGGTGCTACCGACCCGCTGACCGCTGCGCCCGTTCAACGCTCGGAAGACCAGGACGTTACGGGCCATGCCGGTCGAGACGGCGGCGGCCGCCTGCATGACCAGGAACGACGGTGCCTGACCGCCGAGGCTCACATCGCTGAGGTAGCGGGGCCGGGGCAGGCCGAGCGCCGTCGCGACACCCTGCGACGACACCGAGTCGTTGTTGAAGCTGAAGCTGATGATGCCGTCGATGTCGTGCAGATCCAGCCCGGCGTCTTCAGCGGCGGTGCGGCAGGCTTCCACCGCCTGGGACATCACCGATCGACCCGATCTCTTGGTCAGCTCGGTCATGCCGACGCCGGCTAGCGCCGTCGTACCGAGGAACCCGAGCCGTCGTGTGTCAGTCACTTCTCTCCTTCATTCATGGGCGACCCCGTCCGGAGGCCGCCGAGACGCGGCCGGACCGGGTGGAGGCCCGGTCCGGCCGACGCCTCACTTGGTGAGGTCCACCTGTTCGGCCTTGGCGCCGTTCATCTTGTAGGTCACCAGGTAGTCGCCCTGGTAGCCGTCGTGACGGTCCGCGGTGAACTCGATCTTCGTGCCCGCCTTGCCCGACACGCCCTCGAACGGCTTCATCGAGTTCAAGGCGTCGGCCAGTTCCTGGCCGCCCTTTCCGTCGGTGGCCTTCAGCGCTTCGACGAGCACGTGGAACGCGTCGTACGTCTGCGCCGGGTGCTCGGTGAGGGTGTCCTCGCCGAACTCCTTCGTGTACGCGTCGAAGAACGCCTGCGTGCTGTCCTTCGTCTGGTCCAGGTTCTGCAGCGAGTACACACCGGGCAGATCCGTGTAGGCATCGCCGGCGATCTTGATCGCGTCGTTGACCAGGATCGGGCTGAAGCCGATCAGGGGCTTGTCCAGGCCCTGCTCCAGCATCGTCTTCGCGACCAGACCGTGATCGCTGCCGGCCGAACCGCCGATCAGGACGCCGTCCGGGTTCTCCTTGCTGGCGCTGGCGACCTGGGCCGACACATCGGTGCCGTTGATCGGGTACTCGATCGGCTTGCCCGCGAACGTCAGGCCGACCTCCTTGGCCCGCGACAGGAACAGGTCCTTCAGCTGGAGTCCGGCCGGGCCCGAGTCGTTGAGCAGGACCGGCTTCTTCAACCCGAGCGCCTTGGCCGTGTCGACGACGCCGTTGGCGTAGTCGGTCAGCAGCGGAGCGATGCGGTAGGTGAACTTCGCGTCCTTCGTGACGGCCTCGGACGTGGCCGACGACGTGATGAACGGGATCTTCGAGCGCTCGGCGACCTCGCGGATCGCCAGCGCCTCGCCACTGGACTGAGCGCCGATGATCGCGACCGCCTTGTCACGGGTGATGGCGCGCTGCGCCTCCTTCGTGGCACCTTCGGGGGTCAGCTCGTCGTCGTACACCTTGATCTTGATGTCGCGGCCGTCGACGCCGCCGTCGGCGTTGATCTCCTCGACCGCGAGCTTGGCGGCGTTCTCCATCTGCTCGGCGGTCTTGGCCGACGCGCCCGTGAGCGGGACGATGACCGCGACGGTGATCGGGTCTCCCCCTCCGTCGCCGTCGTCGCCACCGCCGCCGCACGCGGCGAGGGTGAGCACGGCCGACAGGGCGACCGCGCATGTCCTGGTGAGCTTCATGCCACTACTCCTCTTCCTCCTGAGGGACCGTCATCGACGTCCCGCTCTGACCGAAGTACGCGTTCTTGATCGCGTCCTCGCTGAGATCCCCGCCGTTGGCCGACAGGGTGACTTCGCCGAGCCGAAGAATGTGGAGCCGGTCGCACAGCGCGTTGAGGCGGCCGAGGTTCTGCTCGACCACCAGCAGCGACAGGCCGGTCTCGCGCAACATGCGCAGGGACTCGTAGATGCGATCGATCACGACGGGCGCGAGCCCCAGTGAGGGCTCGTCGAGCAACAGCAGGCGCGGCTTGGACACCAGCGCCCGCCCGATGCTGACCATCTGCTGCTCACCGCCCGACAGCAGGCCGGCGAGCTGACGCCGACGCTCGTGCAGGACCGGGAACAGCTCGTAGACCGTGGGGAGCACCTCGTCGAGCCGCGCATGCACGCCGCCGGGCCAGCGCGAGATGGCGGCGAGGCGCAGGTTCTCCTCCACCGTCAGGGTCCGCATGACGCGGTGGCCCTCGGGAAGCAGCACGATCCCGCGGCGGAGCCGGGCGTCGGGGCGTTCGCGCTTGAGTGGCGTTCCGTCCAGGAGCACGTCGCCCGAGCGCACCGGCACCAGGCCGGCCAGCGTCTTCAGCAGCGTGCTCTTGCCGGCGCCGTTCGCGCCGACGACGCCGACCGCGGTACCGGCCTCGATCGAGAGGCTGACGTCGTGCAGCACGTCGGTCGCCGATCCGTAACCGGACCGCAGGCCGTTGATCTCCAGCAGGGCGCTCATGCGTCACCTCCGAAGTAGGCCGCGACGACTTCACGGCGTTCGAGCACCTCGGCCGGTTCGCCCGTCGCCAGGGTCTGGCCGCGATCCAGGACGTGGATGCGATCCGACACGGCCGCGACGAAGGAGACGTTGTGGTCGATCAGCAGGACGCCGATGCCGGCTTCGGCCAGACGGCCGATGATGACCGCGAGGTTGTCGCGCTCGTGATCGCTCAGACCGGCGCCCGGCTCGTCGAGCAGGACGAACGCAGGCCGCGTCGCGAGAGCCCGTGCGATCTCGGTCAGCCGCTGATGGGCGTACGGCTGTGATCCGGCGGGCTCGGTCAGCCCGGTGTGCACGTCGAGCGCCTCCAGGAGGCCGACGGCCCGGCCCAGGGCATCGCGCGTGTCCTCACGCGCACGCCGCGAGTCGACGATCTCGCCCAGGTCTCCGGCCCGCGCCACCCCTGCGAAGCCGAGCGCGACATTGCCGACGACGCTGACGTCGGGCAGCAGGCGAGGCGTCTGGAACGTCCGCACGACACCGCGTTGGGCCACCTCGTGCGGGCGGCTGCGGTCGAGGCGGGCGCCGTCGAGCGACACCTGCCCCGCGGTCGGGCGCACATGTCCCGTGACGACGTTGACCAGGGTGGTCTTGCCCGCCCCGTTCGGCCCGATCAGGCCGAGCACCTCACCGGAGCGGACTTCGAGCGTGACGTCGTCGAGCGCCCGGACTCCGCCGAAGTCGACCGACACGTCGGCGACGCGCAAGGTGGCATCGGTGCGCGGCGCGTCGAACTGGGCCGCTCGCGCGGGCACCGGCAGCGGCCGGGCGGATGTGTCGCGACGCAGTAGACCGCGCAGGCGCTCGACCAGGCCCATGAGCCCGCCCTGCCCGTAGCCGAGCAGGAGGATGATGGCACCGCCGAGGATCAGGGTGTTGTAGCCGGCGCTTGCCACGCCCGCCTCGTCGATGAACACCAGGGCGATGACACCGACGACAGGCCCGAGCTGCGTGCCGGATCCACCGATCAGGACGGCCAGGATCAGGACGATCAGGCGGTCGAGCCCGAACGACTCCGAGGCGATGAACAGGTTCTGGTGGGCGAACAGCGTGCCCGCCAGGCCTGCCAGCGCACCCGCGATCACGAAGGCGACGAGCCGCACCCGGCCCGGTGACACGCCGACGGCCGACAGCGCCACGGGCGCATCACGCAGGGCGATGAACTTGCGGCCCGTGCCCGATGAGGTGACTCGTGCCGAGATCTCGAACGCCAGGACGGCACCGACGGCCGCGAGCCAGTAGTACTGCATCGTGTTCGCGACGAAGTCGTGGCCGGCGATATTGGCCAGGGGGATGCCCAGCAGGCCCTCCGCACCGCCGGTGACCGACCACTTCAGCAAGATCTCCTGGACCGTCACGGCGAAGCCGAGCGTCGCGATCGCCAGGAACAGGTCCTTCAGGTGGCGGGTCGGCCACCACAGCACCAGGCTCGCCACGCCGCAGAAGGCCATCGAGCCCAGCGTCGCGAGCAGGAACGGGACGCCGTAGTTCATCTGCACGAGGCAGGCGGTGTAGGCGCCGATGCCGTACACGGCGACGTGGGCCAGCGAGAAGATGCCGGCATAGCCGTAGATCAGGTTGAAGCTGACGGTCAGGATGAACGCCGCTGCGGCGGTGATCGCCAGGTAGATCCAGAAGTCGTCGCGACTGACGACGGCGCCCACGATCAGGACGACGACCGGCGCGATCAGCGACTGCCACCAGGGACGCGGGGACTCGAAGGCTCGGCTCATCGCGATCACACCCTCTCCGCGACACGCGCGTTGGCGAACAACCCGGCGGGCCGGAGGGCCAGGACGATGAACAGCAGGACGAACACCATGCTCACCGAGTACCGCGGGCTGACGAACTGGATGAAGGCGGTCTGCACGCCCGCGACGGCGACGGCACCGGCCGCGGCCTTCGAGATGCTGCCGAGGCCGCCGACGACGGCCGCGGCGATGCCGAAGATGACGAGCGGCAGTGCGGTGGTCAACGACACGGCGGCGATCGAGGCCTGCAGCACGCCGGCGAGTCCGAGCGCGGCGCCCGCCAGCAGCCAGGTCACGACGGCGACGACGTCGGTGCGCACCCCGTACAACGTCGCGAGCTCGGAGTCGGCGGCCGTCGCCTCGATCGCGTTGCCGGCCATCGTGCGATCGACGAACAGCAGGGTGCCCAGGATGAAGATCGCGGCGAGAGCGACGACCAGGATCCGCTCGCGCGAGAACGTGGTGTCACCGATCGTGACGCTGCCGCCGATGAGCGGGCCGGCCGAGAAGCCCTCCTTGGCCCAGATCTCACCCGCGGCGAAGTCCAGGACCAGGCCGTAGCCGAGCAGCGCGAGCGACAGCGACACATGGTGGATGCCCCGGCGCTGGCCCCAGGCCACCGAGGTGACGTAGCCGAGGAGGGCCGTCGCGGCCGCTGCGACGACCGTCACCAGGATCCCGATGACGCCGGGATCGAGCTGGTTGACGTAGAAGATGCCGGCGACCACCGTGATGTGACCCGCACCGAAGTTCAGCACACCGCTGGAGCGGTAGACGACGTTGAGCGAAACCGCGATCAGCGCGTACACGGCCGCGTTGCACAACGTGGTGACCAGGAACTGTGTCACTGCAAGACCCCTCCTCTCCCTGTCGTAGTGGATTTCGTGACGTTCGTTATGAGTATGACGTCATCTTTATAAATGGCGTCGCTTCTGTCAAACAATTTCGTCAGGAAACGACGAATATGCAGGTCAGAGCGGTCGGCCGACCGCGGGACGCGAGTCGTAGGCGACATAGCGCTGGATCAGACCGTCCGCCGCGACGTGCCCGCTGGAGAGGTACGACAGCACCGTCGCGCCGGCACCATCGCGCACGACCCCCTCGACGAAGAAGCTCTCGCCGACCGTCGTCGTACGCGTCTCGTGATGCCAGTCCCGCTCGCCGCGCAGCGCGAACAGATCGCGCAATTCCTCGCGCGACGTCGCCTCGATGCGCCGACCGGTCGGCCCGTCGGCGCCGGGGTCGTACGGCGGGTGCGAGTAGAAGCAATCGACCGTGAAGCACTCCGCGGCACCGGCGAAGTCGCCGGCCGCGAGGCGCTCGAAATAGGTGGTGGCGGACGGGGGCAGTGACATCGGGGACCTCACAGATCGGATGGGGTGGTGGAGCCGCCCGCGACGAGCGAGAGCGCACGAGCGGCGGCCGATGCGGACCAGCCGCCGTCGACCGCGATCTCGGCACCCGTCACGAACGAGGCGGCCGGCGAGCACAGGAACGAGACCACCGCGGCCGTCTCGTGCGCCTGACCGGGGCGGTCCAGGGCCGTCAACGCGGTGAAAGCGTCGAGATAGGCCGGATCGGCCGTGGCGATCATCGGGGTCTCGACGATGCCCGGGTGGATCGAGTTGACCCGGATCCCCAGCGGCGCGAACTCCAGCGACGCCGACTTGGTGAGGCCGCGCAGGGCCCACTTCGCCGCCGTGTACGCGGCTCCGGGATAGGCCGTGAGACCCGCGACCGAGCTGACGTTGACGACCGATCCGCCGCCATCGGCTGCCAGGGCATCGCAGCACGTGCGCATGCCGAGCATGGGTCCGCTCAGGTCGACCGCGAGCACCGCATCCCAACGATCGAGGTCGACCTCGCGGATGCCGTGCCGATCGGCGATGCCGGCGTTGTTGACGAGGTGGTCGACACGACCCCAGCGCCGCTGCGCGCGCTCGACGACCTCGCGCCAGGACCGTTCCGAGGTGACGTCGTGGCGGATCGCATCGACCTCGAGCCCCGTGGCGGTGAGCTCAGCCACCACCGACTCGACCGCGGGATTGACGTCCGTGGCCAGAACCGCCATGCCGTCGGCCGCCAGCGCCCGGACCGCGGCCAGTCCCTGTCCGCCGGCGGCGCCTGTGACGATCGCGACGGGCGTCATCGGGCCGCCTCCGCCCCCGCCGTACGACCGCTGACGGCCGCCCAGCCCAGACCTCCGCCGTAGACGTCCTGGAACACTCCCCCGGCATCGGCACCGGCGGCGTACAGGCCCTCGATCGGCTCGTGTCGCTCGTCCAGCACACGGCACGCATCGTCGACCCACAGGCCGCCCATCGTGTAGGTGATCGCGGCCCGGCACTCGACCGCGTAGAACGGTGCGGTCGTCAGGGCTTGGTATCCGCGGGTCCGCGGGGGGATCAGATCCGTGACGGGGTCGGCGGCCCGGTTGAACGAGAGCACCGTGTCGACCACGTTGTCGCGGGGGACGCCACGGTCCTGCAGCTGCCCGGCGAGGCCCTCGATCGTGTCGTCGACCAGGACCGTCCCGCCGAGCTGCTCGACCAGAGCGAGGCGATCCTGCACCTGGGCACCGAGGACGCCCGGAAGGCCGGCGCTACCGGTCACGTGCTCGTCGCGGATCGCCTGGTCGAAGATCAGATAGTAGGCGGCCCCCGGCTGCCGCGAGCCGATCTGGGCGTTGTGCTCGTCGAGCACGCCCACCGACTCGTCGGTGAAGCGGATTCCGAGGCTGTTGATCGCGATCGTGAAGTCGGAGTAATACTGCGACGACGGGATGAACATCGACGGGTCCAGCGGCTCGGGAGTGACGGGCAGCGAGTGCCCGTAGAACGACGACATCCCGTTCGAGAGCGCCGCACCCAGTCCGCGCAGCTCAGATACGCCGAATCCGTCGCTCGACCGGTTCGACCTCACGATCAGCCGTTCGGGCTCGGTCGTGACGAACTCGCGCAGCATGTCCAGGTTGTTCTGGAAGCCACCGGTCGCACTCACGATCCGGCGGGCCGTCACCTCGCCTCCCGGCCACGCCGCACGCCAGCCGTCGTCGACCCGCGACACCGAGGTCAGCCGTGCGTCGTGCACGACTCGGCCACTGAGGCTCTCCAACCGCGCCACCATGGCGGCCGCGAACTCGCGCCGGTCGCCACCACCGCCGAGGCCCATCAGCCGGCCGCGACCCATCTCGTCCTTGAGGCAAGGGCCTTCCGGCTCCAGCGGCAGTCCGAGCGACTCGAGCCAGCTCCAGGCGTCGTCGATGCCGTCGCACAGCAGTTCCTGCAGATCCGCCCGGCCGCGCGGGATGTACTCACGCGCCGTGGCCAGGTCTTTCGGCGCCCAGACCAGGCCGCCGCTGAGCGCCATCGAACCGCCCGGGGCGGCCGTGGCCTCCAGAACGACGACGCTCGCACCGGCCTCGGCGGCAGCCAGGCCGGCACACAGCCCGGCCATGCCTCCGCCCAGGATCGCGACGTCCAGCAGGTCCTCAGAAGTGACACCGTTCACACCACGGAGAAAAACATGAATATGCCGTCATCGTCAAGGGATGTGTCACTTTTGGTGCACAACTGCCAGAATGGCAGGCCGAATCGGCAGGCATCCCGAAGCCGCACGCGCGGCTGATTCACGAAGTGACGGCGGAGTCACTAGCGTGCGACCGTGGCGAGCCCCTCGAAAGCTCGTCCGAGAGTGACTTGTGAAGTCAGCTCGCGGCAATGATCGTGCGCCCCTCGAAAGCTCGTCCGAGAGTGACTTCGTCGGCGTACTCGAGATCGCCGCCGACGGGGAGGCCACTGGCCAGCTTGCTGACCTTGAGGCCGAGCGTCGAGAGCTGGCGGATCAGGTACGTGGCCGTCGCCTCGCCCTCGAGATTGGGGTCGGTGGCGATGATGACCTCGGTGATCGCGCCATCGGCCAGCCGCTGATACAGCTCCTTGATGCGCAGCTGATCGGGGCCGATGCCCGCGATGGGGCTGATGGCGCCGCCGAGCACGTGATAGCGGCCGCGGAACTCCCGGGTGCGCTCGATCGCGATGACGTCCTTGCTCTCCTCGACGACGCAGAGCACGCTGACGTCGCGTCGCGGATCAGCGCAGATGCGGCATTCGGGGTCGATCGTGACGTTGCCGCAGGTCTGACAGAAGTGCACTTTCTCCTTGACCTCGACGAGCGTGGCGGCGAACCGCTTGACGTCGTCGGGATCGGAGTCGAGCAGATGGAACGCGATGCGCTGGGCGCTCTTGGGACCGATGCCCGGAAGCCGGCCGAGCTCGTCGATGAGGTCCTGGATCACGCCGTCGTACACCAGGCCAGCCTACGGGGCGGCCGGCCACAATTCCTGCTGACTCACGTGAATGCGTTGATGCCGGTCTCGGCCCGCCCGATCAGCAGCTTCTGGACCTGGCTCGTGCCCTCGTACAGCGTCATGACGCGGGCATCACGAAGGTACTTCTGCACCGGATACTCATCGATGAAGCCATAGCCGCCGAACGCCTGCACGGCCAGATTCGACGCCTTGACGGCTGCTTCGGACGCGAACAGCTTGGCCTTCGAAGCGGCCGTCCCGAACGGCTCACCGCGCTCGATCAGGTCGGCGGCGCGCCAGGTCAGCAGCCGAGCGGCGTCGGCATCGACCGAGATCTCGGCGATCATGTCCTGTACCAGTTGGAAGGAGGCGATCGGGCGGCCGAACTGCTGGCGTTGTGTCGTGTACGCCACGACCTCCTCCAGGCAGCCCTGAATGATGCCGACACAGCTCGCAGCGATCGTGACGCGCCCCTTGTCGAGGGTCTGCATCGCGATCTTGAAGCCTTGGCCTTCGACGCCGAGCAACGCATCGGCGGGTACCCGGACGTCGTCGAACGACAGCGCGGCCGTCGCCTGGCCCCGCAGGCCGAGCTTGCCCTTCACCTCGGTGCGCCCGAATCCGGGCGTGTCGGTCGGCACGAGAAACGCCGAGACCCCCCGCGCACCGGGTTCACCGGTGCGCGCGAACACCAGGCAGACATCGGCCCAGGTGCCGTTGGTGATGAAGATCTTCGATCCGTTGATGACCCATGCGTCACCCTCGCGGACCGCACGCGTCGTCAGATGACCCGCATCTGATCCGTGATCGGGCTCGGTCAGGCCGAAGCAGCCCAGCAACCGACCCGTCGCGATACCCGGCAGCCAGCGCTGCTTCTGCTCCTCGGTGCCGTGCTCGAGTAAGGACTTGCCGAAAAGGCCCGCCGACACCGAGACGATGCCGCGGATCGCGGAGTCGGCACGGCCCAACTCCTCAGCGGCCAGCACGTACGTGACGTAGTCGCCGCCGAGCCCGCCGTACTCCTCCGGAATCGTCAGTCCGAAGAAGCCGAGGTCGCCGAGCTTGGGAATGATCGCGGTGTCGACCGACTCCCGGCGGTCCCATTCGGCCCTGAACGGAATGACCTCTCGATCCAGGAAGTCGCGCGCCAGAGCACGGAACGCCCGCTGCTCTTCACTGAATGACAGATCCATGCAGCGATGCTGTCATGTCCGGCTCAGAAACGTCGCGAGCAACTCGTGGCCGCGGCTGGTCAGGATCGACTCGGGGTGCCATTGCACGCCTTCGACGGGATGCGTCCGGTGACGCAGGCCCATGACCACGCCCGCGGCGGTCCGGCTGGTGACGACCAGGTCATCGGGCAGCGTGCTCTCGTCGGCGACCAGCGAGTGATACCGCGCGACGACCAGCGGGTTCGGCAGACCGGCGTGCACACCGAGCCCGTCGTGGTGCACGAGCGACGGCTTGCCGTGGACGACCTCGGCCGCTCGGACGACCGACGCCCCGTACGCCTCGGCGATCGCCTGATGGCCCAGGCACACGCCGAGCAGTGGTGTCGTCGCGCCGAGCCGGCGCACCAGGTCGACGCTGATGCCGGCGTCCGCCGGCGCACCCGGCCCGGGCGAGATGATCACGTGGGTCACGCCGCCCGCGCGCCTGGCCGCTTCGATCTCGTCGACCGTGACCGCGTCGTTGCGCACCACCTCGCACGCGGCTCCCAGCTCTGCGACGTACTGCACGAGGTTGTAGACGAACGAGTCGTAGTTGTCGATGAACAGCACCTTCGCACCACTGGATCCGGTGGCGGGAACCGAACCCGTGTATCCGGCCGTGTCCTCCCCGCGCCAGAAGCGCCATAACTCATCGCGCACCCACGCCGTGCTGCGACCGGGCCGCCACGAACCGTGGCCGTCGATGCGCTCGACCGGCACGACGCCCCGCAAGGCGTTGACGACGAAGACCTCGGTCGCGCAGGTCAGGTCGTCCTGTGTCAGGCGCCGCTGGAAGACCGGCACTCCGGCGGCTCGCAGCAGCTCGATGACCCGCGCCCGCGCCGTGCCGGGCAGGATGCGGCCGTCGGCGGCGGGGGTGTGGACGCCGTCGTCGTGCACCACGAACAGCGAGGACCGGCCGCCCTCCAGCAGCGATCCGTCGCTGTCGATCACGAGCTGGTCGACGTCAGCGGGCAGATCAGGATCGAGCAGGCGGCGGTCGGCCCATTTGTGCTCGCCCAGCCCACCGGCGATCGTGACCGGTACGAGCCGCCACGCCGAGGCGTCGGGGCCGAGCTCGCTCGCGGTGAACGTGACTTCGATGTCGTCGCCGGCCGGCCGGGCATCGATGCGGAGCCGGTGGCGTCCGGACAGCGGTCGCGCCCGTCGTGCGACCGCTTCGCCCAGACCGGCGCGGACGGTGCTGCCGTAGACCGCACGCACCGAGGCGTCGAGCCTGGCCAGATGCGCGTCGACGTCAAGCCCCCGGCCGTTCTCGACCAGGAGGGTGTCGAAGATGCCGAGCGCCGGGTCCGCGCGATGCGCGACGGTCTCCGCGGGCCGCGATCGGACCGCGTCGAGTGACCGATCGGCGACCAGGTCCAGTCGTCCGCCGATCGCCTCGATCAGCGGACGTGCCTTGACCAGGCATTCGGCGTACTCGCCTTCGGGCGTCGAGTCGGCCACCACTCCGCCTCCGACGCCGAGCCAGATACGGTCGCCGCTGATCTCGAAGGTCCGGATCACGACGTTCAGTTCCAGCCCGGCCAGCGGACTGACATGCCCGATCGCGCCGGTGTACGCCTCGCGCGCCGTGGCCTCCAGTTCGTGGATGATCTCCATCGCCCGCACCTTGGGGGCACCCGTGACCGAGCCGGGCGGGAACGTCGCCCGCAGCAGGCGGGCATCGCTGATGTCGTGGCCGACGTGGCCCACGACATCGGACACCAGGTGCCACACCGCGTGTCGCTCGGCGCGCGTCAGGGCTGGAACGCGCACGGATCCCGGCACGCTCACGCGGCCGAGGTCGTTCCGCATCAGGTCGACGATCATCACGTTCTCGGCGCGGTTCTTCGCCGACGCGACCAGTTCGCCGGGATCGGTGTCGAGCGGCGCGGTGCCCTTGATGGGCGATGTGAGCACCTCATCGCCGGCCCGGCGCAGGAACAGCTCGGGCGAGAAGCTTGCGAGCGCCCCCTCGGGCGACGACACGTAGGCGCCGAACGCCGGTTTCAGCCGCGCGGCACCGACACAGAACAGCTCGAGCGGATCTCCGGAGAATCCCGACTCCAGCCGCACGCACAGATTGGCCTGGAAGATGTCACCGGCCGCGATGTGCTCGAGGACGCGGCGCAAGGCGGCTCGGTGCTCATCGGGCGACGGCGTCATCTCGAAGGTGCCGACCTCGTACGAGGCCGGCTCGGCGGGCTCGCTCAGGCGCTGCAGGATCGCGGCATCGCGTCGATCGTCGCGGGTCAGCGATTCGAGCCACCAGGTGCCGTCGGTGCGTCGCAGCACGTGATCGTAGAAGGCGAGACGGTGCATGGGCTGCTCGACGGGCCGGTCGGGCGCCGCAGGCAGGCGTTCGATCGACGAGCCGAGCTGGTAGCCCCAGGCCCCGATCCAGCCGCCACCGAACCCGACAGCGGAATGGCCGTCGCCATCGGCTCCCATCGGCTCCAGATCGAGGTCGAACGGATCTGCGTCGAGCACGCGGACCGGGTCGAAGGCGATCAGCGCTTCGCCATGATGCCAGTCGCCGACCAGGGCGACCAGACGTTCACGTCCGCGGAACCGGCGCAGGACGTCGAGCGGACCGAGGTCGAGGTCGAGCCGGGTGCGGTGGACCTCAGTCGAGGCTGCTGGTCTCGTCAATGACTTCGGCCCCCAGCTCACGGGACAACAGGTCGACCGGGTCGGTGGTGCCGTCGTCGACCACGGGATCGTCGACGCTCGCATCGGCATCGGGATCGCGCTCGACCACCGTCTCGTTCAACCGGTCGCGGACTTCTTGCACGGCGGCCGGGTCGGCCGGACGACGAGCGGCAGGCGCGGGAGGTGGCCCTTCAACCTCTGCCGCCGGCCCGCTCGGTGACGACGAGGCGGCTCTCGACGGCGGCTCCTCTTCGCGGCCGCCGCTGGTGACGTCGATGACGGTCTCGATGCGCCAGGTGCCACCCACCACCTGGGTGAGTGCTTGAGCCAGCGGCTCGGCGACCTTGTTCTTCTCGAACGAGTCGCGCGCTCCGGCATTGGGCAGCCCGATCGTGAGTGTCTCACCCTCGACGCCCACGACCTGTGAGTTCTGACTGAGGATGACCCACGCGAACCGGCGTACAGCCTGAACCTTCGCCAGCACCTCGGGCCAGAGTCGTCGTACGTCGCTGGCCGACATCGACCCGACGGGAGGTGGAGCCACGTCCGACTGGGCAGGAGCAGGGGTCGGCTCCGCCTGCGGTGCGGGAGGTGCGGGCTCGGGCGCGCTAGCCGCAGGTTCGCGACGAATCTCCGGGGCCACCTCGGCCGGTTGGACGGCCGGGGCCGACGGCTCGTTTGCGACCACGGGCGCTGCACCGGCAGCGGGCGTGGCATCGCGCGGTGCGGGCGCGCCAGGATCGAGCGAGAGACGCTTCTCGAGGCGTTCGAGACGAGCCTGCAGGCCGACGATCGAGTCGTCGGCCCCCGGCACCAGGATGCGGGCGCACATCAGCTCGAGCAGCATGCGCGGAGCGGTGGCGCCGCGGAACTCCACCAGCGCCGTGTTGACGATATCGGCGGTGCGGGTGAGCTCGGCCGGACCGAAACCCTTCGCCTGCGCCTTCAGCTGCTCGATGCGGTCCTCGGGAACCTCGACGAGACCCTGGGCTCCCGCATCGGGGATCACCGAGATGACGATCAGATCCCGCAGGCGCTGCAGCAGGTCCTCGGCGAAGCGGCGTGGGTCCTGCCCCGACTCGATGATCTTGTCGACGACACCGAACACCGAGCCGCCATCGCGCGCGGCCATGGCGTCGACCACCTCGTCGAGCAGCGTGTCGGGCGTGTAGCCGAGCAGCCGGACCGCGAGCTCGTACGTGAGCCCTTCGTCGCCCGCACCACCCAGCAGTTGGTCGAGCACCGACAGCGAGTCGCGCACCGACCCCGCACCGGCCCGCACGACCAGCGGCAGCGCCGACGGCTCGACCGGCACGTGCTCGGACGAACTGACCTGGCCCAGGTAGTCGGTCAGGATCGCGGGCGGCACCAACCGGAACGGATAGTGGTGTGTACGCGACCGGATGGTGCCGATGACCTTGTCGGGCTCAGTGGTGGCGAAGATGAACTTCAGATGCGGCGGCGGTTCCTCGACCAGTTTGAGCAGGGCGTTGAAGCCGGCCGTCGAGACCATGTGCGCCTCGTCGACGATATAGACCTTGTAACGGCTGCTGACCGGCGCGAAGAACGCCCGTTCACGTAGGTCGCGCGCATCGTCGACACCGCCGTGGCTGGCCGCGTCGATCTCGATGACGTCGACGCTGCCCGGCCCGCCCCGCGCGAGGTCGCGGCAGCTCTGACACTCACCGCAGGGATCGGCGATGGGGGCACGCTCGCAGTTGAGCGCGCGCGCCATGATGCGCGCACTGGTGGTCTTGCCGCAGCCGCGCGGGCCGGAGAACAGATAGGCGTGATGCGTGCGATTGGCCGCCAACGCGTGCCGCAGCGGTTCGGTGACGTGGTCCTGCCCGATGACCTCGGCGAAGGTCTCCGGCCGATAGCGGCGATAGAGAGCGAGGGATGGGGCGTCCACACGTGAACCCTATAGACGCCGCCCGACAACCTCCACCGTGGATCAGAGGAGTGCGCGGTCCTTCAGCCAGACATCGACCACCGAGTAAGCCTGGTCGCGCACGGCCTCCCGCGAGAGGAACACGTCGTGCATGGCGTCGTCGACCGGCACGACCCACGTGTGGTTTCCCAGGCATCCCGACCAGCGGGCGATCTGCTTCACGTCGAGCACCGTGTCGGCCGTCGCCGCGGGCGGGCCGAACGCTCGGCTGAACCAGGTGCGGTTCGACCGCAGCACGAGCGACGGAACACCCACGTCGAGGCCCCGGTGCAGCGCGGATTGGCCCCGTCTGACCGCGTTCAACCACCCGTACGTGACCGGGAAGCCGTCGACCGGTTTGAAGGCCAGGTTGTACGTCCACTCCCCGTGCTCCGATGCCGCGAGACTCGACCCGTAGGTGCCGCCGGGGGGCAGCTTCATGACGTCGAGGGGCCGGACCTTCGCGATGGCACGGATCGCCTGGGTGCCGATGGTCCGCATCCACGGGGCGCCCTGCAGGTCGAACCACGGACTGTTCAGCACGAGCCCCGCGATCCCGGCCTGATCGACTCCGCCAGGGCGCCCGGCGAGCCGCGACAGCCACAGCGGCAGGATCAATCCCCCGGTCGAATGGCCCATCAGCACGACCGGCGCTCCGGTCTCAGCGCGCACGACACCGAGCGCGCGGTCCAGCTCCGCGTCGTACAGCGACAGATCGGAGACGTAGTGAGCCGTCTGGCCCGGACGGCGCGCCCGCCCGCACTTGCGCAGATCGAGGCCGTAGAACGCATAGCCCCGTGCGGTGAAGAAGTCGGCGACCCCGGTCTGGAAGAAGTAGTCGGTGAACCCGTGCACGTACAGCACGGCGCCGCGGACCCGCTCTGGCGGGTCGGCCCTCACCAGCACCGCGGCGATCTCGCCCTCACCATCGGGGTCGCGTCCCAGGTCGAACGTGGTCTGCGCGTATCCGGCGCCGAGCTCTGAGTCATCGGTCCAGGTGGTGCTCACGACGGGGATCGTAAACCGTCCGGCGACAGTTGGCGACGCACCGGTGACCTGACCAAGATGGTTCGGTGAGCAGTTCCGACGATGCGCCCCAGGACGTCTCGGGCCAGGACGATCCGAGCCAGGACGATCCCGGGCGCGACGACCGGGTGCTCGACCTGGCGCTGCGGATCGGCGAGATGCTGCTGTCCAACGGAGCCGGCGCCGCCGATGTCGTGGCCACGATGTCGTCGGTCACGCACCGGCTCGGACTGCGCCAGGCGCAGGTCGACGTCAACTTCACGACGTTGTCGATCAGCCATCAGTACCGACCGGACGAACCCTCGCGCACGGCCTCGCGCCACGTGACGCATCGCGAGACCGATTTCGACGACCTGACCAAGGTCGATCTGCTGGTCAACGACCTACTCACCGACGCCATCAGTCTCGACGAGGCGCGCAGTCGCCTGGCCCAGATCGCCTCGACGGGCCACCGATCGCCCCGGTGGGCCATCACGCTGTCCTGGGCCGTGACAGGCGGCGCCATCGCGGTGCTGCTCGGCGGCGAACCGGCCGAGGCGGCGGTGGCGGCCCTCTCGGCCGCGCTGATCGAACTGCTGCAGCGCCGCATGGTCCGGTTCCGCCTGCCGAGCTTCTATGGGCAGCTCGCCGGCGGCCTCGTCGCATCGCTGATCGCGGTCGCCTGCGAGGCAACGGACCTGCCGGTCGACGGCTCGTTCGTCGTGATCTCGGGCATCGTCATGCTGCTCGCCGGGCTCGGCCTGATCGGCGCCTTCCAGGACGCCCTCACCGGCTTCTACGTCACCGCGAACGCCCGCATTCTCGAGGTGCTGATCTCGACCGTCGGCATCATCGCCGGCGTGGGGGGAGGCTTGACGCTCGGACACCGTTTCGATGTGTACTCGCTGGAGAGCGTGACCGTCGCCGACCTGGCGTCACCGCCCCTGGCCGCGACCGCGGGGGCCGCCACCGCGGCCGCGTTCGCTTTCTCGGCCTACGCACCGCGTCGTTCGCTGCTGCCGATCGCGGTGGTGTCGGGGCTTGCGACCCTCGTCTATGCGGTGATCGCTCAGCAACCGGTGTCGCCCGCGTGGCCTGCCGCGGTCGCTGCGCTGCTCGTCGGTCTGACCGGCTACGGCGTCGCGAAGCGCATCGGGGTCCCGCCCCTGGTGATCGTCGTCGCAGGCATCGTGCCCCTGCTGCCCGGCCTCTCGATCTACCGCGGGTTGACACTCCTGGCCGACGACAACCTGCTCGGACTGGTCGCCATGATCACGGCGCTCGCCAGTGCGATTGCCTTGGCGTCCGGCGTGATCCTGGGCGAGTACGTGGCCCAGCCCCTGCGCCGGGAGGCGCGCCGCCTGGAGCAGCGGCTCGCGGGACCGCGTCTGGTGGGCCCGTTACTCGCGCGTACGGCGCGGCCGCGCCGGCGCAGGCGTCCACCGGAGCCGTGACCGACCGGGAGATACCGTAAGCATGCGTTCCATGCCCATGACCACGAAGGGGAAGCCATGAAGCTCCGACTCTCCGAGGAGGACGCCGCGTTCCGCGAGGAGCTGCGCGAGTTCTTCACGACGAAGGTCCCCCAGCACATCCGCGACACGGTCGCCGCTCGCCGTGAACTGTCGAAGGAGCAGTTCGTCGAGGCCCAGCAGGTGCTCAACGCTGCCGGCTTGGCCGTGCCCGGATGGCCGGTGGAATGGGGCGGCAAGGACTGGACGCCTTTGCAGCGTCACCTGTGGCACGAAGAGCTTCAGCTCGCCAACGTGCCGATGCCGCTGGCGTTCAACACCGGCATGATCGGCCCGGTGCTGGCCAATTTCGCCTCACAGGAGCTGAAGGAGAAGTTCCTGCCCAAGACCGCGAACCTCGACATCTGGTGGAGCCAGGGATTCTCCGAACCCGATGCCGGTTCCGATCTGGCGAGCCTGAAGACCAAGGCCGTGCTCGAGGGCGATGAGTGGATCGTCAACGGCCAGAAGACATGGACGACCCTCGGTCAGTACGGCGACTGGATCTTCACCCTCGTCCGCACCGATCCCGAGGCCAAGAAGCAGGCCGGCATCTCGATGCTGTTGATCGACATGCGCAGCGAGGGAGTCACCGTCCGCCCGATCGAGCTGATCGACGGCGGCCACGAGGTCAACGAGGTGTTCTTCGACAACGTGCGCGTGCCGGCCGAGAACCTGGTCGGCGAGGTCAACAAGGGATGGGACTACGCCAAGTTCCTGCTCGGCAACGAACGGGTCGGCGTCGCGCCCGTCGGCGCCACCAAGCGCAATCTGGCAGCGGCCAAGGAGGTCGCGAAGACCGCCGGCCCGGGCGGCTCGTCACTGTTCGACGATCCGGTGTTCGCCGCACGAGTGGCCGATCTCGAGAACGAGATCCTTGCCCTCGAGTTGACCGCCATGCGGGTGGTCGCCAACTCCTCCGACGGCAAGCCGCATCCGGCATCGTCGGTCATGAAGTTGCGCGGCAGCGAGCTGCAGCAAGCGGTCACCGAGCTGTTCGTCGACATCGCGGGGCCGTCGGTCATCGCATCCGGCGGTGGCGAGGAGTCCGATATCGAGGACTGGGCGCAGGTGTCGGCGCCGGTCTACCTGAACCTGCGCAAGGCCTCGATCTACGGCGGGTCCAACGAGGTGCAACGCCAGATCATCGCCGGCACGATCCTGGGATTGAGGGGTTGACCATGGACTTCGTCTACGACTCAGAACAAGAGGCGCTGAAGGGCGCCGTCGCGGGCCTGCTGGGCAAGGCATACGACTCGACCGAGACGCGGCGCGAAGTCGCCAAGAGCGATCCCGGCTGGTCCGAGAGCACGTGGCAGCAGCTGGCGGAGATGGGCGCGCTGGGCCTGCCGTTCGCCGAGGCCGACGGCGGCTTCGGCGCCGGCCCCGTCGAGGTCGCCATCGTGGCTGAGGAGATCGGCCACGTGATCGCCCCCGAGCCGTACGTCGAGACCGTCGTCCTGACGGGCAGCCTGGTCCAGGCGCTGGGCACCGATGAACAGCGTGCCGAGATCCTGGGCGGCATCGCCGACGGATCGCTGATCCCGGCGGTCGCGCACACTGAGGTCGCTGGTCGCTACGCCGAGCGGCCTACGGCGGTGACCGCATCCGGCTCGGAAGACGCGTGGACCCTGACCGGCGTGAAGGAACCGGTCATCACCGGCGAGCGCGCCGATCTGCTGATCGTCACGGCGGCGCTGCCCACAGGCGGCACCGGCGTGTTCGCGGTGCGGCCCGACGCCTCGGGCCTCTCGCGCCACGGCTACCGCACGGCCGACGGCGGCCGGGCGGCGAAGGTGACGTTCGCCGACACCCCGGCCACACCGCTCGGCGAGGCCGGTACCGACGCATCCGACGCCGTCGCCCTGGCGGTCGCGAAGGCACAGATCGCGTACTGCCATGAGGCCCTCGGAGCGATGGAGTCGGCGGTCAAGATCACGGTCGAGTACCTCAAGACGCGCAAGCAATTCGGCGTTCCGCTGATGACGTTCCAGGCGCTGACGTTCCGTGCGGCCGATCTGTACGTGCAGCTCGAGCTGACGCGCAGCATCGTCATGTGGGCCACGCTGGTGCTGGCCGACAGTGAGGATCGGGACTTCCAGATCGAGGCCGCTCGCCGCGCCAAGCTGAAGGTGAGCAAGGCGTCACGGCACATCGGCCAGGAGGCCATCCAGCTGCACGGCGGCATCGGCATGACGGCCGAGTACAGCATCGGCCACTACACGGGCCGCCTGACGGTCATCGACCACCTGCTCGGCGACGGCGCATTCCACCTGAACGAGCTCGCGACCTCGGTGGCCGATCACGCCGAGTACGACCCGTTCGGCGAGTAGCCGACCGAGTTCACGACATTCGGCCGAACGACCCGAGTTCACGCAGACACGCCCGACATACGGGCGCAGATGCGTGAACTCGGTCTCTCGTCGCCGCCTGAGGACGTAGAGACCCCTCGTGCACCCGACAGGGATCACCGACCCTTGCTGCATTCCTGCCCTGGGGGATTGAGTGATGTGTCGCCGCACGAGGGGCTGGGCACCATCATACGGACCGTGCCCGATTGGCTCGCGCCCACATCGGCCCGGTAACCTCGTCCGCGGAGGATTCGCATAGTGGCCTAGTGCGCTCGCTTGGAAAGCGGGTTGAGTGAAAGCTCTCAGGGGTTCGAATCCCCTATCCTCCGCCAGGTCATGAGTCGCGGCATATGGCTCAGCCGAAGCAGCCCGGGCCGTCGCCCGGGCTGCTCTGTTCGCGGCGCCTGGACGCAATGCCGATCAGGCCACGGCGGATCGCCGGGTCTGGGGTGTGAGTCCGTGGCCTTTTTGTCCGTGGTGGGCTTTGGACAGGGGTCTGGCGTTGGCGGCGGTGGTGTGTCCGCGGGCCAGGGGATCTGGTGGTCGATCTCGCATTTCCAGGCCGGGATCAGGCAGCCGGGAACGGCGCAGGTTCCGTGGAGGAAGTACAGGGCCTTCTTCAAGATCTCGGGTGCGTATCGGCCGCGGTAGTCGATGGAGAGGATGTCGCGGGTGATGGGGTCGCGGATCATGCGGTACCAGACCGGGTCATGGGCGAGGTTGGTGATCCAGGTGGTGGGTGCGACCCAGGCGCCGTCGGGGGATTCGGCGAAACCATGCCGGGCTCCAGCGAGCACGTCGGCGTCGACGATCACGGCGATATCAGCATGAGCGGCGGCTTGGCCGGTGTTCTCGTTGGTGGTGAGCCACGAGGCGAACAGGTCGGCTTCCTTCTGCACCAGGGTGCGGCCGTCCTTGGGCTGCTTGCGGCCCTCACGGTAGAGGCGTCGTTCGATGGCGGCAGCAGCTGGTGAGGGCAGGTAGGCGTTGATCCAAGACATGCCGTCATCACCATGGACGATGCTGACATGTCGGTCGGCGCGCTCGGCTTCGGCTCGTGCGGTGGCGGCGTCGGCTTCGACTCGCACCACGAACCGGCGTAGCCAGACGCGGATCATCGACCGCGCCAACAACCCCGCGGTCGGATTCACTTCATGCTTGGACGCCTCGGCCTGCTGGGCATCGAACGCCAACATCAGTTCGACCTGGCGTGCTTCAGCCGCGATCACAGCACGCCTGGCCACCGCCAGATCATCGACCGTGATCGCTGCTGTCTGCATGTGTTTCTCCTATGTCAAGCCGCGGCCGGAAGGCTAGCTCCGGCGATGGCTCGGTCGGTGGTCAGGTGGTTGAAGACGACGCGAGCGAGGCGGCGTTTGAGGCAGCGGAG
>Ga0182737_1001393_pt1 | contig 24116 bp, 14 predicted proteins | sample eDN5th30CBELigOP_FD_128878 | JGI IMG/M metagenome (GOLD analysis project Ga0182737, IMG submission 128878) | Enriched Organic Plus compost microbial communities from Emeryville, California, USA - eDNA 5th pass 30_C BE-Lig OP (version 2) (version 2) ...
AGGTGTAAAATCGAATTGATGCTTTACATAGCTGTCAAAGAACATAAACTCCTGACCTTTAATTGATAAAGTCGCTTCATTAATGGTTCCTTCTTTCGCCATTTCATTTGCACCATAGCGTTTGATATGTACAATTTTTGAATCCTCGAAGATTGATAAGTAGAAGTTCATGGCTTCTTCTGCGTTATCATGTTGAAACATCAAAAATGGCGTAACCTTTTTCATATTAACCGACCCCTTATTTAAAATTTTCTAGTTATACAATTTTATAGCATTTAGTGGCAATAAGCAATGAAACGGATGTATCATGAAGTAAAACATTGAAGGCGAGGGATAATCATATGAATCAGGTACAGCAAGCAAGAAATGTGGCAATATTGATTTATGATTATGTTGAACCGCTAGATTTTGTTGGACCATTTGAAGTGTTTATCAGTGCAAGCAATCGCGGACAAGACTTTAACGTATATACCGTAGCGGAGACTGAAGGTGCTGTTAATGCACTCGGCAATCTGAGCATTAATCCAGCTTATACAATTGCTACATGTCCTAAGCCTGATATACTGATTATTCCCGGAGGCTGGGGGTCAAGAAAAGAAATGCTGAACCCAACCATTACAGCCTGGATCGCACAATTATCGCAGGAGGTAGAGGTGCTGTTATCCGTCTGTACAGGTGCGCTCATATTAGCTAAAGCTAATCTGTTAGAGGGTTTGACAGTGACGACGAATCGTTCAGCTCTCCATGAGTTAAAGGAGCTAGTATCCCCATCGACGTTAATCGATAGTGAAGCACGGTATGTTGATAACGGTAAAATCATCCTGTCGGCAGGCGTATCTGCTGGGATCGATGCTTCCCTTTATGTTGTTGGGAAGCTGCTAGGCGAGGAGCGAGCAATTGGGACGGCAACTATTATGGAGTATGATTGGGTTAGAGAATAGGTGAAATTGAACAGCCGCCCACAGTAGGCAAAACGAAGCTTACTGTGGGCGGCTAATGTTTTATTTTTTATGAAATGCCTGTAGTCCAAGTGCTAATCCACCGCATAATCCGGCGTTATTGCCTAACTTTGGTTGAACAATATATTGTTCAATATGTGTAGTAATTGTCTCATCATTAACATAACCATTTAATATATTGCGAACCTCTTGGTGAATAAGCGGAAAGAGCTGAGCTTGTTTCATTACTCCTCCACCAAGAATAATTTTTTTTGGTGAAACCGTAAGGATTGCAGTCGATATTGCCTGTGCAAGATAGAAGGCTTCAATTTCCCAAGCGATATGATCACTAGGTAACTCTGTAGCTTTTACCATCCATCTTGCTTCAATTGCTGTCCCTGAAGCTAATCCTTCTAAGCAATCACCATGATACGGACAAATGCCTTGGAATGGATCTTTAGGATGTCTTCTTGTGAGAATATGTCCTCCTTCAGGATGCACTAATCCATGAACGAGATTGTTCTCGATGTATACCCCAATCCCGATTCCAGTACCAACTGTATAATACAAACAGCTGTCTAATCCTTGGGCAGCTCCCCAATAGGCTTCACCTAATGCTGCAGCATTAACATCAGTATCCCACCCAATAGGAATATTATATATAGAAGATAATGTGTTTACGATGTCTACATTTGACCAGTCTGGTTTAGGTGTAGTTGTTATAGAACCGTAGGTAGGACTATTTTCTTTAAGATCCAATGGACCAAATGAGCCAATGCCAAGACATTCAATGTGCTTATTATGAAAATATGAAATTATGTTTTCGAGTGTTTCTTCTGGTTTCGTTGTTGGAAATTGAATGGTTTCAATCAGTTCACCATGCTCATTACCAATTCCGCAATTAATTTTGGTGCCGCCTGCTTCAATACTGCCAATTCTCATACTACATCCTCCGTACTACTCCCCAAACAAATAAGGCTGTCTAAGTTTGGGGAGTGCATACCTCACTTCAAAATTTAAACTACTGCTATATAAGTGCGATTGTTGATTCCCATACACTGTTTAATTTATTAATCTGTAATGATATGACAGTTACAGAGCCATCTGAGCTAAATAGCTCTAGTTCATGACTGTTATCTGAAGGGAAAATCAGATCTGTAAAGACGATCTGACCGCCATTGATAAATACTTCAACAGATGAGTGGTCAATTAGCACTCTCAATAGCAGTTTTTTCGATTCTTGCAAGGAAAGTGGAGCACAATGTTTAATAGAAAAGCTCGGATGAAAATCTGTTTGCCCTGAGTTTGTTCGATCTAGATAGATTGTCTCAGAACTTACATCAACTCCAAGCGTCGTAGCCTCTTGTGCTGACTTTCTAAGTCTAATGCCGAATTGTGTAGCAGAACCTAATTCAAAATCGGCAATGATTTCTCCACTAGTGAGAGTAACGCCAGTGAGCAGATGGCTCTCCGAATCTATATTCAATTGATCCTGTGTAACCACTTCTGAGCGAAGAAGGTTTAATGCTTCTACCGGCTCCTGAATTAATTTCAATTCTGAAGAAAAGCGTTTAAGTTTTAGTACGCGTGGTACAGACATACAGCCTCTCCATGGATCTGTTGGAATGGCTCCTGCATAACGCCAATTATTCATCCATCCGATACATAGCTTCTGATTGCGTGGGGTTGGTGCATTGTCCCATGTTACGGCAGCATAAAAATCTGCTCCATAGTCTAGCCAGCGTAGGTCATTAATTGATTGAATTGCAGTATCGGGCTTGAATTGATTGCCATCAAAGCTACCGACGAAGTACAACATTCCTGAACCAGTTCCAGGTGTTTCTGGATCAAGTGGGTTGACGCCGTTATTGTCACCAACGCTTAATAGCAGTACCCATTTCAGTTGATCAGGCTCACCATCAACCTCAATTGGGAATAGATCTGGGCATTCGTAAACGCCACGATGTGTTCCAATCACGTCAGAGCCAAATGAGCTTTCAAAGCTCCAATGAATTAAGTTTGGTGAAGAATAAAACTCTACTCGATCTTGAACAGCAAGCGCCATAATCCACTTTTCAGCTTCGTTATGCCAGATCACTTTCGGATCGCGGAAATCTGCAGTTGCATTGGGACGAAGAACAGGATTGCCTTCATACTTTATCCATGTACGTCCGTTATCCTTACTGTAGGCAATGCCTTGGCTCTGCGGCTTTCCGTCAGGAGCCTGCTCGTTGTGAATCGTGAAGATCGCTACTAGTCCGGAGCCAGTTTCATTAAAAAATCCGGAAGTGTTGTTTAAGTCTGCTACTGCGCTACCAGAGAAAATCGCCCCATCCTCATCAGGGAACACAGCGGGTGGAAGCTCCTCCCAATGAATAAGGTCTTTACTTACAGCATGACCCCAGTGCATTCTATTAAAATTAGGTTGTGTTGAAGTAGGTGTATGTTGATAGAAGAGATGATATTCTCCCTCGTAAAAAACTAATCCATTAGGATCGTTCATCCAGTTTTTAGCTGGTGAATAGTGATATTGAGGCCTATAGCGTTCAGTATATTTCATAGCTGTTCAACCTTTCTATAATGTAAGTAAGATGGAGTATGAATAATAACTAGTATTCTTCATACTCCATCGTTAAGAAGAAAAATTATTGTGTTGCGCGATCGTATCCATCTTGTTTAATTTTCAACCAATCCTGCATACCGAGACGGTCTAGCTCTTTAATGAAGCCATCCCATTCTTTGTCAATGTCTGCTCCTTGAATCCATTGTGTTCTCTTTTTAAGAATGTACGGCCATAGATCAGCTTCTACTTGGCTTAGGCGTTCAGATTCTTCAATTGTGAAGAAAACTTTAGGATAAATGTACGTGCTGCTCATATATGGAACATAGTATTCTTTAAGAATATCTAGACGCCAAGCTGCATCATCTGGCATTGTTGTTACATTACCGTAGTAGGAGTCAAGAATAGCTAGTGGACCACCTACACTTGTTTTTGCACGAAGCTCTCCAGGTGCCGCACCATCTAGCGGTAAATGCTTCAGCATATTAGCACTTTCGTTCAACTCAAAAATGTTTTGCTGTGTGTCGTCTCCATAAGTACCCCAGTTGTTTTGTACAGATTGATGAGGATCATATAGAGCGTCTACCCATTTAACGGTTTCTTCAATATTCTTGTTATCTGCTGTAATAACTAGGCGGCTGCGATCGAAGCCCATTCCGTTCGTTCTTGCAACATTTTTTACTCCGGTTGGTCCTTCAAGTACTGGAAGTGGCTCGAAAGGACTGTCCATACCGCTTACATTGGCTTTATCCCAAGTGAAATATAGACCAAAACGGTCTTCTTTGGCTTTCGCAATGAACTTATTCCAATCTTGCGTAATAAATTCAGGATCAATTAAGCCATTAGCATGAAGCTGCTGGAAGTATTTAATTCCTTCTTTATAGCCAGGTGCTAGTACAGCGTTATTTACTTTTTGATTTTCATCTACTAATGTTAAATCCCAATTGAAGCCCTCTCCAAAAGAGCCAAGCAGGAAGCTCAAGTCTTCATTACCACCATCATCATTAATAAATGAGATAGGGATTTCATCAGCTTTTCCGTTACCGTTCGGATCTTGTGTTTTGAAGGCAATCAATACATCTAACAATTCATCAGTTGTAGTTGGCATTGATAGTCCAAGATTTGCAAGCCATTGTGTATTAATCCAAGGGATATTATTAACGGAGTGGATACTGTCTTTTCCTTCACCTAGCTCCTCAATCCAAGGGAATGCATAGATATGGCCATCTGGAGCAGTCATCATACCTTTATATTGCGGTGCCAATTCTAATACTTTGGTAAGGTTAGGCATTAGCTCTGGCGTAATGTACTCTTCCAAAGGAATAATCGTTCCGTCTTTAGATAGCTTAAGAAGCTCGAAGTCACTTAGACCTGCTTGGAAGATTGCATCAGGCAGCTCACCTGTTGCTAAGGCAAGATTTCTTTTATCTGCGAAAACATCATCTGTGTAAGCAATCCAATCAATATGAACGCCTGTTTTTTCTTCCAAACGCTTAAAAATCAATTTATCATTCGGATCCTGTGGTGCAAGTGGAGAATTAGGTGTCATAATGCTTAGAACTGGTTTCTTAGCAGCTCCGGAATCTGGCGAATTATTTGCACCTTTGTTGTCTGGTGCATTAGAGCTACAACCAGCCAGTAATACCATTGTTGAACTAACAATTAATGTCCATCGTTTTACATGTTTCATATTTATATCCTCCTTAATAATGACTAATTTATAGTTTGGGTTAGCTCTTATTTAAGGGAACCAACCATAACTCCTTTTTCGAAGTACTTCTGGAAAAATGGATACATTGCTAATAACGGAATACTTGAAACTACGATAGCCGCATACTTCATTAATTCAGATAAGCGTGCTAATTCAGCTTGCTCTTGAATCGAAGAAACAATATTTGGATCGACTTTATTCAGAATGAGTATTCTTCGCAGAACTAGCTGTAATGGATATTTATCTTGTGATTCAAGGTAAATCAAAGCTTGGAAAAAGTCGTTCCAGTGACCGACGAAAGCGTATAGTGCAAGGACGAAAACGATCGGCTTTGACAGTGGAATGACGATTTTCATAAAAATCATAATTTCAGAAGCACCGTCGATTTTGGCAGCCTCGCTCATTTCCTTAGGCAACCCACGGAAGAATGTTCTCGCAAGGATGATATTCCACACACTTACAGCACCTGGAATGACTAGCGCCCATAGAGTATCGATCATGCCAAGGTATTTAATCACAAGATAGGTTGGAATTAAGCCTCCACCAAAAAACATCGTAATAATAAAAAGGGTCATAATGATTTTTCGACCCTTGAAATGATCGAGCGATAAGGGATACCCAGCGAATACGCAAACACTAACGGTGCAAAGCGTAAAAATTGCTGAGTAAAGCAGGGCGTTAATGAAGCCGCCGATAATTTGCGCATCAGATAAAATTAAGCGATAGCCTTCAAAGCTGTAGTTACTGATATCGAACGAAATCCCTTTTGTAAGCAAAGCGTTTGGCTCCATGAAGGATGCGATAACGACATATATTAAAGGTCCGATAATTGCTAAAACAAACAGGGTTAGCAATGTATAGATGACACCTAACACGATTTTATCGTTCTTACTTGGTTTAATAATGTCCATACGGAGCTCCTTTCCTAAACAATTCCATTACCTTCATTTACACGTTTCACAATAAAGTTAACTGTGAACAGCATAATTAGATTGATGATTGTATTAAATAAGTCTACTGCTGCCGAGAAGGAATAATTGGCTTGCTGGAATCCAACTCGATAAACATATGTGCTGATAATATCCGCTGACTCCATATTCATCTCGTTCCACATGAGGATTGCTTTATCTCCACCGCCGGCCATAATTCCTCCAGCTGCTAAGATAACCATGATCGCAACGACAGGTTTAATTGTTGGAAGGTCGATATGACGAATACGTTGTAGCAAGCTTGCACCATCGATCGTAGCAGCATTATGCAGCTCAGGGTCTACATTGGCTAAGGCTGCTACATAGATAATCGATGCCCAGCCAGCTCCTTGCCAAATTCCCGATAGAATATAAATAGGACGGAAATAGTCAGGCTCCGACATAAAAGAGATCGGTGTACCGTTCATAGCTGTTACCAGATAGTTAACAGGTCCAGTAGGTGAGAGTAGGACGAATAGAATACCTACAACAACCACGACGGAAATAAAGTTCGGTGCATATAAAAACAGCTGAATATTTTTCTTTACCGCTGCTTTACGAATTTGATTAAGCATCAGTGCAAGGATAATTGGTACTGGAAAGCCCAATAATAGACCGAACATATTGAGCTTTAAGGTGTTAAATAATAGTTGCTCGAAATTCGGTGCATTTAAGAATCGTTCAAAATGATGAAATCCGATCCATTCACTGCCTAGAATGCCTTTGCGGTAGCTATAATCCTTGAAAGCGATTAACACACCATACATAGGAAAATACTTAAAGATGATCGTCAGTGCGACCGATGGAAGTACGAGTAGGTACAACCAGTAATTTTCCTTAATGCATCGCTTAACCTCCTTGAATCCTGTTCTATTGCTGCGTTCTTTGACAATGCTGTTTTGCTCAAGTTTAGCACTCTGTTGCAATGTCTCCTCCCCCTTAATGTTGTTAGCACCACAATGATTTAGAAAACCTACCGGTAAGTGCTTTCATAAGTGATAGCAAAGTTAATGAGTTAAATTTACAACAGGATTGCACACTCGTCAATACATTTTTCACAATTTTTAATAAACAAATGAACAAATATTTATGAAAATAATTGTGAAAATGTAAAGTTGATTGATCTTTAACGAGGTTTGTTGTGGGAAAATAGGAAATTTTCTGTGAAAATAGATATAAACTGTCGAAAGACTATTACCAGTATTTGTGCAAATGACAATTGTTTGGTTTACATTTGAACACTATTTCATTGACAAATTCCCTGTTCTATACTATGATTTGTTTAAAATAACTCACTATAATCTTTCTAAAGGAGCCGTTATCTTTGAATAAAGAAAAAGTTACGATTCAGGATATCGCTGATGCTTTAGGTTTATCTAGAAACACCGTTTCTAAGGCATTAAATAATCATCCCTCTATTCCAGAAGACACGCGGAATAAAGTTGTCCGTAAGGCAGTGGAGCTTAATTACAAGCAATTTGCCTATTTTGACCTTGAGGCACCACAGGTTAAAAAAACAGGAAATATTGCTTTAATATCTTCCAACTTGCCGAATAATTCTCACTTTGGAACGACATTACTTAGCGGATTCGAGCAGAAGATGAGTGCGGAGGGGTATAATTTATCGATACATATCGTGCGCGAGAATGATCTAGAGATGTTGTCGCTTCCAGTCAATTTTGACAAAAGCAAAGTAGACGGAATTCTATGTATCGAGTTATTCCATAAGCCTTACTCAGATTTTATTGCCTCTCTTGGTATTCCGACATTATTTGTCGATGCATCATCTGAGCTTGTGTTTTCTGAATTGAAGGGTGACGTACTCTTGATGGAGAACTTTCACAGTGTTTATCAAGTAACTAGGAAGTTTATTCAAGAGGGGATAACTGACATTGGATTTATCGGTGATTATCGACATTGTATGAGCTTCAACGAACGCTGGGAAGGATATCGAAAAGCGTTAAATGATGAAGAGGTGCCTTTTGATTCTAAATACTGTGTTTTAGAAGCAGATCGTTATATTGCAGATTTTATGTGGTTGAAGGAACGCCTAAGCAATATGGAAGAGTATCCTTCGCTGTTTATCTGTGCGAATGATTTTATAGCGATTCATGTTATTCGAATACTAAAAGAACTAAACATTCAAATTCCAGAGCAAGTAAAGGTATGTGGATTCGATGATTCACTCGAATCACAAATAATTGAACCACAGCTAACAACCGTTCATATCTATCGCAACGATATGGGGATCATTGCTGCAGAGATGATGCTATCTAGAATAATGCATCCAGAACGTCCTGCGCAAATTATGCATATTAGAACTGAGCAAATTTATCGTAAATCGACGGGCTAAACGTGATATCCCTTCAAGCTATGCCGTATTCGACATAGCCTGAAGGGATATTTTTATTGTGTGTTGACTAAGCAAGGAGCGAGTGGTGCGAAAGACCAGTGATTATTAATGCGATTCTGTACATCTTGCCAAGTAGGAATCCCGCTTGTAGCATCAGCTCTTTCCACGCAATGTGCCCCAACCGCTAATGCGCTTAATACGGTATCATGCGGCGATTGCCCCATCAGTAACCCAGCAAGAAAGCCAGCAACGGTACAATCACCTGCGCCAGTTGTTCCGATAGAGGCTACCTGAAAGCAAGGGAAGATAAGCTCCTGATTACTCCATTCTGAAATATTAAACTCTAGTTTAGCTGCAAGCTCATCAAACTTAGAGAATTGATCATGTGTTCGCAAATAAAATCCTTTATCTCCAAGCTTGATACCAACAATGGTGCAGCCTAGTTCCATCAGCTCAGTAGAAAGCTGCTGTAGTAGAGGGAGGCTAATGGCCGAGCTGACATTCCCTCTCCCATACTGCAGCTCTAGCTCAATATACTTAGCATAGTCCAGCATATACAGCAGCTCCTCGAAGCTTGGTAGAAAAATATCAACATAGGGGAGTGTTCGTTCAAGAATAGATCGCCAGTTAACTAGACCGCTAGCTGATGATGGATCTGGCTTTGCCATATCGAGAGACGTGATTGCTCCCATCGCTTTTGCCTTTTGAAACATTGATAGCAGTTCAATTCCTTGATTCTCATACATTTTTTTAATTAAAGGCGGGTAACCGAAATGAAATATTTTTGAATCTAGCAGAAGGCGATCAGCTATATCTGCAACGCCTAAGTTGTCATTTACTCCAGGATAGTGTAAAAACATGCGATCATTATCTGGATTGTTAATCACAATCGTACAGCTCGTATTTCCGTTTGGCTCAATGATTAGATGGTTGGACAATGTTGAGGTATGTGCTTCTAGTAGATTAATAATTTGCTGTCCCCATAGGTCGTTGGCGACCTTCGCTACAATGTCAGCCGAAAACCCTAGCTTAGATAAAGCAATTCCAGTATTAGCCGCCGCGCCTCCAGTAGCGATGGTGGGAGCAGCAACCTCCACAAGGCTGCCTGGTACAAAGAATTGTTGTGAAAATTGAGAGGTGGAATAATGAGGCAAGCTAGGAATAATATCTAAATTTATGTTTCCAACAACTAGGAAATCTCTCTTTTTTTGTGTGTACATGCTAAGCCCCCCCTTGTTCACATAGACTAATAGCATTATTTGCTAATGTCAATATTGTGCAAACAGGAAAATGCTAATTTCAAGTTAACCATGGAGAATTATGTAAAATAAATGTGTTGACATTTTTAGGATGGTAAATATATAATCTATCTCAAAATCGATCACAAACGTTCATAATCAATCATAAACATTCATTGCTGTTGCTTGAGGGGGGAAACCGTATGTACGAGACTGAACGAAAGAAAGTTATTTTAGAGCAATTAAGCCAACATAAACGAGTGGATTTACATGGATTGAGCGGATTGTTAAAGGTTTCAGAGTCAACGATTCGACGTGATTTGAAGGAGCTCGAGGAGCTTAATTTGCTGAAACGAACTCATGGTGGGGCAATTCCTATACATAAAGCAATCTTCGAACAAAGCTTTGAAGAAAAAAGCATCACCTATTCAGCAGAGAAAAAGAGAATAGCTAAGCAGGCGGTAAAATACATCAACGAAGGGGATGTTATTTTACTTGATTCTGGCTCAACGATGCTTTATTTGGCGAAGGAGCTTGTCCAATTTTCCAATTTAACCGTTGTCACTAACGCAATGCCAATTGCTGAGGAATTGAAAAACTATAATGGCATTGAGGTCATTTTAATTGGTGGCACCTTGCGAAAAGATGTGTTATCACTCGTTGGATTAGTGGCAGAAACTGTTTTAGGCTTATTGCATGTAGATAAAGCTTTTATTGCGACTAACGGGATCCATTACAACGAAGGGCTAAGTACTCCGAACAGTGAGGAAGCTGCGATTAAGAGAAAAATGATTGCTTCCGCAAAGCAAACAATCTTACTTGCTGATTCATCTAAAATAGGCGAAGTAACGCTATTTAAATTTGCACAATTATCCGATATCGATGTTTTCATTACCGATAGCGCAATATCAGAGGATAGTGTAATTGATTTCCAAAATAAAGACTTAGACATCGTCATTGTTGATGATTAACTTGGTTATTCAATGACTGTACACAATGAATACGTTTCCATAATGGTGCAGTTTGTACTTTTTTACGATTCTTTGAAAGGGGTGATGTGAAGAGAAATGAAGATAGGTTTTCACAATGGGCTCATCCTCCAACCCATTAGATTGCAGATGTGAGGATCGAAGTCGCTTGTGAAAGTGTGCAGTCTCAGTGTACTTCATGAGGGTGTCAGAAACAAAGTGAGTGAAGGAGGGGCAACAGAATAACTATAAAAAAAGAAACGAATGTAAACAACGGCTGACCCACGGGCAATGGTTCTAATCCGGTTGTATACATCCGTATTTGAGCTTGCAGAAAATAGGCTATATCCTCCGCAAGATATTTTTATTTTGCAGGATAAGCCGCAATTAATCAAGTGTTTAATAACAAATTTGGAGGCGGTTTATTTGATGAAATCTAGTCGATTGCTAGTTTGTGTATTATTTGTCTGTTTATTAGTATTAAGTGCTTGCAGTAGTAATTCAGGGAGTAGCACAGGAGGCAATTCCGGCTCGAATGCAACACCTGCTCCGACAAAGGAAGCAGCAGCTGAAACTGAACAACCAAGCACTCCAGATAAGGAAGAAAAACTGAAAATTGGTCTAACTGTTCCTACACTTGGCAATCCGTTCTTCGTTGCAATGTCTAAGGGTGCACAAGAGGTTGCTAGTAAATATAATGCGGAGGTTGTAGTGGTTTCTGCTGATCACGACTTAGCTAAGCAAACACAGCAATTTGAAGATTTTATTACTCAGCAAGTGGATATTATATTGCTAAGTCCTTTTGACTCTCAAGGAATTGCAGGTGCTGTTCAGCAAGCAAAAGCAGCGGGCATTCCTGTTGTTGCGCTAGATGGTAGTGCAGAAGGCGGAATTGATACGGTTGTTATGTCTGACAATGTTCAAGCAGGTAGACTTGCTGGTGAATATTTGGTAGAGCGTCTAGGTGGTAAAGGTAACATCGTTATTATTGATGGTCCTCCAGTATCCGCAGTAATTGATCGTATTAAAGGCTTCGAGGAGGTTATTTCTCAGTATCCTGATATTAAAGTTATCGCTAATCAAAATGGTCAAGGTAATCGTGAAACTACGTTGACATTGATGGAAGGTATTCTACAAGCCAATAAAGAGATTGATGCTGTATTTACGATCAATGACGAGGAAGGCGCTGGAGTTAAAATTGCGCAAGAGCAAGCTGGTCGTAGCGATGAATTTTTTATTGTTGGTGTAGACGGTGCGCCAATTGCCGCTGAAGCACTTAAAGAGAAGAAAAGCTATGCAGCAACTTCTGCACAATTCCCTAACGAAATGGCAATTAAAGGTGTTGAGCTAGCTATGAAAATTTTGAACGGTGAAACGGTAGATTCTGAAGTTCTAATTCCAACTCAATTGATTACGCAAGATAATGTAGATTCTTATCAAGGTTGGTAATAGCCAGTAACTAGATACAGTAGGCCTAGTCTTATTGTATCTAGTTATACCCTTACTATAAGGGACTGATTAATCAAGAGGTATCAGGGGGGCGCTATGCAAACAACATTAACGAAAGAATCGAACGTGGGTAAGTTAGCTTTGAACACCAAACCAATCATGAGTATGGAAAGCATAAGTAAGTCATTTTCAAATGTGAAGGTGCTTAATGATGTCAACATTCAGCTATATAAAGGTGAAGTTCACGCCCTTATGGGAGAGAACGGCGCGGGCAAATCTACCCTAATGAAAATTATGGCTGGGGTTCATCGCATTGACCAAGGAAAGATTATATACAGAGGGCAAGAGGTGCAATGGGCTAATCCTATGGAGGCTAGAGACAACGGGATTAGTGTGATTCACCAGGAGATAAGCCTTTCTCCAAACTTATCTATTGGAGAAAACATCTTGATGGGGACGAATTTGCCGAAAAATAAGCTGGGTCTCGTCAATTGGAATGAAATCCATGCAAGAGCAGAAATCATTCTTCGCTCAATCGGTTCTACCTTAAGTCCGCATGAAAGTGTATCGAATCTAAGCATTGCCCAGCAGCAAATGGTGGAGATTGCCCGGGCATTATCCTTTAACTCTGAAATATTAATTATGGACGAGCCAACGGCATCATTGACCGATACGGAAATTGAAAAGCTGTTTGACATTATTGCTGATCTTAAGCAAAAAGGTGTAGCCATCGTCTATATTTCGCATCGGATGGATGAAATATTTCGTATATCCGATCGTTTTTCTGTGCTTCGAGATGGGCACGGTGTGGCAACGGGAACGATCGATCAGACAAATCCTGATCATTTGGTAAAGCTTATGGTAGGTCGTGAAGTCGGAGATCTGTTTCAACGTTCACTTAGAGTGGATGACTATCAAAGTCAGCAGCCGATTCTAGAGCTGAACAATGTATCTAGCAAAGGGGTCAAATCCCTCTCAATGCAGCTTTATCCTGGTGAAATATTAGGTGTAGCAGGATTAGTTGGTGCAGGTAGAACGGAATTAGTGAGAGCTATATTTGGTCTGTCCGCTATAACTGAAGGTGGAGTTTGGATGGAAGGAAAGAAAATAAATATCCAATCTCCCTCAGATGCCATGAAATATGGTATTGCACATGTGCCGGAAAGTCGAAAGGAACAGGGTCTATTTCCGAATTTATCCGTCAAAGAAAATATTGTTATGGCTGAATTAGCGTCCTATCAGAAAAAAGGCTTCATCAGATATAAGCTAATTAACCACGATGCGGATCAATTTATTGAAAGATTAGGTGTGAAGGTAGCGACTAAAGAGCAAAATGTTATGGGTCTAAGTGGAGGTAATCAACAGAAGGTTGTTATTGCCAGATGGCTCTCCATTAAGCCTAAAATTTTGTTGCTGGATGAACCTACACGCGGTGTAGATATTGGCGCCAAAACACAAATTCATCAAATCATAAGTCAGTTAGCTGAAGAAGGTATGGCAATATTAATGGTTTCCTCTGAGCTTCCTGAAGTACTGGCAGTAAGCGATCGGATTTTGGTGATGCATGAAGGCAAAATCGCTACCACTCTATCAGGTAAGGAAGCGACGCAAGAAAAAATTATGTATTACGCAACAGGGGGAAAATAGTAATGCAAGGTAATGTGGAAGTAGTAAAGAATAGCAACCATGCTGTTAAAAAAGGGCTTCAGTATTATTTCGATCAGCTTGGTATGGTTATTATTCTATTTTTATTGTGCGTAGCAATGGCTATCTTTGCCCCACATTTTTTGGAGGTAAATAACGCACTCAATGTGTTAAAGCAATTGTCCTTTACTGCCATTCTAGCCGCAGGTATGACGATCGTTATTTTAACGGGTGGAATTGATTTATCTGTAGGATCAATTGTTGCGCTATCTGGCGTTATTTCTGTTTTATCTTTGAACCATGGGGTAAATCCAATCATAGCGATATTATTAGGAATTGCTGTAGGGATCGTGGCAGGATTCATTAATGGTTACTTAACCGCTGTTCCGAAGCTTCCCTCATTCATTGTCACGCTCGGCAGTATGACATACCTAAGGGGCTTGGCGCTTGTTATTAGTGGCGGTTATCCGATGGTTTTAACGAATAGCACGTTTAAGTTTTTAGGTGCGGGCAGTATTCTCGGTATCCCAACACCAATCTACATTATGTCACTGATCTACCTGATTATGTTTTTCGTTTTGAAATATACGATGTTTGGCCGACATGTGTATGCGATTGGCGGAAATGAAGAGGCTGCTCGACTAACCGGAATTAAGGTAGAAAAAACATTGATTAAAGTGTATACGATTAGCGGGCTTTTAGCTGGTTTAACTGGGGTCGTATTAGCAGGAAGATTGTTTTCTGGACAACCAACCGCAGGGATGGAGTATGAGCTCCAGGCAATTGCAGCAGTAATTTTGGGCGGAACAAGCTTTGTCGGTGGCTTCGGACGTATTCAAGGAACGCTAATTGGTGTATTAATTATCGCTGTCTTGAATAATGGTCTAACATTGTTAAATGTAGATTCCTACTGGCAAAAGGTTGTAACGGGTGCGGTCATTGTAGCAGCTGTATTGCTTGATCGTTTAAGAACAAAACGATAATGCTCGGTGAAGGCTCTATCTCAACCATGACTCCTTGCCGAAAAAGACTACTTAGCTATGCATAGTATCGTAGCTTGAAGGAGTTAACGTATGAGGAAGCTAGCGTTTAAGAGTATTAGTAGAAGAATAATGTTAACGATCATACCCATGATTATCATGGCTATGATCGTTCTCTCCATGCTTACGTATCATTACGCCGAATCACTCCTGCACCAAGAAATAAGTACAAAGGTGGAAAATCAATTAAGTACGGTTACCGCTTTAATCGAAGGAGAGCTGGCTGCACATGCGAAGAGTCCTGTGACATTAGCACGTGCTATCGAAGCAACTGCCGATCATATTGAACAGGAAGCGATGATCGATATTATTATGAAGTTTCTAAGCAGCAATGATGAAACCTTTGGTGTCGGAGTATGGTTTGAGCCAGGACAGTATAAGTCGTATATGGAGTATTTTGGACCTTATGCATACCGTTATAACGGACAAGTCCAATATACATTGGAATCCAGCACGAAGGAATATGATTACTTCAATCGAGATTTTTACTTGATCGGCAAAGCGACAGATCAATCCGTTGTATGGACGAAACCTTATTATGAGGAGAGCTCGCAAGCTATTGTATTAACAGCCAGTGCTCCATTCTATCATTATAATCGCAGCTTCCGTGGCGTTGTGTCAGCCAATATTCATTTTAATAAGCTGCAGTCAATGATTGAAGCGGTTAATCTCGGCAACGAAGGGGATGCATTTTTAGTAGATGCAGATGGATTGTTTATCGCTTCACAAAGTGGAGATGAGCTACTTAATCAAAGCATTATGGAGCATGATGATCCTCAGCTTGTAGAGCTAGGTAGGCAATTGCTTGCACAATCATCTGGTTTATATGATGCCGCCGGCAATGATTACATTTATTTCTTTCGAGAAGTGCCTTCAACTGGTTGGAAAATAGTGATGAGCATTTCTAAGGAAGAGTTATATCGCTCTTTGGAAGCGCTCTTATTACGATCCATACTGTTAATTGCAGTGACGTTAATTGTCAGCTGTGCTGTTGTGTTTTATTTTGCGCGATATATGAAGCATCAGATGAGAAAAATTAACTTGCTATCTTCAACTATGGCGCGAGGTGACTTTACAAGCTCAGTTGAAATCAGCTCTCAGGATGAATTTGCGAGGTTAGCATCTGATCTTAATATACTGACAACTAATTTAAGAGAAGTCGTTGGCGATATTAACAAAGGCTCCGATCTTGTTTTACGTACTTCAGCGCTGCTAAACACAAGTACGGATCAGACGACAAAAGCTACAGCAGAGATTGTTGCTTCTATTGAACATGTTGCTTCTGGAAGTGAAGCTCAGGTGGACATTCTGCAGGAAAGTAACGTTCAAATTGTAAATGCAGCTAATCAATTAAGCGCCATAGCTGATCAAATTAAAGAAGTTTCTCATGATTCCTATCATTCAATGCAAACTGCTAGAGCAGGGTATAAAGCAATTTCCAGTTCGATAGAGCAAATGAGAGAGATCGAAGTAATGACTTCTTTTACCGCGAGCAGTTTAGATTCATTAAGTCAGAAATCGCAAGAGATTGATTACAGCATGGATATGATTAAAAAAATTGCCGGAACAACGAAGGTGCTTGCGCTAAACTCTAGCATTGTCGCTACCCGAGCAGGTACACATGGTAAGTCGTTTCTAGTCATTTCAGAGGAAATTAAAACATTAGCCGAGCACACGGAACATGCGATTACACAGATTCAGAAAACTATTGAACAAATTCAGTTGCAAATTGCTTCAAGTAAGGAGGCAATGGATGGAACATCATTGATTGTTAGCAGTGGCAAAACAACGATTGAAACTGCAGGGCAAGCATTTGGAGAAATTGTTGTTGTGGTTGAGAAGAACGCTAGTGCTACAGAGCAAATGAATACCTCAATTCAAGCGATGACTCAACAAATTTCTGAGTTAGTAGAGCGACTGAATGGGCTTGCCCAAATTTCCATTATGAATGCGGATCAGACAAGAAACGTTTCTGCTTCGACGGAAGAACAGCTTGCTTATATGGAAGAGATTGCTGTAAGCGCTAAAAATTTATCCTCATTAGCAAATGATTTAAATCGAACGATTATGAAGTATGTCGTATAAGTGAATAAAACGATGAATGGAGTGCTTAATAATGCAATTAACAAGACGGCTAAAATCAAGTTTAATGGTCACTCTATCTTTTCTTCTTCTATCTTCTAGTTTTTTGGGTATTAATAGCGTTGCGATCCCAACTATGTATGCGGAAGACTTCCCTGTTACAATAGAAAATCCGGATTTTAAATCGGGTGATTTAACAGGTTGGACTACAACAGGTACGGCATTCCAAGATGGGCCCAAGCAGGATGAGTTTTTCTGGGGTGATCGTCCATTTGCACACCAAGGGAATTATCATATGTGGACTTGGAATGAAGAACCTAGTGCTGATGAGCGCATAGGGACAATGCAATCGACTATATTTCAGCTATCTGGAAATGGAGAGGTAAACTTTCTAGTCGGTGGAGCAAAGGACCTTGAGCAGTTTTATGTAGCATTAGTTAGAGTTTCAGATGGTAAAGAAGTTTTCAAGGCAACGGGCAATGCTCTACCTGATCACTTTGAAAGGTATGTACGTGTGCGTTGGGACGCAAGTGAATATTTAGGAGAATATTTCTACATTAAAGTTGTTGATAATGGCAATGGTCATATTAATGTGGATGACTTCAATGTATATAATGTAACGACAGATATCGTAAATGGTGGATTTGAGTCAGGTGATCTGCGTGGATGGATGTCCACAGGAGAAGCTTTCCGTTATGGAGTGATTTCAGATGACATTTACGGCACTGATGACAACCCCTATCATCATGTAGGTAAGTACCATCTAGGCGGCACTTCGACATTGGAAACGGGCACGTTACAATCGACGATATTCCAACTATCTGGCAATGGCTTAATTCATTTTCTAATCGCAGGCAGCAAAGATATTGATAATCAGTACATTGCATTAATGAGAGCAAGTGATGATGAAGAGCTATTCCGAGCGACAGGTAAAGAACTGCAGGATTTAGAACGCTCGTATTCTAGAGTGATATGGGATGCATCGGAGTATATTGGTGAAGAGCTATATCTGAAAATCGTTGATAACGGACAAGGGTATATTATTGCTGATGATTTCAGAGTATACAACACCAATCACAATATTGTTAATCCGGACTTTGAAACTGGTGATTTAACAGGCTGGACAACGTTAGAAGGCGATGATTTAAGCCAATATATTACACATAACGTTCATTATTGGCATGCTGATCCGATCAATAAGCAAGGCTTCTATCATTTATGGGGTGACGATAACGCTATTGGTACCATTCGCTCCACTGACTTTATATTAGGTGGTACTGGGGAAATTAACTTCCTAATCGGTGGCGGCAATCAAGGAGGACAGTATGTTGCTTTACGAAAATCGTCTGATGATAGCGAGATTTTCCGAGCGCATAACGAGCAATTTATGGACAGCGAAGTTTATTCTAGAGTGGTCTGGGACGCATCCGCATATTTAGGAGAAGCGCTGTATATAGTCATTGCAGACGAAGTAGCGGGCGGTGGCTGGCAGCATATTAATGCTGATGATTTCCAAGTCTATAATTTTCCATATACGATTGAAAATCCGGATTTTGAAAGTGGAGATTTAAGTGGTTGGACATTGGTAGAGGGAGAGATTCCTGGAAGAGTAACATCTGATGTAGACTACTGGCATGCTGATCCAGTCAATAAACAAGGTGAGTATCACTTCTGGGGTGAAGATGGAAAAGCAGGAGTGTTTGTATCTAATGTTTTCGAATTAGCGGGGACAGGTGAAATTAACTTCTTAATTGGCGGAGGAAATTTCCCGTATACAAGCTATGTTTCATTAGTAAGAGCATCGGATGACAGGGAGCTTATTACTTCAACAAACACAATGCATGATGATTCCGAAAGCTATAATCGTATGTATTGGGATGCGTCTGCTTATATCGGTGAGCAAGTCTATTTGAAAGTAGTTGATTTAGTTTCTGGTGGCGGGTGGCAGCATATTAATGTGGATGATTTCCAGCTACTTAGCTTGCTACCCAATGATTTGCTAAATGCCAGCTTTGAAACAGGTGACTTGTCTGGTTGGCACATAGATGGAAACGCTTTCGTTGTATCGGATATGACAGAGTTCGAAGGTAAAGCCTTCAATCATGTAGGGACATATCATATTTTCGGCGGTGGAGATGCTGAAGCGACGGGCACGTTGACATCGCAGAGCTTTAAGCTAACAGGCACTGGCGAAATTCAATTTTTAGTTAGCGGTAGTCAGGATTTGAATAACTATTATGTTGAGCTTGTAAGAAGCGATGACGATCAAACATTATTCAAAGCTACTGGGTATGATGACTCTACCTACAGAAGAGTTGTCTGGAATGCTAGTGATTATGTAGGTAAAGAGGTTTACCTGCGTGTTGTAGACAATGGCGGCGGCTATATTAATGTGGATGACTTTGTCGTATATAACAATGAACTTGCTTCCTATATTTTATACAATGAAGATTTTGAGCGTAACGGTTTAGCGGGCTGGGAGCTAGAAGGCTCTGCATTCCAAGCTGTATCAGGGGCTGAAGCGAAAATTCGCGGCTACCAAAGATCCGTTTATGCCCAAGGCGATGCTGCTAATGAAGGCTCGTTAACATCGTCCCCATTCAGACTGGCAGGCAGTGGTGAAGTTAATTTCAAACTAGCTGGAACAGCAAGTGATGATGTTTATGTTGCAGTTTATCGTGAAGCAGATAACAAAGAGCTAAAAAGAGCTTTTCCTAGACAGAAAGATCGGTTTGAGAAGATTACTTGGGATCTATCAGATTACTTAAACGAAGTGCTTTATATTAAAGTAGTCGATGAGGGCGATCAATCAGCGATTCATGTCGATGACTTTAACTACTATGTATCAAATGAAATTTTGAATTCTGACTTTGAGAGTGGAGATTTAAGAGGCTGGAATGTGATCGATGGCACGACATTTGCTGATCGTTCTGTTGTTTCATCGAAAACGAAGCATCATGGTTCAGAATCATTCTTCCATCATGGAAATTATCATGTGTGGGGATACAACAATGGTGGAGATGATCAGATTGGATCAATGGAATCTACTCATTTCATTCTTGATGAGACAGTAGGAACAGGCAGAATTACATTCTATATCGCTGGTGGTAGTCATGAATCTGCTGATGTGCTTGGGGTACAATTAATTCGCGACTCTACAGGTGAAGTGTTATTTGAAACAACAGGCTTTAATGACGAGGTCTATAGTCGTATTGATTGGGATGCTTCTGCTTACCTTGGAGAGGAGCTGTTCTTCAGGGTCAATGATTATGCTCGTGGTGGTTGGGGGCATATTAATGTAGATAATTTCATGACTGTTAATCCATATGGCAACATTATAAATGGTAGCTTTGAGTCAGGCGATCTTTCAGGCTGGAGCGCTACAGGTCAAGCATTTGCCAAACCATTTAAAGCAAAAAGTGGAAACGAAGGCAGCTATTTTATTTCTAGTAAACAAGATCCTAAACTAGTGGGCTCATTAAGAAGTAGAGATTTTGAGCTGAATGGTAATGGATTAATTACGTTCTTAATAGCTGGCGGTAATGATCTTGAGAATCTCAATGTTTCGCTTGTTAATAGCTTGAACGATGAGGTGCTGTTTACTGCCACTGGCTCTAATTCTGATGTGTTCAGAGAAGTGACGTGGGATGCATCATCGTATACTGGACAAGAGGTTTATTTGAACATTACGGATATTCTGGCGTCAGGGGAATTTGCTTATCTTAGTGTAGATGATTTCGAAATTAGTACGGCTATTAGTGCCTATGAGCAGGATTATCGTCCGCAATATCATTACTCACCTGAGAAAGGCTGGATGAACGATCCTAACGGTTTAGTTTATTATGAGGGAGAGTATCATTTATTCTACCAGTATACACCGCATTCCATCGCACCAGACTTTGGCGCAATGCATTGGGGACATGCTGTAAGTGCAGATCTTGTTCATTGGGAAGAGCTTCCGTTCGCAATAGCACCTGATGAGGATGGCGCTATTTTCTCAGGAAGTGCTGTGGTTGATCACAATAATACGAGTGGATTTTTTAATGAAGAGGGATCGGGCTTAGTTGCGATTTACACCAATAATGACAACAAGCGACAACCAGGCAAACCGCAAGTACAAAGTATTGCTTATAGCAAGGATAAAGGTAGAACATGGACAAAATACGAGGGTAATCCTGTATTATTTCCTGATACGACGTTAGACTTTAGAGATCCAAAAGTAATTTGGCATGAACAAGCTAAGCATTGGGTAATGTCACTAGCTGTTCAGGATCGCGTGGAGTTTTATATTTCACCAGATTTGAAAACTTGGAGCTTTGCGAGCTCATTTGGTTCAGATATTATCGGTACTCATCGTGGAATCTATGAATGTCCAGATTTATTCCCGATTTATGTGGATGGAGACCCTAATAAAGTGAAATGGGTATTAATCCTTAGCGTGGGAGATCGCAATGGTGTTGATGGCTTCGACCCAGAGCCTCCTGCAGGTGGATCAGGAATGATGTACTTTGTTGGTGAGTTTGATGGAACGACGTTCACATTAGATAAACCAATCGAATCTGCTGAAGATGTGCAATGGATTGATCATGGTTCAGATTTCTATGCGGCAGTAACGTTTAGTGATGTTCCAGAGGAAGATGGAAGAAAGCTGTGGATTGGCTGGATGAATAACTGGCGTTATGCTACTGCTCCGCCTACTTCTCCATGGAAAGGGAATATGAGCATTCCTAGAGAGCTAAAGCTTGTATCGACAGATGAAGGTGTGCAATTAATTCAAGTTCCAGTAGAAGAATTAGAAGGGCTGAAGAAGGAAATCTATGCGGTTGACAATATCCAGCTTCAAGCTGATAGCGTCTCACCAATTGAGGATTTGTCTATTGATAAAGCGGAAATTATCGCCGAATTTGAGGTGGGGACTGCTGCTGAATTTGGATTTAAAGTAAGGAAGTCTGACGAGGAAGAGACGGTTGTCGGTTATGATGCAGAGAATAGTCAACTATTCGTTGATCGAACGAGCTCAAGCGTACGAGAGATACATGGTGACTTTGCGGCTAAGCATACAGCACCGATGCCGGCCATCAATGAAAAGGTTAAACTGCGTATCTATCTAGATATGTCGTCGATTGAAGTATTAGGTAATGATGGTGCTACTGCGATTTCAGATCTGATTTTCCCAAGCAAAGATAGCACAGGCTTCGAGCTATATTCGATTGGCGGAGAGGCTAAGCTAGTATCGTTGCAGATTAACGAGATCAATAGTGTTTGGAGAGATGAGTCAATCCGTAGAATTCGAGCTCAAGATCGTGAATATACGATGAAGGTTGGGGATACCTATCAGGCAACCGTATATACTGTAGCTCATGATACAAATGCAGGCACATATGGAGCTGAGCTTACTAATATTAAGGATGATGTGACCTATTTATCCTCCAATGTAAATGTAGCTACGGTAGATGCTAATGGTAAAGTTACCGCAAGAAGAACAGGAAATGCGGTCATTACGATGACACACGGAGGCTATGAAGCGATCGTAAATATGAAGGTAGAAGCGAGAAATAATCAAGATGTTGAAGTTAGTGTACCGCCAACAAGTGATGAAGAAGAAACGGTGTCGATCATTAATAAGCAAGTAACTATTAACAAAAAAGCTGAAGTGAACAGTAGAGGAATTGCCCTAGTTGAGCTATCTGTCGAGGAGCTGGACAAAGCAATTGAGCTGATTAATAGAGCAGATCAGCCAGATAGAATTGTAATTCAAGTCAATGGGGACAAGTCAGCAACAGAGTACAATGTTCAATTCCCGAAATACTACTTAACGATGGAGCAAGCTGAGGTCGAGTTCCTAATTGTAACGCCATTAAGCAGCTTTATCATTACAAGCGATGCAGTATTAGGAGTCGAAACGCAGAATACGAGTGTACTATCTATCATCGTTCGTCGCGTGGATACTGCTAATGTTGATGTTGAGCTAGGTAACGTTAAAGTAGATACTGTGATGCAGTACGAAATTAAGGCCAATCAGCAAAGCATATCATGGGATCAGCTTAAACAAGCAGTGACAATCGTTATGCACTATGAGCCAACTGCAGAGGAGCTTAATAATATCGGCGTTCTTACTGTCGTTGCACTAGATAATGAGTGGCAAGCTTCTCCATTGAAGTTTAGTGTATACGATCAAGCTGCAAAGGGGATTTCCTTCACGCCTGACGCTAGAAATAGCTATGCAATTACATCGAAGGGAAAGGAATTTGTTGATCTAGCTAAACATCAATGGGCTAAGGATGCAATTGATGTATTAGCCGTTCGAGAAATAATTAGAGGAATTTCTGACAGCTCCTTTAATCCTACTGGACAAATAACGCGTGCAGACTTTTTACTAATGCTAATGAATGTGTTGGATGTGAGGGCCGAAGAGAAACAAGGCAGCTTCTCAGATGTTACAGAGAATGCTTACTATTATGAAGCTGTGACAACGGCATTAGCTTTAGGCATTGCCAATGGAACAGGGGATCATAAGTTTAATCCGCAGTCTGTAATAACAAGAGAAGATATGCTTGTGCTAACACTCAGAGCTCTTAAAGTGAAGCATGGTCATATCCTCGCTGCTCAAGCTGATACCCCGAATTATTCCGATATGGAACATGTTTCAAGCTATGCAATAGAGGCAGTTTCACTGTTGTCGCAAGAAGGGCTTATTCAAGGCTATAACGCAAAAATCAAGCCTAAAGATCATACAACACGAGCAGAAGCGGCAGTGATAATCCATCGAATTTGGAGCTTAATTGTAAGTGATAAGTAATATCGCTGCTATTAACCGAAAAACAAACTGATGGTAGTGACCTTCTTCGTTTTACATGGAGAAGGTCATTTTTTATGGGCGTTTGCACATAAAATGAAAGGATAAGACATTAAAACGCTTACATAATAATTCTGTAATAAATTATTAATTTTTTATTGACAAAGGGGATAGAAAAAACTAATATAAACATGGCAGTTAAATGATAATGATTCTTAGTTTCAGCAATGTTAAGTTGTTAATGTATTAAATAAATATAGAAAAGGGAGAAATCAAATGAAAACAAGTAAGCTTAATTTCATCAAAACGTTGATGATCGTATTATGTCTATCTGTTGTTTTAGCAGCATGCGGTAATTCCAATAACAAC
>Ga0182737_1001394_pt1 | contig 24084 bp, 19 predicted proteins | sample eDN5th30CBELigOP_FD_128878 | JGI IMG/M metagenome (GOLD analysis project Ga0182737, IMG submission 128878) | Enriched Organic Plus compost microbial communities from Emeryville, California, USA - eDNA 5th pass 30_C BE-Lig OP (version 2) (version 2) ...
CCAGCAACTTCGCCCTGGTCGCCAGCCGGGTCCTCCAGGGCATCGGCGCCGCCTTCATGATGCCGGGCACCCTCTCGATCATCACCGACGCGTTCCCGCCCTCCGAGAGGGGCAAGGCGATCGGCACCTGGGCCGGCGTCTCCGCGCTCGCCCTCGCCATCGGCCCGGTCCTGGGCGGCTTCCTCACCGAGGAGGTCTCCTGGCGCGCGATCTTCTACATCAACCTGCCCGTCGGGGCGCTCGCCGTGCTCGCGGCCCTGTTCGTCGTCCGCGAGTCCCGCGACACGACGGTCGGCCGGAAGGTCGACTACCTCGGGGTCGGCATCCTCACGGTGAGCCTCACCGCGCTCGTCCTCGCCCTGATCGAGGGCAACTCCTGGGGGTGGGACTCGACCTCGGTGCTCGCCCTGATCGCCGTCTCGATCGTCTCCCTGATCGTCTTCGTCCTGACCGAGAACCGGGTGCTGGCCCCGATCATCGAGTTCGGGCTCTTCAAGAGCCGCAACTTCATCGGCTCCGTCATCACCGCGTTCATCATCTCCTTCGCGATGATGGGCGTCTTCTTCTTCCTCGCGCTCTACATGCAGAACATCCTCGGTTACACGGCGCTGGAGGCGGGGGTCAGGTTCCTGCCGACGACCCTGGTGATCATGGTCATCTCGCCGATCTCCGGGCGCCTGGCGGACAAGATCGGACCGCGCTGGCCCATCGTCGCCGGCATGACCCTGATCGCGATCTCGCTCTACCTGTTCTCGACCATCGAGGACGGCACGACCTTCGGCGACATCCTGCCCAGCTTCATCGTCCTCGGCGCCGGCATCGGGCTGACCATGTCGCCGATGTCGACCGCGGCGATGAACTCCGTCCCCAGGACCAAGGCCGGCGTGGCGTCGGGCGTCCTCTCCATGTTCCGGATGGTCGGCGGCACCTTCGGGGTCGCGGCGCTGGGAGCGCTCTTCCAGAGCGAGGCCAAGGACCGGCTCGCCACCACCCTCGGCGGTGAGCACGGGCTGAGCGAGGCGCAGCGCTCCGACTTCGCCCACCAGTTGACGGGCGGCGCGCCCCACATCGACGGGGTCTCGCAGGCCCAGGCCGACAAGCTCGTGCAGGCTGGTCACGACGCCTTCATCTACGGGCTCAGCCACGCGATGACGCTCTCCGTCGGCGTGGCCGTGGCCGGCGTCCTGGTCGCCTTCCTGATGCTGAACGACAAGGCCGAGTCCGCCGACGAGCGCGCCGAGCAGTCAGCCGAGGTTGCCGAGGCCGCCTCGCCGGTTGCCTGATCTGGCCTTGCCCCTACAATTTCCAGACTTGTCGCCGAACCGCAGGAGCCTCCGTTGCCCGTCAGACCGATGAATCTCGTCCGCATCCGCACCACCTTCGCCCTCGTCCTCGCGGCGACGTGCGCGCTGGCGCTCCTGACGACCGCCGGCGCCAGGGCCGCCGACGGCGGCGTCCAGCCGACCGAGCCGGCCAAGGCGACGGTCAAGATCAAGCCGGTCGGGCTCAAGAACCACCGCGCGACGATCACGAGCAAGGTGACGATCAAGGGATCGATCAAGCCGTTCCGCAACGGTCAGAAGGTGGCCGTCTACCTGTACAAGGATGGCAAGCGGTTCTCGACCCGCAAGGTCAAGGTCCGCCGGGGCGGGGCCAACTGGGGCAGGTTCGAAACCTCGATCTACACCCGGGACGGGCTGCGCTACGGGGTGCGGGCCAAGTACTGGGGCAAGGCCGGTCAGAACCCGGTCGGCAAGGACTCGACCGAGCACAAGTCCTGGAAGGTCCGCTACGTCGGGCTCGCCAAGGGCCAGTGCGGCCGCGTCGTCGCCGGGTTCCGCAAGGCCCTGAACCGCCTGGCGCTGGTGCCGGCCAAGGGCCGCTGCTTCAACGGCAAGATGGAGCGCGCCGTGCTCGCCTACCGCAAGCTCAACGACATGACGCGCAACGCCCGGGCCTCGATGTCCGTCGTCAAGCGGGTCTTCAACGGCAAGGGCGGATACCGCGTCCGCAAGCCGGGCCTCGGCGACCACATGGAGGCGCCGCTCTCCAAGCAGGTCATCGTCTTCTCCAAGGGATCCAAGCCGTACGCGATCTTCCCGGTGGCCTCGGGCGCACCGGCCACGCCGACCATCCTCGGCACGTACTCGTTCTACTGGAAGGACCCGGGCTACAACTCGAAGGGGATGTACTACTCGTCCTACTTCATCCGGGGCTACGCGACCCACGGCTACAAGTCCGTCCCGAACTATCCCGCGAGCCACGGCTGCCTGCGGACCTTCATCGCCGACCAGCCGCGGATCTACAACATCACCGAGATCGGCATGCCCGTCTACACCTTCGGCAACGCCTTCCGCGGGAAGGTCGAGCCGTTCAAGGTCAAGCGGTCGGGCGGGGACCTCGGCCCGGACCTCGGTCCCACCGGCGGGCTGGACGCGAGCTCGTTCGACTGACTGCAAAGGACGGTCAATAGGGATCGCGCGGTCCGGCCGGACCGCGCGAGGCGCGCGAAAGCGTCGGGCCTGCCGCGCTGGATCCACCGGCGCCTGATCCCATTCGGCCCGAAGCGCAAGCGGCAGATGGCCGCCTACTCGAAGCGTCACTACGGGAAACGGGAGTGGCGCCTGAAGAAGCCGCGGCAGATCGTCGAGCATTACGCGGTGGCGAGCACGGTCGGCCAGGTCAGGTCCACGTTCCTGTCGAACCGCCCCGACCCCGAGTTCGGCGAGACACCGAACGTGTGCGCCCACTTCGTCGTCTCCGGCCGGGGCAGGGTGGTCCAGCTGGTGCCGCTGGGGATCAGATGCCGGCACACGGTCGGGCTCAACCACGTGACGATCGGAATCGAGCACACCGGCTACAGCGACGGCGACGTGCTGAACAACAGACGTCAGATGGCGGCGTCGATCCGCCTCACGAAGTGGCTTCGGTGCAGGTACGGGATCGGGATCCGCGACGTGATCGGGCACAACGAGAGCCTTCGCTCCCCGTTCCACCGGGAACTGGTGCCCGCGATGAAGAACCAGACCCACGGTGACTTTCGTCACACGTCCATGCGCAGGTACCGCAAGGCGCTCCACTCGGCTGGCCGCTGCCCGACCCGCTAACGGCTCCAGCAAGCGGTTTTCCCGCGTCCCTCCGTACTTTCCCACATGCAGATGACGGGATTTGCCGCAGGTTCGAGGCCCATCCCCGGACCTAATGTGACCGCCATGAAGGTGGAACGATGACCAGTCTTGAGTTGGCCCGTTGGCAGTTCGGGATCACCACGCTCTACCACTTCATCTTCGTGCCCCTCACGATCGGCCTGGCCTTCTTCACGGCCTGGTGCCAGACGCGGTGGTACCGGAGCAAGGATGAGAAGTGGCTGAGGGCGACCCGCCTGTGGGGGAAATTGATGCTCATCTCGTTCGCCCTCGGAGTGGCGACCGGGATCGTGCAGGAGTTCCAGTTCGGAATGAACTGGTCCAACTACTCCCGCTACGTGGGTGACATCTTCGGTGCGCCCCTCGCGATGGAAGGTCTCGCCGCGTTCTTCGTGGAGTCGACCTTCCTGGGTCTCTGGATCTTCGGCTGGGGCCGGCTGTCCGAGAAGCTCCACCTCGCTTCCATCTGGCTGGTCTCGGCCTCGACCGCACTGTCGGCCTACTTCATCCTGGTCGCCAACTCCTGGATGCAGCACCCGGTCGGCTACGAAATGAACGAGGCGACCGGCAAGGTCGAGCTGACCTCGATCTGGGCGGTGCTGACCAACAACACCGCCCTCTACGCGATCACGCACACGCTGCTCGCCTGCCTGCTCACCGGCGGCATGGTCATCGTCGGGATCTCGGCCTGGCACCTGCTGCGCGGAAACGAGAAGGAGGTCTTCGGATCCTCCATGAAGCTGGCGATGCCGACCCTGGTGGTCGCGGGCCTGCTGACCCTGGTGGTCGGCCACTTCAACGGCGTCCTGATGTCCGAGCAGCAGCCCATGAAGATGGCCGCGGCCGACGCGGTTTTCGAGACCGAGAGCGGGGTCGGGCTGTCCCTGTTCGCGACCGGTGACTTCACGGACAACCCGGAGAAGACGAACCGCAATCTCCAGGTGCCCAACCTGCTCTCGTTCATCATGACCGGCAAGCCCCAGTCCGAGGTCGAGGGCGTGAACAACCTGAACGCCGAGTACCGGGAGAAGTACGGGCCCGGCGAGTACGCCCCGATCGTGTGGGTCGCCTACTGGTCCTGGCGCGTGATGCTGGGCTGCGGCTTCCTGCTGGCGCTGTTCGGCCTGATCGGCTGGTGGCTGGCGCGAAAGGACAGGCTGGAGAGTTCGAGGCGCTTCCTCAAGCTCGCGATGCCCGCGGCCACGCTTCCGTTCATCGCGGCGGCGGCCGGCTGGATCTTCACCGAGATGGGACGCCAGCCCTGGGTGGTGTTCGGACTGCTCAAGACGGAGGACGCCGTGTCGCCGACGGTCGGCACGGCCGAGGTCGTGATCACCCTGATCGGCTTCACCCTGCTGTACGGGGTCCTGGCCGTCTTCGCCGGACGCGTCTTCTTCAAGACGGCGGGCAAGGGCCCGGCCAGGATCGAGGAAGGCGACGAGAACGAGCCCTACATGGGAATGGCCTACTGAGGAGCTGAATCGATGGAAGACACGACAACACTCCAATTCGTCTGGTTCGTCCTGATCTCGGTCCTCTGGGTCGGCTACCTGATCCTCGAGGGGTTCGATTTCGGCGTCGGCATGCTGATGAAGCTGATCGGCGGCACCCGCGAGGAGAAGCGGGCGATCCTCCACACGATCGGCCCGGTCTGGGACGGCAACGAGGTATGGCTGATCGTCGCCGGCGGCGCCACCTTCGCGGCCTTCCCCGAGTGGTACGCCACGCTCTTCTCCGGCTTCTACATCGCGCTGTTCGCGATCCTGGTCGCGCTGATCGTCCGCAACGTCGGCTTCGAGATGTGGGGCAAGCGCGACAGCGACGCCTGGCGCACCGGCTGGGAATGGTGCATCGCCCTCGGCAGCCTCCTGCCCGCCCTGCTGTGGGGTGTGGCGTGGGCCAACATCATCGGGGGCGTCCCGATCGAGCCGGTCGCCGGCGAGGGTCTGGAGTCGCTCGAGTACGTCGGCAACTTCTTCGACCTGCTCTCCGTCTACGCGCTGGTCGGCGGCATCGCGTCGCTCGCGATCTTCTTCGCCCACGGGGCGTTGTTCCTGGAGTTGAGGACCGAGGGCGCGCTGCGGGAAAAGGCGCGCGTCGTGGCGGCCAGAGCGACCCCGGTGGCGGCAGCCCTGGGAGCCGTGTTCATGGCGTGGACGCTGCTCCGGCAGGACTCGATCGAGGTGCTGTCGCTGATCGCCGCGGTGGTCGCGGTGGCCGGCTTCGTCGCGGCGACGGCCCTGGCGAAGACGGATCCCGCCCGGGCCTTCGCCGGCACGGCGGCGGGGATCGCCTTCTACTTCATCGCCCAGTTCATCGACCTGTTCCCGAACGCGCTGGTTTCCAGCATCGACTCGGCCTACGACATGACCCTTAATGTCGCGAGTTCGACGAACTACACCCTGACCGTCATGACCATCGTCGCGGTGATCTTCGTGCCGATCGTCCTGGCGTACCAGGCGTGGACGTACTGGGTGTTCCGTCACCGCGTGTCGGCTGAAGGGTTCGGCGACGTGAAGTCACCGATCGACCTGCTCGACAAGAACAAGAAGGGAGCGGCCGGTGGCTCGGGAACGGAGCAGGGCGCCGGGAGCTAGCCGGCAGGCTCGCGAGACGCAGCGCCGGTTGACGCGGACCAGCCGCGTCGCCCGCAAACACCTGATCATCACGGTCGGTCTGGGCCTGGTCCAGACCGGCCTGATCATCGCCCAGGCGACCCTGTTGGCGAAGGTCATCGCCGGAGTCTTCATGGACGGCGAGACCTTCGCCGACGTGGCCCCGTTCCTGGCCTGGCTCGCCGCGATCACGATCGGCCGCGGCCTCGCCTCCGCCGGATTCGAGAGCACCGGCAGGTTCGGCGCCGCGAGGGTCATGTCGGAACTGCGGGAGAAGCTCTCCGCCCACCTGCTCCTCAACCGGCCGGGCGCGCTCCAGGACGAGCAGTCCGGGGACCTGGTCAGTTCGGCGATCGACGGGGTCGCCGCCCTCGAGGACTACTTCGCCCGCTACCTGCCGCAGGTCGTCCTGGCGGCCCTCGTCCCCATCGCGATCCTCGCCTGGGTGGTCCGGTTCAACTGGATCTCCGCCGCGATCCTGGCGGTCACCGCGCCGCTGATCATCGTGTTCATGGTGCTGATCGGACTCCTGACCGAGAAGCGCACCCGGAAGCGATGGGAGCGGATGTCCCGCCTTTCTTCCCACTTCCTCGACCTGGTCGGCGGCCTCGCCACCCTGAGGGCGAACGGCCAGGCCCGCGCCCAGTCCGCCACGATCAACCGGGTCGGGGAGGAGTACCGGCGCGAGACGATGGGCGCGCTCCGGATCGGTTTCCTCTCCTCGCTCGTGCTCGAGCTGCTGGCCATGATCGGGGTCGCGATGGTCGCCACCGCGATCGGCATCCAGCTCGCGGACGGGAACCTGGACCTGACCGCCGGGCTCACGGTGCTGCTGCTTGCGCCCGAGCTCTACATGCCCCTCCGACAGCTGGGCGCCCAGTTCCACGCCAGCGCCGACGGGATGGCGGCGGCCGAACGCATCTTCGAGGTGATCGACCAGCCGGCCGCGGTGAGCACACCGGCCGATCCCGTGCCGGCCCCCGATCCGTCCCGCGGGCCGGTCGCCCTCGAAGGGGTCACCTTCGCCTGGCCCGGCCGCGAACCGGTGCTGGACGGCGTGGACCTGGAGATCGAACCGGGGAAGACCGTCGCCCTGATCGGGCCGAGCGGCGGGGGCAAGAGCACTCTCGCCAACCTGCTGCTCCGCCTGGCCGAGCCGACCGGGGGCCACATCACCTGCGAGGGAACCGACCTCGCGGCGGTGGACCCCCGGGAGTGGCGGCGGCGGGTCGCCTGGGTTCCGCAGCGACCCACGATCTTCACGGCGACGCTGGCCGACAACCTCAGGCTGTTCAACCCCGATGCGAGCGACGAGCAGGTCGCCTTCGCGATCGGCACCGCCGCGCTCGGTGACCTGGTCGCCCGGCTCCACGACGGCCTCCAGACCGTCGTGGGTGAGGGTGGCCGCCGGCTCTCCGCCGGGCAGGCCCAGCGCATCGCCCTGGCGCGGGCCCTGATCAGCGAGGCCCCGCTGCTGGTCCTGGACGAACCCACCGCCCACCTGGACCGCGAGACTGAGCGCGAACTGGCCACCGCGATCGAGGACGCGACGGACGGACGGAGCGCCCTGATCATCTCCCACCGCGAAAGGCCGATCGCAGCCGCCGACCGGACCCTCGTCCTGTCGGATGGCAGCCTGAACGGACTGGTGACGGCATGATCACGGCCCGCCTCGAGAAGAGCCCGCTGGGGCGCGCCGCCCTCGCCACCCGCAGGCGGTGGAGGCTGCTCGCCCTCTCGATCACGCTGGCGGTGGCGACCGTCCTCGCGGCGGTCGGGCTGTTCACCGCGTCCGGCTACCTGATCAGCCGGGCGGCACAGCGTCCCGAGATCCTCTCCCTCACCGTGGCCATCGTCGGGGTACGGTTCTTCGGCATCTCACGGGCACTGTTCCGGTACGGAGAGCGGCTCGCGTCGCACGACCTCGCCTTCAGGACCCTGACGGACCTGCGCGCCCGGTTCTTCGAGCGTTTGATCCCGCTCGTGCCGGCGGGCGTCGACGGCTCCCGCCGGGCCGACCTGATGAGCCGCTTCGTCGGCGACGTGGACAAGCTCCAGGACCTCTACCTCAGGGCGCTCTCACCACCGCTGGTGGCAATGGCCTGCTCGGCGCTCTGCGTGGCGCTCGCGTCGATCATCCTGCCCGTGGCCGGGCTCGTGCTCGCCATTGCGATGTTGCTCGGCGGCCTGCTCGCTCCGGTGCTGACCCGCCGGGCCGCCCGCAACGCGGGACGCCGCCAGGCCGCGACCCGCGGCGCGCTCGCCGGCGATCTCCTCGAGATCGCGACCGGTGGGGCGGAGATCGCCGTGGCCGGACGGGAGGCCGACTGGCTCGGCCGCGCCACCGAGGATGACACGAGGCTGGTCGCCCTCCAGCGCCGCGACGCCGTAAGCGAGGGTCTGGCCCAGGGACTCGGCACCTTCTTCTCGGTCGGGGCAATGGTCGCGGTCACCGCAGCCGCGGTTCCCGCCGTGGTCTCCGGCCGGCTCGACGGCGTGCTGCTGGCGGCGCTGCCGCTGCTCACCCTCGGGGCGTTCGAGGCGATCACCCCCCTGAGCCAGGCGGCGGCCGTGATCGATTCGACCGACGAGGCCGCAGGGCGGATCGAGGAGATCACCGAGCGGCCGGTCCCGGTCCAGGGTCCCGAGCGGCCGCGGTCGATGCCGGCCGGCGGGCCGCTTCGTCTCGAGGACGTCCGCTTCGCGTACCCGGACGGTGACGGGCTGCTGCTCGACCATGCGGACCTGGAGATCCGCCCCGGCGAGGCCGTCGCCCTGACCGGTCCGAGCGGCGTCGGCAAGAGCACCCTGGCGGAGCTGCTCGTGCGATTCCGGGATCCCGGGTCCGGACGGATCACGCTGGGCGGAGTCGACATCCGCGACCTCGACCAGGACGAACTGCGGGCGGCCGTTCGGCTGGGCCCGCAGGACGCGTACATGTTCAACACGACCATCGCGGAGAACGTCAGGCTCGGACGGCCCGAGGCCGACCGCGAGCGGATCGTCGAGGCCCTCGCGGAGGCCGGCCTCGAAGACTGGATCAACGGACTTCCGGAAGGGATCGACTCCCCGGTGGGCGAGGACGGCGCCAAGGTGTCGGGCGGCCAGCGACAGCGGATAGCCGCCGCCCGTGTCTTCCTGTCCCGGGCTCGGTTCCTCATCTTCGACGAACCGACCGCCCACCTCGACCCCGCCGGCGCGGCCGCCCTCGAGCGGTGCCTTGTCGCCCGCCGTGATCGGGGCTGCGGCGTCCTCGTCATCACCCACACGATCGCCGATCCGGACGCGTTCGACCGCATCCTGGAGCTGGACGCGGGGACCTTCCGCCGGATCGGTCCCTGATCAGGGGCGGCGCACCGGCAGGCGGGCGCTGACCGTGGTCCCGTCCTCGCCCGACCGGATGTCGAACCGCCCGCCAGTCAGGTTCACCCGCTCGCGCATCCCGACCAGGCCGAAGCCGCCCCCGGGGCGGCTGGCGTCGAAGCCCGAACCGTCGTCGGCGACCCGGATCCGGATCTCGCCGTCCTCCTCGTACACCTCGACGATCGCCCGGGCGGCGTGACCGTGCCGCACCGCGTTGGTCAGCGACTCCTGCACCAGCCGGTACGTCGTGTCCTCCAGCAGGGGCTCGTAACGGGCCCCTGCCGCGCCGTCCTCGCCACCGTCGCCGAGGTCGACGTGCAAGTCGATCTCGACGCCGAAGTCCCCCGACACCCGCTCGACGAGCGAGCCTAGCGCCGCCTCGACACCGAGTTCGTCCAGCGCCGCCGGCCGCAGGTCGGCGATCAGTCGTCGCAGCTCGAGGATCGTGTCGTCGATGCGCTCGACCGCCTGGTCGAGGATCGGCGACACCGGGCTCATGGCGGTGCGGCGCCGGGTGCCGGACAGCAGGACCCGCAGGCCCGCGAGATTCTGGAGGGTCTCGTCGTGGAGCTCCCGGGCCCAGCGGCCCCGCTCCTGCTCCGCCGCCTCGATCGTGAGGCGCACCCGCTCGGCGGCGGCGGCCCTGGCGTTGTCGATCGCGATCGCGATCCACTCAGCGAGGATCACCACCGACTGGACATCGGAGTCGTCGAAGTTGCCCTGCTCCTTCTCGGTGAGGTAGAGGTTGCCCCATGCCTCGCCCCGGATCTTGACCGGGACCCCCAGGAACGACTTCATCGGGGGATGGTGTTCGGGGAAACCGTGCGAGTGGGGGTGGTGGCTAACGTCGTCGAGGATCAGCGGCTCGGGTTCCTCGATGAGCAGGCCCAGCACGCCCGCGCCGTGGGGCGGGTCGCCGATCTTGTGCCGGAGGCCCTCGTCGATGCCGCGGGTGAGGAACTGCTCGAGTTCGGCGCGCCGGCTGTCGAGAACGCCGAGCGCGGCGTAGCGGGCACCGGTGAGCTCGCGGGCGGCGTCCAGGGCGTCCACGATCACCGCCTCCGGGTCGGACTCGCCGACGAGGCTGCGGCCGACCTCGATCAGTCGTCGCAGGCGGGCCTCGTCGAGCTTCACGATCGCGTCGTCCACGCCCCGATTCTAGGTGCGAAGCGGTATCGGCCCGGCGGAAAGTCTGCGGAAACTTACGGAAAACCCGCCCGATTGCGACAGATAGCCTGTCTCGAGATGCACGCGAACCCGGAAACCGGCGAGAACCTGACCCTCGTCCTGGTGGACGACCACGCCGTCGTGAGGACGGCGCTGAAGGTTCTGCTCGAGTCGGAGCCTGACCTCGAGGTCGTGGCCGAGGCCGGGAACGCCGACGACGCGATCCGGCACGTGGGGGCCCACAAGCCTGACGTTCTGGTCCTGGACCTGAACATGCCGGGCCGCCCGAGCCTCGAGGCCATCCCCGACATCAAGGCCGCCTCGCCCGGCACGGAGATCGTCATCCTGACCATGCGCAACGAGCCCGCGTTCGCGCGCCAGGCGCTCCAGGCGGGCGTGACCGGATACGTCCTGAAGGAAGCCGCCGACTCGGAACTGGTGCTTGCCGTGCGCCGGGCCGCGGAGGGGGAGACATACCTCCAGCCGTCCCTCTACCAGCACCTGGCCGACCGCGACCGGGCCGAGGGACGCCGGGGCCGCACCCTCAGTGACCGCGAGGTCGAGGTGATGCGCCTGATCGCCCTCGGCCACACCAATTCCGAGATCGCCGACCAGCTCTTCCTCAGCGTCCGGACGGTCGAGAGCCACCGGGCGAACATCCAGAAGAAACTGAACCTGAGCAGCCGCGCGGAGCTGGTTCGCTACGCCCTGGACCAGGGCCTGATCAGCACCCAATAGATTGCCCGGCGTGTTGATCCTGCTGCCCCCGTCCGAGGGCAAGGCCTCTCCCTCGGGCAAGCGTCCCGTCGAACTCGATTCGCTCGCCTTCGCCGAACACCTCACGGCCAGGCGCACCGAACTCATCGCCGCCCTCGAGAAACTCTGCTCCGGTCCGGAGGCAAAGGCGATCGAGGCCCTGGGCATCTCGGCCGGACAGGCCGAGGACGTGGCCCGTGACGCCGTGCTCGCCTCGGCGCCCGCCGGTCCCGCCTCGCAGGTTTACACGGGGGTCCTGTACGACCGGCTCGACTTCGGAACCCTGCCCGCCGCCGGCAAGCGCCGCGCGGCCAGGAACCTGCTCATTTCGTCCGCCCTGTGGGGCTTCGTCGCCCCCGGCGACCGGATCCCGTACTACCGCTTCTCAATGAAGGCGAAGCTGCCCGGGATCGGCGGGCTCGCCGCCTACTGGCGGGACTCGCTTCGCGCGGCGATGGAGGCGGCGGGTCATGACGAGGACGGAGGCGTGGTCCTGGACATGCGTTCCGGGGCCTACTCCGCGGCCTGGAAACCCCGGCGGGCGCGGCTGGTCACCGTCCGCGGGTTCACCGAGACCGCCCGCGGGCGGAAGGCGATCTCCCACATGGCCAAGGCTGTCCGGGGAGAGGTGGCCCGGGTGGCGCTCTCGGCCCCCGAAGCCCCCGCCGACGTCGAGTCGCTGGCCGGGCTGCTCGAGGGGGAGGGGATGACGGTCGAGCTGACGCCCAAGAGCCTCGACGTGATCGAGCGGGGCTGACCCGGGCTGCTCCGTATGATCAGGGCATGGCCCCTGCTCCTGCAAGCAAGGGCGCGCGCCCGCTGGTCCTCGCCGGATTCCTGCTCGCCTGCGCCGCCACCCTGTTCTTCGCCGCTCGAAGCGGCGAGCGGAGCGAGCCGGCCGGCCCCGTCCCGGGATACCACCACGCTGCTCACGTCGTGCCGTCCGCGAGGGTGGCGAAGCTGCCCCGGGGCCTGACCGACCGCCAACTCGCGGGCCAGCGGATCGTCGCCGGATTCCAGGGCAGGAGCGTGCCGCAGGCCGTCGTGCGGCGAATCCGCGCCGGGCTCCTCGGCGGGGTGATCCTCTTTGCCGACAACCTGGGCTCCCGCGCCCGGATCCGCCGCCTCACCCGGCAGCTCCAGGCGATCCCGCGGCCCGCGGGACTCCGGCGCTACCCGCTGCTTGTCTCGGTCGACCAGGAGGGCGGCCTGGTCAAGCGCCTCGCCGGGGCGCCCAGCGCCTCCGCGGAGCAGATGGGTGCGCGGGGTGCCGCGTACTCCCGGCGGCAAGGCACCCTGACCGGCCGCAACCTGAAGAACGCCGGCTTCAACGTGGACCTCGCCCCGGTGCTCGACGTGGCCCGTCCGGGCGGGGTGATCGCCGACACCGATCGCGGGTTCGGCTCCACCGCCGGAAAGGTGATCTCGACCGCGATCCCGTTCGCCCGGGCGATGCAGCGGGCCGGGGTGGCGGCAACGGCCAAGCATTTCCCCGGACTCGGTGCGGCGCGCGAGAACACCGACTTCGCCGTCCAGCGAATCCGCCTCCCGCGCGCCGTGCTCCGTCGGGTCGACATGGCCCCGTACGGGCCATACATCGCCTCCGGCGGCAAGCTCGTGATGGTCGGGTCTGCGATCTACCCGGCGCTCGGTCCGAGGCCGGCCATGTTCGAGCCGAAGATCGTCCGTGGCCAGCTCCGCCGGCGGCTCGGCTTCACGGGCGTCACGATCACCGACGCGATGGGTGCCGCCGCGGTCACCTCCTACGCGGGGATCGAGCGGGCGGCGATCCTCGCCGCCCGGGCGGGCATGGACCTCCTCCTCTACGGTGACTGGCAGTCCGCCGCCAAGGGGGGAGAGGCGATCGCCCGGCGCCTCCGGACCGGCAAGCTGGGCCGGGCGCAGTTCGAGCGGGCCGTCACCCGGGTCCTGGACCTTCGGGCGTCTTTGCGGAACTGACCTAGCGGCCCGTCCAGTTCGGCTTGCGCTTCTCGCCGAACGCCGTGATGCCCTCGAGGAAGTCCTCGGAGGAGAAGCAGGACTCGCGCAGGGCGACCAGTTCCGCGACCTGCTCCTCGGAGAGGATCGGGTTCTCGACGATCGTGCCGAGCGCCTTCTTGTTGCCCTTCATCGAGAGCGGGGCGTTGGCGGCGATGCCGGCCGCCAGCGCCAGGGCGTCCTCCTCGAAATCCTCGGAGGTGACCCGGTTGACCAGGCCGATCTCGTCGGCGCGCGCCGCCGAGATCATGTCGCCCGTGAAGAACAGCTCGCGGGTTCGCGGCAGGCCGATCGTCCGGATGAACCGGATCAGGCCCGTGTGACCGTAGATCAGTCCCAGCTTGGCCGGCGGCATGCCGAGCCTGGCGTGGGGCGCGGCGATCCGCAGGTCACAGGTGACCGCCATCTCCAGCGCACCCCCGAGGCAATGCCCGTTCAGGGCCGCGACCGTCGGCCACGGGAATTGCTCGATGGTGTCGAGAGCGTCCGTGAAGGGATGGGCGACGAGCGCCTCGGCGTCCCGCTCGAAGCTCTCCGACGGGATCCCGCCGATGTCGTACCCGGCGGAGAAGACCGGGTCCTCGCCGGTGATCATCAGGCAACGGACCTCGATCCCGCTGTCGAGCTTCGGGACGGTCTCGTTGATCGCGTCGAGGATCTCGTGATCCAGTGCGTTCCGCTTGGACGGATTGGAGATGGTGAGACGGGCGACCGCCTCGGCCGGGAAATCGAGCCGGACCTTCTCCGTGCCGGTATCGACGTCCACGAAAAGGGGTGCTACTCGAGGACGATCAGGACGTCGCCCTCGGTCACGGACTGACCCTCCTCGCAGAGGATCTCCTTGACCACGCCGTCGTCCTCGGACTCGACCGGGATCTCCATCTTCATCGATTCGAGGATGATCACCTCATCGTCTTCGGAGACCTCGTCTCCGACCTTGACGAGGATCTTCCACACGTTCCCGGTGATGTGAGCTTCGATGTTCGGCATGGACCGGGACTTTATCGCCACCGGCCGGGTTAGAGTCTGGCCCCGGTGGAGAGTTCCGACCCCAATTCCCTCGCGGTCCTGATCGCGGCCCGCAACGAGGCCGACGTGATCGCCGACACGATCGGTTCCCTGCGAGAGGCGTTCCCGGGGGCGGCCCTGTGGGTGGCCGACGACGGCTCCGAGGACGGCACGGCGGAAGCGGCGATGCGAGCCGGGGCGAAGGTGGTGCGTCGCGGCCGTCCGCACGGCAAGGGCGGCAACATGACCGCCTGCGCCGAGGCGATGCTGAGCGAGCCCGAGCGGCCCGCATACGTCCTCCTCTGCGACGGTGACCTCGCCGGATCGGCGGGCAGGCTCGGTCCGCTGGTCGAGGCGGTGCGAAGCGGCGAGTGCGACCTCGCCGTCGCGATGTTCGCGAAACGGGTCGGGGGCGGCTTCGGGTTCGCGCTCGGGTTCGCGGCCTGGGTGATCCGGAAGCGGTGCGGCGCCGAACCGCAGGCTCCGATCTCCGGCCAGCGCGCGATGTCGCTCGAGGTCCTCGAGGAGGTGCTGCCCTTCGCGCCCGCCTACGGGATGGAGACCGGCATGACGATCGACGCGGTCCGGGCCGGTTACCGCCTGGGCGAGTACGAGATCGACCTCGCGCACAAGGCGACCGGCAAGACGCTCAAGGGTTTCCTCCACCGGTTCCGCCAGCTGCTCGACTTCGCCCGCGTCTGGTGGTCCCGCCGATGATCCTCGCGATCGACCAGGGCACCACGGGCTCGACCGCCCTCGTCTTCAACGACGAGGGCCGCATCGCCGGTCGCGGCTACGCGGAGTTCAACCAGCACTTCCCGCGACCCGGGTGGGTCGAGCACGACGCGGAAGAGATCTGGGAGGTGACGTGGGGCGTCGCCGCCCGGGCACTGGCCGGCGCCGGCGTGAGCGGACCGGACCTGGACGCGATCGGCATCACCAACCAGCGCGAGACGGTCGTCGCCTGGGACCCCGAAACGGGCAAGCCGCTCCACCGCGCCCTCGTGTGGCAGGACCGGCGCGGCGCCGGCCGCTGCGACGAGCTGCGGGCCCAGGGCATGGAAGCGATGGTGCGCCGGAAGACCGGACTCGTACTCGACCCGTATTTCTCGTCGACCAAGATCGAGTGGCTGCGCCGGAACGTCGAGGGAGCGGAGCGGGCGGTCTTCGGGACCATCGACTCGTGGCTCGTCCACCGGATGTGCGGGGAGCACGTGACCGACCTGACCAACGCATCGCGGACCATGCTCTTCGACACCGGGGAGCTCGCCTGGGACCCGGAGCTCTGCGCGACCTTCGGGGTCGACGAGGACTCGCTGCCGGAGGTGCGACCGTCAGCCGGAACCTTCGGGGTGACGACCGGCTTCGGGGGCGAGGTGCCGGTCGCCGGGATCGCCGGCGACCAGCAGGCCGCCCTGTTCGGACAGATGTGCCACGAGCCGGGGATGGCCAAGAACACCTACGGCACCGGCAGCTTCGTGCTGCTGAACGCCGGTCCCGGCCGCCCGGACCCGGGCGAGGGGCTGCTCTCCACGATCGCGTGGGGGATCGGCGACGAGGTGACGTACGCGCTCGAGGCCTCGGTCTTCGTGACGGGTTCGGCGGTCCAGTGGCTGAGGGACGGACTCGGGATCATCGATGAAGCCCGCGAGACCGAGGCGCTAGCCGCTTCGCTCGACTCCAACGACGGGGTCTACTTCGTGCCCGCCCTGACCGGTCTCGGGTCACCCTGGTGGGATCCTTACGCCCGCGGCACCATCGTGGGCCTGACCCGCGGAACCTCGAGAGCACACCTCGCGCGAGCCGCGCTGGAGGCGATCGCCTACCAGACGTGCGATGCGGTCGCGGCGCAGGAGGAGGTGGCCGGCCAAAAGCTCGAACTGCTGAAGGCTGATGGCGGCGCGGTCACCAACCGCTGGCTCATGCAGTTCCAGGCCGACCTGCTCGGGGTGCCGGTCGAGGTCCCGGAGGTCAGCGAGACGACCGCGTTCGGGGCGGCCTGCCTGGCGGGCCTCGGGAGCGGTGCCTGGAGCCTCGACGACATCCGGGGGATGTGGCGGCCCGCCGCCCGATTCGAACCGAGGATGAGCCGCGACCAGGCGGAGTCACTGCTGGCCGAATGGCATCGCGCGCTCGAGAGGTCGCGCGGCTGGGTACAGGACGTGTAACCGCCCGGCCCGTCCGGGGTTACCACCCCTTAACCCATGTCAGAGATCAAGCCCCAGGTCTACAAGGACCAGCGCCCGCCCGAGTACTTCGACCACATTCACGAACGGTCGAGGAACCACGATCCGAACTGGGTGTACGACGCGGTCCGGGCGATCCTCACGCCGATCGCGGTCGGGCTCTACCGCACCCGCGCGATCGGGACCGAGAACGTCCCCGCCGAGGGCCCGGTGCTCCTGGCGCCGAACCACTTCTCGAACATGGACCACTTCTTCGCCGGCGTCTACCTGCGCCGGAAGATCCGCTTCATGGCCAAGTCGCAGCTCTTCGGCCCGCCCGTACTGAGCTCGATCTTCAAGTACGGCGGGGTGTTCCCCGTGCGTCGCGGCCACCACGACGAGGAGGCCTTCAAGACCGCCCGGGTCATCCTCGAGCACGGCGGCGCGGTGCTCGTATACGCCGAGGGCGGCCGCTCCCGGACCGGGGGTCTCGGCGAGGCCAAGCCGGGCATCGGCCGGATCGCCCTCGAGAACGGGGTCCCCGTCGTCCCCGTCGCGATCCACGGCTCGGCCTCCGTGCGCAAGTGGAAGAAGCTGGTCCTGCCGAAGGTGACCGTTCAGTTCGGGGAGCCGATGTCGTTCCCGGTCGTCGCCGAGCCGACGCGCGAACAGCAGCTCGACTGCGCGAAGGAGGTCTTCGACCAGGTGAAGCGGATGTACACCGACCTCGACGAGAAGGGCCGGCGCGGCGTCATCAAGTCGCTGCGGGAAAAGGTCGCGGCCCCGGAGCCCGGCCGGACCATCGAGTCCTAGGGAACCGCAGAACCCGCGGCGCTATTCCCAGCGTTCCGGCGCGTTCTCGTAGAACGCGGCGTCGTGACCGGCGGTGACGATCGCCGAAGGGTAGGTCTGCCGGAAGAGTCTCAGTTCCTGGAGGGACCGCTTGTAGTTGTGCTCGTCGTACATCGAGCCCGGCAGGTTCGACCCTTGCTCGAGCTGCCTCTCCTCGTAGATCGCGTCGCCGCTGATGACCAGGTCCTTCTCCTTCAGGCGGCAGACCAGCGACTGGTGGCCCGGCGAGTGCCCCGGTGTGGAGGCGATCCGGACGGAGCCGTCGCCGAAGAGGTCGAGGGTACGGCCGAAGCTCGCGTAGGAGCTCACCTTGTCGGAGTCGAACGAGATCGTTCGAAAGTCGAACGCGTAGTCGTATTGCTGGCGGTGGTAGCCCTTGAAGTCGGGGTTGCGGACCGTGGCCGCGTACTGCCACTCGACCGCGTTGACGATCAGCGTCGAGTCGGGGAACTCGGAGATCGCCGAGGCGTGGTCGTAATGGAGGTGCGTGAAGATGACCATGCGGATGTCGGAGGGGCTGATCCCCTTGTCCCGGAGCTGGGAGAGGGCGTCCTGGCCGGGCTGCTGATCCGGGCGCATGAGCCAGTTCGTGAAGCGGCCCAGGTTCTTCGTGGGGTCGGACGCGACCGACGGATGGAGGCCGGTGTCGACGAGGATCAGGCCCGCCGAGGGGTGCCGGATGAGGAAGCACGGGATCGGGGTCGGCTCCCGGTCGTCGCGCGTGGAGCGAAGGATTGCGAGCGAGCCCGCCTTGCCCTTCGGGCTGTCGTGGAGGATGGGCGGGCTGCTGAACGTGCCGGTCACGATCGGCTCGACGGTGACCGTCGCGCCCTCCCTGCCGCCGGGGAGCGGCGTCTCGAGGGGCCTCGATTCAGCGTGGATGCTCACGCCGGTGACCTTACCGCCGTGCCGCCCGCGGGTAGGATTCGCGCCAGCCGATGGGTGAAAACGTACGATCAGAGATTTTTCGGGACGGTCTGCTCGACGGGAAGGTGGTCGTCCTCTCCGGGGCCGGCACCGGCCTGGGACGGGAAGCCGCGCTGGAGATGATGCGGTTGGGTGCGATCGTCGTCGGCTGTGGCCGCCGCGCGGAGCCGCTCGAGGAGACGGCGGGGCTGGCCGCGGAGCTGCCCGGCAGCTTCGAACACTCGCCGCTCGACATCCGCGACGAGGAGGGGGTCGACGCCTTCTTCGACGACGTGCTCTCCCGCCACGACCGGATCGACGTTCTGGTCAACAACGCCGGCGGCCAGTTCCTCAGCCCGGCCGAGGCGATCACCCCGAAGGGATTCAGGACCGTCATCGAGCTGAACGTGACGGGGACGTGGCTGATGACCCATGCCGCCGCCACGAAGGCGTTCATCCCCCAGGAGGCGGGCGCGGTGATCAGCGTCACCCTGTCGCCCCACAACGGCATGCCCGGCATGGTCCACTCGGGCGCGGCCCGGGCTGCCGTCGAGAACATGATGAAGACCCTCTCGACGGAATGGTCACGGTTCAACATCCGTACCTGCGCCATCGCGGCGGGCCAGTTCGCCACCGACACCTTCGTGAACAAGTACCCGAAGGAGATCGTGGAGTCGGTCCACCGGACGATCCCGCTCGGGCGTGTCGGCGAGTCCGAGGAGATGGCCTGGCTGGTCGCGTTCCTCGCCTCCGATGCCGGGGCCTTCCACTCGGGCTCCGTGATCACGCTGGACGGGGCCCGCGACAACTGGTTCGGTCCCTGGCCGCCGCCCTCGATCACCGGCGAGGGCGGCGCCCCGCCGGCCGAAGAGCGGCGCTGACCCTTCCTCCGATCCCGTCCGGCAAAGACGGGGCCGGATTCGCGATCTCGAATCGGGGTACGTAGGCTGGAAGGGCGCTGAAGGCGGGAGGACCTCCGACCAAGGAGGCTCATAGATGTCAAGGTTCGGCAGGGCACGGCGATTCGTCATCGCGGCGGGGCTCACAGCATTGCTCGCTTTCGCGTTTGCGGGCGAGGCAGGAGCGGCCGGGAAGGCGAGCGTCCTGAAGGTGAACGCCCGCGCGAAGATGTTCCAGGGCAACGAGTACGTCACCTCGGGAAAGATCCGCAACTGCGGGTGAGCTTGAACTGTCGGCCGCGGGGCAACGAGTACGTCACCTCGGGAAAGATCCGCAACCGATCGGCCCGCGCCATGCGGGGCCAGGTGCGGGTCTCGCTCTCGAAGCGCCGCGGGAAGCCGGGTGGCACCCTGATCGGCAGGTCCGGCATCCGGATCCGCAAACGCTCCAACGCGCGCTACGTGATCGGGACGAGGATCCGCACGAAGGTCAGGACCGGCAGGTGGTTCATCTCGGTCTGCTTCCGGGGTTCCTGCCGCTCCAGGCCGGTGACCATCTCGTCGACGCGGGGACCGAAGGGACCGAAGGGACCGACCGGGCCGACGGGACCGACCGGACCCACCGGGCCGACCGGCCCGGGTGGATTCACGGACGGCTCCACCACTGGTGACGACCCCCTACTCCACGGCATCGGCAACGGTGGCTACGACGCCGAGAACTATGCGCTGAACCTTGTGTACGACCCGGTGACCAACGAGTTCGGCGAGGGCACGAGCACGACCATGACGGCCACCGCCACCCAGGACCTGAGTGGCTTCAGTCTCGACTTCCGGCCCGGTTCGATGACGATCGGGGCGGTCACAGTGAACGGAACCCCCGTGGAGTCCTGGAAGCTCCAGGACATCGTCCTGAGCGAGGACACCACCTACGAGGACGCGAAGCTGGTGATCGAGCTCGACCCGAGCCAGTACACCGAGGAAGGCGACCGGTTCGAGGTCACGGTCACCTACGGCGGGTACGTGGACCAGGTGATCGACCCGGACGGCTCCAACGACGGCTGGATCCGGTACTGCCGGAGCGGCAGTCCCGGGCCGGACAACCCGGACTGCCACGGCGCCTGGACCACCAGCGAGCCGCTCGGCGCGATGAGCTACTTCCCGAGCAACAACCTCGCCGGCAGGGACAAGGCGACCTTCACCACGACCACTACCATTCCCGCGGCGAACGCTGCGACCCACACGGCTCTGGGCTCGGGCGAGCTGGCCTCCGACACCCTGAACCCGGATGGCACCCGGACCTTCAGCTGGGACGAGGAGATCCCGCTGGCTCCCTACCTCCACACCACGACGGTCGCGCCGATGGTCTTCGAGGAGTCCTCGTTCACCGACGGCAGCGCGGACCCGGCGAAGACCGGACCGCTCTACAAGCTCTACGACGCGACGGCGAACGTGACCCAGGTCGCGACGTTGGAGACGAGGTTCGCGTCGCAACAGGCGATCATCGACTTCTACACGCCGTGGTTCGGGCCGTATCCGCTCAATTCCGGCGGCATCGTCGCCGGCCGGGCCGCCGGGGTCGGCTACGCCCTCGAGAACCAGGGCAAGTCGCACTTCGCCGGGCCGTTCAACGGGTCCGGACCGAGCGTCGGGGTCAGCACGTTGAACCACGAGTACGCGCACCAATGGTTCGGCGACACGGTCGCTCCGGCGACCTGGCTCGAGATCTGGTTCAACGAGGGCTGGGCCGCGTGGGCCGAGTGGCTCGCGTCCGGCACGAGGGCGGTGATGTTCGACGAGATCTACGCCCTGCCCGAGGACGACTGGGCGATACCCCCGGCCACGCTGGACGGCGACCCGGTGAACTTGTTCGACGGCATGGCCGCCTACGACCGTCCGGCCGCCGCCCTCGAGGGCTACGCGCAGATCGTCGGCGACGAGCTGATGGAGGAGTACGCGAAGACGCTGATGTCCAAGAACGGGTACTCATCGATCACCACCGACCAGGCGGTGAAGACCGCCCTGGACGTCAGCGGGTTCGAGGGGGCCCTGCGGGTCATGCTCAGGGATTACTGGAACCAGTGGCTCTACTGGGACCGCAGGCCCGAACTCACGCCGGAGGACTTCCCGATCCCCTGACGGAGGCGTCGGACCGCGAGCGAGACGGGCCCCGCGCAGGGCCCGTCTTCGTCCCGGCACGTCTTGTACGCGGGTACAAGCCGTCCCGCCGCGCCAACTGCGAGACTGCGCCCTGAAAGTCGCCAATTCACAGGGGAACGGCGACCAGGCAAGGACAAAGGAGGGCCTCATCTTGGGCTCGTATGGATTGAGGGCGGCGCAAAGCGTCCGGACACTGGCGGTTGCCGGTCTCCTGTTCGCATTGGCAGGCTGCCACATGGCAGGTGTGGCGGATGCGGCACCTAAGTCGAAGGTCGTGAAGATGGCGGCCGCGGCGCGAATGGCGCAGGGAAGCCAGTACATCGTCACCACGAACGTGAGGAACACCGCCGCCAGGCGGATCACCGGCGCCGTGACGCTCACGCTCTCGACCCGACGGTCCCCCGGGCCGATCAGGGTCGGCAAGCGGAAGTCGGCCGGAGTGCCCCGCAAGGGCAGGAAGGCGATCCTGGTCGCGGCCCGGATCCCCAGATCGGTGGCCAAGGGCAAGTACTTCATCGTCTCCTGCTTCAAGGGCCGCGGCTACAGCTGCGCCGCGAAGCCGGTGACGATCGTGGGTTACGCGAAGGGCCCGGCCGGACCTGCCGGTAGGGACGGCGCGACCGGTGCGACCGGTTCGACCGGCGACACCGGCGCGACGGGCGACACCGGCCCGATCGGCCCGACCGGAAACACCGGAGCCACGGGAGACACGGGCGCTACGGGCACAACCGGAGCCACCGGCGATACCGGCGCCACTGGCGCGACCGGGGAGACCGGAGCGACCGGGCCCGTCGGACCGACCGGCGAGACCGGCGCGACCGGAGCAACCGGAGCCACCGGGTCGACCGGAGCAACCGGAGCCACCGGCGATACCGGCGCCACTGGCGCGACAGGGGACACCGGCCCGACCGGCGATACCGGCCCGACAGGGGACACCGGCCCGACCGGCCCGACCGGCGATACCGGAGCCACCGGCCCGACCGGGCCCGAGGGGATGCCGGGCCGTCCGGGCGACCCCGGAGCCCCGTACGTCAGGGGTGCCCGCAGCGCGGGTGACTCGCTCTTCCCGGAGATCGGGAACGGCGGCTACGACGCGCTCGACTACGACATCAACATCGACTACGACCCGCTGACCAACGTGTTCAACCCGGGTACGTACACCACCATGACCGCCGAGGCGACCGAGGACATCTGGGAGTTCAGCCTCGACTTCGGCAACCTGACCGGCGGCGCGCAGAAGCTCACCGTCGGCCGGGTCGAGGTCAACGGCGAGAACTCCTGGTTCCAGGAGGTCGACGACACCAAGCTGGTGATCGCGCCGCCGACCCCGGTCGACGAGGGTGACGAGTTCACCGTCAAGGTCGAGTACAGCGGTTACGTCAACCACATCGTCGACCCGGACGGGTCGCGCGAGGGCTGGGTACGGGCCTGCCGTTCCGGCAACCCGAGCCCGACCAACGCGAACTGCTTAGGTTCGTTCACCGTGAGCGAGCCGATCGGGGCGCAGAGCTGGTTCCCGAACAACAACATCCCATCCGACCGGGCGACGTTCACCACGACCACGAAGGTCCCGACCGAGACCGGGACGGACGAGTGGACGGCCCTCGGCACTGGTGAGTTCGTGTCGAAGGTCGACGGTGCCGATGGCAAGACGACCTGGAAGTGGCGGGAGAACCTGCCCACCCAGTCGTACCTGACCACCGGTTCGGTATGCCGCTGCACGTACTGGGTGGCCTCGGCCACGGACACGTCGAACGTCCGTACGTTCCCGCTGTACAACGCGTACGACAACTCGGCGACCCCGGCCCAGATCTCCTCGATGACCACCCAGTTCGAGGCGCAGAACGACGTGATCAACAAGTTCTCCGCGCTGTTCGGGCCCTTCCCGCTGAACTCGGGCGGCGTGTTCGCCGGGCGGACAACGGGGATCGGATACGTCCTGGAGAACCAGGGCAAGATCCACTTCCCGTCGCTGTCGATCAGCGGCGGAACCCTGGCCCACGAGTACGTGCACCAGTGGTTCGGTGACGCGGTCGGCCCGGCCACGTGGAACCAGATCTGGTTCAACGAAGGTTGGGGTCAATGGGGTACCTGGTACAACACCTCGCCGACCAATCCGGCGACCCAGACCACGAGCAATTACAACTCGTCCTCCAACCCGTCCAGGTGGAACATCCCGCCCGGCACGCTGAACAACGATCCGGAGTACCTGTTCTCGCCGTTCCAGACGTACACGCGTCCGGCGATGATGCTCGAGTACTACCGCCAGATCGTGGGCGACACGAAGTTCTCTGACTTCGCCAAGAAGCTCCAGACCGACTTCGCGTACAGCAACGTGAATGCCCAGCAGTTCATCGACGCGGCGGTCGAGGTCGCCGACTTCGGTCCCGTCCAGGAGGCCGCACTGGAAGAGTTCTTCGACCAGTGGCTGTTCCTGGCCGACAAGCCGACGATGATCTCGACCAACTTCCCCCCAGAGGAATAGGGAAAGGTCGAGCGCAAGTCGCGCAAGAAAAGGGCCCCGCGAACGCGGGGCCCTTTTCTTTGCAGCTCCGAGCGGTTCGACTCAGGTGTACATGCCGCCGAACTGACCGCCGGTCACGTTGAGCACCTGGCCGTGGACGTAGTTGGCGAGGTCCGAGGCGAGGAATAGGACGGGGCCCGAGGCCTCCTCCGGCGAGGCCGGCCGGCCCAGCGGGATGATCATCGAGGCCATCGCCCGCATCTGCTCCGGGATGCCGAGCTGGATCTCCTCGCCGTCGGGCGACTTGATCGTCTCGGCGTCGCCTTCCTTGGCGGCGGTGAGGCGGGTCTCGACGAAGCCGAAGGCGACCGCGTTCACGTTGATCTTGAACTGTCCCCACTCCTTCGCCAGCGTCTTGGTCAGCCCGACGACCGCCGACTTGGCGGCGCTGTAGTTGGCCTGGCCGGCGTTGCCCATGGTGCCGGAGACGGACGAGATGTTGATCAGCTTGCGGAAGTACTCGTTGCCCTCCGCCGCCTCGGCCTTGGCGGCCTCGCGCCAGGCCGGGGCCAGGGCGCGGGCGACGCG
>Ga0182737_1001395_pt1 | contig 24079 bp, 25 predicted proteins | sample eDN5th30CBELigOP_FD_128878 | JGI IMG/M metagenome (GOLD analysis project Ga0182737, IMG submission 128878) | Enriched Organic Plus compost microbial communities from Emeryville, California, USA - eDNA 5th pass 30_C BE-Lig OP (version 2) (version 2) ...
CCAGCGCATCGGCGGCGCACAAGCCATCGGCCCCGTGCTCCAGGGCCTCGCCAAACCCGCAAACGACCTCTCGCGCGGCTGCAGCGCTGACGATGTCCTCCACATGATCGCTATAACAGTCAATCAGGCCAGGTGAAGGACACCGTGTCGTTCGTGGGAATACTGTCTGGCTACCGGAGGGGCTTCTTCATTATCAACGGCCCGTCCGATGATGGAGCCGTATATCGCATTACCACGCGGACTGTCCGAGACCTGACCGGAGTGTTGGTCGCGCATTCATTCAGCGCCTGTTGAGCACTGATCGCAAATTCCCGGCCTGCTCGCCGAACCGGCTGGTACTCTACCGTCACGATGCGCACCAACTCACCCTCGGCATTATACGTAACCTCGAAAGTTGCCGATGCTCTTTGATAGTCTGTCTCTTCGGGCAACGTCCAACACTTGGCAGCCATATCGGCGACCAATTGCGCGTCGTTTGCCGCAGCGGGAAAAGCTGCAAGCAGCATCAGAATAGTTCCAACGACGCCAGTTCTGAGCATATTTCTCCCTTACGTTTTCGTGGGTTACGATTTCACCCTTATACGTAGTTGTTGAATCGCCAGGGTGCTAGTCCGAGGCAGTTTTTGGCTGGAAATATTGCATGGTCGTCAAGCCGGATATTTCCAGAATTTCCCTGTTCATCGTCAGTTCATGCGCTAGGTTTCAGGATGCGAACTTGAAAGGAGTACGCAGAATGAACCTAGTTAAAGGACTGATCGCCGGTGTTCTCGGTGTCGGAATGCTGATCGGAGCAGGTGCCGCAAACGCAGCGCCAACGCTTAACGTCGCAAAGCCAGACGTGAGTTCGAATGTCGAACAGGTCCGGGACCATCGGGGCCATCATTCACGGAAACATTGGAACAAGCGGCATCATTACAAGCGGAACCATTGGCGTTCGCATCACCGGCATTATCGCGGGCCGCGCTGGCATTCGCACCGCCATTACAGGCATAATGCGTGGCGCAGTCATCACAGACATCACTATTACAGCGGGCCACGTGTGAGGCGAGGCCATTACTAGCAACAAGGGCGCGTTACCGCGCCCTTTTTCGCTTCCCCACGACCTTGAATTTGCAAATCCGGTACCAGAACCAGTTCTCCATCTGGTCAGACAGAAGATAAATTTGCATTCTCGCGCCGCAGTAGGTCTTGAAAGCCAAGATCAACCGGGATGAGAACCAGTCTTTCCTCAAGAATACGAGTGGCAAGATGCGCTTGTATCGCAAAAACTGGTGATATTTATCCCAATGACTTGCCCGTCACTATCTGCAGTGTTTAATGCCGCCATGGAAAAATCAGCCTTCATGCGTGTGCTCGGTATTTTTGTCATCGCAATTTGTGGCCTTGCAGCTTTCAGCCTTGTAGGAACTATTCTTGTCTTTGGAATGCAGGCCGTTATCTTCGTCGATGGTTTTGCAAGCATTCTTCTTCTGATGACTTGTTCCGCAATATTCTGGTTTGCAAAAATCGACTGGCGCCGACCAGAAGCTGCGGCAATAGTCATATCATTCATGTCGTTTGTGGGTATGTGCGTCGATAGCAGGGGCAATCCCATCTACAACAAGCCTTTGGCGTGGATTTTTGGAAGTCAGGGCAGTCATGTCAAAGTCAACGAAATCGTCAGTCACGGTGGCGGAAGCACAGGTGTAAATTACGATTTTCAGATCATGAGCCTTCACGGCGTGGTCGAACGCTCAATCAGCGGCTGGTTGGTTATGCCGATGCGCTTTGTCGAATATCTCATCGTTCTTTCAATTGCCGTCACAATCATTACCACCATCCGCAACCATTCTGGACGCAACTGGCTTCCCGATAATGCCAGAGACTAGCCAGAAAAACATAACGTCCGGATTTCAGGAAGAGCGCCTGAGGTCCTGTTTCAGTACGCATCCTGCCTCCCCTACACTTGATACGGGATGTGACCAAAGAGGGAAAAACAAATGAAACGCTTCTCGCCTCGTGCGATCCTGTTCACATTGCTGGCTGTGATTTTACCGACAGCAGCTTTTGCACAATCAGCCGACGACGCCGATCCAAATGCCGCAATCGAAAAAATGAATGCCTACGTAGCGCTTCTCAATCGTACGATCCGCGCCTCGGAATCGCTCGACCGCTACGACAGCTGGGTCGACATGAAGAAGGGACCGACCGGCAAGGAACGAAACGTCTACGGACTTTACTCGCTCTATGATGTGCGCAGTGAGATTGAGGCAGCAGAAGCTGCCACGACGGCAGAACCGAAACTGCCCGCACTCGACGAGGCGATGGTGAGCTATATCGCTATTTATCAGAAGCTTGCGCCCGTTATCGATAAGGCCAGCAAATATTATGATCGCAAGGACTACAAGTCCGACAAATTTGCCGGTGCCAAGGAGTTCCATAAGCAGATCGCGGAATACGCGCCGGACTTCACCAAGGAACGCAAGCGCGTCGATGAACTGCTCGGCGAAGAAAAGAGCAAGATCGATCTGGCAGAGCTTGATGCGATTGAAAAGGCTGAAGGCAAGAAGGCCAACTGGCATGTTCGCAACGTCATGATCCGTGCCAACACTGTTGTTGAACTGCTGCCCGATAACGACAAGCCGGTCGTCGACATGGATGCCTTTGGCAGAGCCATGGATTCCTATGCAGCTGCCGTCCGTGAAATGGATGATTACGCAACCGAACATCCAAACTCATTCCACGTTTTCGAATCTCGTCCTGCAAGCCTTCTTGGCAAGCTGCGTGACTTCCAGGAAAAGCTGGAAAAGACCAAGGGCGACGCACGCAAGGGCGGAGCCTCTTCTGATCTTCAGTGGATCGTCAACGACTACAATATGATGGTTACGACATCACAGAATGCGACGATTTTCTCTAAAGACTGACAGAATTATCTCCAAGACAATCTGTGTAGCGATTTTATTTGCGGGCCGGTTTTGACCGGCCCCTGCCGTCTCTTCAGGGCCTTGGTCAATCATTGTCAGCGATAGCTTGACCGAAGTATGCCGCGCTTCGCAAGCGCAACAATTATCTTCATTTGACTTTCCTTTTGTTTTCGATTTTCATGATTTGGCTTTCACACTCGCAAAGGCTGAACGTGTGATCAGGTGGAGGAACATGTCAGTTGCTAATGCGCGTGCCCTCTTCTTCGACAGCGGCGATAACGCTACTCGGCACTATCGTGAAAGCTATAAGCGACGTGCTTATTCAACTCATCCAAACCGAGTTTGTTCAAGCGTCAATAATTACAATCAGACAGCCGCATCTGCGGGATGGCGCTCATTGAGTGCCTGGTTCGATGTTGTGGTAAACTGGATGAAGCTTTTTGGGAAACATCTCGTTGGAATATGCTTGTTTCCCGAACGAATGCAGAGACTGCCCGTAGAACACAGATTGCTCATAAGGGGTAAGGCGCAGTCCCTTGAAGTCCATATTGAGAGGATTTGCCAATAAGCGCAATAATTCCGACGGTTGGAGGAGGCCTCGGGACATATGCTGGAATTGCGAAATATCTCGAAGACGGTTGGTGGAGCCACGCATATCCATCCGACAAATCTGGTCCTGCCACGCGGGAGCCTGAATGTCCTGCTCGGACCAACCTTGTCCGGCAAGACCTCCCTCATGCGCCTCATGGCAGGCTTGGATAAACCAAGTGAAGGCTCGATCCTGTTCGACGGGCAGGATGTTACCGGCATGCCCGTGCAGAAGCGCAATGTGGCGATGGTCTACCAACAGTTTATCAATTACCCGGCTCTGACGGTATATGAAAACATAGCGTCACCGATGCGCATTGCAGGCAAGCCACAGTCGGAAATCGACAGTGAGGTTCGCAAGGCGGCAGACCTCCTCAAACTCACGCCCTATCTTGACCGAACACCGCTTAACCTGTCTGGCGGCCAGCAACAGCGCACGGCGATTGCCCGTGCCATCGTGAAAAAGGCCAATCTGGTTCTACTCGACGAACCGCTGGCCAATCTGGACTATAAACTGCGTGAGGAACTACGCGAGGAGCTGCCGCGCATCTTTGCTGAATCCGGTGCTATTTTCGTCTACGCAACGACCGAGCCTTCGGAGGCCCTGCTGCTCGGCGGCAATACGGCTGCACTTTCGGAAGGCCACATCACACAGTTTGGCCAGACAATCGACGTCTATCGCCGCCCGCTCGATCTCGTCACGGCGCGCACTTTTGCCGACCCGCCCTTGAACACTGCGCGCATGGTCAAATCAGGCGACAAGTTCCTGCGGGCAGATCGTCCGGCCATCGCCGTGCCGAGCCAATTGGCAAGTATCAGTGACGGGCCGCTGACTATCGCGTTTCAGCCGCATCATCTGCTCGTCAGCCCAGCGGAGAACGCTACGGTTCCCATTCGGGCCCGCACGCTGGTTTCCGAAATCGCCGGATCGGAAAGCTTTATCCATCTCGATTACGAAGGCGATCGCTGGGTCATGCTGGCGCACGGCATCCAGATCATCGAGCCTGACCGCGAAATCGAGGTCTACCTCGACACGCGACACCTGATGGCTTTCGATGAGACTGGTCGCGCGGTCGGCCGCGCAGTTGGTTTGGCGGCATAGGAGGACGGCGATGGCACGTATCACTCTCGATCATATCCGCCACGCCTATAATGCGAAGGCACAGGCCGCAGGCGAGTATGCCCTCAATATGGTCAATTATGAATGGGAGGATGGGAGTGCCTATGCGCTGCTCGGCCCATCCGGTTGCGGCAAGACAACTCTGCTCAACATCATTTCCGGCCTTCTACAGCCGACCGAGGGACGTATCCTGTTCGATGGTCAGGACGTGACCGGACTTGCCACCGAGGACCGCAATATTGCGCAGGTCTTCCAGTTTCCCGTCGTTTACGACACGATGACTGTCTTCGATAATCTCGCCTTTCCCCTGCGTAACCGTCGCATGCCGGAAGCGGAAGTAGAGCGTCGCGTCAAGGACATTCTGGAAATGACGGATCTCAGCGGCATTGCCGGGCGGCGGGCGCGCGGACTGACCGCGGATCAAAAGCAGAAGATTTCACTGGGTCGAGGTCTGGTACGCGCAAACGTGAACGCGATCCTGTTTGACGAACCACTGACGGTTATCGACCCACATATGAAATGGGTGCTGCGTTCGCAGCTGAAGCGCCTGCACCGTCAATCGGGTTTCACGATGGTTTATGTCACGCATGACCAGACGGAGGCACTGACATTCGCCGACAAGGTCGTGGTGATGCATAACGGGGAAATCGTTCAGATCGGCACGCCTGCTGAACTGTTCGAGCGTCCGAAGCATACGTTCGTCGGCTATTTCATCGGCTCACCGGGCATGAACCTCATGCCTGCACGAATCGATGGCCGCACTGCGACAGTGGGTGCGCAGGCCATTCCGCTTCCCGGCATACCGCAGATTGGCCCGCAGATTGGCGACGCAAAAAGCATCGAACTGGGCATCCGGCCGGAGTTTGTCAGGCTCGGTCGCGAAGGCCTGCCCATCCGCGTCGACAAGATTGAGGATATCGGGCGCTACCGCATCGTGCGGGCAGGCTTCGAGGGGCAGAAACTCGCCGTCGTGATCGGCGAAGACGACGAGATACCCGCCGAACCGCACGTGACCTTCGATCCGAAGGCCATCGGCATATTCGCGGATTCCTGGCGCGTGGGAATGGAGGACTGACCGTGGAAAAAAGCTGGAACAACAAAGCCTGGTTCCTGGTTCTGCCCGTGCTGGTGCTAGTCGCCTTTTCCGCCGTCATTCCACTGATGACAGTGGTGAATTATTCCGTACAGGATACGTTCGGCAACAACCAGTTCTTCTGGGCCGGGACAGACTGGTTCGAGCAGATCCTTCATTCCGGTCGTTTCTGGGATGCGCTCGGGCGCAATCTCATTTTTTCGTTCATCGTTCTGGCGATCCAGATACCGCTTGGCATCCTGATTGCGCTCAATATGCCGAAAAAGGGCTTCTGGGTCCCTGTCTGCCTGGTCACAATGGCATTGCCCTTGCTGATCCCGTGGAACGTGGTCGGCACAATCTGGCAAGTTTTCGGACGTAGCGACATCGGCCTGCTCGGCTATTACGCCAACTGGCTGGGGCTGGACTACAATTACGTCAACGATCCGTTCGATGCCTGGATAACAATCATCATCATGGACGTGTGGCACTGGACCAGCCTCGTGGTGTTGTTGTGTTACGCAAGCCTTGTATCCATCCCCGACGCCTATTATCAGGCGGCCAGAATCGACGGAGCATCACGATTTTCAGTGTTCCGCTATATCCAACTGCCAAAGATGAAACGCGTTCTGCTGATCGCCGTTCTGCTCCGTTTCATGGATAGCTTCATGATCTATACCGAACCGTTCGTGGTAACAGGCGGCGGGCCGGGCAATTCGACAACATTTCTGTCAATCGATCTGGTCAAGATGGCGCTGGGGCAGTTCGATCTTGGACCGGCGGCGGCCATGTCATTGATCTACTTCCTCATCATCCTGCTGCTGTCATGGGTGTTCTACACCGTCATGACCAGCCACGATCAGGAGGTGTGAGATGAATGCCGTACAGGGAACTTCTGTAGGTGGTGCGCCTGCAATCATGCCGGTCTCAAACGCCGTCCGACAGAAATCGAGCAGACGCGAGACCTCACGCTTTGGCTGGCTGATACCGACAATCTACATCATACTGCTTCTGATCCCGATCTATTGGCTCATCAATATGAGCTTCAAGACCAATCAGGAAATCCTGACGTCGCTGACGCTGTTTCCGCATGAGCCGACACTGCAGAACTATCGCGCCATCTTCACCGACTCCGCCTGGTATTCGGGTTATATCAACTCGATCATCTATGTGGTCATGAACATGGTGATTTCGGTTTCAGTGGCGTTGCCAGCGGCCTATGCCTTCTCACGGTACCATTTCCTGGGCGACAAACACCTGTTCTTCTGGCTCCTGACCAACCGGATGGCACCTCCGGCGGTGTTCGCCCTGCCGTTCTTCCAGCTCTATTCGGCATTTGGGCTCATCGATACGCATATTGCGGTCGCACTGGCGCATTGCCTGTTCAACGTGCCGCTGGCGGTGTGGATTCTCGAAGGCTTCATGTCCGGCGTACCGAAAGAAATCGACGAGACAGCCTATATCGATGGCTATTCGTTTCCAAGATTCTTCGTGAAGATCTTCATGCCGCTGATCGCATCAGGTATCGGCGTGGCCGCCTTCTTCTGCTTCATGTTCTCTTGGGTGGAACTGCTGATTGCACGCACCCTCACAACCACAGACGCGAAGCCCATCGCCGCTACGATGACACGCACCGTATCGGCTGCCGGAATGGATTGGGGGCTCCTTGCTGCAGCCGGTGTTCTTACGCTGATACCCGGCGCGCTGGTGATCTGGTTTGTCCGAAATTACATCGCCAAGGGCTTCGCCCTGGGGAGGGTATGACATGATTCATATGCCTGACTTCTCATGGATGGCCTGGACCTGGCAGACGGCAGCTTTTTTCTGCAGTATCGCCGCCCTGCTCGTTGGCATGGGTATCTGGGAATATGCTTCCCCTGGAGGAGCACCCCGCAATGGTATTCTGGGGTTCGAGACGACACGCGGCGACCGTTTGTTCATCTCGCTGCTCGGCAGCGCATTCATCAATCTGGCATGGCTTGGGCTGGTTGGTCCGAACCTGTCGTGGGCTCTCGCCCTTTCAGTGGTCTACGCCGTTGGCGTATTCCGCTTTGTATAAGGAGTCCGAAGCGAAATACGTCCGCTTCATGCAGTAATGGGCTCGGGGGACATACCGCGCCCAAAAAGTCGATATGCACTCGCAAGCTTTGGGAGGATCAACATGCGACGGCATCTAATGACGACTACGGCACTCATCGTGCTGGCAATGACAGGCGCAGCTTCAGCGGGAATGGATGAGGCAAAGCAGTTTCTCGACAAGGAAATCGGCGACCTTTCATCCCTTTCGCGCGCCGATCAGGAAAAGGAAATGCAGTGGTTCATTGATGCAGCCAAGCCCTTCCAGGGCATGGACATCAAGGTTGTTTCCGAATCCCTGACCACCCACGACTATGAATCCAAAGTGCTGGCACCCGCATTTACAGCCATCACTGGCATCAAAGTCACGCACGACATCATTCAGGAAGGGGATGTCGTCGAAAAAATCCAGACACAGATGCAGACAGGCCAGAATCTTTATGACGGTTGGGTCAACGACTCCGATCTGATCGGCACGCACTGGCGGTATCAACAGGTCCGCAATCTGACAGACTTCATGGCCAATGAAGGCAAGGACGTTACCAATCCGGGCCTCGATCTGGACGATTTCATCGGTAGCAAATTCACTACCGCTCCGGACAAGAAGCTCTATCAGCTTCCCGACCAGCAGTTCGCGAACCTCTACTGGTTCCGTTACGACTGGTTCAACGATGAAAAGAACAAGGCCGACTTCAAAGCCAAATACGGTTATGACCTCGGCGTTCCCGTCAACTGGTCGGCATATGAGGATATTGCCGAGTTCTTCACAGGTCGCGAAGTCGACGGCAAGAAGGTCTACGGCCATATGGACTATGGCAAGAAGGACCCGTCACTCGGCTGGCGCTTTACCGATGCGTGGCTTTCCATGGCTGGTAATGGCGACAAGGGCTTGCCGAACGGTCTGCCGGTCGATGAATGGGGCATCAAGGTCGATGACCAGTCGCGCCCGGTCGGCTCGTGCGTAGCACGCGGTGGCGACACCAACGGACCGGCTTCGGTCTATGCTATCCAGAAATATCTCGACTGGATCAAAGCCTATGCTCCGGCGGAAGCCCAGGGCATGACCTTCTCCGAATCCGGTCCCGTTCCCTCACAGGGCAACATCGCCCAGCAGATTTTCTGGTACACGGCTTTCACCGCCGATATGGCCAAGCCCGGCCTCCCGGTCGTGAATGAGGACGGAACGCCCAAATGGCGCGTTGCCCCTTCCCCGCACGGTGTTTACTGGAAGGACGGCATGAAGCTTGGTTATCAGGATGTGGGTTCCTGGACCCTGATGAAGTCCACCCCGGACGATCGCGCCAAGGCCGCCTGGCTCTATGCGCAGTTTGTCACGTCCAAGACGGTCGATGTGAAAAAGAGCCATGTGGGACTGACCTTCATCCGCGATTCTACGATACATCATCAAAGCTTCACGGATCGTGGACCGAAACTTGGCGGCCTGGTCGAGTTCTATCGGTCTCCAGCCCGCGTCCAGTGGTCGCCAACCGGCACCAACGTACCTGACTATCCAAAGCTGGCCCAGTTGTGGTGGCAGGCGATCGGCGATGCATCCTCCGGCGCGAAAACGGCGCAGGAAGCGATGGATTCACTTTGCGCCGAACAGGAAAAAGTCCTCTCGCGTCTGGAACGTGCGGGGGTCCAGGGTGACATCGGACCGAAACTCGCCGAGGAACATGACATCGAATACTGGAACAAGGATGCCGTTTCCAAGGGCAACCTCGCTCCTCAATTGAAGATAGAGACTGAGAAAGAAAAGCCAGTCACCGTCAATTACGACGAACTGGTCAAGAGCTGGCAGAAATAAGCTGGCATACAAGCTCCGTCGGTCGGCCTGTTGCGCCGACCGACAAACTACCTGTAGGAACACATTGCGTGCCGCGATATGCAATGTGGTTTACTGCAGAAAGCCGTTCGGGACTGACGGTAGCCACAATCCACTCCCGAGGCGTGCAGGTTTATTTGATACGCTGAATTTCCGAAACCAATCTATTATCATTGAATACAGATCAGAACCGTCTTCCTTTAACATACGGCCATACAGTATCCGCTGATATTGACAAGAAAAACTGCGTGATATTCTATCCTAATGCTGCGTTTTACCAACGCAGATCACCACAAAGGGAGGACAGAATGGATATCAGGCCGTCTATCTTTGCCTGGACTCTGACTTGCTCACTGGCGGTATCCGGCGTTGCATTTTCGCAGGAATCTCGCACGAAAGTCATTTTGGACGCGGACATGGTCGAACTCTTTGACGATGGCACCGCAATGCTTCTGCTCGAGCGCGCTCCCAACATCGACCTGCTCGGCGTGACCGTCGTGTCAGGAAATACACCCATGCCAGCCGGAGTAGCTGCAGGCGTCCGACAACTGGAAGCGTTGGGCTCCGAAGTTCCCATCTATGAAGGCAGCCGATACGGCATTCGCAACTGGCGAGGAAACAAAGCCACCCCGGAAGTGCTGGCAGCCGAATTGCAAATCAGCCCCATTACCGGCTGGGGAGGCTATCTGCGACCGGATGCGGGCAACGAGATTGATGCCGATCCCTCGGCAAAATGGTCCGATGTTTACAAGCACAAATATGGCGAAGCGCCATCCTATAAACGAGTATATGGTCTGGATAATCCGGACCCGGATGGCAACAAGGACGCCGTCGATTTCCTCGTCGACACGGTCAATAAATATCCCGGCCAGGTCAAACTGGTAGCAATCGGACCGCTCACAAATATCGCACGCGCCATTCTCAAGGACCCGAGCTTTCCGTCGAAGGTCGCCGAAATCGTCTATATGGGCGGCGCATTCTATGTCCCCGGAAACTCGTCAGCATCGGCGGAGTTCAACTGGTGGGCCGACCCTGAAGCCGCCAAGATCAGCGTCCGGTCAAAATGGGGCGATCCAAATTCCAAAACTTTCAAGGCATATGGAAATCAGGTGATCTCGGGCCTGGAAGCCAATGAACATACGGGCGGAATGCCGGAAGACCTCTATCGGAAAATGGTAGACGGCAGCCTTCCGGGCATTCAGAAACTCTGGCTTGCCCGGGAAGAACGGATCAAGGCGGAAGGCGGAACCACATTCGGACCCGACAATGTGTGGGACCTTTTTGCAGCCGCTTATGTCATCGACCCGTCGATTGTGCTCGCATGGAACAACGCTCCCCGCCCGAAGGATGGAACAGCCGCACCCGCCACCGGTGTTTATGTCGACGTGAATACGGAGATGGGTCTGGACTATGGCCGAAGCCTTGCATTCACCAACAATGACATTGGTGGCAATGCTGAAGCTAAGCCGGGACCAGTTGGCACTCAGAAGGCGGCCATTCAGAATTACATCAATGAAGACAAGTTCTGGAAAGAGATCGTGGTCCCGCTGACAACCGGCACGAAGAAATAAGCTCCACTCCAAACCCGGCGCGATGCGAAATATAAAGCGCCGGGTTGAAGCCTTTCACTCGCTTCAACGTAACCCTTTGATAGCGCGGTCAGCGAATACGCCGCAACAGCCTCTCGCGATAGGTATCCACAATCACCGCGAGGATAATCACCGTACCGATAATGATCGGTTTGTAGTTATCACCGATGCCGAGCAATTGCAGGCCGGTCGCCAGCACCTGCAGGATACAGGCACCGGCCAGCGTGCCCACGATTGATCCCTTGCCGCCAAAAAGACTTGTCCCGCCGATGATGACGGCTGCGATCGCGTTGAGTTCATAGCCGACGCCCGCAATCGGGCTGCCGATGTTCAGGCGCAGGAGATACACAATCGCAGCAATACCGGCAGTGACACCGGAAATGACAAACGCAGCGATCTTGTAGGCATCTGGATTGTGACCGGACAGGCGCACCGCCTCGTCATTGGCACCGACCGCGTAAATCATACGCCCGAAAACGGTAAAGCGCAGCACAAACCAGCCAATGGCGATCACAGCCACCGCGATCAGGAAAATCGACGGCAGGAAACCGCCGACAATCAGATTACCGAAATCGACAAAACCCTGCGGAAGCCCGGTGATAGTGGAATTATTGGAGACGACACGTGCCGCACCGGCGGCGATATTGAGCATGCCCAGCGTGACAATAAACGACGGGATTTTCCAGTAGGTCGACACCTTGCCGTTGATGAACCCGCAAAGCCCGCCAACGGCAATACATGCCAGAACAGCCAGCGGGATGGACAAGGCAGGCTCCAGACCAGAGGTCATAATAAGCGCGCCCACAACCGTACATAAGGCAAGCACCGAGCCAACGGAAAGGTCTATGCCGCCAGTTAGGATGACAAAGGTCATACCTGCCGCAAGGACCGTATTGATCGCAATCTGAACGAAAATCTTCAGCGCATTGCCCGACGTTGCGAAATAGGGCGCGGTGATGGAAAATACCAGCGTTATCAGGATCAACGCCAGAAATACGCCGGCATCACGCAACAGGAAGCGTTTCAGCTTCTGGCGATCGACAGCACCGGGGTGTTGGGCAGATGGAGAAGTGGGGTCCGTCATGCGTGAACATGCTCCTGATAAGCGAGCGAAAGAATACGCTCCTGGTCGAATTGCGACCGGTCCAATTCCCCCACCAGTTTGCCGTTGGAGAAAACAATGATGCGGTGACACATGCCGATCAGCTCGGGCAGATCCGAAGAAATCATGATAATTGCCTTTTGGTTGGCGGCCAGCATCCACAGAAGTTGATAAATCTCTCGCCTGGCGCCAACATCGACCCCACGTGTCGGTTCATCAAGTATCAGTGTGGACGACCCGCGAAACAGCCATTTTGCCAGAACCACCTTTTGCTGATTACCGCCGGAGAGGTTACGTACCGGCGTATCGATGGATGCCGTCTTGACGCGCAACCGCTCGACCAGTTCAGCCACCGCACTTTTCTCCACGCTACCGTCCAGCAGACCACCGTGCGAGATTTTTTTCAGGTCGGTGATCGTGGCATTGACATAGACAGGCATGTCAAGCAGCAACCCCTGGCTCTTGCGGTCTTCGGTCAAGAAACCAAGGCCGTTGCGCACCGCATCGCGCGGATCACGGATATTTACCGGCCTTCCATCTATATCGATTTCCCCTGCCGATCTTGGATCGGCGCCGAAGATTGCGCGCATCACCTCGGTACGGCCTGACCCGACCAGACCGGCGACACCAAGAATTTCTCCATGGCGCACCGAGAACGAAACAGGCGGGGCGCCATTGTTGCGCTTCACATCCCTCACCGCCAAGGCGACAGCGCCGGGCCTGATATCCGCATTGAAGCTGTACTCATCCGCAATGTCGCGGCCGATCATCATGCGTACCAGATCCGGCACGCTCAACCCCTGCAGATCGCGCGTCTCGACCAGTCTGCCATTGCGCAAAACCGTCACGCGGTCGCCAATCTCGAAAACCTCGTGCAGACGGTGGGAGATGTAGATGATCGTGACACCTTTCGCCTTCAGACGCTTGATGATCGCAAACAACCGCTCGATTTCCGGCGGCGTCAATGTCGCCGTCGGCTCATCCAGAACCAGCAGTTTGCTGTCATAACCAAGCGCCTTGGCGATCTCGACCAACTGCATTTGCGCAACGCCCAGCTCCGAAACCGACATACGCGGATCGACCGCCAGGCCGACCTCAGCCAAAAGCTCTTCGGCGCGGCGGTTCAGCGTTGCCCGATCCATGATCCCGAAGCGCCTCGGAAGGCTTTCCAGCATCAGGTTTTCGGCAATGGAAAGATGCGACAGCAGGTTGAGTTCCTGATGAACGATGCGAATACCCTGAACCTGCGCATCATGCGGGGTCTTTGGCTTGTAGGGCTGTCCGTTCAGAAAAATCTCGCCCGTGTCGGGCTGATATATGCCAGCGAGAAGTTTGATGAGGGTCGACTTGCCGGCGCCGTTTTCGCCCAGGATGATATGCGTCTCGCCACGCTGCAGCTCCAGCGTGATACCATCCAACGCAACTACACCCGGAAAGGTCTTGCCGACATTTTCCAATCTTAAAATGGCGTCGGCTGACTGCATGTCTGTTCCTGCCTGCCGGGTGAGGAGGAGCGGCGCTACGGGCGCCGCCCGAAAATTGGCAATATTTCAGAAATTTCGGGTTCAGAGATCTTGGGCGGTGATCAGTTTGATATCCGTCTTGACCCAGCCGGAAAATTTCTCGCCCGCCAGTTCCTTGAGACCGTAATCAATGCCCATGGCCGCCATCTGCGCGCCGAACTGATCGACGGTGGCAAGCATCTTGCCATCCTTGATCAAAGGCTGGACGGCAGGAATGTTGTCGAAGCCCACGACCTTGATCTGTCCCGACTTTCCAGCAGCATCCAGCGCCTTGACGACGCCGAGCGCCATGGAGTCATTGGCTGCCATCACACCTTGAATGTCCTGATACTGGGTCAGGAAATTGGTCATCAGCGTGTTGGCTTCTTCCGTCTCCCAATGTGCAGTCTTGGAATCGAGCAGTGTCAGGCCGCCTTCAGCCACGGCATCGTCAAAACCTTTCTTGCGCTCCTTGGCGTTGTCTGCTTCCGGATTGCCTTCAAGGATAACCACCTTGCCGCCCTTGCCGAGTTCTTTGGCAAGCGCCATACCGGCAAGCTTTGCACCCTCGCGATTGTCCGGACCAAAGAAGGCAAGATCGACACCGGCCTGCTTTTTCGCCTCTTCATCGAGCGCCACGTCAATGTTGATGACCTTGATGCCGGCTTCCAGAGCCTTTTTAACCGGCGTTACCATGGCCTTGGAATCCGCCGGAGCGAGCACGATCACGTTGAACTGCTGCGTGATGAAGTTCTCAACCGCATCGACCTGGGCGGCGAAATCACGCTCGTCCTTCATGCCGACAGCAGCAAAGGAGAACTTGTCGGTGTTTTTGGCAGCATAGTCCTCGGCACCCGCCTGCATCTGCTTAAAGAACTCGTTGGCGAGCGACTTCATGACCAGACCCACTTTGGGCTTGTCCGCTGCGAAAGACGGCAAGGACGGTAGAAGCAGAGCACCAGCGCCCAGTGCGCTCGATGTTATAAACTGGCGTCGTGAAATTGAAACCCGACCCAGTCCTGTAATAATTGAACTTTTAGTCATGAATTCCTCCCCTAACTTCAGTAAAAATCTGCAGTGTTACTGTAGCGTAGTGCCGTCGATAGAATACTGTCAAGACGGCAAGATGGTGGGAGGCGTTCACGGTTTCCGATCAGCATGACGGAAACCGTGTGATATGAACCGGATCGTGATCCGGCAGGATTGGAACCTTGATAACTGACCCTATGGCCCGTCAGGCAAGGCGCCCATACTGGCGCAGCACAGCGCAAAGACGTTCGTGATCTATGGCCTGAACCAGCAGCCGGTCATAGGGTGTTCCACCCATATCCTCGGCGGCGAGCATGGCATTGACTACGGCCTCCTCCACACTATCGACCGCCGCCAGATAGACGGGATCAAGCGGCTCGTCATTCACCATCTCCACTTCCAGGAAAGGCGTGGAGCGATGCTGCATCGGTCGCTGGTTGGCGGTAGAGAAAGCAATAAAAATATCGCCGGAATTATTGCCACCCGGCGTTCCGTTGCGCCCGATACCGATGCTTGCACGCCGCGCAAGGCGCTTCAGTTGGTGCGGCATCAATGGCAGATCGGTCGCCAGCACGACGATAATCGAACCCCGCTCCTGCAACTGGCTCTGCGGCGTACCATCCCGCATATGCTGCCCCACCGGCACACCGGCAATGGTCAGCCAATCGCGCTGGCCGTGATTGGCCTGCACCAGCGCGCCAATTGTAAAACTGCGCCCGCCAAATTCGACCACGCGCGATGCAGTGCCAGTGCCTCCCTTGAAGCCATAGGTAATCATTGCAGTGCCGCCGCCGCAATTGCCTTCCTGCACCGGGCCGGACGCAACATTGTCGAGCGCCTTGCGCACATCGGCTTCCGTAACCGGAAAACCGTTGATGTCGTTGAGCGCACCGTCATAGGTCTCCGCGATCACGGGCATAATCCAGAGATAGTCATCGGTCTGATATGTCGAGGCATAGCGGTCAACCATCCAACGCACGGTGGCATGATGCGCCATGCCGATGCCGTGTGTATTGGTGATGACGACTGGCCCGAGGAAATAGCCGCCGTCTTCGATCCAGTGCGTGCCGGTCATTTCTCCATTGCCGTTGAAGCGATGAACACCAGCATAGACCGGAACCGGAGTTTCAGACTGCATATGGGGCAGAATGGCCGTCACACCGCTGCGCGCAGGACGCTTGCGGCCCGGGCGTGGCTCATTCTCGATGATCGTCTGGAAGCCGACGCCCACGCCGTCGACATCTGTGATAGCATTATGCGGGCCGGTCGTGCCGGTAAAGGGGAGGCCCAGATCGCGGCCGCGCGGTTTGCGTGTAGTTGTTTGTGATGTCATGTTATTTCTGCCTGTAACGGAGATAGAACCAAGCGAAGCACGGCCAGGTCCGCAATGTCTTACCTTAGAGATTGCCTTGATCAACCAAAATCCACGACGATGCCGGTTGCGATAATCAGCAGAACCATTGCAGCAATGACGGTGTAGACATAGTCACGCTCACGCAGGAAAAGATACATCGTCAGTGCGACCCGAGTGATCGGCAAAAGAATAAATACCCCGACACCGGCCTTCACAATGTCGTAGCCGTTCAGCACAAGCGATTTTGGGGCAATGGCACTCATGATGATACCGGCTGCGATCAGGGCGGAGGCGAGCCATGTCCCATACCATAGAAGTGCACCAATGGCTCTGTCCCGGCGCTCGATATCTCCAAAGACTTTCATTTTGAACCTCCAATGATCTCGATACCGAAAGCGCTCAGAAGCATCTGGACTGCGAGCACAAGCAGGACTGCAACGAAGAATATGCGCAGTTTTTCCGCCGGAAGGCTCATGAGCAAGCGGGCGCCGACCAGCGCCCCGACAACCGAACCGAGCGCAATCGGTCCCGTGATCCCGATATCGATGTCACCACGAACAAAATAGGTGCTGGCGCTCGCAGCCGCCGTAACACCGATCATGAAGTTGGAGGTGGCGGACGAGACCTTGATCGGAAGCTTCAAGGCCGTGTCCATTGCCGGAATTTTGAGAACACCCGAGCCAATTCCCAGGAGTGCAGAGACCAATCCCGCCCCATACATAAGCGCCATGCCAAGCGGAACATGACCGACCCGATAATGCACCTCCCGCCCCGTTGTGTGGTCGGGAAAGCTCGAATGCAGCCGAAGGCTTGTGGCGAGGCTCTGCGCACCAGACGCGCTTGAGCCTCTTTCCTCCCGCCTCCGTACCAGCATCTGCTTTGCGGAAAGCACCAGAATGGCCGCGAACAGGCCATACAGAACTGAAGTCGAAACGATCCCGATCAGGAACACGCCGGTCAGCGCACCAAGCGTGGTTGCCGTCTCAAGAACAACCGCGAGCCGAACATTGGTCAGCCGTCGCTTCAAAAGCGGAGCAGCGCTGCCGCAGGAACAGGCGATGACCGAAACGATGCTCGCACCGATAGCGACATGAATTTCCACACCGAAAAACAGCGTCAGAGCCGGCACGATGAAGATGCCGCTTGCCATGCCCAGCACACCGCCAAGCGCACTTGCACCGAAAGCCGCTATGAACAGCCATAAAACCAGCATTTCGCCCTCCGGCTATTTGCGATCGCGCGGTCGCCGGGCAAGGCGCGTGACAAAACTGATGAGATCACCGCGATAGTGAAGTCTTTCGTAGTCTATCGCCTGATGCCCCTCCGTGTAGGATGTCCGTTCGATCATGAATACGGCGCTGCCGGGCGCAACAGCGAGCGCCGCCGCAATATCCGGCGCAGCGGCCACGGCCTCCAGCCGATATTCCGCCTCTATGAGGGGCAGATTATATTTGTCTTCCAGCAAGGTGAAGATCGGCTCGACGTCCAGATCGTGCGTGACGATCTTCTCACCGATTTCACGCGGCAGATATGTTTCATCCAAAGACATGGCGACACCATCGGCAAGCCGAACACGCCGAATCCGCATCACCAGAGTTCCCGACGGCAATGCAAGCTGCCGCGCGACCTCTGCATCCGCAGGCACGATTTCTTTATCGAGCAATTGCGCCGTTGCGACCCGACCAAGCGCCTGCATGTCTTCGACAAAGCCGGTCAGCTCAGTCAATTCCTGCATGATCTTCGGTTGAGCAACGAAGGTCCCCTTGCCACGGCGAATTTCGACGAGGCCGCGTGCCACCAGATTCTCGATGGCCTTACGAACGGTCGTCCGGCTGACACCGAAGCGTTCTATCAAACGATCTTCTGGAGGAAGCTGACTGCCAGTCAGCAAAATACCGGCTGAAATATCGTCTGCCAACGATGTTTCCACCTTGGCGTAGAGGGGAGCATGATCTTCCGCGATTTTCATGCAGACATAGTGACATCATGATGTCACTATGTCAACGAAGACCGTCCGTGAATGAACCTTTTCGTTAGTTGTTTGTTAACCATGCTGGAGGACATCGCCATGCAGTTGATTTTTTGGATTGAGATAACAGCGATCCTGGCCGTCAGCGCAGTCGTCTTCGGCATAACCTGGATCGAAACACACAAGAAATGATGCGATTGTTGCTGATGGACCAGATATGGCTTTGGTCGGGCGTCATCGCGCCTACAATTGTGGGCTTGTATCTGCTTTGGAGATTGCCTCACTGATCTCAGTGGGTGCAACTACATCCATGTGGCTGTTTCAGATAATCCCTTTCAGGCTCAAAAGCCCGAAGGCCGCGATTGTACAGGCATCTTTGATATCGCCGCGAAGGATCATCTCTATTGCTTCCCCGATAGGAAAGCGGCGGCAGATCAGCCCCTGCTCTTCGGCATCAAGACTGGGCTTTCCCATCTGTAGTCCTGTGGCGAGAAAGATGTGGCACTTGTTCGCTGCAAAACCATAGGCTTCGTAAGTCTCGCCGAGATAGACCATGTCCGCAGCGGTCAGCCCGGTTTCCTCTCGCAGCTCTCCGCGAGCCAGAACCAGTGGATCGACGTCCGCCTGCTCCTGCCACGCTCCTTGCGGAAGCTCCCAGAAGCGGTTCCCGACCGGATAGCGGAACTGCTCCACCAGATAGACGCCGTCCTCGTCGTCCATCGCGAAAATCATTGCCGCATCGTTCTTCTCAACGACGCCATAAATGCTTTCACTGCCATCCGGGTAAACGATGCGATCCTCGCGAACCTTCATCCAACGATTTTCGTAAACCTGCCTGGACCCCAGTGTTTTAATTTCGGACATTGCGTCCCCCGATAAAAACTTGTCGTTCTTTTCCGACAGGCTAGCGCTGAGGCTTGCCTGTCGCAAGAGACGGTTGAGTTGGCGCGCAAACTGCGCCAAGGTGCCGGACATGTTCGATTGGCCACTCATATTTGCCAGCCTGCTAGCTATCGGCGTAGCGGTGTTCCTGATCTACTGCCTCGCAGTGATGATTTTTGCCAAGCCAGACGGCAAACCCGTCGAGCCTACGGCAATCGACACGGTCGATATGCTGCCATTCATGAATCACGACGCTGATTGATATCCCGCTTTCCGAGGCCAGTTGCGCGCTCGATCCGGATTCTATCCGTTCACAGTCCTGCCATGTGATTTTTCCCCGTTCGCTGGATGTTTTGGCATTGCATGCCTCGTTTCCAACGCGGCGATAATGTTAAAAATTTCCTCAGCAAGAAATAGAATTATTGTCAAAAACAATGCCCAAAACACAACATCACAAGAATGTAATTTAGTACATTTTCTAACATCATTATATCATAAACAGACACCACGATCAGCTCTATATCTTGCCATTGGAGATGCAGACCATGATCCACTCGACATCGAATACAGTCGCCTCGGGCGCACCGGAAGCCGGCGTTGGTGCGTTTGGCAACTCTGGCAGGCTTCGGGAATTACAGGCCAAAGTCGAAGATGCCAAGCGCAAGGCCAACAACAGCTTGCAACGCGCGCAATCCGCACCGGAGCCGCATGTAACGACGAATTCCATTTTCGTGTCTCTTTATGAAGAGCATCTGCGCGACCGGGAATCGTTGTTTTCTTCGCTGCGGCAGCTTGATGATATGCGCAAAAATGCGAGTATCTGAGGCGACGCGCCCATGAACATGCTTTGCCGTGAAAGAATGACCAAGAACTACGATCAGCCAGAATACGCCGTGCCTTCTTCCGATCTGTCCCGGATGGCTTTGACCGAGGAACTCGTTTCGCTGAGCCTTCGGCTTGAGGTTGATCGCGGCCCCGATCCGAGCCGTGCACCGATCACCGACAATGACGTCGATGAACTGGCGGAACAGCTTTTCCTCGAAGCAGGAGACGACCCGCTCTGGGTTTTCGCCTATGGCTCCCTGATCTGGAAGCCGGACTTCAATGCGGTGGACTCGCGCGCCGGAACGGCGAGCGGCTGGCACCGGTCATTCTGCCTTCGGCTGACGCGCTGGCGTGCAACGATGGCCCAGCCGGGCCTCATGCTGGCGCTTCGATCCGGCGGCAGTTGCAAGGGTATCGTTTTCCGCCTGTCCGACGAGGACCGCCTTGGGCAATTGCGCAGAATGATCCGGCGCGAAATCAGTTCAATTGACGATGCCTATTCCATTCGCTGGATCACGGTCGAAACGGAGGATGGGCCTGTGCGTGCGCTCGTTTTCTGGGCTGGACCGCGCGGAGACAGGCTGTCGGACAACATGCCCCTGACGTCCGTGGCGCAACTGCTTGCGCGCGCCTGCGGGCATATGGGTTCCTGCGCAGAATATCTCTATCTCACCGTCAAGCATCTGGAAGAAAAAGGCATCCGTGACCGCAATCTCTGGGAATTGCAGCGTCTGGTCGCCGAAGAGATCATCAGCATTTATTGCAGGGATGAAATTCAAGGCAAATTGAAACCAGCCTGAGCGGAAACTGCGCGCTAATCCTGATAGGCCAGACTATCGCTGAAATTACCGCTGAAATTGCGCCCGGCTTCACGGGCGATATTGGCCACAAGCGTGATAAGCCGCGTTGCCGCGTTCTCCAGATAAATAGCGCTATAGCTCGTCGCCGGGAAAGCGGCATTGGTATTCAGCACCTGCAGCTCGCCTGTCCGAAGCTCTTTCTGGATTACCACCGGCGGAATGACGGAAATACCGACACCAGCCGAAATCATGTTGATCGTCGTGGTGAGCGAATTGGAATAATGAACGGTCGCATCTTTCAGGCGCTCTTCCGTGAAATAATTGATGATCTGCTGATAATTATAGGAACCGCTCTCATAGGAAATGAGATTGCAGCCGAGCAGGTCATCGCGTGACAGCATGTCTTCTGCCCCGCCCGGAAACTGATTGCTGCGCGATATCCAGAACATGCCGAAAGTGCATATGTCGATGATGCGTAGATTGGGTGAAGGCTCGGGTTGGATGGCGAAAACGATGTCGAGCTCCCGCTGCTCCAGCTTTTGAACGATCCCCTTCGAAGATGAAGTGGTGATCGAGATGCGGATCTGCGGGTAGCGTTGGCGGACAATATCGAGAATGCCCGGCAATATGGTCATGGCGAGGCTCGGAACGATGCCAATCTTCAGCGTGCCTTCAAGCCCATTTTGCGGGCTCAGGCTTTCTACCAGATCATGGTAACGGCGCACGACATCGCGCGCGCCCTCGACAAAAGCTTCGCCTTCCGCCGTCAGGTTGACGTCGCGGGCATCGCGGTCGAAAAGCCGGAACCCCAGCTCCTGCTCCATCGCGCCGATACGATTGGATATTGCCGCAGGCGTCATGTTGAGGCGAGCCGCCGTCGCCCGGAAATTACGCAGTTCCGACAACCAGATCACCGTTTCCAGAAAACGGATATTCATGGACGGGCATGTCCCTTCCCATTTCAATCACCCGCGCGCCTGCGTTTCTTGAAGTCCCTTATTGCGCTTCGGGCAACCAGATTCGTGCTTTCCTTCTAAGACACTTGCGAGATGAAAATAAGCAAATTGTCATGTTCCCTCTCACAAATGATCAGGGCCGGCCGAAACCGGCCCTATCGCATCAGCTTCCCGCGTGAGCGAGAATTTTCTTGGTGGCGCCAGACACGTCACCAAGCTTGAGACCTGTCTTCACCGAAGCTTCGCGTACCTTGCCCTTGTCCTGTATTTCGAGCGCACGCGAGGCGACCGCATTCACCTCGTCACGCGGCAGAACCAGAACTCCGCTCTCATCGGCCAGGATGGCATCACCGGGATTGACGACGACACCGCCGCAGGAGACCGGAATGTTGATGCCCCCGCCCAGGTCATAGAGCCTGGTGGTAATGGGCGAGATACCCCTAGCCCACATCGGAAAATCGGAATCCTCGATTTCCGTCAGGTCCGTGCAAGGACCATCAACAATCCCGGCGATCGCACCAGAAGCCTTCGCAGCGATGGTCACACCGCCGCCCCAGCACGCATAGCGGTCGTCTCCCATCCGGTCCACCACCAGAATATCGCCGGGACGGAGCATTCCGGTTACGTGGTGAAGCAGGGTGGAATCCGGCCCCGGTATGGCGATGGTGACGGCAGTGCCGACCACACGGCGCTTCGGGAGGAGCGGCTGGATGGAACGGTGCATGAAACCGAAGAAACGCCAGTGCCCGACAGTGGCTGTCTCGACCCCCGATAGAAGCTGGAGATCACCGGCAGGAACCTGCTCCGGCATGGGATTGATCGTATACATATGACGCCTCCTATGCGCAGGCCTGCAACTGCTTGCCGATGCGGCGATGGCTGACCATCGGAATAAGCGAACGCACACGCTCGATCTGCGCGCGCTCGATGCGCGCCGTCACGAAGCCGACGCCATCGGACGCGCGCGCCACAACATGGCCCCACGGATCGCAGACGAGCGAGTGACCATAGGTATGACGACGCTCGCCATTCGAAACCGTGCTGCCGGTCTGGCCGCAGGCGGCAAAATAGGTCTGGGTTTCAATGGCGCGGGCACGCGCCAGCACCTCCCAGTGATCCTTGCCGGTTTGCAGCGTGAACGCGGCGGGAAGCACGATGACATCGGCACCGGCCTTTTCCAGCTCCAGATAAAGCTCGGCAAAGCGGATATCGTAGCAGATAGCGCAGCCGATCTTGAACCCGTCGAGATCATAGACGACGACATTCTCGCCCGGCTTGACGGTTGCCGATTCCTTATAGGCCGTCCCGTCCGGCCCGACGATGTCGAACATATGGATCTTGCGATAATGCGCGATCTCTTTGCCTTCGCGATTGAAGACGAAGGTGGAATTGTAGATGCGCTTTTCGTTTGGAACCTTTTCCATCAAGGTTCCGGCATGGACGAAGACCTTGTGCTCGCGAGCAAAGTCCTGCGCCATCTTGTAGGCAGGGCCATCGGGAACACTCTCGGCTGCCGCAAGTTTCTCATCCGGAGTACCACCGTAATATTCGAAATATTCGGGCAGCACGATCAGGTCCGGAGAATCCGTGCGCACGGCATCTTCCATCAATCCCCGCGTAATGCGCAGGTTTTCCGCCTTGTCGGTCTGCGGGCTCGTTTGGATCAGACTAATCTTCATTTTTTCCTCCAGCAAATGAGTGGGTGTTCAGTTCAATCAGGCAACCAGGGCTTCGCTTTTCAGCATGTTCACAGTCGAAACCATGCCCTGGCGAAGCGTCATGTTCTGGGTGGCGACGACCAACATCGCGGCGCCCTCTTCCTGTGCGAAGCGCCGTTCGGCTTCAGTCCAGGCGGGCATGATCCATGGCTTCCCGGCAGCGCGTGCAGCGGCTGCACAACGGTGCAGATCGGCCTTGTCGTCATCATTGAAAGCGTAGGCTCCCCGACCACGCGCAAGCGCCAGATCCGAAGGGCCGGGAAACAAGCCGTCAACCGTATCAAGCGCTATGATCTTCTCGACGTCGGCTAGACTTTCCGCCGTCTCGATCATGGCGAAGCATTTGGTGCGCTTGTTCTCTTTTTCGAAGGCGTCGGTCGCCGGACGGGCATAGCCGAAAATGCGACCACCCGTATAAGAGCGCGTGCCGACCAGCGGATATTTTGCAGCCTTCGTAACCTGATGCGCATGTTCTACACCGAGGATATGCGGAACGATGACGCCATCCGATCCGAAGTCCAGCGCCTGCTGAATGGCTTCTGGCGTCGGTGCCAGCACCTTGGTCAGGGTGGAGAGACCCTGCGCCTTGGTGAAAGCCAGAAACTGGTCCAGCGTAGACAGGTCGAAAGTTCCGTGCTCAAGTTCCAGAACGAAGGATGAGAAGCCGCAGGTCCGGGCAATTTCGAGATAGCTGAAATGCGGTTGCGACATCCAGAGGGCGATATTTTCCATGCTTGCAGTCACTTTCAGTTGGGAGGTTATTTGCCGA
>Ga0182737_1001397_pt1 | contig 24067 bp, 23 predicted proteins | sample eDN5th30CBELigOP_FD_128878 | JGI IMG/M metagenome (GOLD analysis project Ga0182737, IMG submission 128878) | Enriched Organic Plus compost microbial communities from Emeryville, California, USA - eDNA 5th pass 30_C BE-Lig OP (version 2) (version 2) ...
CGGCGGCTCGGCTACTCGTCTCCGGTGGCCAGCTGGAGGATCTTCTCGACCATCTGGTCGAAGTCCATCCCCGCGGCCTCGGCCGCCTGGGGTAGCAGCGAGGTCTCGGTCAGGCCCGGGATCGCGTTGACCTCGAGCACCTGCGGGCCGTCGTCGGCGAGGATCACGTCGACCCGGGAGAAGCCGGAGCAGCCTAGCGCCTCGTAGGCGGCGAGCGCGACCCTCTCCACCTCGTCCCTCTGCTCCTCGGGCAGGTCCGCGGGACACTCGAAGCTCGCGGCGCCGATCTCATAGCGGGCCTCGAAGTCGTACGCGTTGCTCTCCGTCGGGATTGCCTCGACCACGGGCAGCGCCTCGTCCCCGAGGACGGAGACCGCCAGCTCGCGCCCGCTCACCCAGGTCTCGAGCAGCGCCCGGTCGTCGTAGCTCAGGGCCGTGATCAGCGCGTTCGGGATCTGGGCCAACTCCGTGACCACCTTCACCCCGAGCGAGGATCCCTGCGAGGCGGGCTTGGCGACGAGCGGGAGCCCCACCCGACGGACGGCGGTGCCGAACGTCGATGCGGCGCCGAAGTCCCTGATCCCGGCCTCGCTGTACGTGACCCAGTCGGGCGTCGGGAGGCCGTGCTCCCGCAGGATGTACTTCGCGAGGCTCTTGTCCATGCACCGTTGGCAGGCCGCGACCCCCGGACCCGTGTACGGGATGCCGAGCAGCTCGAGCATGGCCTGAACCGTGCCGTCCTCGCCCTCGGTGCCGTGGAGCGCGATGAAGGCCACGTCCGGCCGGCTCGACTCGAGGCGTGAAACGAGGTCTGGGCCGAGATCCATGGCAACGACCTCGTGCCCGAGATCGCGGAGCGCCTCGGAGACGCGCTGGCCGGACCGGAGCGACACGCCGCGCTCGAGCGAGCGTCCGCCCTGGAGCAGGGCCACCCTCACGAGTCGGCCTCCGCATCGCCGGGCCGGGGTGGCAGACGCATCTCGTCGGTCGAGGTCATCGTCTCGTAGAGCTTCAGCTGCTCCCGGGCGACCTGACCGATCCGCCTGATCCCCTCGATGATCTCGTCCTCCTTCACGCCCGAGAAGTTCAGGCGCATGGAGCTCGCCCCGCGGCCGTCCACGTACGCGTTGGGGCCAGGGACGAAGGCGACGTTCTGGCTCAACGCCTTCGCGAGCAGGTCCTCGCTGGAGAGCACCTCGGGCATCGTCGCCCAGATGAACAGGCCGCCCTGGGGCTTGTTCCAGGTCGCGCCGTGGGGGAAGTACTCGGCCATCGCCCCGACCATCACGTCGCGGCGGGCCCGGTAGATCTCGACCAGCTCGGCCACGTACTCGCGCCAGCGCCCGCTCGCGAAGAAGTGCCCGGCGAAGTCCTGGGTGAGCGTGGAGGTGCAGAGGTCGCCCGCCTGCTTGCCGAGCACCACCTTCTCCCGGATCGGGGTCGGCGTGACCAGCCATCCGATGCGGAGCCCCGCGGACAGGATCTTCGAGAAGGTGCCCAGGTAGACGACGTAGTTGCCCCCGTCGAGGCTGTACAGGGTGGGCAGCGGATCGCCCTCGAAGCGAAGCAGTCCGTAGGGGTTGTCCTCGATGACCAGGATCTCCTTCTCCTGGGCGATCTCGACGAGGCGGCGCCGACGCTCCAACGAGAGCGTCACCCCACCCGGGTTCTGGAACGTGGGAATCGAGTAGATGAACTTGGGACGCCGGCCTTCGGCTTCCAGCGTGGCGATCGTCTCCTCGAGGAGGTCGATCCGCATCCCGTCGGCGTCGCATTCCACCTGGCGCACGTCGGCCTCGTACGAACAGAAAGTGGGGATCGCCCCCGGATAGGTGGGTGCGTCGCAGACGATCACGTCACCGGGGTCGATCAGCACCTTCGTGATCAGGTCGATCGCCTGCTGTCCTCCCGTGGTCACCGTCACGTCCCGGGCCTCGACGTTCGTGCCCTCGGCGGCCATCACCTCGACGATCTGCTCGCGAACGAGCATGGATCCCTCGGTCGGCCCGTACTGGAGAACCTCCGCCACCGCGGTCTTCTCGATCCGGTGCATCTCCTCGGCGAACGCCTCGGTCGGGAACGTCGAGGTGTCCGGGAGACCGCCCGCGAGGGAGATCACCTCGGGCCGAGCGGTGATCTCCATCATGTCCCGCATCGCGGAGGACCGCATGACACGGGTCCTTTTCGCGAACAGGGAGGCATACCGCTCGAGGTCTTTGGCCCGGGTCTGTTGACGCCGGGGAGGTGGTGAGGCCGCCATCGTTCTATTCTGCCGATATCGACACCTTCTCGACAATCTGCCTCGCCGCCGGAATCGGCATTGCCACCGGCATGATCGCCGGCACCACCGGGCTGGAAGGGTCCGCCCGGGGCCGCATGACGATCCTGGCGGCCATCATCGGCGCCGCCCTCGGCTACCTCGGCACCTCCGTCAAGGACGGTTCCGTCGTCCTCGGGATCGTGTTCGGTGCGATCGCCGCCGCCCTCGTCTGCGCGGTGGTCAGCGACGTGATCGCCGGCGCCCAGCGACGCGGCGGCACCGCGGCACTCGCGGTGATCATCGTGTTCGTGGCGCTCGTGATCGCCGTCATCTGCGTGATCGTCCCGGTGTTCGCGATCCTCCCCGCCGCGTTCCTCGCCTTCCTGGCGTGGCGACGGCGCAAGCAGGCCGATCGCAAGCACGCCGGCCTGCGCGTCCTGCGCTGAGGCCGTCGGTGGCACCCAAGCTGGTCCTGGCCTACGTCGACTCGCTCCGGACCGACATGCTCCGGCAGACGATCGACGAGGGTCGCGCCCCGACCTTCAGCCGCCTACTGAAGCGCGGCACCCTGATCGAGGACTGCGTCTCCTCCTTCCCCTCCGTCACTCCGGTCGCATCCGCCGAGATGGTGACCGGAGCGACCGCGGACCGACACTGGATCAGCGGCATGAACTGGTACCACCGCGCCGAGCAGCGCTACGTCGAGTACGGGTCATCGCTCGAGGCGACCCGCGCCTTCGGCCTGTTCCGCTCGCTCCACGACCTCGTCTACAACATGAACCTCTCGCACCTGAACCCCTCGGTCGAGACGGTCTTCGAGTCGCTGGACGACGCGGACATCCGCACCGCATCGACCCCGTTCCTCATCTACAGGGGGCGCCACCGGCACGAGGTCAACCTGGCGGGGATTGCCGGCAAGGCGATCGAGGCCGGGCTCCTCAAGTTCGACTACGGCACCTGGGGACCGAGGGAACTGTTCTACGGCGACCTGTACGCCTCGATGGAGACGAACTGCAAGCCGAGCTCGATCCCCGGCAAGCGGGACATGTACTCGGCCTGCGCCGGGGCGGAGCTGATCTCCCGGGACCGTTTCGACTTCATGCTCCTGGCGTTCCCCGACAACGACAACTACTCGCATCGGCACGGCCCGCTGCGGTCGGTGCGCTCGATCGAACGGGCCGACTACTGCATGGCGGAGGTGATCCGGGCCTCGGGCGGGATCGAACCGTTCCTCGCCGAGCACGCCCTCATCCTCCTGGCCGACCACGCGCACACGGCGGTCGAGCACCGATACGACGTGATCGAGTGGATGAGCCGCAAGTGGAGGGTCCTGCCGCCGTCCTCCGACGAGCCGGTCGAGGCCGAGGTGGCGGTCAGCCCGACCTCGCGCGCGGCGCACGTGTATCTGTTGACCGAGGGCGACAACCCGGTCCGGCACCGTCGCATCCGCGAGCACCTGGCCGCGCTGGACGGCACCGAGCTGATCGCGTGGACGGAACGGGACGACGTTCCGGTGGCGAGGACGACCGACCCGCGCCGCATGGCCCCGGGTGACGTCGCCGTGGTCGAGCGGGAGGGGCGTCGCCTGGACTTCCACCCCGCCTCCGCTCGCGAAGGCGAGGGTCGTGAAACGGTCACGGACCGGCGCGGCAACGCCTGGAGCATCAGTGGCAACCTCGAGGCGCTCGAGGCGTCGGTCGAGGGCGGTCGGATCGAGATGCCCACCTACCCGGACGGCCTCGGCCGGCTGTGGGCGGCGCTCAACTCGCCCCACGGCGGGGACGTGATCGTCTCGGCCGCGTTGGGCTACGAGTGCGTGGACTGGGGCGGCACCGCCCACGTCCCGGGCGGAAGCCACGGCTCGCTTCGACGGGAGGACTCCGAGGGGCCGCTCCTGTTCGTCGGCTGTGGCCCCGACTCGCCCGACCCGGAGGTCGCCGCCCGCCACGCCGAACGCGAGCAGTGGGCGCTGCAGGACGTCGCCCCGGTAATCAGGGAGCACTTCGCCCTCCCCCCGACCTGAACGAACTGAAACTCCAAATCCCGCCTCCCGGGGCGAACTGAAACTCCAAATCCCGCCTCCCGGGGCGAACTGAAACTCCAAAACCTGCCCAGGGCGAACTGAAACTCGGGAACCCGGATTGCGCCGGTTCAGAAGTTTCGGTTCCCCGGGAGGACGGTTTTGGGCAATCGAAACTCGGGGTCCCGCATATCGCCAGCTCCGGAGTTTCAGTTGTCGCGAAGCTGGATGCGGAGTTTCAGTTGGCGTGGGGGTTCATGGGGTGGGTTCGAGGATCTGTTCGAAGCTCGTGGCGAGGCCGTCCGCTCCTATTTCCACGGCCGCTCCCATCACCCACACGTCCTCGGTCGCCGTCTCGAAGCGGACCGGCATGTTGGTGCGCATCTTCTCGATCGCCTGCTCCTTCTTCACCCCCAGCACCGAATCGCGGGCCCCGGTCATCCCGACGTCGGAGACGAACGCGGTGCCCTTCGGCAGGACCCGCCCGTCGGCGGTGGGCACGTGGGTGTGGGTGCCCAGCACCGCGGCGACCCGACCGTCCAGGTACCACCCCATCGCCACCTTCTCGCTCGTCACCTCGCCGTGGAAGTCCACGATCACCGTGTCGGCGCGGCCGCTTCGCCGCAGGTCCTCCAGCAGGTTGTCGGCCTCGTCGAAGGGGGAGCGGGCGGCGTCGAGCCCGATCATCCCGATCAGGTTGACGATCGCGACCCGCCGGGGGCCGGTGCCGTCGGCGGGATTCACCTCGATCACGCAATGTCCCCTGCCCGGATTCGCGCGGCGGTAGTTCGCCGGCCGCACGACCCGCTCCGCCCGGTCCAGGTACTCCCAACTCTCCCGTTGGCGGTAACTGTGGTTGCCGAGCGTGATCGCGTCGGCGCCGGCCTGGAAGATCTCCCGGGCGGTCTTCTCGGTGATGCCGAGCCCGCCGGCGGAGTTCTCCCCGTTGACCACGATCAGATCGGGGGCGTGGCGCTCCCGCAGGCGGGGCATCGCCGCCGCGAGCCCACGGCGCCCGGGACTGCCGACCACGTCACCGATGAAGAGCAGCTTCATGGAGACGAGACTAGAGTCTCGCGCGTGGAGCCAGGATCCCCACTCGCCCTCGCCGCCCGCGGCGTGACCAAGAGCTTCGGTGGACGGCGGGCGCTCGGCGGGGTCGACTTCGAGGTCGGTTCGGGCGAGGTGGTCGCCCTGATCGGCCCGAACGGGGCCGGGAAGACGACCCTCCTCTCGATCCTGGCGGGTATCGCCGCGCCGGACGAGGGATCGGTCGATGCGGACGGGGTCGCCTGGGTTCCCCAGCAGGCGGCGCTCTACCGGCGGTTGAGCGTTCGGGAGAACCTCATGCTCTTCGCCCGGCTCCAAGCCGCGGCCGGTCAGACCGACGAACGACCCGAGTCGATGGTCGAGCGCATGCTCGAGCTCACCGGTCTGCGGGAGCGGGCCGGCGACCGGGTCGGAACGCTCTCGGGCGGCAACCAGCAGCGGGTGAACATCGCGGTCGGACTGATGGCGGGACCGTCGGTCCTGCTGCTCGACGAACCGAGCGTCGGGCTCGACCCGGCGCAGCGCGAGCGGCTCTGGCGATTCATCCTCGGACTCGTGGGCGAGGGCACCGCGGTCGCCTTCTCCACCCACGACATCCAGGAGGCCGAGCGCTACGCCGAACGAATCGTCGTTGTGGCCGAGGGCGAGGGCGTCTTCGACGGCACCGCCGACGAACTGCGCCGCGAGGTGGAGGCGCGGGGCGAGAGCGCCGGCGACCTGGAGACTTCGTTCCTCGCGTTCCTGAGGGAGCGTGGCCACTGATGCGCTGGCTCCTGGTGAAGGATCTACAGATCCTGCGCCGCTCGCCGCTCCAGCTCGCGTTGCTCGTGATCTACCCGATCGCGATCGCGCTGCTGGTCGGGTTCGCAATGACCCGCGACCAGGAGCAGACCACCGTCGCCCTCTACAACGCGATGCCGGCCGGCGAGTCGCTCGGCTTCGGCGGGGAGGAGGTCGACGGCGGGGAGATACGGGACCAGCTCTGCGGCCGGGTCGAATGCATCGACGCCGACGGGGTCGAGGACGCCAAGAGGATGGTCGACTCGGGGGAGGCCACCGCGGCCGTCATCCTGCCCGAGGACACGGGGGACCGCATCCGCTCGCTCGCCTCTCTCGATCCCGACCCCCCGGTGATCCAGGTGGTGGTGAACGGCTCCGACACGGTCGAGAACCAGGTCACGGACGATCGCATCGACGCGATGCTGAGCGAGGCGAACCTGCTCCTCGCGAAGCGGCTCTCGGAGGCGGCGAACCAGTACCTGGACCTGATCCTCGAGGGGGGCCGGTTCGACCTGCTCGGACAGGACATAGAGGTGCTCGGGCTCCAGAAGAGCGAGCGCATCCTGAACCGGCTGGAATCCAAGCTCCCGCCCGGAGCCGACCGACAGGAACTCGAGCGGGCCGCCCGCTTCGCGCGGCTGGCCACCGAGAACTTGGATCTCGCGGGCCCCCTCCTGACCGCGATCACGCAGCCGATCAAGGCGGACAAGGTCGTGGTCGGCGACGAGGCGCCCTCGCTGGACACGTTCGCGATCGGGGTCACCACGGCCTTCGCCCTGATGTTCGTGACCGTCCTCCTCGTGGCCGGCTCGCTCGCCCTCGAGAAGGAGGAGAACGCCTTCACCCGGCTCAGCTCGGGGCTCGTCACCCGCACGCAGATCCTGGTCGCAAAGATCGGGCTCGGATCCGTGGTCGGAAGCGGGGTCGCCCTGATCCTCCTGGTCGGCCTGGGGTTGTTCGTCGGAATCGAGTGGGGCCGGGCTCCCTACTGGCTGCTCGGGATCCTGTTCGGCGCGGCGGCGTTCTCGGCCGCCGGCTCCGCCCTGGGCGCGGCGGCCAGGGAGGTCCGCGCGGCGACGCTCGCGGCGGTGATGATCTGCCTGCCGGTTGCGCTGCTCTCGCTGGTCCCGGACGACGCCGTCGGCCCGGCGGTCGAGACGGCCATCGACGTCGTCAGCGCGGTGTTCCCGTTCCGGCCGGCCCTCGACGCGATCACGGCCGGGCTCGAACTCTCGGGCTCGTCCACCTGGCTGCCGCTGGTCCACCTCGCGGCCCTGGTGGCCGTCTACGGAGCCCTGGCGAGGATCGCGCTGAGACGCTTCTAAACTGGACACATGAGCTTTCCTTCCACCCGTATGAGGCGCTTGAGGCGCACCCCGGCCCTGCGCGGGCTCGTGCGTGAAACATCCCTGTCCGCCTCGGATCTGATCCAGCCGCTGTTCGTCACCGCCGGCACGGACCTGCGGGAGCCGGTCGAGTCCATGCCCGGCGTCAACCGCTTCTCGATCCAGGCGCTGGTCGAGGAGGCCGGCGAGATCGGCGAGGCGGGCATCCCGGCCGTGCTGCTCTTCGGCATCCCCTCGGAGAAGGACGAGGCGGGGAGCGGCGCCTACGACGACGAGGGCGTGGTCCAGATGGCGGTGCGCGCGCTCAAGGAGGCCCACCCCGACCTCGTCGTGATCACCGACGTCTGCCTCTGCGAGTACACGTCGCACGGGCAGTGCGGGTTCGTCCGGGACGGACAGGTGGACAACGACGTCACGGTCGAGCTGCTGGCCCGCACCGCGATCTCTCACGCGGAGGCCGGGGCCGACGTCGTCGCCCCGAGCGACATGATGGACGGCCGGGTCGGGTCGATCCGCTACCAACTCGACGAGGAGGGGCACCGGGACACCGCGATCCTCTCCTACGCCGCGAAGTACGCGTCCGCCTTCTACGGTCCCTTCCGCGAGGCCGCCGAATCGACCCCCAAGATCGGGGACCGCAAGGGCTACCAGCTGGATCCCGCCAACTCGGACGAGGCCGTCCGGGAGGCCCGCCTGGACCTGGAGGAGGGGGCCGATGCCCTGATGGTCAAGCCCGCCTCGCACTATCTGGACATCGTGCGGCGCGTCAAGGACGAGACCGGCGCTCCGGTCGCCGCCTACCAGGTATCCGGGGAGTACTCGGCGATCAAGGCGGCCGGGGCCAACGGGTGGATCGACGAGCGGGCGGCCGCCCTCGAGTCGCTCGTCTCCATGCGCCGCGCCGGTGCCGACTTCGTGGTCACCTACTTCGCCAAGGAGGCCGTGGCGTGGCTCGCATGACTCGGGGAAGGTCCTGATGTCGGGCCTGAGCCGGGGCGCCCCGGACAAGGTCACGATCAAGGTGCGTGGGGACGGCAGCCCGCTGGGCGACACCGGCTCGCAGGTCGAGTACGAGGAGGAGCAGGCGGCCAAGGCCGAGGCGGCGCGCCTGGCCCGCGAGCGCGCGACCGACGCGGAGCTGTTCGAACGCGCCCGGCGGGTGCTGCCCGGCGGCGTCAACTCTCCCGTGCGGGCGATGCGTCAGATGGGGCTCGACCCCGTCTTCGTCGAGTCGGCCGAGGGCGCCGAGATCGTCGACCGCGGCGGCCGCCGCTACCTCGACTGGGTGGGCTCCTGGGGCCCGATGATCGTCGGCCACGCCGATCCGGAGGTGCTCGAGGCGATCGGCGCCGCCGCGTCCCGCGGCAGCAGCTTCGGGGCGGCAACCGAGGCCGAGGTCGAGCTGGGCGAGGAGGTCGCCGCCCGCATGCCCACGGTGGAGATGGTGCGGATGACCAGCTCCGGCACCGAGGCGGCGATGACGGCCGCCCGCCTGGCCCGGGCGATCACCGAGCGCGAGGTGCTGGTCAAGTTCGCCGGTGCCTACCACGGCCACTCGGACGGGCTCCTCGCGGACGCCGGTTCCGGGGTCGCCACGCATGGGATCCCGTCCGGCCCGGGAATCCCCGCGGCGCAGGCGGCCGGGACCGTCGTGGTTCCCTGGAACGATCGGGATGCCGTGGCCGAGGCCCTGGAAAGGCACGAGGTCGCGGCGGTCTTCGCGGAGCCGATCGCGGCCAACATGGGCGTGGTGCCGCCCGAGGAGGGATTCCTGCCGTTCCTGCGGGAGGTCACCTCGGCCGCCGGGTCCCTCCTCGTGTTCGACGAGGTGATCACCGGGTTCCGGGTTTCCCGCGGCGGCGCCCAGGAGCTCCTGGGCGTCGACCCGGATCTGACCGTGATGGGCAAGATCATCGGCGGGGGCCTACCCGCCGCGGCGGTGGGCGGGCCGCGCGCCCTGATGGAGCGCCTCGCTCCCGCGGGTGACGTCTACCAGGCGGGCACGCTCTCCGGCAACCCGCTCGCGGTCGCAGCGGGGCTCGCCACGCTGCGCCGGCTGGACGGCACCGCCTACGCCCGCCTCGGGGAATTGACGAACCGCCTCGCTGGCGGCCTGCGGGATCTCGGCGAGGAGCACGGCCTGACCGTCGCGTCGGCGCCGGGCCTCGTCACCCTCTTCTTCTCGACTCTTCCCGTCCGCGACTTCGAGGGGGCCAAGGGCTGCGACCTCGAACGCCACGCCGCCTTCTACCGGGCGATGCTCGAGCGTGGAATCTGGCTTCCTCCCTCGCAGTTCGAGGCGTGGTTCGTCTCGCTGGCCCACGACGAGATCGCGGTGGACCGGACGCTGATGGCCGCCGCCGAGGCCCTCGCGGCCACCGATCCGCGGAGGCCGGCGGCGTGAACGGCCCGGCGACCCTTCGACGCCTGGCCGAACGGGCCCGGGCGGAAGGCCCCCCGCTCGCGGTCCGGGACTCGTTCGAAGACTCGGCGTCCGTGTACGGGAAGCTCGCCGGGGACGGGCCGAGGACGGCCGGCCGGGGGGACGAATACGCCTTCGTCGTGGAGGCCGTCCGCGAGGGTTATCTGTGCCACTACGGCACCTCGCGCATACTCGATCGACCGGACGCCGATCTTGCACTTCTGGCCGGCGACCTCTTCTACGCGATCGGGATTCGCGGCCTCGCGGACCTCGACGACCTCGAATCCACAGGGATCCTGTCGGATTTGATCAGCGTCGCGGCGGAGCTCCAGGCCGCCGGCCGGCCGGAGCTCGCGGAGCGGCTGTGGCTCGGCCAGATCACCGCTTTGGCATGCGGAAAAGACGAACGCCACGGGGCCGCGGTCAGGGCCCTCGAGGCGGGCCGCGACGGCGCTTCGGAGGAGCTCGAGGCATGGTCCGAGGAGACCGCGCGCGCCAACCGGGTGGGGCGGGCATTCGACATTGCGCGGAACCAAATAGACTCCGGCCCGTCGAATTTCTAGAAGCGTGTCCGAACCGTTGAACAAGAACTCCAAGCAGCCGGGGGAAGAGCCCCGCGTCAAACTGCCCGAAGCCCCTCCGCGAGGCTACTTCGAAGGCGAGTCCATGACTCGTCGCCACGTGTTCACCGTGGCGAGCCAGGCCATCGGCGGCGTAGCCGCCGCGGCGGTCGTCCTGCCCGTGGTGGGATTCGCCGTGGCTCCTCTCTTCACGCGAGGCGAGGAACGCTGGGAAGCCGTCGGCCCCGCCGACGACTTCGACGCCGAGGACTACAAGCAGGTGGTCTTCACCGAGATCACCGGGATCGGCGAGGCCGGCAAGACCACCGCCTACGTCCGTAAGGGTTCCCCCGAGTACGACGAGGATCCCAACGAGTTCATCGCCGTCTCGACCCGTTGCGCCCACCTCGGGTGCCCGGTCCGCTTCGTCCAGGCCGCGCAGAACTTCATCTGTCCGTGCCACGGCGGCGTCTACGACTTCCTCGGCAAGCGGATCGGCGGTCCGCCGGTGCGCCCCCTCGATCGGTTCCAGACCCGGGTCCGGAACGGTCAGGTCGAGCTCGGGCCGCGCTACAGCGTGACCAACCAGCTCAAGGCCGTCCGCGTGCGCGACCCCGGCGAGTTCACCGGCGGGATCTGGGAGTACCTGTACCCGCCGCGCCCCTCCACCTTCCCCCCGCCCAGCAACTGATCCCCCTGTAGATGAAGCTCCTTCCCTCAAGAAAGAAGCAGTCCGAAGCCGACGGTTCCGAGAACGGGACCGAGGAGGCCGTGGCGAAGCCCACCCGGGCGGAGCGCACCGCGCGCGCCAAGCAGCTCGCCACCCACCACGGCACCCAGTCCGGCATCGACGTCGCCGGCTGGGTCGATTCGCGGACCAACGCGACCGGGATCTTCACCGCGATGATGTCGCGGCACGTGCCCAAGGGGACCAACTGGTTCTACACCCTGGGCTCGGCCACGATGTTCATCTTCGCGATGCAGGCGATCACCGGGGTCTTCCTCTCGATGTACTACACGCCTTCGGCGACGCAGGCCTACGCCTCGATCACACACATGACCAACGAGGTCTTCATGGGCGAGTTCGTGCGCGGCATGCACAAGTGGGGCGCCAGCCTCATGATCATCCTGATCTTCCTGCACATGGCGCGGACCTTCTTCTTCGGCGCCTACAAGTACCCGCGCGAGCTCAACTGGGTGATCGGCGTCGTCCTGCTGATCCTGACCACGGTCATGGGCCTCACCGGGTACCTCCTCCCGTTCGACCAGCGTTCCTTCTGGGCGACGATCGTGGCGAACAACATCACCGCGTCCGGCCCGGTCGTCGGCCCGTACCTGGCGGACTTCCTCCGCGCCGGGCCCGATTTCAGCGCCACCACGCTCTCACGCTTCTACGCGCTGCACATGATGGTCGTGCCCGGCCTCATCGCCGCGCTGATCGGCGCCCACCTGTTCCTGGTCGTCAAGCTCGGCACCACCGCGCCGCCCTGGATCCGCGCGCCGCGCCCCAAGGGCGCCCGGCCCACGGAGGTCGTGCCGGCCGGCGTGGCGGTCGAGGACGGCGACGAGGTCCCGGTGAACGGGGCGATCCCGGTCGCCGGCGAGTCCGAGACGACGATCGACGAGGCCAACGAAGCCGAAGGCGAGGCGGTAGACGCCGAGACCCCCGAGCAGACCGAGGACGTAGTCGCCCCCGCAGAGGCGGCCGACGAATCCGCGGCCTCGGCCGGCGAGCCCGGGACCGACGTGCCCCAGGCGGAGGCCGACGCCGACCCCGACGCCCGGGGTGGCGCCCCGACAGATGACTCCGGCGACGGGGAGGTGAACTCGTGAACGCCCGTGAAAAGGAGGAGTACCTCCGCGAATACGAGATCCTGAAGAAGAAGGGCAAGTCCTTCTTCCCCTACGCGATCATGAAGGACTCGGTGATGATGCTGATCGTCGCCGCCGTCCTGGTCGTCATGTCGATCGTGATGGGCGCCGAGCAGGGCCCCAAGGCCGACCCGACCACTACCACCTACACGCCGCGCCCGGAGTGGTACTTCTTCTACCTCTTCGAGCTGCTGCGGGTCATCAAGCCGCCGGCGCTGGTCCCGGTCGCCACGATCGGCATCCCGACCATCTGCATGGTGCTGCTGCTCCTGCTGCCGTTCTACGACCGTGGCCCGGAGCGCATCCCGTGGAAGCGGCCGATCGCGACCATCAGCGGGATCATGGTGATCATCGCCATGGCGCTGCTTACCTACCTCGGCGCCACCGCCGGTTCGCCGAGCGAGATCGATCTCAAGACCGATCCCCAGTACGAGGCGGGCAAGCTGATCGTGGCCGAGTCGGGCTGTCTCGCCTGTCACGCCATCGGGGAGAACGGGGCCCACGGCGGCCTCGGCCCCGATCTGACCGAGATCGGTTCGAAGATCCCGAAGGAGGCCATCAAGCAGTCGGTGGCGATCGGACCGGGGATCATGCCCTCCTTCCAGGGCCTGGGTGAGAAGAACCTGAACGAGGTCGCTGACTACCTGGCTTCGCTCGGCGCCGAGCACTGATCACATGAGCCAGGCACCTCCCCGCCGAGGTGACCAGGAGTTCGCCGGAGAGGTGAACTCCATGTTCGACCGGATCAGCGGCGTCTACGACCGCATGAACCGGGTGATGACCGCCGGCTTGGACCAGAGCTGGCGCGCCCGGGCCGCGGAGCGCGCCCGCCTGGAGCCGGGCATGGACGCGCTCGACCTCTGCTGCGGTACGGGCGATCTCGCGCTCATGCTCGCCGAGCGGGTCGGGCCGGAGGGACGGGTCACCGGGGCGGACTTCTCCCAGCCCATGCTGGACCTGGCGCTGGAGAAGGCGAAGGACCTGGGCGTTCGCCAGGCGACGTTCAGGTGGGCGGACGCGCTCGACCTCCCCTTCGAGGACGAGAGCTTCGACGCCGTCACCATCGCCTTCGGCGCCCGCAACCTCGCCGACCTGGACAAGGGCATCGAGGAGATGCGCCGGGTCCTGGTCCCTGGGGGCCGGCTCGTGATCCTCGAGATCACCCAGCCCCGTCGGCAGCCCCTGGCCGGGTTCTTCGCGCTCTGGTTCGACCGGATCGTGCCGCTGCTCGGCAAGGTCGCCGGGGATTCGTCGGCCTACACGTACCTGCCGGAGTCCGTCCGTAGCTTCCCGGACGCCGAGTCGCTCGCGGCGAGGCTCGACGCGGCCGGGCTCAGGCACGTCCGCTGGACCCTGATGGCGGGCGGGATCATCGCCCTTCACTCCGGGGTCCGGTGAGCCGGGACTCCGAGGAAGCCCCCCGGAGCCGCTCGCTGCCCGAGCCGGTCACCGCAGTCACCGACACCGCCGGCGATTGGCTGCCGGCCCGCATGGCCGAGGTCGAGACGGGCCTCACCGCGGCCGTCGAGGGCGAGGGGGGCCTCGCCGACGATGCCGTCCGGACGTTGAACGCCGGCGGCAAGCGCATGCGGCCGATGCTCGTGCTGCTCTGCGCCGGCCCCGAAGCGGGGCCGGTCGCCGTGCGCTCCGGCATCGCGGTGGAGCTGGTCCACATGGCCAGCCTCGTCCACGACGACGTGTTGGACCGGGCTCCCCTGCGGCGCGGTCTCCCGACCGTCTACGCGAGCTCGGGCCGGGAGCGCGCGACCGCGCTCGGCGACCGACTCTTCTCCACGGCCTTCCGCATCCTGGTGGACGGTGGCGACGCCGACGCCGTCACCGAGGTCTCGGCCACGGCCGTCGACCTGGCGCGGGGCGAGCTCAAGCAGAGGCAGGGCGCCTTCGACCTGAACCTGACCGAGGAGGACTACTTCGAGCGCTGCGGTCTGAAGACGGGCCGGCTGTTCGAGGCCGCCTGCGTGCTCGGCCGGGCGAGCACCGGTGGGGAGACGGCCCCGGTCGCCCGCTTCGGGCACCTGATCGGCCTCGCGTTCCAGCTTCTCGACGACGTGCTCGACATCGCGGGGCCGCCGGAGAGGACCGGCAAGGCACGCGGCACCGACCTCCTCGACGGGACGGTCACGCTCCCGCTGATCGTCGCGGCAACCGATGATCCCTCCCTCCACGCCCTGGACCTGCGTTCGCTGGACGAGGAGTCGGCCGCGGAGGCCTGCGACAGGATCGCCGCCACCGGCGCCCTGGAACGGGTCCGAGCCCGGGCGATCGGGCTGATCGAGGAGGCCAAGGAGGGCCTCGACGGCGCGGCGATGGAACCGGAGCAGCGCCAGCTGCTCGAGCTGATCGCCGACGGCGTCGTCCACCGCTACAGCTGAGCGTTCCTCAGTCTGACCGGTCTGGGATACTCCGCCACCATGGTCTTGAGCGACAAGACACTCCGGGAAGAGATCGCAGCCGGACGCATCGTGATCGACCCGTACGAGGAGCGGCTCATCCAGCCCTCGAGCATCGACCTCCGAGTGGACCACAGTTACCGGGTTTTCAACAACTCGCGGTACCCGTTCATCGACGTGAAGCAGCCGATGGAGGACCTGACCGAGCTCGTCAGGCCGGCCGACGACGAGCCCTTCATCCTCCACCCCGGCGAATTCGTGCTCGGACAGACCCTGGAGCGGGTCACGGTCCCGGACGACATGGTCGCCCGACTCGAGGGAAAGAGCTCGCTCGGCAGGCTCGGCCTCCTGATCCACTCCACCGCGGGCTTCGTCGACGCCGGCTTCTCCGGCAACCTCACGCTGGAGCTCTCGAACGTCGCCAACCTCCCGATCACCATCTACAAGGGCATGCCCATCGGGCAGCTCTCGTTCATGCGGATGGACAGGGCGGTCGACTCGGCCTACGGCTCGACCGACAAGGGGTCGAAGTACCAGGGCCAGGACGAGCCCACGGCCTCGCGCTACTACCTCAACTTCCGGGACTGAGCCGCCGCCCGCCCCGGCGGGTCGTGGCCGAAGTCGGATCGTAGGTACGATCAAGGGTGATGATTCCCAACGTCGGACCCCTCGAGATTGCGATCGTCCTGATCATCGCCCTCTTGGTCTTCGGACCGAAGCGCCTGCCCGACCTCGGTCGGTCGGTCGGCAGGGGGATCAGCGAGTTCCGCGAGGGGCTCAACAACATCGGCCAAGAAGATGACGACGACGCGGACGAAGCCGAGCCGGCCGAGCTCACCCCGCCCCCGGCCGACGAACACACCCCCCTGCCCGGGGAGGAGCCGGAGGTAACCGAGGTCACCGGCGAGGTGGTTGCCGAGAAGAAGAACGACTGAGGTTCGGCCTTGGCGAAGCTGAAGCCCGTCAAGCACGACGAGCAGCTCAGTCTCGTCGACCATCTGGATGAGCTTCGCTCGAGGATCATCTACTCGCTGATCGCGCTGGCCGCCGCCTTCGCAGTCTGCTTCTGGCAGAGCGACGTCATCCTCGACATCGCCGCGGACCCGCTGCCGGAGAAGTACCAGGCCCTGACCGTCCTGGCCCCGACCGAGGCGTTCATGACCACGGTCACCGTATGCCTGTACGCGGCGATCATCGTCGCGGCGCCCTTCATCAGCTATCAGGTCTTCGCCTACGTCCTCCCGGCCTTCTCGCCGCGCGAGCGCAGGGCGATCCTGCCGCTGCTCATCGTCATCCCGCTGCTCTTCCTCTGCGGCGTCGTGTTCGCGTACTTCGTGGTGCTTCCCGCCGCGATCAAGTTCCTGCTCAACTTCAACGAGGCGAACTTCGCCATCCAGCTGAGGGCGCGCGAGTACTACTCGTTCTTCTCCATGACCCTCCTCGCGGGCGGCATCGTGTTCCAGGTCCCCGTGATCGTCCTGGCGCTCGTCAAGCTGCGGATCGTCACCATCGCGCAGCTCCGCAAGAACCGCCGATACGCCTACCTGATCATCGCCGTGCTCGCCGCCGCCCTGCCCGGAGTCGACCCGATCTCGATGCTGATCGAGATGGTGCCGCTGCTCCTGCTCTACGAGTTGAGTATCTTCCTGGCTCGGGGAATCGGCAAACCCAAGGAGGGTGCCGAATCCCAGGTACCTTCGATCCAGGAGAACTAGCCAAGTGGCCCAAGAACCCGAACACCGGATGCTCTTCGACCTCCGCGGGCGTCGCAAGAGGGTAATTCAGGTCATCTACGTGATCCTGGCGATCATCATGGCGGCCAGCCTCGTGGTCATCGGCCTGCCGGGCGGCATCAACCCCTTCGGCAACGGCACCACCACGAGCAACGGCGAATCAAACGTGGAGCGGGCCGACAAGCTCACGGAGCGCCTGGCCACCCAGCCCAACAACAAGAACCTCGCGGCGGAGACGATCCGGGCGCGAATCAATGCGGGCAACTCCCTGATCGATCTCGACGAGCAGACCGGCGCCCAGACGATGACGGAGGAGGCGACCGAGCAGTACCAGCTCGCCGCCGAAGCCTGGAACGCCTACGTGAGGAAGACCAAGGGCAAGCCGGACCCGGCGGTGGCGCAGCTCATGGCCAATACGCTCTTCACCCTGGCCCAGGGTTCCACGGTGGCCCAGTTCGAGGCCAACATCAACGACGCGGTTAAGGCGCAGGAGTTCTACGCGGACAACGCCGCCAGGGAACAGAAGAACGGTGGCGTGAACGCGGCCGGACCGCTTGCGACCCTCGCCACGTATCAGCTCTACGCGCAGGACTTCGAGGGCGCGTCCGAGACCCTGGCGCGCGCCAAGGCGGCGACCCCGGACAAGGACGAGCGCGAGGAGATCCAGCAGCTCTACGACGCGACCGAGAAGGACGCGAAGCGAATCGGCAAGGTGATCGCGCGGGCGAAGAAGCAGGCCAAGAAGAGCGGCGGCGAGTCGCTCGAGAGCCCGCTCGGAAGCCTGGGGTCCCAGAACTCCATCCAGGGAAGCACCGCTCCCTGACCGAGACATCCGGCGGGCGGCGAATTCGCGCCGCCCGCTCTATACTTTTCTTCCGGTTCTGAAACCTCGGAACCGCATCCAGGGCCGTTAGCTCAGCTGGTAGAGCAGGAGACTCTTAATCTCAAGGTCGAAGGTTCGATCCCTTCACGGCCCACTCAATCCCTCCCCGCCGACCCGAACCGCGAGCTCCTCGGGACCGGTCAGCTCGCCCGGTGCCGCCCACCTCGTCCTTCCGGACACCGTGTTTGCGATGGGGTCGGAGTTTCTGTATGCTCCCCGCATTCGGACCTGTGTGACCGCCGTCACGGCGTATCCGCGGGATTGGACAGGGAAAACTCGGCCGCCCACGGCCACGACTTCTTAGGGAGAAACAGAATGAGGGAGACCACCGGCCACTCGGGCCGCGTTGCCAAGAAAGTGCAGGCGTTCCTGCTTGCCGTTGCCGCCGTGTTCGCGTTCACCGCGGTTTCCGCCACCTCCGCCAACGCCGCCCAGAACCTGAAGCTCACGTTCGACGACTCCTGGATCAAGGTGGATTCGCTCGAGTCGCTGGGTAGCGGCACCTTCCACGCGATCGATCCGGAGGACGAAAACGCGATCACCATGGTGCTCAACGGCGCGCTGGATGGAGACGGTTCATTCGTCGCCAAGAAGGAAGACTTCAACTTCCCGACGCAGAGCATCGACACCGGCGTGGTCGGCGTCATTGCCCTCGAGATCGACGCGGTCTCCGACATCTCCGGCACCTACAACCGCGACACCGGGGCCTTCTCGGCCGAGCTGCCGCTCCGTCTCTTCGTGAACGCCGGTGATCTCGGCGTCCAGTGCGAGATCTCGCCCCTGAACATCCCGGTCTCGACCTCCGGCACCAAGGACTTCGGTACCGCGGAGGACCCGAACAAACTCTCCGGCGCACCCTACGTGAACGGAAAGGGCAGCCTCCTCGGCAGCTGGACCGGCGTCGGCCTCGATGACGTCAAGGACGTCGGCGACACCCCGCCGGGCACCTGCGCCGGCATCATCGGCCTCCTCATCGGCGAGGAGGGCTCGAGCTTCGACGGCTCGATCTGGCTCGGCGGCACCTCCGAGGTCACCGGTACCCCGGACTGCCCGGCCGGCCAGGTCGGCACCCCGCCGAACTGCGTCGATCCCTCCTGCCCGGCCGGCCAGGTCGGCACCCCGCCGAACTGCGAGAAGCCCCTCGCCCCCGGCAAGGTCGGGTCCGTGACCATCACCAAGAAGGTGGTCGTCAAGAAGGGCAAGAAGGCCAAGGTCAAGATCACCGTCAAGAACGTCGGCGGCAAGGTCCTGAGCGGCAAGATCAAGCTGAAGTCCAGCAACAAGCAGGTCAAGGTCCCGAAGTCCGTCGCGGTGAAGATCCAGCCGGGCAAGAAGGTGACCAAGACGGTCGTCGTCAAGACCACCCGGAAGGCCAAGGGCAAGGCCAAGATCACCGCCTCGATCGGGGGCAAGAAGGCCGTGGCCAAGGTCACCGTCAAGAAGAAGTAACCAAGGGACCAGGCAGCACCTAGGGAGAAACTATCTGGCCGATCCCCTCCCAAAGGGGATCGGCCTCTGGAGGACTCATGAACAGGACCGCAACATCCATCAATGGCACGAGGGTCGCCGTCAGCGCGATGCTGGCCGCGGTGGCCTTCCTCGCGCTCGCCCTGGCGTTCAGCGGCAACGCCAAGGCGTCGACCGCCGGCGACCCGATCTCGCCCGAGTTCAACTACGTCGGGCTCGCGATCGGGACCAGCCTCGCCGGCGACGTCGACGAGCTCGTGCTCGAACCGCCGACCCCCGCGATCGGCATCAACGGCACCTACACGGACGGCAACGGCAACTTCTCCGTCCCGAAGGAAGGTGGCCTGAACTTCCCGCCCGTGACCGTCGACCTCGACCTGCTCGAGATCAACGGGGAGATCGAGCTGACCAAGGCCGGTTCCGGTCACTTCGACGAGGCCACCGGCGACATGGACCTGGACCTCAGCCTCGCGCTGACGCTCGGCGTCGACGACATCGCCGCGCTCGCGCAGGAGATCGGGATCGCGCTGCCCGGCGAGGGTCCGCTCGCCTGCCAGCTAGCGCCGCTCGACGTCTCGCTGTCCACCAAGCGCGGCTGGCCCCACGCCGGGTCCGCCTTCGCGGACAAGGAGAACCTCGAGGACGGCGCCGTCGCCGGCTACTGGCGCGCCAAGCCCGGCATCAAGGCGGTCCTGGGCTCGCAGCAGGTCTGCGGCATCATCGGCAACCTCCTGCTGCCGGTCGGCGGCCTCTGGCTCGCCAACCACACCGGCCCGTTCTCCGGCATGCCCGCGGCGACGGAGACCAAGCCCAAGCCGGAAACCTGCGCGGAGCACAACCTGGAAGGCAACTTCCCGGACTGCCACCCGCCGCAGCCCGATCCCTGCCCCGAGGGCTTCGAGGGCACGCCGCCCGACAACTGCACCAAGATCCAGAGGCCCGCAGCCGCGGTTCTCACCGTCAACAAGAAGAACGTGACGGCCAAGGCAGGCAAGAAGGTCAAGATCAAGGTCACCATCAAGAACACGGGTGACAAGGAGCTGGCCGGCAAGGTCGCCGTCAAGTCCAACAACAAGAAGGTGAAGGCCACGCCGAAGTCGGTGTCGGTCAAGGTCGCCGGCGGCGGCAAGGTGACGAAGACCATCACCGTCAAGGTCGCCAAGAAGGCCAAGGGCAAGGCGGTCATCACCGCGAAGATCGCGGGCAAGTCCGTGAAGACGACCGTGAAGATCAAGGCCGTCAAGAAAAAGAAGAAGCGCCGCTAGGTCGGAGCCGATTCGGCCGACCCGAAGCAGCGAAGCGAGGGCCCCGGAGCGATCCGGGGCCCTTCTTCTTGGCCCGGGTTTCAAAGCGCTGAAAGGGCCTTTCCCGATAGCCTGTCGGTCCTTGGCGAGGTAGCTCAGTTGGTAGAGCACACGACTGAAAATCGTGGTGTCGCCGGTTCGATCCCGGCCCTCGCCACCTCTGGCGCGCCCGCGGCGCGCCGCTCGGCCCTCAGCCCGGGCCGGCGGAGTCCATGGCTTCCAGCAAGGCGATGGCGCCGGCCTTGAACAGGGGCTCGTTCAGGTTCCCGCACTTGGGGCTCTGGACGCAGGAGGGGCAGCCCGAGTCGCAGGGACACTCCCGAATCAGCCTCAACGCGTCACCCACGAGGCGCGGGAACAGGTCGAAGGCGCGCTTCGTGAGGCCGATCCCGCCGGGGTGCCCGTCGTAGATGAAGATCGTCGGGCCTCCCGTCTGGACGTGGAGATTCGTGGAGAGGCCCCCGATGTCCCAGCGGTCGCACATCGCGATGAGCGGCAGGACCGCGATCTGCCCGTGCTCGGTGGCGTGAAGGGCCCCTAGCATCGCGTTCAGCGGCATCCCGGCGAGGAAGTCCTCGGGCACCTCGTACCAGAGGCCACGGGTCTGGAACTCCTGCTCCGGCAGGTCGAGGTCGACGAGGTCGAACGCCTCCCCGTCCGCGTTCAGGATCCGCTGGTAGGCCATGGTCTGGTCGGTGACCGAGATCCGCCCGAAGCTCAGCTTCACACCGCGGGACTCCTTCGTCTCCAGGACCTTGTCGATGAAGATCTCCGTCTCGACCTTCGGCCGGGTGTACCACTCGTCGTCGAAGCGGCGGACGATGGCCTGGCCCTGGTTCAGGTCGAGCTGCTCGACCTCCCAGGAGCTGCCCAGATGCATGTAGACGGCCCCGGGGTGGACGGTGGTGAACGCCCGACCGATCTCGACGGTGCCGATCACCTCCCCCGAATCCCCGTTGACCACGGCGACGTCCCCCACGGACGAGGAGCGGAGCGAGACGTCGGAGGCGGCGAACCCCGCGCGGCGTGGCACGAGGCCCTTCCCGGCCCGCCGCAACTCGCCCCTTCGCACCAGCGCCTGCCCGGCCTCCTCGAGACCATCGCCGAAGAACTCCTCGTCCTCCGGGGTGAGGGGCAGCTCGTATGCCGCGGCGACCAGGTGTTGGTCGCGGATCTCGGGCGAGAGATGGTCGAGGATGGCCGCCTCGACGGGCCGCTCGAGGAACTCGTCCGGGTGGCGGCAGAAGTACTGGTCCAGGCCGTCGGGGCCGGCGACGTACACGGCCAGCCCCTTCTCGCGGCGTCCGGCCCGGCCCCACATCTGCTTGAGCCCGGCGACCGTCCCGGGGAAGGTGACGCATATAGCGGCGTCGAGGCCGCCGATGTCGATGCCGAGCTCTAGCGCGTCGGTCGAGGCGACCCCGAGGAGCTCGCCGGAGACGAGCTTCGCCTCGATCTCGCGCCTCTGCGCCGGGGTGTACCCGGCCCGGTACGGCGCGATGCGGTCCGCGAGGTCCGGGCGCCCCCGCTCGGTCAGGCGGTCCGCCGCGAACTTGCGGATCAGCTCGATCCCCTTGCGGCTCTTCAGGAAGCAGATCGTCCGCACCTCGTGGGAGACCAGATCCGCCATGAGGTCGGCGGCCTCGGCCAGGGCGGAGCGGCGGGCCCCGATCGCCGGGTTGACCAGCGGCGGGTTCCAGAGCCGGATCTCACGGCCGGCGGAGGGGGCGCCGTCCTCCGCGATCAGCCGGGCCGGGGCGCCGGTGAGGCGCTCGGCCAGCTCCCCCGGGTTGGCGATGGTCGCCGAGGCCATGACGAACCGGGGCTCGCGGCCGTAGGCCCGGGCAAGGCGCCTCAGACGCCTGAGGACGTTCGCCACGTGCGAGCCGAACACGCCACGATAGGTGTGGGCCTCGTCGACCACCACCCAGTCCAGGTTGGCGAAGAAGTCCCCCCAGCCGCGGTGGTGGGGCATGATCCCGACGTGCAGCATGTCCGGGTTCGTGAGGACGAGGTTGCTGCTCCGGCGGATCGCGGGCCGCTCGTCCCTCGGGGTGTCCCCGTCGTAGATCGCGGGCCGCAGGTTCGGGGCTCCGAGACGGGCGAGCGAGCGCGCCTGGTCCTGGGCCAGGGCCTTCGTCGGGTAGAGGTAGAGCGCCCGAGTCTTCTCGTCGCGCGCGATGGCGTCGAGCACCGGCAGGTTGAAGGCGAGCGACTTGCCCGACGCGGTGGGCGTGGTCAGGATCACGTTGCCCGTGGCGGCCTCCCGGAAAGCCTCCGCCTGATGCGAATAGAGCCGGGCGATGCCGCCGCGGGCCAGGGCCGCCGCGAGCGCCGGCTCGATCCCGGTGGGGATCTCGACCAGGCGGGGCGGCGAGGCGGGCTCCGAGGCGCTCTCGACGATCCGCCCGTCGCGGAGGGCCGGATCGATCGCCAGCGTCCAGCGGCTGGTGAGGAGCGACTCAGACACGGTCGTCCCGGGGCGGCTCCCGCCGGATCTCCTCGGGGATCCTGAGCGCCGGGTCGACCTCGACCTCGCCCTGGAGCGCCTCGAGCACCCTCAGGAAGTCCCGCGTCCCGGCCACGTCGTGGACCCGGAGCAGCCTGCCCCCGGCCGCGATCCCGAACGCGAGGGCGGCGAAGGTGCCGGCGCCGCGTTCCGAGGGCGGCCGGTGGCACAGGGCCCCGATGAAGTCCTTGCGCGACACCGCGAGCATGATCGGGCAGCCGAACCCGGCCAGGCGCGGCAGGCCCCGCAGCGACTCGACCGTCTGCCGCGGCGTCTTGCCGAAGTCCGGGCCGGGATCGACGACGACCTGGTCGCGAGAGATCCCGAGCTCCTCGAGCCGGGCTAGGCGCTCGGCGAAGAACTCGAGCTGGTGCTCCGTGATCCCCTCCGGGTAGGCCGACTCGTCCCAGCGCTGCGTCTTCGGCTCGACGACCGTGTGCATCAGGACGATTCCGGCCCCCGCCGCGGAGACGGCCTCGATCAGGGCTTCGTTGCCGCCGCCGGAGATGTCGTTGACGATCGCGGCACCGGCCGCGAGTGCCGCCTCCGCCACGGCGGGCTTGTACGTGTCCACGGACACCACCGCCCCGGCCGCGACGGCGGTCTCGAGGACCGGCATGATCCGTGCGATCTCCTCCTCGGCCGCCACCGCCGGCCGGTTGGTCACGTTGGACTCGCCGCCGATCTCGATGATCGCGGCGCCGTCCTCCAGGTGGCGCTCGACAGCGCGCAGCGATCCCGCCGTGGAACGGTCGCCGCGGTCGGAGAACGAATCGGGGGTGGCGTTCACGACCCCGACGACGAGGGGCCGGTCGACGTTGACCTCGCCGATGGCGGTGCGTAGGGTTGCCGGGGCCGGACTCACCCTGACGATGCTAGACACCTTCGACCACACCGACTTCAACGCCCCGGAGATACGCCGCAACCTGCGGGGAACCGTGAGCGTCGTGATCCCGACCAGGAACGCCGCCGGCACGATCGCGGCGACGGTGGGAGAGCTGCGGATCCTGGCCGAGGACGGGCTGGTCGACCAGATCCTCGTCGTCGATGCGGACTCGCCCGACGGGACCGCGGCGGTGGCCCGGGACGCGGGAGCCGAGGTTCACTCGGAAAACGAACTGATGGAAGGCTTCGGGCCGGCGCTCGGCAAGGGCGACGCCATGTGGCGGGCCCTGGCCGCGGCGAGCGGGGACATCGTGGTCTACGTCGACGGCGACGTGACGGACTTCGGCCGTCACTACGCGACCGGGCTGATCGGTCCGCTTACCGACCCGTCGAAGCAGTTCGTGAAGGGCCGGTACCGGCGCCCGTTCCGGTATGGCGGGAGCGAGGAGCCCTCGGGCGGCGGTCGGGTGACCGAGCTCGTGGCCCGGCCCCTCCTGGCCCGGCTGGTCCCGGAGCTGCTCGCCTTCTCCCAGCCCCTGGCCGGGGAGGTGGCCGCCCGCCGCGC
>Ga0182737_1001398_pt1 | contig 24063 bp, 25 predicted proteins | sample eDN5th30CBELigOP_FD_128878 | JGI IMG/M metagenome (GOLD analysis project Ga0182737, IMG submission 128878) | Enriched Organic Plus compost microbial communities from Emeryville, California, USA - eDNA 5th pass 30_C BE-Lig OP (version 2) (version 2) ...
GCGCCATTCTCGTGCAAACGTGGGCACCATGGCCCGCGCGGAATTCTCTCCTCCGGAAACGGCTTTCAAAAGCTGGTCCTTCGGTCCGCAGATGCGGATGCGATCCCGGCCGATGGTGACCTTGCTGACGAACATGTGCAGCCAGGTGCGCCGGAATGCGGGATCGGCGTCGCGAAGCCGTCGCCGGATCCCGGAAGAAAAGCGTCGCACCATGATGGGGGACAGCTCAGCCCGAGCCGAGCCACGCTGGCGCAGAGCCTCGAGGGAAGCGGTCCCCTCGCGAATCTGGAGCTTGGCCAGGTCGACGCGCTCCCTGAAGCGGGGATCGTGCAGTTCGGCGACACCGGCCTCGATCGCATCGTAGAGGCGTTCGAGCCGGGACTGAGCCTCGGCGACCGCGATGCGCTGGCGGTCGATTTCCGTTTCAAGCTGCCGGCGCGTGTCGTCGGTACGGTCGGTCATCGCCTGGAGGATCGGAATGAGGCGCTCGGGAGCGAAGACCTGCTCCTCGACGGCCTTGATCACCATCTCGTCGATCTTGTCCATGCGGATCGAATGACCGCAACCAGTGCCTTCGGTGGCGCTCTTGGCGCAGGTCAGGTACTTGTAGCGTCCGCTCTTTCCGGTGCGCAGCATCATGCCGCGCCCGCATTTCTCGCAGACGGCAAGGCCGGTCAGGAGCGTGGGGCCAGTGACCACGCGCGGCGGCGTCTTTCTTGGATTCCGCGCCTGAAGGGTGCGCTGGACGGCATCGAAGGTTTCCTGATCAACGATGGCCGGGACATCCATCCTGATCCATTCGGATGGCGGACGAACCTTGCGGGTCCGGCTGTCGATGCGATTGTAGTAGTGAACGCCGATATAGGCCTCGTTCTTGAGGATGCGCTCGACCGAGGCGGTGTAGAAGGCCTTGCCGCGATAGCGATAGCCTTTGGTATTGAGATAGGTGGTGATGGCCTTGATGCCCATGGGGGCGCCACCCTCATGGCCATGGAGACAGAGCCGGAACACCGTGTTGACGATGGCTGCCTCTTCCTCGTTGATCTCCAGAACCTTCTTTTCCTTTCGGCGCAGGACCAGGGCGACTCTGGTGCGATAGCCGAAGGGCGGGGCCGAGCCGTTCCAGTAACCTTCCTCGGCATTGGCCATCATCATGTCACGGACGATGCCGGCGTTGACCTCGGACTGATGGCCGTCGAAGGCTGCAAGGATGGTTTCCATCAACTCGCCGTGCGCGCCCTCCGGAATATCCTGCGTGGCGGAGACGAGGCGCACGCCAGCCTGCTTGAGCAGGTCCTTGTAATGGAGATACTGGGTTGCGTTGCGGAAGAATCGGCTGAAGGCATAGACGATGACCATGTCGACGCCGTTGGCCGGGTTGCAGGCGAATTCGAGCATCCGCTTGAACTCCGGCCGCTGATCGGAGCGGGCCGAAACGCCGGGCTCCACGAACATCTCGATGACATCGGCATCGCGGAGTACGCAGGTGGCGTCGATCTTCTTCTGCTGTTCCTCGAGGGAGACCTGATGATCTGCCTGCCGCCTCGTGCTGACGCGGCAGTACCCGACAGCCCGAAGACGACGCGCCTGCGTCCGCGATCCGATCTGTTCAGCCATTGCCATCGTCACCATCATCCTTCGCCGGGGCCAGCAGATCGCCGGCCCAGTGCAGGTAGAGATCGGCTTCGGCCACGGACGCTTCAAGCCCGACGGCGAAGTCGACGATGACCGCCATGTCCATGGCGGCGGTTGTGTTTGCGCCGGTGCACAGGCGCGGCTTCTTCGAGACTGGCTTGGCGTGCGAAACACCTGGCGCCAGCGGGCCGGAGAGTTTCAACGCCATGGACGACCTGGTGCCCCGCACCCGCCGGCGGTCTACGACATCGGGGATCGACCACCGGCTGGTGCGGGAGAAGTTTCGGCACCTGGCCCCGAGCGGCGCCCGCCGGGGGGCGAGACAGGCTCGTTCCCGGCGGGCACGGTTCAAGGGTTGACCGGATCCACGCGCAAGGCAAACGTATTTTTGTAGAATAAATCAAAAAGTTACGTGATCCCATCCGTGGGTCCGGCAGTGGGATTGCTATAAGAGAGAAGCGTCACTACCGTCAGATCTTCGGTCCAAGGGCGGTCGCGAGTGCCGCACCGAACCTTTGCCGTCAGACCAGGATCGACCCCTACGGGCGGTCGGACGCCGCCAGCGAGAATAGCGGATGCTGTCTTTATAGCTTGCTAGCAATACAGCTCTCATTGATCGATTTGCGCTGACTCCGGTCTGCCCTGTCCTTGTTGGACATGCCCCTCGAGCGCTTCGAGGCTGGGCCTCGATTCGGGACTCACAGACGGGTGAGAAGATACGTCTGGAATCATTTGAAGAGGGGGCTGACAAGAAGCGCCCTGACTTTGTTTTGTCCGCCGACGATTTCGGTCTTCAGATCATCGAAATAAAACGACCAAAACACAAACTTCAAAACAACGAGTGGGACCGAATCCAACTCTATATCGACCAGATGGGGCGCTTCCTCGATCTGTCGGGGCACGAGGAATTTAAGCGCATTTTCAAAACGTTCACCGTCACTTTGGTGTGCGACGAACTCGGCCTAAGCGGTTCGCAGCAGCGTGCCTTTGAATCCTACAAAGCGGACAGAACCGTAGAGCACATCACCTGGACCGGTTTTCTCCGGAGAACCGAACACATGCACCAGGAATTCTTGGCCGAAGCCAAAAGACAAAAACAACTGGCGATTTCCAAATGAGTGGAGACATGTTTTCTGCGGTCGAGATCTTCTCGGGCGGGGGCGGCTTGGCGGTCGGTTTGAGAGAGGCCGGCTTCAATACCGTGGCTGCCGTTGAACTGGAGCCACACGCTGCGGCCACCTTCAAGGCCAACCATCCATCCGTACAGGTCTTCCGCCAGGATGTGCGAACAGTCACCGGCGCCATGCTGGCACCGCTGGCCGGTGGGAGGGTGGATGTTCTCGCGGCGTGCCCGCCGTGCCAGGGTTTTTCGACGCTCACGTCCAAGTGGCAAAAAGAGGACGAGCGAAATGCCCTGGTCAGCGAGGTCGGGAGGCTTGCCGACGAACTCCGTCCAAGGGCGATCATGATGGAGAATGTCCCCGGCCTAGCCCAAAAGGGGAAGCCGCTTTTCGAGGCCCTGTTGCGGCAGCTCGAAGCTATAGGCTACGAGACCAATTGGTCGGTGTTGCAGGTGGCCGACTATGGCGTCCCACAACAACGGCGCAGGCTCGTCATGCTAGCCGGTCTTGGCTTCAAGATCTCAATGCCCAAGCAAACCCATTCAAGAACCGGCGATGACGGTCTCCCTTGCTGGCGGACAGTGCGCGATGCCATCTATGGCATGGAGGAGCCGATAACATTCGTGGATGCCAAAGAGCGGGGAGGCGCGCAGGCTGTCGGGTGGCATGTGGTTCGGCGACTTTCTCCGGAGAACATTGAAAGACTGAAGCACGCAAGGCCTGGCGGGAATTGGAGCGATTTTCCCGAGGAGGTGCGTGTCCAGTGCCACCGTGATGGTTACAAGGGATTTTCGAATGTCTATGGCCGAATGAGTTGGGATGAGCCTTCGGGGACTATTACTGCCGGATGCACCACGCTCAGCAAAGGCCGGTTCGGGCACCCGGAGAAGGACCGAACGATTTCACTCAGGGAAGCGGCCTTGCTGCAGACCTTTCCACCCGACTACAAGTTCGAAACGCCCCACTTCGAGCGTGCCTGTGAGATCGTGGGGAACGCGCTTCCGTGTATGTTCGCCGAAGCGATTGCTCGGCAGGTGCACTCCGCACTTTGCGACCATACCGCTGGAGCAAAGCTGGCTGGTTAGCCGTGGAAAGGGGTCTTTGTCCCGCAAGCTGGACCGCGCGAGGGACGAACTGGTTGTCCGATTGACGGCAGCTATGATTCTCCGCGCCGCCCGCCATCGGTCACGCCCGATCCTGATGTGGGTGCGATGTCGTCGAGCATGTCAACGAGCAGCTGGCCGAACTCGACATAGACGCCCGCATCGACCATCGCAGCCTTGAGGCGCATCGACCAGTTCAACAAGACGGCGAGGATGGACGTCGCGGCGGCGCTCGATAAACTCTACGCGATCCGGGATCGCTTGACCTGCAGCGCCGTCGGGACGACAGAGGCAAACCGGTATCGATGCACGACGATCAACGAGGCTACGTTGCTAGCAAGCTATAAGGCCAGCATCACATATTCTCGTCGGCATCCAGCCGCGGCGAGGGCGGAACGTCCCGGCCATAGTGCCGCAGAAGCAGCGCCAGCGCCTCGTGCATCAGCGTTTCCATTGGCTTTTCCACGTCGAGCGCAAGCTGCTTGAGCGCCCGGCGCTGGGCCTTGCTGTATCGCACCAGGACACGGCCGATTTCCGCGTTGATTGGGCCGCCGTCCTCCTGGAGCGAAGACATGCCGCGCTTGAATTGGTTCATCGTCTTTCTCCCTTGCGAAGCCTGCCGCAGATCCGGTGCCAGAGAACGATATACTCGGCCGAGCCCGGACCGTAGCGTTCGACCTCGATGATGCCCTTCCCCTGAGCGGTCGCCGTGATGATCGACTGGCGCGATGTGATCTGCCCGCCCCACATCGAGCCGGTGCGCCTGGCAAGCTCCTCCCGGGCGTCACGCACCGCAGGGTTGTCGGCCATGGTGCGCCGCGGGGGTGCAGAACTGACTACCGTGAGATGGGGCACCTTGTGCACCTCGAGATGGCGCAGCCACGCCTGAGCCGTCGTCAGGTCGAAAATGGAGGGACGGGAAAGAAGAACGAACAGGTTCGTGACGCGCGCTAGGCCGGGCCAGCCCTCCCCCGGCTGTTGCGGGTGATCGATCAGAACGAGGTCGTATCCTTCCGCCTGCGCGGTCCTGCATGCCCTCTCCGCATCATTGTAGCTACACGCGCGCACCGTAATGTTGGCATCCTCGCCCCGGATCCGCGACCAGCCACTCACCGATCGCTGCCGATCGAGATCGAGCACCAGAACGGCAAGCCCCATATGCGCGGCGATCACCGCGAACTGCACGGTCGCGGTGCTCTTGCCGGCGCCGCCCTTGCCGACGCAACAGATCACCTTGGCACTCTCGAACGGCCAGCGCTGCCTGAGCAGAGCGCGCAGCCCCGCAGCGATCTGGAAGCGATCGGCACCAGGCTCGACCGCACCCTCGGCGCGAAGCAGGGCGCGGGCGGCGTCGGCGGCAGCCGGAGTCGACACCGTACGGCGTTCCAGAGAGGGCGGAGGAGGCGCCAATCGCCCCGGCAGGTTGAAACTCAGCTTCATTGGCGGATCCCGAGCCTGTTGATCTGACACAGGCTAGCGGACAAGCCGGCAAAGCAAAAATCTATTCTTGTAGAATAAATCAGCGTGTTGGCGCCGGTCCGATTGGCCGGAGCAATGAGGCGCAAGGGGCAAGCAGCGTCACCCAGTTTGCTAGCAAGCCAGCTTTATGGCTTCCCATGCTTTTCCGCCGAACCGATCACCACCCCGTCTGGGTTCGGATCGCTCACGCTGTCGCCAGAAGAACGAGCATCCGAAGCGCGGCCGAAACAAGCCGGACCATTACCGGGCGTTAAGCATGAGGCCAGCGCTCGCTTGCTTCATCCTCATGTTGGTATGGTACGGTATGGTTCTAAACCAAACCTGATGAGAAGGATCGATGACCGCCGAAATCGCCACACCTGAAAAAGTTCAAGCCGCTGTCGACCAGCTTCACCGCGACGGCAAAAAAGCCACGGCCAACACGGTGATCGCTGTCATCGGCGGAGGGTCCAAGCCCACTGTTCTCAAGCATCTGCGCGCCTTGCGCGAGGCGCCGAAGCCGTCTGCGGACGAATTGCCCGCCGCCGTTCTCGATCTGGCCAGGCCGGTGATCGCCCAGATCTACGACCAGGGCGTCAAGGCCGAGGAGTTGCGGCATCGCGATCAGACCGAGCGCTATCATCGCCTGCTCGGCGATCTCGAGGCGCAGGTGGAGGAACTGACGGAAACGGTGCAGGCTCAGGAGGCACGGCTTGCCGAGGTGACGGCAAACCTTGACAAGGCCCGGTCGGCTCTCGGTGACGCCACCCGCACCATGGCCGAGCAGAAAAAGGAAATCGACCGCCTGCAGGCCGCGCTCGCCAGCCAGAACGCCCAGGCCGTCGATCAACTTGCCGGATTGCTGCAGGGCGTTGAAGAAAAGGTCGCCACCATTGCGGGCAAGCTCGACAAGGCAGCCAGCAGGACGTCACGTCGGGCTCAGGGCAGCGCCGGCAAAAAGGAATAGCTGCCGTTCTGCAGCCGACCCAATTCCAGTCGCGTATGACTCCGAAGTCTGCGTGGGGCCGTGGCCGTTCGTGCCGGCTTCGGATCTTCGTCGATGCGAGCGAGGCCCCGGTCGCGACGATCATCGTCGGATCGCCTACAAACGACAACGTGGGGCTGGGAGGGAGACTGTCCGCTTCTAACAAACAGTAGCGTAAACCTGCTGCGGTCTGGCCGTCGTTACAAGGGCGCACTTGAAACGGCTGTGGCCGTCAGGTGCGCGAGATAGTCACGCAACATGGCGACGCGCCTAGGCCTGAAACTGCGCCCTGTGCGTTTGGGCTCCTTGATCCTCGTTATGTCAAACATCCGGTATGCATGCCGCAAATTGCACCATGCCAGGACAATTAGCTTCCTGTCGGTATACATGAAGCACAGCGGCAGGATTGTCCGTTCGGTGCCCTTTCCGCTTTTGTCAGTATAGGTGATTTCAAGGGCATCTTCCTGCCAGCAGGCATCACGGATCATGTCGATTTCGGGACTTGCATGCATGCGGGCATCGGGCCGATAAATCTGGGAAATCGCGTGGACAAGTTGCTGTTCACGATCATCCGGAAGGGTTGCCACGACTTTTGCCAGAGCTGACTTGGCCGCCTTGGCGAGTGCCGGGTCTACCATGCTTTGAACTTCAGCCAGACCGAGCGCGATGGCCTCGATCTCGGTCCTGTCGAAGGATTGGGGCGGCAAGGCATAGTCTTCGACCAGCCGATAGCCATAACCGCGCTCGCCCTCGATGCGCGCCCCCGCCGCTCGCAGGCTGTCGATGTCGCGATAGAGCGAGCGCAGCGACACCTCCATTTCCTCGGCGAGCCGTGCAGCGGTGATGGGCGGCGCCATGACGCGCATGGCTTGCAGCAGGCGGAACAGGCGGTCGGGGCGGGCCATATTTAAAACTGCCGGAAATTGTCAGTTGGGCGTCCTTATACCGTTCGGCGACACGCACGCCAACAAGGAGAACGGCAATGACCATCAAGACGACCACCCACCTCAACTTCCGCGGTCAGGCCCGCGCTGCGCTGGACTTCTACCACTCCGTATTCGGCGGCTTTCCCGTCGTCGTAACCTACAAGGACGCCAATGCCGTGCAGGACCCGGCTGAGGCCGACCAGGTCATGTGGGGACAGGTGACATCGGATGCAGGCTTTGCGGTCATGGCCTATGACGTACCCTCGCGCCTCTCATACTCGCCGGGCGAAATTCCGGTCTTCGTTTCAGTGCGCGGCGACGATGCCGAAGAAATCGCCGGCTACTGGGACAAGTTGTCGGCGGATGCGACCGTGATTCAGGACCTGGCGCCCGCCGGCTGGTCGCCGCTCTATGGCATGCTCAAGGACAGGTTCGGCGTGACCTGGGTACTCGATATCGCCGTGGCGCACCAAGCCTCTTAATTCCCGCCTTACGCAACGGGATGCAGGCGTCCCCATACTTTCTCGAGGTCAGAAATGCTTAATGTTATCGGCCAGATCAACTGGCTCGGTGTTGCCGCCTCGACCACTGCTATGGCGGTCCTTGGCGCCCTGTGGTTCACCGCCGTGTTCGGCAAGGCCTATACCCACGCCCTCGGCCGCGAAGGCCAGCCGCCTTTCAAGATGACGCCGATCTTCATGGCCGGCCCATTCGTCTGCAGCCTCGTCACCTCCATCGCAAGCGCTATCCTGATCCAAAACCTTGGGATCGATAATTTCGGTGACGGGCTGGTTTACGGCCTTGTCGTCGGCATCGGCTTCCTTGCAACCACAACCGTCAACACCGGCATCAATCCCAACATGCCGCGCCCGCTGCTCTACGGCGCCATCTCGGGATCGTATTTCCTCGTTGCCGGCGTAATGAGCAGCCTCATCCTCGTCGCACTCCGATAGACAACCGGCCGGGTTGCCTGCCTCGCAACATATGTCGTGAATCACCGCCGACCCGGTCGTCGCTACCTGCGACGCGATCACCCATTGCCCTCATAAGAGAACCAGCGGCCTTCAGGAGTGAATTCATTGAGAACGCTGTCAAGCCCGGGAAGTCCCAGATGCTCACTGCCGAGCCAGGTGACCCGGGTCGGCCAGGCTTCCAGTCTGGTGCGCACCTTCGCCATGGCGTTCAGCAGCGCCTGGACGCCATCCTCGCCCATCGCATCTCCGCGCTCGCACGGGGCGTCGGATGCGGCAATCTCATAGCTGCAACGAAAGCCGATCTCCTCCGCTACGGGCGCAAACAGGCGGCACACCAGGTCTTTGCCGGCAGCTTGAAACGCTCGCTCCACTATAGGCTTTCGTTCCATAGTCTCAGTCTCCTGACTTCAGCGGCCTCAAAACGATCAAAACGAATCTGATTTGCTACGCACCTTCAACAGCCTGATTGGGTTTCGACTCTAAGGACCAAGTTCTTCGAGGGACGCCAAAGACACCCGAATGCCCGTTGATGCGCGTTTTTACTCATGCCCTTACCGTCAGCATCGAAAATCCTCCTGCTCGCCAAGTATCGTTTGCAGTTCCTTTTCATCTAGGGTTTCCGTCTCAAGGAGTTTTCGGGCTACGCGCTCGAGAGCGTCGCGGCGCTCGGTCAGCAAAGCAACAGTGCGCTCGAACGCGTCATCCACGATCCGGTGGACCTCTTGGTCGATTGCCGCGGCCGTCTCGTCGGAATAGGTGCGCTCCTGCAAGCCGTAATGGGGTTGATCGGTGGCAAGAAAGGAGCGCCGGTCCTTTTCGAGAGCGACATGGCCGAGCCTGTCGGACATGCCGTAGCGCGTGACGATGGCGCGGGCGATGTCGGTGACCTTGACCAGATCGTCGGCGGCCCCGGTGGACAGGTGCCCGAATACGATCTTTTCGGCCGCCCGTCCGCCAAGCAGCACCGCCATCTTGTTCTCAAGCTCCTCGCGCGTCATCAGGAAGCGGTCCTCGGTCGGGCGCTGGATGGTGTAGCCGAGCGCGCCGATGCCGCGCGGGATGATCGAGACCTTGTGCACCGGATCGACGCCGGGAAGCGCCATGGCGACCAGGGCATGGCCCATCTCGTGATAGGCGACGATCTCGCGCTCCCTGGGGTTGAGCAGGCGGTTGCGCTTTTCGAGGCCGGCGACGATGCGCTCGACGGCGTTGTTGAAGTCCTCCATCGTCACCGCCTCCGCCTTGCGGCGGGTGGCGAGCAGGGTCGCCTCGTTGACGAGATTGGCGAGGTCGGCGCCGGTGAAGCCCGGCGTGAGGGCCGCGATCTTCTCGGCCTCGACGTCCGGGGCCAGCTTGGCCTTCCTGAGGTGAACGTTCAGGATCTGGACGCGGCCGGCCTTGTCGGGCCGGTCCACCAGAACCTGCCGGTCGAAGCGCCCGGCGCGCAGCAGCGCCGGATCGAGGATTTCCGGGCGGTTGGTGGCCGCCAGCAGCACGAGGCCGGTGGAGGAGTCAAAGCCGTCCAGTTCGACCAGCAACTGGTTGAGCGTCTGCTCCTTCTCGTCGTGCCCGCCGGCCATCGGGCCGATGCCGCGGGCGCGGCCCAGCGCGTCGAGCTCGTCGATGAAGATGATGGCGGGCGCCTTGGCGCGGGCCTGCTCGAACAGGTCACGGACGCGCGCCGCGCCGACGCCCACGAACATCTCGACGAACTCCGAACCCGAGATCGAGAAGAACGGTACCCCCGCCTCGCCCGCCACGGCCTTGGCGAGCAGGGTCTTGCCGGTGCCGGGCGGGCCGACCAGCAATATGCCCTTGGGCATGCGCCCGCCGAGCCGGCCATAGCCCTGCGGGTCCTTGAGGAAATCGACGATCTCCTTGAGTTCGTCCTTGGCCTCGTCGACGCCCGCCACGTCCGCGAAGGTGACCCCGGTGTCGGACTGGACGTAGACCTTGGCCTTGGACTTGCCGATCTGCATCAGCCCGCCGCCGAGGCCGCCGCCCATGCGCCTGAGGATGAACAGCCAGATGCCGATAAAGAGCGCGACCGGTATCACCCACGAAAGCAGATCGCGCAGGAAAGTGCTCTCGATTTGGCCGGTGACGACGACGCCGTGCCCGGCCAGATCGCGGGCGAGGTCGGGCTCGACGCGGGTGGTGATGAACATGGGCCGCCCGTCCACCGGCTCGGTGAAGGTGCCTTGGATGAACCGGTCGGACACCGCCACCTGGGCGATCCGGCCCTCCTGGAGATAGGCCTGGAACTGGCTGTAGGGGATCTCGGCGACCTGGGTGGCCGTGGTGAACAGGTACTGGAAGACCATGAGCCCGAAAAAGGCCGCCACCCAGTACCAGATGTTGAACTGCGTCTTCTTGTTCATCTCCATGGCCACCACCTTCGCCTATCTGACGACGAGCAGCAACGCGCTGCCGCCCCTTACGATTTCCAGCGCCAGCGTGCCCCGGCCGGCCTCGGCCCAGCGCCGCAGATCCCCGGGCGAGGCGACCGGCATCCGGTTGACCGATACGATGACGTCCTCGGGCTGCAATCCAGCGCGGGCGGCGGGACTGCCCGGCACGATGCTCTCGACGATCACGCCGCCGACACCTTCGCCAGCGGCCGGCCGCAGGGTGGCGCCGTCGAAAGGCGTGCCTTCAAGGAAAACGCCGGCGGAGGTTTCTGACGCGATCGTGACAGTGATCTCATGCGTCCCGTCAGCGCGCACGATGCTCAGGGTCACCTCCTCGCCCACCGGGGTCAGCCCGATCCGGTTGCGCAGGTCGGTCGCCCCGAGGACGTCGCGTCCGTTGACGGCGACGACCACGTCACCGACCCGCAACCCGGCCCCCTCGGCCAGCGAGCCGGGCTCGATATTGGCGATGACCGCGCCGCGCAGATCGCCCAGTTCGAGCGCCTCGGCGAGATCGGGGGGCAGGTCCTGTATGCCGATCCCGATCCGGCCGCGGCGAACCTCGCCGTGCTCGGCGAGCTGGTTCATGACGGCGACGGCCATGTTGCTGGGCACCGCGAAGCCGATGCCGACATTGCCGCCGGCCGGGCTCAGGATGGCGGTATTGACGCCGACCAGCCGGCCGTCGAGCGTGACGAGCGCCCCGCCCGAATTGCCCGGATTGATCGAGGCGTCGGTCTGGATGAAGTCCTCATAACCCTCAGAGTTGATGCCCGTGCGCCCCAGCGCGCTGACGATGCCGGACGTGACGGTCTGCCCGAGGCCGAAGGGGTTGCCGATGGCCAGCACGTAGTCCCCCACCTGCAAGGTGTCGGAATCGCCCACCTCCAGCGCGACGAGGTTCTCGGCCTCGACGCTGAGCAGTGCGATGTCGGTCGCCTGGTCGGATCCGACCAGTTCGGCCTCGAGGCGCCGTCCGTCCTTGAGGGTGACGACGATTTCGCGTGCGTTGGCGACGACGTGATGGTTGGTGAGGATGTGGCCGAGCGCGGCATCGACGATGACGCCGGAGCCGGCGCTCAAACGCGGCCGCGCCTGCGGGGCGGGCGGCAGATCGAAGAAGCGCCGGAAGAAGGGGTCGTTGTAGAGCGGATTGGTCGCGGCGGGTGTTTCGGAGACCACCGAGATGTTGACCACGGCCGGCGTGACCTCCTCGAGCACGGGAGCGAGGGTGGGCAGGTCCCCCGCGATGCCGGGGACCGGCTGGCCATTCGCGGTTGATGGCAGACCCGCCCAGAGCGCGAGCGCGGCAAGAAGGGCAATCAAAGCGGGCCGGAAATCCCTGATCGTTTGCATGTCTTCACCTCCGTTCGACGGGGAGCGGCTCTCCGTTCGACTTCCCGGTTGGACGGAGGATGGAAAAGGGCCCGGCGCGCAGCCGGGCCCGGTTGCAGGGTCATGCCGTCGAATAGGGCCGGTTGGTCGTGAACCACAGGCTGATCCCCGCGAGGATCGCGACGATCAGGCCGGCGACGACATGGGCGGCGGTGGCCGCCGTTACACCCGAGAAGCCCAGCACCCAGGGCGAGACCACCGCCCAAAGGCCGAGCACGGCATTGGCCCATTCCTGGGCCTGATGGAACGCATAAAGCGCCAGGCCGGCGACGATCACGACGGCCGCGCCAACGATCCAGGCGTTCCACGCCGCGCCGGTTTCGGCCGCGTAGCCCAGATACCAGGGGGAGAAAAGAAGACCCAAGCCGGCAACGATATTGACGATATCGAAAGCCGTCCGGTTCCTGGGAGTCAGAGACTTCATCATCGTTGGTTCTCCTTGTCGGTTGGTTTGCCTCATCAATGAACCGTCTCCCCCGGAGGGGAGGCGGGCGTGGCGGCGGCGCCAGGGGAACCGCCGCCACAAAGCCGGGAGCCCGGAACGGGAGGAGCGAGCAGCCGCTTTCCGTCCGTTCCGGGCAGAAACGGCTGGAGTTCGCGCGGCGTGAACACGCCGGCCGCGATTTCATGCAGCGCGAGGTCGCTCACGCCGGCATCGTCCTTGTCGAGCCTTGGCCCGGAGCCTCGTCGGAGCGCCCGGCTGCGCGCGGCGGCCGCGAGCGTCAGCGCGAAGCGGTTGGGCAGAACCCTCTGGCAATCGAAGACGACATAGGGGTCCATCGCCGCACCTCATGCCGCCGTTCGCGTGCCGGCATCGTCCCGAGCCGCCGCGACCTCGCGTTCGAGCGCGAGCAGCGCCCGTTCGACCTCGTCGAGGCGCGAGGGCCGGTTGTTCTCGGGCATGCCTTCGTTGGTGGCCTGATCGATCAGATACTCGGTCCAGGCCCAGTTCATCAGGATCGACCGCTTCGCCTCCAGCGCCAGCGCCGGGTCGCGGACCACCGCCATGGGCGAGGTCCAGCTTTCCGGGCCGGACGGGTCATTGCGGTCGGCCGCGCCGTCGAGGGCGCGCCCGTAGCTCTCCCGAAGGGCGGCGAGCCCGAGCCGGCCGAGCGTCGCGTCGGAAAAGGCGTGCGTCGGCGCGCCACCCCCGGCGGGCATTTTATAGGCGCTCGGGCCGCGGCCATTGCCGGCCTGTCCGGCCGGTCTCTGGACGACATAGGCCAGACCCTGCCGCTCCGCGTAGCGGATGGCGGATTCGAGCGTGGGAAAGCCCAGCTCGACCTGGGTCAGCGTGTCGCTGCCGCCCGTATAGCCCATCAGGGGCTCGATGAACGGCGCGGTGCGGGCCTCGAATCGCAGGCGCCAGCCTTTGGTGCGCACCTTGCCCGAGGTCATCGCGGAACGGGCGGGCTTGTAGATACGCGCAACGGCGTCCTCGGGGAATGCGAGGGGCTTTCCCGGAACGGGCCGACGGCGGTTGTCGTTCGAAGCCATGCCGTGCGGAAACGACTGTATTTTACTCTCGTACGTATTCTTGACGATGTTCATCGTTCCACCTTCTTCGTTTCCTCAAGAAGGCCACCGGTGGCGGCTCGAAGGCCGCCGCCGGCGCTGATCTGTCAGCTTTTTATGGCGATGCGCCTGACCTGCGATTGAGCCTGTTCGCTCTTGGGCAGGGTCACCGTCAGCACGCCGTTCCTGAAGTAGGCATCGACCTTGTCCTGCTCGATCTCGTAGCCAAGCGGGATGCGCCGCTCGAACCGGCCATAGACGCGCTCGGAAAACTGACGGTCCTTGTCCTCGGTCTCGGAGCGCTTCTCGCCGCGGAGCGTCAGCACGCCATCGTCGAGCAGTATCTCGATATCCTTTTCCTCGAGACCAGGAATTTCGGCCGTTACGATGATCTCCTTTTCGCGATCGGAGATCTCGACGCTCGGCCAGCCGCCACCGAATGCGGAAAAACCGCTAAAAGCAGGCAGGCCCGAACCAAAGCTCCGGAAAGCGTCGTCGAACAGCCGGTTCACCTCGCGATGCAGCGAAAGGAACGGATCGCGGTCGCTCTCGCGGAAAACGGTCGGGGCCTGGCTACCGGTGTTGCGGCCCCACGGGATCAAATCACGCACATTCATTTTTCTCTCCTTTCTGTTCACTGGATCGGCAAAGCCGTCCCGATGGCGCCGGACGACCGTCCGGCGCCATGCGCTCGTCAGCGCTCAGGGAAGGGCCTTAGGCGGCCTGCTTGTCGGCCTCGATCTGCCGTGGGGCGGCGCTTGCCGTCAGCTGCCCGGAGGCGATCTCGATACGGCGCGGCTTCATCTCTTCGGGGATTTCGCGCCTGAGATCGATGGTCAGCAGCCCGTTGACGAGGTTCGCGCCCATCACCTTGACATGGTCGGCCAACTCGAACCGCCGCTGGAAGGCCCGGCCCGCAATGCCGCGATGCAGGTATTGCGCCTTGTCGTCGCCCGACTTCTGGCCGGAGACCATGAGCATGTTCTGCTCCTGGGTGATGGTGAGATCGTCCTGGCTGAAGCCGGCCACCGCGAGCGACACGCGATAGTCATCCTCGCCAGTCTTCTCGATGTCGTAAGGGGGCCAGTTGTCGATGCTCTCGACGCGGCTTGCCGCCTGAAGGGCATTCAACATGCGGTCAAAGCCGATGCTCGACCGGAACAGGGGCGTGAAATCAAATGTCGTGCTCATAGCCATATCCTCCTTTGAGCAACATGGATACAAGTAGGGGAACCGATCACCCGGTTCCTCGCCGGCCCCGCAATGGGCATCCGGCACAAGATGATTTAGGATAAGCCTTCTTTATTTCAATAGGTTAGCGCAAAAAATTATGCGCGCGTAACCACGCTGACTGCGCCCTCCCGACGCTCTACCTCAACGATCACCCCCTGGCCTGAGCGGTGAAGGGCGATGTCGGCCATCGCGTCGTTGATGCGTAGCCGCCGCAATCGCACGACGTCCAGAAAATCGGGCAGGATGGGTCGATCGAACGCGATACTGCCCGTATCCACCGCAAAGCGCAGGCCGAGGCACGATTGCAGGGCATAAAGCGGCGCGGCGGCCGCCCAGGCCTGAGGAATGCAGGCCACCGGGTAGAAGGTGGGGCCCTGCGAGGTGTTGCGGGAAAACCCGCAGAACAGCTCCGGCAGCCGTCGCAGGTCGATATAGGTCGAGGCCGCAAAGAGCCCGTCCAATATGTGGGCTGCCGCGCTCTTGAAACCGTAACGGGCAAGGCCTGCGGCGATCAGGGCGTTGTCATGGGGCCAGACCGAGCCGTTATGGTAGCTCATCGGGTTGTACCGGCTCTCTCCTGCCGCGATGGTGCGGATGCCCCAGCCGCTGAAGCCTGAACGGCTCAGGAGCGTACCGGCGACTGCCGCGGCCTGATCGGTGCCGGCGATGCCGGTCCACAGCGCGTGGCCGGCATTGGAACTGCGTACGCGACAGGCGCGCTTGTCGCCATCGAGCGCCAGAACATAGGTGCCCAGTTCCGGATCGAAGAAGTCCCGGTTGAACGCATCGCGCAGGGCATCGGCGCGCCGCGCGCCACGCGCGGCCTCTTCGGTGTGTCCCAATTGCGCGGCAATCGCCTGCGCGGCCCGCAGGGCGCCGAAAACATAGGCCTGGACCTCGCAGAGCGCGATCGGGCCGACGGCCAGTGTCCCGTCGGCATGGAAGACGGAATCATGGCTGTCCTTCCAGCCCTGATTGGCAAGTCCCTTGTCGGTCAGACGGCCATATTCGACATAGCCATCGCCGTCGCGATCACCGTATCGATCTATCCAGCTAAGGGCCGCCTCGATATGGGGCCATAGTCCCCTGATGGCCTCCACATCTCCCGTGCGTTCGAGATAGGCGCCCGCCAGCATGACAAAGAGCGGCGTTGAATCGATGCTGCCATAGTAGCGCCGGAACGGCACCTCGCCCAATTCGGCCATTTCGCCATAGCGGACCTCGTGGAGAATCTTGCCCGGTTCGGCATCGGCGGCGGGATCGACCGCCCTTGCCTGATTGGCCGCAAGGTGAAAGAGCACGCCGCGGGCGATGGCCGGGTCGAGCCAGAGCGTCTCGAAGGCGGTGATGAGCGCGTCGCGTCCGAAAACCGTGCTGAACCAGGGCACGCCGGCATAGGGATAGGGTCCTTCCGGCGTATCGGTGATCAGCATATAGAGATCGGAAACGCTGCGGCGGATGCTCTCGTTGAAAATCTCGTTGGAGGTGATGATCGCGGTGGCGCGCGAGGACGAGGCGCGCAGGGCGCGACGGGCCTCGCGAATGGCCGAAAAGAAGCGGCTCCGGCTCGCGGCTTCGTCGGGTCGCCCCAGGCAGTCGATGGCTAGAAACACCGATCTGGTCTCGCCCGGGGCCAGAACGAGATCGAAGCGTGCATGGCTGCCCGAAAGGGCGTCCGGTCGGGGGAAGAACCGCATATGCGTGCGCCTGACGATTCCATCCAGTCCGGTATAGGCGAGTTCGACATGGTCGGGACCCAATTGCGGGTCGTGAAGCTGGCCGCGCCTGACGCGCGCGGTGCCGCGCACCTCGAAAAGATCGGCGAAATCGGCGCTAAAGCCGATGTCGAGGGCGATAGACACCGCCTTGTCGGCGAAATTGCGCACCGCCAGGCGCTCATGGCACGTCCCCTTCCAGAGGAAACGCGAGCGCCGGATATGGACGAGATCGTGGTCGAGGACGGTCTCTCCCTGCGCATCGGTGATGTCGGGATTGGTCAGGTCGCAGGTGAGGGTGGCGTTGTCGTCGCGCAGGGTCGAGCTCAGCAGCAGCGGTCTTGCGCCGGCAATGGCGAGGGTAAGCCGGGACAGGTGCCGCGTGTCGCGGTGAAACAGCCCTTCGGCGCCTGCGGGATGGGCGTGTATGTCGCCATTGTGGTCGAAGACGCCGAAGGTGTCGCCATGCTTGAGGGTGCGGGTCCGCCCCTCCTGCAAGGAGGCGCGAGCCGCCACCCCGAAGGATGGGTCGTCGGTGGGCGGGGACCCGAAGGCCCCCGCGTCAGCAAAATGGGAATCCATTGGCCGGTCTCCGGTCAGGCGTTGAGGCCGAGCCCGGCATTGCGTGGCGGGATATAGACATTGCCGTTTGCCGGCTGGCCCATGCGCAGCCGCTCGTAGATCGCCATATAGTCCGCCGCCATGCGCCCGGCGGTGAAACGGGCGTCGAAGGTGGCGCGCACGACGGCCCGGTCGAGCGCCTTGGCCTTGCCGACGCTTTCCACCGCCTCCTCAATCGAATCGACGATGAAGCCGGACACGCCATGATCGATGACTTCGGGCACCGACCCGCAGCGGAAGGCGATGACCGGCGTGCCGCAGGCCATGGCCTCGATCATCACCAGTCCGAAGGGTTCGGGCCAATCGATGGGGAACAGCAGCGCGGTGGCATCGCCCAGGAACCGCGCCTTCTGCTGCTCGTTGATCTCGCCAACGAATTCGACATGGTCATAGCGGGCCACCAGTGGGGCGATGGTTTCATCCCAATAGGCCTGGTCGGCCTTGTCGACCTTGGCGGCGATCTTGAGCGTCATGCCGGCTTTCGCCGCGATCTCAATGGCGCGGTCGGGACGCTTTTCGGGCGAGATACGGCCAAGGAAGGCCAGATAGCCGCCGGTGGCCTCGGCGCTGAAGGGCAAGAGGTCGGCCGGCAGGCCGTGATAAACCGTGCCGGCCCAGTTGACCGGCGGCATGGGCGCGCGCTGGTCGTTGGAGATCGAGACCAGCGGGAATTCGGGGAAGGTGCGGTAGAAGGGCACGAGGTCGGGCAGGTCGAGCCGCCCATGCAGGGTGGTGACGGTCCTGCCGGCGAATTCGCGCACCAGGGGGAAATGCAGCATGTCGATATGGAAATGCAGCACATCGAACTCGTCCGCCCGCTGGCGCACCTGTTCGAGCATCATCACGTGATAGGGAATGGGGTCGCGCATATCGGGATTGAACCGCAGCGCCACATGCGAGCAGGGCACCAGATGGGCCAGCGTGCGCGAATCCCCGCTGGCGAAAAGGGTCACGTCGTGGCCCTGCCGCACCAGTTCGTCGGTAAGGTAGGAAACGATACGCTCCGTCCCGCCATAGAGCTTGGGCGGCACACGTTCAGCCAAGGGGGCAATCTGAGCAATTTTCATCGATCTGATCTCCTGTTCTGGACATTGAGCGGTTGCCGTCCCGGGCAGGCCCGGAACGGCGATGATGGTTAGGCGCGCACCTCTTGGCGCTGGAAGACGACATAGGCGAGTGTGAACAGCACCAGCATGGCGGCGATCATTCCGGAAAATTGCGGCCAGACCAGCAGGATGGACTGCAAGGTGGGCAAGGGCGCGCCAATAACCGCGCCGCGCAATTGTTCGAGGAAGATCGGCCCCAGCGTGCGCGCCGACGGATCGAGCAGCAATTGCGTCATCTCGCCATAGAGCGTTCCCGGCGAAAGGCGTGCGATGGCTTGCTGGGTCTCGAACTGGGTGATGACCGACATCGGCGCCAGCGGATCGACGGGCGCGATCCATTGGGCCAGCAACGGAGCGATCATGCTCCAGAACACCGAAACCACCAGCCATATCGAAAGCGCCGCCAGTGCCGAGGTCGCCGGCGCCCGCACGAGGGTGGAGAGCGCGATGGCCAGCGCCAGCCACACCCCGGCATAGACCAGGGTGGCAAGGAGATAGGCCAGCCCCCGCGCCAGCGCGCCGCCGGTGGGCGGCAGGCCGAGCAGCAGAATGCCCAGCCCTGTCATCAGCAGCCAGAGCGTCACCAGCGCGATGCCGATGACCAGCAGCCCGCCCAGGAACTTGCCGAACAATACCGCGTCCCGGTAGATCGGCTGGGCGAGGATGCGGCTCATGGTGCGGCGGGAGAATTCGCCGTTGACCGCATCGAACCCAAGGGCGATGGCGACCAGCGGGATCAGGAATCCCATGAAGGACGCAAAGGACGGCAGCGGCTCGCGCGCCACCGTCATCAGCTTGAGGAACAGGAAGCTGTCCTGGGCACTGGTTCTGCTCAGGCTTTCTATCGCGCCCCAGGCCGAGCCGATCGCCGTAAGCAGCACCAGCGCCATCACCAGATGCATGCGGGCGCTGGTCATGTGATCGGCCGCTTCCTTGAGCGCTATGGTCCATGTGCCCTTGAAGGGCGAGCCTTCACGCCGCATGGCTCTTCTCCCTGAAATAGCGGTTATAAGCCTCCCCGAGCCCGATGCGATGGGCGTCGAGCGCGATCAGGCGGCCGCCGTTTTCGATGACTTTGGCCGCAAGTTCGGGCCGCACGTCGCGGGACGCAAAGATGCGCCAGCGCCCGCCATCTCCGTCCACGCGATCGACGCCTTCGACCCCGGCAAGCACGCTGGCGGCGTTGCCCATCTCGGCTTCGAGGTCTATTTCCATCGCCTTGTCGCCGACGGCCTGGGCCAGTTCCCCGACCGTGCCGATAAAGCCTATCCGGCCTTTGTTGAACAGGGCCACGCGGGTGCAGACCGACTGGACCACATCGAGCAGATGCGAGGACACGAGAACCGTCATGCCCTCGCGCGCGAAATCGGCGATGAAGCCCAAAAGCTCCTCGGTGGATTGCGGGTCCAGACCTGACGTCGGCTCGTCGAGGATGGCGATCCGGGTTTCACGCATCAGCAGTTCGGCCAGTCCGAGCCTCTGGCGCATGCCGCGCGAGAACGTCGCCACGCGCTGATCGGCAACGCCGTCAAGGCGGACCCGGGCGAGCGCCCTTGCGATCCTTTCGCCGGTCTCGCGGGCCGGAAGGCCCGCAAGGCGTGCGGTGAATGCCAGGTTCTCGCGCGCCGTCAGCGTATCGTAGAACCCTACGGCATCGGGCAGGTAACCCACTGCCTGCTTGACCGCGAGCGGCTCGCGCAGCGGGTCCTTGCCCATCAGGCGCACCTTGCCGGTACTGGCCTCGGTCAACCCCATGAGCATCAGGATCGTCGTGGTCTTGCCCGCCCCGTTCGGCCCGAGCAGGCCCAGAACCTCGCCCTTTTCCACGCTGAGGTCGACACCATCGATGACCTTTTTACTCTTGTAGATCTTGGTCAGGCCACGGGCCTCGATGACGGTGGTGCTCATCTCCTGCCGTACCTCAGGACGGCGAGAACCAGAATGAGCACGGCCACGGCGATGACGCCGACGCCGACAATGCCCCACAGCGTGGAAGTCTGCACCGTGACGCGGAACTGGACGGATTCCGAAATGCCGCCGCCGCTCGCCCGCACGGTCACCATATAGTCTCCGGCGATCGCCTGTTCGGAGGGCGTGATGGCAACGTCGATTTCCTGAGTGGTCCCTGCCGCAAGCGCGGCGAGGCTTTCCGGCGTCACCTCGACCGTCCAGCCGCTCGGCGCCGAGCCGGACAGGCGCAGTTCCTCGGCCGCAGCGGTCCCGGTATTGGCGATGACGAACGGGAAACTGGTGGTCGCGCCGGCATTGGCGGTGCCGCTCAGCCGTTCATTGGGCCCCACGATCCGCACGTCGGGCGTGCCGGTGACCTCGGCCTGGAGATCGACGCTGGCCGACAGGTCGCCCGAGACCACGCCGACCGTAATCGGATAGGTGCCTGAAGGCATGCCGGAAGCGGCCTTGAGCTCCAGCGTCACCCGTTCGCTGGCGCGCGCGGCGACCGGAATGCCGGTGATCTGCTCTGAACCGAAGCCGCGCTTGAAGGTGGCCGTGAACCCTTGCGGGATTTCGGCCGCGAGGTTGAACAGGGCATCCTCGCCGCTGTTGTTGGCCAGATCCATGCGGTAGGTGAATGTGGAATTGGGCGCGCCGCGCAGCGCGGGCAATTCCACATCGAGGTCCACCCCGCCGATCTCGACGTCGCTGAAGGTGACGGTGATGGGCAGGGTTGTCGTTTGCCCGGCATGCCGCGCGACCACCTCGAAGTCCTGGCCCGAAAGCTCTGAGGCTTCGGGCGGCGTGATATCGAGGGTCAGGTCCTGCGTGGAGTCAGGATCGACAATGGCGGCGGATATCTCGGTGCCGCCCGAAAGAAGCGTCCAGTCCCAGTCCTCTGGCAGGCCGCTCACCTCGATGCTGGCGCGCTGCGGCGGCAGCCCGATATTGCTCAGCCTTAGCGGGATGGAAATACTCCCGGCAGGAGAAGCCGTGAATTCCGGAGCAGGCGTTGTAAGGAAAAAGCCGCTCAACGGCGCGCCTGCGTCGGGCGCGACGTTCTCGACCTGTGCCCAGCCAGGTGTCGCGGACAGCGCGACGGCCAGAGCAAGCGGAAGAATGACACGCGATGTTGCCATTTGTGCTCGTCCTCAATGTCAGTTGCCCCCTTTCGCGGCAATCAAGGCGCAGTAAATCGCGCCCGGCGCGGAGGCGGGCTCATCTGTGAAACCGGTTATCGTACTGAGAAGCATCGGGAATCCGGCGCCGCGCGCCGGATTCCCCCGTTGGCCGCTGTCCTAGAAGTCCATGCCGCCGGCGGGCATGGCCGGGGCGGTTTCCTTCTTGGGCTTTTCGGCCACCAGCGCCTCGGTGGTGATCAGGAGCGAAGCCACCGACGCGGCATCTTCCAGGGCCGTGCGCACCACCTTGGCCGGGTCGATCACGCCGGTGGAGACGAGGTCCTGGTATTCGCCGGTCGCGGCGTTGTAGCCCCAGGTGTAGTCGTCCTTTTCGAGCAGCTTGCCGGCGACCACCGAGCCGTCCTCGCCCGCATTGAGGGCGATCTGCTTGGCCGGCCACTGGATGGCGCGGCGGATGATGTCGATACCGGCCTGCTGGTCCTGGTTTTCACCCTTGAGCCCGTCCAGCGCCTTGAGCGCGCGGAGCAGCGCCACGCCGCCGCCGGGCAGGATGCCCTCCTCGACCGCTGCGCGGGTGGCGTGCAGGGCGTCGTCGACACGGTCCTTCTTCTCCTTGACCTCGACCTCGGTCGCCCCGCCGACGCGGATTACAGCCACCCCGCCGGCCAGCTTGGCCAGGCGTTCCTGAAGCTTTTCGCGATCATAATCGGAGGTGGTTTCCTCGATCTGGGCCCTGATCTGGTTGACGCGGCCGGCGATGTCGTCCTTGCTTCCGGCACCCTCGACGATGGTGGTGTTTTCCTTTTCGATCACCACCTTCTTGGCGCGCCCGAGCATGTCGAGCGTAACGTTCTCGAGCTTGATGCCCAGATCCTCGGACACGACATTGCCGCCGGTGAGGATCGCGATATCCTCGAGCATGGCCTTGCGCCGATCGCCGAAGCCCGGCGCCTTGACGGCCGCGACCTTGAGCCCGCCGCGCAACCGGTTGACCACCAGGGTCGCCAGCGCCTCGCCCTCGACGTCCTCGGCCACGATGACCAGCGGACGGCCCGACTGCACGACGCTTTCAAGCAGCGGCAGCATGGACTGGAGGTTGGAGAGCTTCTTTTCGTGAATGAGGATGTAGGGATCCTCGAGCTCGACCCGCATCTTTTCGGAATTGGTGACGAAATAGGGCGAGAGATAGCCCCGGTCGAACTGCATACCTTCGACCACTTCGAGCTCGGTCTCGGCGGTCTTGGCTTCCTCGACGGTGATCACCCCGTCATTGCCGACCTTCTCCATAGCCTCGGCGAGGAACCGGCCGATCTCGCTGTCGCCATTGGCCGAAATGGTGCCGACCTGGGCGATCTCGGCATTGGAGGTGACCTTCCTGGCGTGACCCTTGAGGTCTTCGATCACCTTGCCCACGGCAAGGTCGATGCCGCGCTTGAGATCCATCGGGTTCATCCCCGCGGCAACCGCCTTCGCCCCTTCCTTGACGATGGCCTGTGCGAGAACGGTCGCGGTGGTCGTGCCGTCGCCGGCAAGATCGTTGGTCTTGGAGGCGACCTCGCGCAGCATCTGGGCGCCCATGTTCTCGAACTTGTCCTCGATCTCGATTTCCTTGGCGACCGAGACACCATCCTTGGTTATGCGCGGCGCACCGAATGATTTTTCGATGACCACGTTGCGGCCCTTGGGGCCAAGGGTCACCTTGACCGCATTTGCAAGCGTATCCACGCCGCGCAGCATCTTTTCGCGCGCTTCAGACGAGAATTTTACTTCCTTGGCAGCCATTTTCTTTCTTTTCGCTCCCTAACAAAAAACGCCTTACGCGGCCTTTCGGGCCGGCTCGGCGTTTTCGATGATTCCGAGAATGTCGCTTTCCTTCATGATCAAGAGGTCCTCGCCGTCGATCCGAACCTCGGTGCCGCTCCATTTGCCGAACAGCACGCGATCGCCGGCCTTGACGTCGGGCGTAACGATCTCGCCCTTCTCGTTGCGGACCCCCGGCCCCACGGCGATCACTTCGCCCTCGGCGGGTTTTTCCCTGGCGGTATCGGGAATGATGATGCCGCCGGCCGTCTTCTCATCGGCCTCGATGCGGCGAACGACCACGCGGTCGTGCAGGGGACGGAATCCCATGTTCAACCTCCACAATTAGGCAATGTCGAAGCTCCCTCCGGCATTCCCCTGGAGGAAGCGAAAGTGAGATTGGAGCGGGAAAATCCGGTTTCAAGACCCTCGCGCAAAATTTTTGGCACTCACCGGGATAGAGTGCTGATTTGCCCTATCTAATTGTTTGTGCTCATTCTTATCAGGCAACGGACATGCAATGGAGACGAGTATGACCGATCATGCGTTCCGCAGGCAGATGGAAGGATATGGCCTCACGACTGCGGAAATTCACTACCATCTGCCGGACCAGCCCTCACTGATCCAACTCTATGTCTGGCAGGAATACGACCTTGCGCCGAAGTTTCCCGAACTGAAGGCATTCCTCGACTTCTGGACACGCGAGATCGAGGGCAGGCTGCATTCAGTGGTGGTGGCGCATAAGAAGCTGATCGCGCCGGTAGAATTACGAAACGCCGCCCTTATGGGTTCGATACATTAGCACTGCCCTTCAGTACACAGTCGCTTCGGACTGGCCGCGACGACCCTTGCAGTCGTGACGAATACTCGGTCCATGAGAGTTACGCCGGCACAAAATGAGCAGTCTCTGCTATGGAAGCGAAATTTCCCAATAGTCATGGTGCCTACCTATATCTCTTCGGGTGCGCCA
>Ga0182737_1001403_pt1 | contig 23932 bp, 20 predicted proteins | sample eDN5th30CBELigOP_FD_128878 | JGI IMG/M metagenome (GOLD analysis project Ga0182737, IMG submission 128878) | Enriched Organic Plus compost microbial communities from Emeryville, California, USA - eDNA 5th pass 30_C BE-Lig OP (version 2) (version 2) ...
GGCCTTGAATTCACCAAAATACTTGGTGATCGCAGCCGTCAGCGTCGTCTTGCCGTGGTCAACGTGACCGATCGTCCCGATGTTGACGTGCGGTTTCGTCCGTTCAAACTTTGCCTTTGCCATGGGCATGGCTCCTTATGTTGACGGTGCGTGCAGGCACGCACCCTACGGGGTTGGTAGGGTGCGCGGTTGCCCACGCACCGCCGGGATTACGCGTATTTCTTCTGGATCTCGTCCGAGATGTTCTGCGGCACGGCCTCGTAATGGTCGAACTGCATCGTGAACACCGCGCGGCCCGAGGACATCGAGCGCAGGTTGTTGATGTAGCCGAACATGTTGGCCAGCGGCACGAAGGCGTCGATGACGTTCGCATTGCCGCGCGAGTCCTGGCCGCGGACCATGCCGCGACGGCTGGTCAGGTCGCCGATGATCGAACCGGTATATTCCTCCGGCGTGACCACCTCGACGCGCATGATCGGCTCGAGCAGCTTGGCGCCCGCCTTCTTCAGGCCTTCGCGCATGGCGGCACGCGCCGCGATCTCGAAGGCCAGGACCGAGGAGTCGACGTCATGGAAGGCACCGTCGATCAGCGCCACCTTGAAGTCGATCACCGGGAAGCCGGCCAGCGGACCCGAATCCATGACGGACTTGATGCCCTTCTCGACGCCCGGGATATATTCCTTGGGCACCGCACCGCCGACGATCTTCGATTCGAACGAGTAGCCCTCGCCCGGCTCGGTCGGGGTGATGACCAGCTTGACGCGCGCGAACTGACCGGTCCCGCCGGTCTGTTTCTTGTGCGTGTAGTCGATCTCGGCCTCGGTCGAGATGGTCTCGCGATAGGCCACCTGCGGGGCGCCGATATTCGCCTCGACCTTGAACTCGCGCTTCATGCGGTCGACCAGGATGTCGAGGTGAAGTTCGCCCATGCCCTTCATGATGGTCTGGCCCGATTCCAGGTCGGTCTCGACGCGGAAGGACGGGTCCTCGGCGGCCAGGCGCTGCAGGGCCAGGCCCATCTTTTCCTGGTCGGCCTTGGACTTCGGCTCGACGGCGATCTCGATCACCGGCTCGGGGAAGGTCATGGTTTCCAGGACCACGGGCTTTGCGGGATCGCAGAGCGTGTCGCCCGTCGTGGTTTCCTTCAGCCCGGCCAGGGCGATGATGTCGCCGGCGAAAGCCTCGTCGATCTCTTCGCGGTTGATGGCGTGCATGACCATCATCCGGCCGACGCGCTCGCGCTTGCCCTTGGTCGAGTTCAGCATCTGGTCGCCCTTCTTGAGCTGGCCAGAATAGATCCGCGTGAAGGTCAGCGAGCCGACGAAGGGGTCGTTCATGATCTTGAACGCCAGCGCCGAGAACGGATCCGCGTCCGAGGCATGGCGGGCGATGTTGCGCTCTTCCGTCTCGTCGCCCGGGGCGAAGCCCATATAGGCGGGCACGTCGGTCGGCGCCGGCAGGAAGTCCACCACGGCGTTCAGCAGCGGCTGCACGCCCTTGTTCTTGAAGGCGGAACCGGCCATGACCGGGAAGAAGGACAGCGACAGCGTGCCCTTGCGGATCAGCTTGCGCAGCGTCGCCTCGTCCGGCTCGTTGCCTTCCAGATAGGCTTCCATCGCCTCGTCGTCCTGTTCGACGGCGAGTTCGATCATCTTGCCGCGCCATTCCTCGGCGACGTCCTGAAGCTCGTCACGGATGGGCTGGCGGATCCACGACGCGCCCAGGTCCTCGCCCTTCCAGACCCATTCTTCCATCTTGATCAGGTCGACGATGCCTTCCAGCTTGTCCTCGGCGCCGATCGGCAGGGCGATCGGGCAGGGGGTGCCGCCGGTGCGGTCCTTGATCATGGCGACGCATTTGAAGAAGTCGGCGCCGATCTTGTCCATCTTGTTGACGAAGACGATCCGCGGAACCTTGTAGCGGTCGGCCTGGCGCCAGACGGTCTCGGTCTGCGGCTCGACGCCGGCATTGCCGTCCAGCAGGCAGATCGCGCCGTCCAGCACCGCCAGCGAACGCTCGACCTCGATGGTGAAGTCCACGTGGCCGGGGGTGTCGATGATGTTGAAGCGGCAACGCTCCTTGTCATCGGGGGTGAAGTCGGCATCCTCGTGGCGCTGCCAGAAGGTGGTGGTCGCCGCCGAGGTGATGGTGATGCCGCGCTCGGCTTCCTGTTCCATCCAGTCCATGGTGGACGCACCTTCGTGCGTCTCGCCCATCTTGTGGTTCTTGCCGGTGTAGAACAGGATGCGCTCGGTCGTCGTGGTCTTGCCCGCGTCGATATGGGCCATGATCCCGAAGTTCCGGTAGCGCTCCAGCGGATATTCGCGTGCCATAAAGGGCCTTCCTTCCGGTTACCAGCGGTAGTGGCTGAACGCCTTGTTGGCGTCGGCCATCTTGTGCGTGTCCTCACGCTTCTTGACGGCGGTGCCGCGGCCGTTCACCGCGTCGGCCAGCTCGCCCGCGAGGCGCTCTTCCATGGTGTGCTCGTTGCGCTTTTTCGACGCGTCGATCAGCCAGCGGATCGCCAGGGCCTCGCGGCGCGACGGACGGACCTCGACCGGAACCTGGTAGGTGGCGCCGCCGACGCGGCGCGAGCGCACTTCGACCGAGGGCTTCACGTTGTCGAGGGCTTCGTGGAAGACTTCGATCGGCTCGCGCTTCAGCTTGCCCTGCACGCGGTCGAGGGCGTTGTAGACGATGCGTTCGGCAACCGATTTCTTGCCGTCGATCATCAGGTTGTTCATGAATTTGGTCAGCACGCGATCGCCATATTTGGCGTCGGGCAGGACTTCGCGCTTCTCAGCGGCGTGACGACGGGACATGTGCCTATCTCCTTACTTCGGACGCTTCGCGCCGTATTTCGAACGACGCTGACGACGATCCTTGACGCCCTGGGTATCCAGAACACCGCGCAGGATGTGATAGCGGACACCCGGAAGGTCTTTCACCCGGCCGCCGCGGATCAGCACGACGCTGTGTTCCTGCAGGTTGTGCTTTTCGCCCGGGATGTAGGAGATCACCTCGAAGCCATTGGTCAGGCGGACCTTGGCCACCTTACGCATGGCCGAGTTCGGCTTCTTCGGCGTCGTGGTATAGACGCGCGTGCATACGCCCCGCTTCTGCGGGCAGGATTGCAGGTGCTGCGACTTCGAGCGCTGCACCTTGGGCTGCCGCGGTTTGCGGATCAGCTGTTGGATCGTCGGCATTCGGTTCCCCGTCTTGCTTTCGTCAATACTCGCAGCCACCGGCTGCGCCACTTCTCGACGGCGAATCACGCCCATCGTGAAACGCCAGAACCCATCCTGTCCCCAAGCCGGGAAGGACGGGTTGAATTACCAGAGGATCGGGGCATTCCGGCCCGGATCATGACCACAGAGGTTCTGGGCCCCGATCAGATTCCTGACGGGTGTGCGGCGTATATGGGGTTTCCACAGGCGAGTCAACAGCCGCCCCCCTGCCCCGCCCGGGCCGAAAGCAGTCGCCGCGCCCCGGCTTCGAGACCCGGCAGGTCGATGCGGAAACGCCGGGCAAGCAGCGCCGCCATGTCCTCTTCGGGGCCTGCGCCCTGCCCCGCGACTGCATAGCCCGCGCCCACCGCGCCCGAGTCGTTGTCCTCGTGCAGCATGCGCACATACATCGGCTTTCCCGCCATGGTCACGCCCGGCATGGACAGGTTCACCTTGAAATGCGGGAAATGCAGCGCGCAGCGCCCCGCATCCGGCCGCAGGTAGATGGTCAGCGCCGCGCTGGCATTGTGGATGATCCGCATCTCGGACCGGATGCCGCCTGGCCCGGCCCCCATCACCACGCCGCGCGCGTAATCGCAGGACAGCCGGCCGTGTTGGCGCCAGAGCGGCTGCATGCGCACGAAATCGCGGCGCGCGTCGCGGATATAGTCCAGGGCCACCGCATCGTCGTCGTCATGGCGGAAATGGCCGACCACATCGGCCGAATGGTCGATATACGGGGCGACGGCGGCCATGCAGGCCTCGACATGCTTCTCCATCGGCGGGACCAGCGCCAGCCGCAGTTGCGGCATGATCCCCGCCAGCTCGTGCAGCCGGGCCAGCCAGGGCTCGGGCAGGTCCGGCCCGGTCATCAGCACCAGCGTGAAATCCGGATCGGTCTGCGCCAGCCAGGCCGGCAGGGCGACATGCTCGAACCAGAACCAGCGCCGGGCCAGCCGCTCGGGATCGTAGAGAAAGGCCCGCCGTTCCTCCAGCGTCTCGTGGGTCACCTGAAACCCCCGGCCGCCCAGATAGGAAAAGCGGCACAAGCCCAGCATCTGCACCCGCATCAGCTTCGCCTCTGCAATTGCCCTTCGCGCAGGATGGTATAGATCCCCGCCCCCACCACCAGCGCCGAACCCGCCCAGGTCCACAGGTCCGGCCAGTCGCCGAACACCGCCAGCCCCAGCAGGATGGCCCAGAGCAGCGAACTGTAGCGGAACGGCGCGACGAAGGAAATCTCGCCCACCCGCATGGTGGCGACGGCGGTGATATAGCCCACGGTCAGGAACAGCGCGGCAGCGGTCAGCAGCGCGAATTCGGCCAGGGTCGGCAGCCGCCAGTTTTCCGCCCAGCCCAGAACGAAGCCCGACAGCATCACCGTCAGCGCCGCGTAAAAGGCGATGCTGGACGAGGCGAGCCGGGCCGAAAATGTCCGGGTGACCATGTCCCGCACCACGATCAGCAGCATCGCCGCCAGCGCCACGGCCGACCAGCGGTCGAAGGCTCCGGTGCCCGGCCGCAGGATCAGCAGCACGCCGACGAAGCCGATGCCGATGGCCAGCAGCCGGCGCCAGCCCAGCCTTTCGCGGAAGAACAGCGCCGCGGCCAGCGTCACCGCCAGCGGCAGCGCCTGCATGATCGCCGAGATGTCGGCCAGCGCCATCCGCCGCAGCGCCAGCAGGTAAAGCACGGTCGAGACGATATCCGCCGCCGTGCGCAGCACCAGCGGCCAAAGATCGCCGCGCGGCACCCGCAGCCGGACCCCGCCCTGCCCCTGCGCGACCAGCACCATCAGCAGCAGCACCATGCCGCCGCGGATGGCGATGGATTCGTAAAGCGGCAGGCTCTGGGTTACCGCCTTCATCAGCGTGTCGTTGCAGATGAAGGCCGCCATGCTGAGCATCATCAGCGCCGCGCCGCGCAGGTTGTCGGCCCGCCCCTGCCGCGGGTCCGGGACATGCGGGCGAAGGGCGGTTGCCGGCGCGCTGGCAGAGGGCAGGTCGGGGGTCAGCATGGTTCTGGCTGTGCGGCTTGGGAGATGAGAAACAGGCTACCAGAGCGCCAGCAGCGACCAGCCGAGGCTCAGCTTCAACTGGTCCACCAACTCGACAATGGGAATGAAGCTCAGAAAGACGAACGCATCGAACAGGTTGCGGCGCAGCGTCGCCGTGTCGAACCGCGCGGTCCGCCCGGTGCGGAACAGCCGCGGATCGGGCAGGAAGAACGGCGTGCGCACCGCATAGGCATCGTATTCCGCGCCGAAGTGCTGCGACAGGAACGCCGCTTCGCGCCGCGCGGTGATCCACAGGATCAGCCCCACCGTGCCGCCGACCAGCAGCGCAAGGCTGACCGCGCCGAACATCAGCCCGATCCCCGTCGCCGCCACGGTCGAGAAGAAATACAGCGGGTTGCGCGTCATCGAATAGGGCCCGTCCTGCATCACCCGCCGGTTCTTGGCGCCGCCGACATAGAGGATCGACCAGAACCGGCCGAGCACGCCCGCCAGCAGCAGCAGAATGCCCAGGGTTTCGATGGCCTCGTGCCCGAACCCCTCGAGGCCGAGGAGCGGGTTGATCACCAGGATGGCCGGCAGCAAGGCCAGGCCCGACAGCCGCAGGATGTTGATGCGGATCTTCTGATTGACTGCCGCGCGCATCAAACCACCCTCGCAAAACGCCCCGACCGCCCTTTGGCCCCTCATCGTTATCCCCTGCCAGAGCTTTGCGCAATCGCGACCTGGGGATGAGAGGGTTGCGGCAGCCCACCCATGCAGAAAAGGCCCGGCATCGCTGCCGGGCCTTTCCAATTCGTTTCAACGGGCGATCACTCGTCGCCGCCGACCTCGGCCGGGCTGTCCTCCGGCGCGATCAGCGCGGCGGCGGCCTCCGCCTCGGCGCGGCGGGCTTCGATCACCTCGTTGTCGCGCTCGGTCGCGATGCGCTTCACGCGGGCGGTGGCGCCGCCGGTGCCGGCCGGGATCAGCCGGCCGACGATGACGTTCTCCTTGAGCCCGACCAGCTTGTCGCGCTTGCCCTGGACGGCGGCCTCGGTCAGCACGCGGGTCGTCTCCTGGAACGAGGCGGCCGAGATGAAGCTGCGGGTCTGCAGCGACGCCTTGGTGATGCCCAGCAGCACCGGTTCGCCCGTGGCCGGACGGCCGCCCTTGGCTTCGATCTTGGCGTTCTCTTCCTCGAACTCGTCGCGGTCGACATGCTCGCCCTTCAGCAGCGTGGTGTCGCCGCTGTCGGTGATCTCGATCTTCTGCAGCATCTGGCGGACGATCACCTCGATGTGCTTGTCGTTGATCTTCACGCCCTGCAGCCGGTAGACGTCCTGCACCTCGTCGATGAGATAGTCGGCCAGAGCCTCGATCCCCATGATGCGCAGGATGTCATGCGGCGCCGGGTTGCCGTCCATGATGTAGTCGCCCTTCTGCACGAAGTCGCCTTCCTGCACCGGGATGTGCTTGCCTTTCGGCACCATGTATTCGACCGGCTCCAGCGTGTCGTCGGCGGGCTCGATGGCAATGCGGCGCTTGTTCTTGTAGTCCTTGCCGAAGCGCACATAGCCGTCGATCTCGGCGATGATGGCGTGGTCCTTGGGACGACGCGCCTCGAACAGCTCCGCCACGCGGGGCAGACCCCCGGTGATGTCCTTGGTCTTGGCGCCTTCGCGCGGGATCCGCGCCACCACGTCGCCGGCCTTGATCTCCTGCCCGTCCTCGACCGACAGGATGGCGTCGACCGACATCGGATAGGTGACCGGGTTGCCCTGCTCGTTCCGGACCGGCTCGCCATCGGCATCAACGATGATGATCTCGGGCTTCAGCTCGTTGCCTTTCGGGGCCGAGCGCCAGTCGGTGACGATCTTCTGCGTCATGCCGGTCGCGTCGTCGGTCTCGTCGCGGACCGAGATCCCCGACAGCAGGTCGACATATTTCGCGACGCCGGCCTTCTCGGCGATGATCGGCAGGGTATAGGGGTCCCATTCGAACATCTTCTGGCCGCGCGCCACGGCATCGCCTTCGCGCACGAACAGCTTGCTGCCGTAGAACAGCTTGTGGCTGGCCAGCGTGTCGCCCGTCGCCGACTTGATGTGCAGCTGCATGTTGCGGCTCATCACGATCAGCTCGCCATTGGCGTTTTCCAGCGTGCTTTCGTTGTCGAAAGCCACCGTGCCCTCCTGCGCCGCGGCGATGAAGGACTGCTGGCCGCCCTGGGCGATGCCGCCGATGTGGAAGGTCCGCATCGTCAGCTGGGTGCCCGGCTCGCCGATGGACTGGGCGGCGATGATGCCGACCGCCTCGCCGATATTGACCAGCGTGCCGCGGGCCAGGTCGCGGCCATAGCACAGCGCACAGACCCCATCGTCCGACTCGCAGGTCAGAGCCGAGCGGATGCGCACGTTCTGCACGCCCGCGCCCTCGATCTCGTCGGCCTTGCGCTCGTCGATCAGCTCGTTCTTGCGGACGATGACCACGTCCTCGCCCGGCACCAGCACGTCCTCGGCCGCGACACGGCCCAGCACGCGCTCGGACAGCGGGCTGACCACCTCGCCGTCGTTGACCGCGGCCGAGGCGGTGATCGCCCGGTCGGTGCCGCAATCATGCTCGCGGATGATGCAGTCCTGCGCCACGTCCACAAGGCGGCGGGTCAGGTAGCCCGAGTTCGCCGTCTTGAGCGCGGTGTCCGACAGACCCTTCCGCGCGCCGTGGGTCGAGTTGAAGTATTCAAGAACGGTCAGGCCTTCCTTGAAGTTCGAGATGATCGGCGTCTCGATGATCTCGCCGTTCGGCTTGGCCATCAGGCCGCGCATGCCGCCCAGCTGCTTCATCTGGCTGACCGAGCCCCGCGCGCCCGAATGCGCCATCATGTAGACCGAGTTCGGCTCCAGCTCGGCGCCGTTCTCGTCCTTCTTGGTGGCCGAGATGGTCTTCATCATGGCATCGGTGACGCGGTCGTTGCATTTCGACCAGGCATCGACGACCTTGTTGTATTTCTCGCCCTGGGTGATCAGGCCGTCCAGATACTGCTGCTCGAACTGCTTCACCTGGTCCTGGGTTTCCTCGACCAGGTCCCATTTCGTCGGCGGAACGACCATGTCGTCCTTGCCGAAGGAGATGCCGGCGCGGAACGCCTCGCGGAAGCCCAGGCCCATGATCTGGTCGCAGAAGATCACCGATTCCTTCTGGCCGCAGTAGCGGTAGACGGTGTCGATGACGTTCTGGATGTCCTTCTTGCGCAGCAGGCGGTTCACCAGCTCGAAGGGCGCCTTGGCGTTCTTGGGCAGCAGCGCGCCCAGACGGATCCGGCCCGGCGTGGTCTCGAAGCGCTTGATGACCTCGTTGCCGTTCTCGTCGATCTGCGGCAGGCGGGCGGTGATGCGGGCATGCAGATGCACCGCGCCGGAGGCCAGCGCGTGCTCCACCTCTTCGAGATTGGCAAAGACCATGCCTTCGCCCTTCATGCCCTCGCGCTCCATGGTCGTGTAGTAAAGACCAAGGACCATGTCCTGCGACGGCACGATGATCGGTGCGCCGTTGGCGGGCGACAGCACGTTGTTCGTCGACATCATCAGCACGCGCGCTTCCAGCTGCGCTTCCAGCGACAGCGGGACGTGCACGGCCATCTGGTCGCCGTCGAAATCGGCGTTGAAGGCCGAGCAGACCAGCGGGTGAAGCTGGATCGCCTTGCCCTCGATCAGGATCGGCTCGAAGGCCTGGATGCCCAGGCGGTGCAGCGTCGGCGCGCGGTTCAGCAGCACCGGGTGCTCGCGGATCACCTCGTCCAGGATGTCCCAGACCTCGGGGCGTTCCTTTTCGACCAGCTTCTTGGCCTGCTTGACGGTGGAGGACAGCCCCTTCGCCTCAAGCCGCGAATAGATGAAGGGCTTGAACAGCTCCAGCGCCATCTTCTTCGGCAACCCGCACTGGTGCAGCTTCAGCTCGGGACCGGTCACGATCACCGAACGGCCCGAGAAGTCGACCCGTTTCCCCAGAAGGTTCTGGCGGAAGCGGCCCTGCTTGCCCTTGAGCATGTCCGAGAGCGATTTCAGCGGGCGCTTGTTGTTGCCGGTGATGACGCGGCCGCGGCGGCCGTTGTCGAACAGCGCATCGACCGATTCCTGCAGCATCCGCTTTTCGTTGCGGACGATGATGTCGGGCGCGCGCAGCTCGATCAGGCGCTTGAGGCGGTTGTTGCGGTTGATGACCCGGCGATAGAGGTCGTTCAGGTCCGAGGTCGCGAAACGGCCGCCGTCCAGCGGAACCAGCGGACGCAGTTCCGGCGGGATGACCGGAATGACCGTCAGCACCATCCACTCGGGACGGTTGCCCGACTCGAGGAACGATTCAACGATCTTCAGCCGCTTGATGATCTTCTTGGGCTTCAGCTCGCCGGTCGCCTCTTTCAGCTCCTCGCGCAGCTGTTCGGCGGTGGCGGCCAGGTCGATGTTGGCCAGCATCTCGCGGATCGCCTCGGCGCCGATATTGGCGGTGAAGGCGTCGGCGCCATACTGGTCCTGCGCGTCGAGGAATTCTTCCTCGGTCAGCAGCTGGCCATAGCTCAGGTCGGTCAGACCCGGCTCGATCACGACGTAGTTCTCGAAATACAGGATGCGCTCAAGATCGCGCAGCGTCATGTCCAGCATCAGGCCGATGCGCGAGGGCAGCGACTTCAGGAACCAGATATGCGCGACCGGGGCGGCCAGCTCGATATGGCCCATGCGCTCGCGCCGGACCTTTTGCAGCGTGACTTCCACGCCGCATTTCTCGCAGACCAGGCCGCGATATTTCATGCGCTTGTATTTGCCGCAGAGGCATTCGTAATCCTTGATCGGGCCAAAGATACGCGCGCAGAACAGACCGTCACGCTCGGGCTTGAACGTGCGGTAGTTGATGGTCTCGGGCTTCTTCACCTCGCCATAGGACCAGGCGAGGATTTCCTCGGGCGAGGCCAGCGAGATCTTGATTTCGTCGAACTGCCGCGGCGCAGCCAGCGGGTTCAGGGGGTTGGTGGCAAGTTCCTGGTTCATTTCCAAATCCTAATGAGGGGCGCGGTGGGGGAGATGAGGGGTCGCCCCCTCACTCCTCATCCTCCGCATCCAGGAGTTCCATGTTGAGGCCCAGACCCCGGACCTCCTTGACCAGAACGTTGAACGATTCCGGCACGCCGGCCTCGAAATTGTCCTCGCCCTTGACGATGCTCTCATAGACCTTGGTCCGGCCGGCCACGTCGTCCGACTTGACCGTCAGCATCTCCTGCAGGGTATAGGCCGCGCCATAGGCTTCCAGGGCCCAGACCTCCATCTCACCCAGACGCTGGCCACCGAACTGCGCCTTGCCGCCCAGCGGCTGCTGGGTCACGAGGCTGTAGGGACCGGTCGAACGCGCGTGCATCTTGTCGTCGACAAGGTGGTGCAGCTTCAGGACGTATTTCATCCCGACGGTGACCGGGCGGGCGAACTGCTCGCCGGTGCGGCCGTCGAAGACGATGGACTGGCCCGAAGTGTCGAAGCCGGCACGGCGCAGCGCGTCGTTCACATCCGCCTCTTTCGCGCCGTCGAAGACCGGCGTGGCGATCGGAACACCGGCGCGCACCGCATCGGCATGCTCCAGCAGGGACTCGTCATCCATGCCCTCGAAGGTCTCGGCATAGAACTCGTCGCCATAGCCGTTCCGCATCGCGTCGCGCACCGGGGTCATGTCGCCCTTGCGGCGATAGTCCTGCAGCGCCTCGTCGATCTTGATGCCGAGGCCGCGCGAGGCCCAGCCCATATGCGTCTCGAGGATCTGGCCGACGTTCATCCGCGAGGGCACGCCCAGCGGGTTCATCACCAGGTCGACGGGGGTGCCGTCGGCCAGGAAGGGCATGTCCTCCATCGGCACGACCTTGGAGACGACGCCCTTGTTGCCGTGACGACCGGCCATCTTGTCGCCGGCCTGCAGCTTGCGCTTCACCGCGACGAAGACCTTGACCATTTTCATCACGCCCGGGGGCAGGTCGTCGCCCTGGCGCACCTTCTCGACCTTGTCGTCGAAACGGTTGTCCAGAGCCCGCTTCTGGGCGTCGAACTGCTGGTTCAGCGCCTCGACTTCCTTGGCGGTGTCCTCGTCGGCGACGGCGAGCTGCCACCACTGGCCGCGCGACAGCTGGCCCAGCAGATCGTCATCGACCACGGCGCCGGCACGGATGCCCTTCGGCCCCTTGACGACTTCCTTGCCCATGATCAGCGACTTGAGGCGCGCATAGATGTTGCGCTCCAGGATCGCCAGCTCGTCGTCCCGGTCGCGGGCCAGACGCTCGACTTCCTCGCGCTCGATCTGCAGCGCACGCTCGTCCTTGTCGACGCCGTGGCGGTTGAACACCCGGACCTCGACGATGGTGCCGTAAGCCCCCGGCGGCAGCCGCAGCGAGGTGTCGCGCACGTCCGACGCCTTTTCGCCGAAGATGGCGCGAAGCAGCTTCTCCTCCGGCGTCATCGGCGATTCACCTTTCGGGGTGATCTTGCCGACCAGGATGTCGCCCGGGCCCACTTCCGCACCGATATAGACGATGCCGGCCTCGTCGAGGTTGCGCAGCGCCTCCTCGCCGACGTTCGGGATGTCGCGGGTGATCTCCTCCGGGCCCAGCTTGGTGTCGCGGGCCGCAACCTCGTATTCGTCGATATGGATCGAGGTGAACACGTCGTCGCGGTGGATCCGCTCCGAGATCAGGATCGAATCCTCGTAGTTGTAGCCGTTCCACGGCATGAAGGCCACGACCACGTTGCGGCCGATCGCCAGCTCGCCCTGATCGGTCGAGGGACCGTCGGCCACGACCTGGCCCTTGACCACCTTGTCGCCCACCTTGACCAGCGGGCGCTGGTTGATGGTCGAGGACTGGTTGGAACGCTTGAACTTGCGCAGGCGATAGATGTCCACGCCCGCGTCGCCGGCGCCCAGATCCTCGGTCGCGCGGATAACGATCCGCTGCGCATCGACCTGGTCGATGATGCCGCCCCGGCGCGCCATGATGGCCGCACCGGAATCGCGCGCCACGGTCGCTTCCATGCCGGTGCCGACGAAGGGCGCCTCGGCCCGCAGCAGCGGAACCGCCTGGCGCTGCATGTTCGAGCCCATCAGCGCGCGGTTGGCGTCGTCGTTTTCAAGGAAGGGGATCAGCGCCGCGGCGACCGAAACCAGCTGTTTCGGCGACACGTCGATCAGGTCCACCGCCTCGACCGGGTTCAGCATGAAGTCGCCGGCCTGACGGGTCGAGACCAGCTCGTCCACGAAACGGCCGTCCGCGTCCAGCGTCGCGTTCGCCTGGGCGATGGTGTGGCGCATCTCCTCGGTCGCGGACATGTAGACCACGTCGTCGGTCACCTTGCCCTCGACCACCTTGCGATAGGGGGTCTCGATGAAGCCGTATTTGTTCACGCGGGCAAAGGTGGCCAGCGAGTTGATCAGGCCGATGTTCTGGCCTTCCGGCGTCTCGATCGGGCACATCCGGCCGTAATGGGTCGGGTGAACGTCGCGCACCTCGAAGCCGGCGCGCTCGCGGGTCAGACCGCCCGGGCCAAGCGCCGAAAGGCGACGCTTGTGCGTGACTTCCGACAGCGGGTTGGTCTGGTCCATGAACTGCGACAGCTGCGACGAGCCGAAGAACTCGCGCACCGCGGCCGCGGCGGGCTTCGCGTTGATCAGGTCCTGCGGCATCACGGTGTCGATCTCGACGCCGGACATGCGCTCGCGGATCGCCCGCTCCATGCGCAGCAGGCCGATGCGATACTGGTTCTCCATCAACTCGCCGACCGAGCGCACCCGGCGGTTGCCGAGGTGGTCGATGTCGTCGATCTCGCCCTTGCCGTCGCGCAGCTCCACCAGCCCGCGAATACAGGCGATGATGTCCTCCTTGCGCAGGGTGCGCTGGGTGTCCGGCGCATCCAGATCAAGGCGCATGTTCATCTTGACCCGGCCCACGGCCGAAAGGTCATAGCGCTCGCTGTCGAAGAACAGGCTGTCGAACAGGGCCGAGGCGGCCTCGACGGTCGGCGGCTCGCCCGGGCGCATGACGCGATAGATGTCCATCAGCGCGCCGTCGCGGCTCATGTTCTTGTCGGCCGCCATGGTGTTGCGGATATAGGGACCGACATTCACATGGTCGATGTCGAGGACCGGGATGTCCTCGATGCCGTTGTCCAGCAGCACCTTCAGCAAGCCGCCCGAGATCTCGCCGTCGCGGTCGTATTCGACGGTGATCTCGTCGCCGGCCTCGGCATAGATCAGGCCGGTCTGCTCGTTGATGATGTCCTTGGCGACGAAGCGACCGATGATCTTGTCGAAGGGCAGAAGCAGGTTGATGTCGCCCTGTTCCGCCAGCTGCTTGACCAGGCGCGGCGTCACCTTGTCGCCGGCCTTGGTGATGATCTCGCCGGTCTCGGCATTCACCAGGTCATAGCTGGGGCGGGTGCCGCGCACGCGCTCGGGGAAGAAGCGGGTGATCCAGCCGGCCTCGCGGCCCTTGACGGCGCGCTGCAGCTTGTAGTCCACGGTGTCGTAGAAGGCATCCATGATGCCCTCCTGGTCCATGCCGAGCGCATAGAGCAGCGTCGTCACCGGCAGTTTCCGGCGGCGGTCGATGCGCGCGAAGACCAGGTCCTTGGCGTCGAATTCGAAGTCGAGCCACGAGCCGCGATAGGGAATGATGCGGCAGGCGAAGAGCAGCTTGCCGCTGGAATGCGTCTTGCCGCGGTCATGGTCGAAGAACACCCCGGGCGAGCGGTGCATCTGCGACACCACGACGCGCTCGGTGCCGTTCACGATGAAGGTGCCGTTCTGCGTCATCAGGGGCATGTCGCCCATGTAGACGTCCTGCTCCTTGATGTCCTTGACCGACTTGGCGCCGGTGGCCTCGTCGACATCGAACACGATCAGACGCAGCGTCACCTTCAGCGGCGCGGCATAGGTCATGTCGCGGCTCTGGCACTCGTCCACGTCGTATTTCGGCTTTTCCAGCTCGTATTTCACGAATTCCAGCGTCGCCGTCTCGTTGAAGTCCTTGATCGGGAACACCGACTGGAAGACGCCCTGGATGCCTTCGCCATCCTGATGGCCCGCGCCGTCGCCGGAGCGCAGGAACAGGTCATAGGAGGATTTCTGAACCTCGATCAGGTTCGGCATCTCCAGAACTTCGCGGATATTGCCATAGTAACGCCGGATGCGTTTCTGGCCGACATAAGCTTGCGCCATAGAGGGTCTAACCTTTCGTCTTTCGCTTGCGCAGACCGTCGGGGCCCGGGCTGCGCAAGGCGGCGAATGAGGGGCGGGGTCCCATTCGTGCCGCGCGTCCCACCGCGCGGCTCCCGAACCCCGAACATGCCCTGAAGGAAGGTCTGTTCTGGAAACCGTCCTTCAAGACAGGTTCGGCAGGGACCGGGGAAACCCCGGACCCTGCCCGTTTCGTGCAGTCAATCGGCCAGAGCGGCCAATTACTTCAGCTCGACCTTGGCGCCAGCCGCTTCGAGCTTCTTCTTCATTTCTTCGGCATCGGCTTTCGAGGCACCCTCTTTCACCTTGCCGCCGGCTTCGACCAGGTCCTTGGCTTCTTTCAGGCCCAAACCGGTGATGCCGCGCACTTCCTTGATCACGTTGATCTTGTTGGCGCCGGCATCGACCAGGACGACGTCGAATTCGGTTTTCTCTTCGGCGGCTTCAGCCGGGCCAGCGGCCGGGCCGGCAACCATGACGGCGCCACCGGCGGCCGGCTCGATGCCGTATTCGTCTTTCAGGATGGTCTTCAGTTCCTGGGCTTCCAGCAGGGTCAGGCCCACGATTTCTTCGGCGAGTTTCTTCAGGTCAGCCATTTTTCCGTTCTTTCCATTAAGTGTTCCAACGTCAGGGTTTCAACCCCACGCGGGAATGGGGATTGCCTCAGGCGGCCTCGCGCTCTTCCAGAGTCGAGAGGATGCCCGCGATGTTGCTGGCAGGTGCGCCGATCGCGCCCGCGATGTTGGAAGCAGGGGCGCCGATGCAGGACACGATCGAAGCGATAAGCTCCTCGCGCGACGGCATCTGGGCCACGGCTTTCACACCGGCCGGGTCAAGCGCCGTGTCGCCCATCGCACCGCCCAGGATCACGAACTTGTCGTTCCCCTTGGCGTATTTGTCCGCGACCTTGGCCGCAGCCACAGGGTCCTCGGAGAAGGCGAGCACGGTCATGCCCGTCAGATAGTCGGCGATGCTGGCGCAAGGCTTCCCATCCAGGGCGATCTTGGCGAGCCTGTTCTTGGCAACGCGGACGGACCCGCCGGCTTCGCGCATCTGCGCGCGCAGGTCCTGCATTTCGGCAACCGTCATTCCCTCGTAGCGGGCAACCACCACGACGCCAGAGGCTTCAAAGATCTGGCCGAGTTCTTCGACCACCTGTTCTTTTTGCGCTCTATCCACGGTTTCACTCCAAGTTGGGGGTTTCCCCCCGGCTCTCACTTTCCCGACGCCCGAACAGCGTCAGGACGGGTCCGTGACGGTCCCAAGATCACCCGGAGCGAGGCCCGGAAAATGGTCTTGATCCCATCTCAGGAAGGACGATTAAGCCGGCCAGATAGCGTATCGGGTCGGCACCCTCCGTCTCGGACAGGACGGGGCATTGCTGCCCCGCCATCCGCCGGCCCCGCAAGGACGCCGGCGAAATTCTTGCGCGCTTACTGCGCGACAGCCGAAGACAGGTCCAGCGATACGCCCGGACCCATGGTCGAGCTGATCGAGACCTTCTTCACATAGGTGCCCTTCGCGCCCGAGGGCTTGGCCCGGTTCACCGCGTCCACGAAGGCGCGGATGTTCTGGGCCAGCTTCTCGGCGTCGAACGAGGCCTTGCCGACGCCGGCATGGACCACGCCCGCCTTCTCGGCCTTGAACTGGACTTCGCCGCCCTTGGCAGCTTCCACGGCCGCTTTCACGTCCATGGTCACCGTGCCGACCTTGGGGTTCGGCATCAGGTTGCGCGGGCCCAGGATCTTGCCCAGACGGCCGACCAGCGGCATCATGTCCGGGGTGGCGATGCAGCGATCGAATTCGATCTTGCCGGACTGGATGGTCTCCAGCAGGTCTTCCGCACCGACGATCTCGGCGCCGGCGGCCTTGGCTTCGTCAGCCTTGGGACCACGGGCGAAGACGGCGACGCGCACATGCTTGCCGGTGCCGTTGGGCAGGGTGACCACGCCGCGGACCATCTGGTCGGCGTGACGCGGATCGACGCCCAGGTTCATCGCGATCTCGACGGTCTCGTCGAACTTCGCGGTGGCGTTGTCCTTGACCAGCTTGACGGCGTCCTCGACCGAGAGGTTCACCTTGCCGGCAAAGGCCTCGCGGGCGGCGGCTTGCTTTTTCGACAGTTTAGCCATGGCTTAGCCTTTCACCTCGATGCCGATCGAACGCGCCGAGCCGAGGATGATCTGCATCGCGGCTTCCACGTCGTTCGCGGACAGGTCCTTCATCTTGGCTTCGGCGATCTCGCGCACCTGCTTGGCAGTCACGGTGCCGGCGACCTGACGGCCGGGCTTTTCCGAGCCCTTGGCGCGGTTGCGCTTGCCGACCGGCTTCAGGCCGGCGGCTTTCTTCAGCAGGAACGAGGCCGGGGGGGTCTTGGTCTCGAAGGTGAAGGACTTGTCGGCGTAATAGGTGATCACGACCGGAACCGGGGCACCCTGTTCCATCTCCTGCGTCTTGGCGTTGAACGCCTTGCAGAATTCCATGATGTTGATGCCGCGCTGACCCAGGGCCGGGCCGACGGGCGGGGACGGGTTCGCCTGACCCGCCTTGATTTGCAGCTTGAGGCTGCCGACAACTTTCTTGGCCATCTGGCCCTCTCCTTATCATCACGCCCCGCCCCTGACGGGCTTCGGGCCGACTTAGCGGTGCGGCCTTGCCCCGGGTCCGTTCCCGGCGGCGCAGCCTCCCGCGACGATCACGCGGTCTTGGCGACCTGCGTGAATTCCAGCTCGACCGGGGTCGGGCGGCCGAAGATGGACACCGTGACCTTGATGCGGTTCGCGGCCTCGTCCACTTCCTCGACCATGCCCGAGAAGCCCTCGAAGGGCCCGTCGGTCACGTTCACCTTCTCGCCCACGTCGAACCGGATCAGGTTGCGCGGCGCCACCTCGGCCCCACCCTCGCCGGTGCGATGCAGGATCGCGTTCACCTCGTCGTCGCGCATCGGCATCGGCTTGCCCTGGGCGCCCAGGAAGCCGGTGACGCGGTTGATCGAGTTCACCAGGTGGTAGGTCTGATCCGACAGCTCCATGCGCACCAGCACATAGCCGGGCATGAAACGGCGCTCGGACGTGACCTTCTTGCCGCGGCGGATCTCGATCACTTCCTCGGTCGGGACCAGCACCTCGTCGATCTGGTCCTCGAGCCCCTTCTCGACCACGGCCTGGCGAATCGCCTCGGCGACCTTCTTTTCAAAGTTCGACAGGACGCTGACCGAATACCAACGCTTTGCCATGTCTCGATCGACCCCTGTTGCCTTCCGGGTCAGCCATGGCCAACCCATTGAATTCCTTGTCTACCCCAACCGGATCGCGCGCAATCGCGGCAAGCTCCGGCCAAATTGAAATCGGCGCGCACGACCGAATCGATGCACGCCGCGTCACGGGCAGGTCGGGCGGACATACCGCCCCGCGCCCTGCAATGCAAGCCCTCAGCTGCCGACCAGATGGATCACGGCCGAGAGGCCGGTCTTGATCAGCAGATCGACGAGGAAGAAAAAGATCGAGGCCAGCGCCGCCATGATGAAGACCATGATGGTGGTCGTCACCACCTCGCGGCGGGTGGGCCAGGTGATCTTGCCGAGTTCGGCGCGGACCTGGCTGATGAACTGGACGGGGTTGGCCATGGGTTTCCCTTCGGTCTTGCAGCGGGTCAGATAGCCTGCGCCGACCGGCATTTCAAGCACCGATCTGGCGGCGGGGGCGTCAGAGTTCCAGAAACTCGACCCCCGGCAGCGCGCGCAGCTGCCGCAGATCCTCGGCATAGGCGACGGCCGAGCGCCGGTAATCCGCCTCCGGCAGCAGCCGCAGGGCGGCATGGCCGTCGGCGCGGCGAAAGCGCAGCCGCGCCCGGTTGGCCAGCACACGCAGGTCGGCCTCGCTGTCGGCCATGGCGCGGCGCAGGAACCATTCGTAACCCGGCTGGGTCAGGCTCTCGTTCGAGGGCGGCGGCTCGGGCACAAGCGCCGCCAGCCCCGGCGGCAGGATCCGCGCCAGCAGGCGCGGCCGCAGCGCGGGATAATCCTCGTAGCGCCAGACCAGCAGCCGCGCCACGCCGGGGACCGAGGCCAGGCGCTGCGCCAGCCCGCTCCAGCTCAGGGCGGCGGGGTCGCGGCCCTGCAGATAGGCGTCGATCTCGATCTCGTTGCCAAGCGCAAGCTGCAGGGCGAAGGCCGAGACATTGAACTGCGCCGGATCGCGCACCGACAGGCACAGCACCGCCGGCCCGCCCCCGGCCAGCGCCAGGCAGCGCCGCAGCCGCGCCCGCACGCCGGGATAGATCATGCCCTGGCGGCTGAACAGGCAGCTGCGATGGGTGCCACCCAGGATGTTTTCGTCGGAAAGCAGGAGCTCGGGATAGCAGGCCCGGGCCTCGGCCAGCCTTTCGGAGACGACCCGCGCCGCCCGGCCGCCATGCGTCAGGGCCCGGACCAGCGGCAGGCCGTCATGGCGCAGCACGCCCGGATCGGCATAAAAGACCCCGCCCGCGCGCAATTCGCGCCGCGCCAGGCGCAGCGAGACCTGCAGATGCGTCGAGGCGGTCTTGTGCGCCCCCAGATGAAGGGTCAGGGCCATGGCCGGACGATTCTGGACGGGACTGGTGCGGTCCGGACCGCGAAGGCTGGCCGGATGCGGCTGGCAGGGGCAGAGGGACTCGAACCCCCGACCCTCGGTTTTGGAGACCGATGCTCTACCAACTGAGCTATACCCCTAGGCCGCGCTGCTGATTACGGCAGGTCCGGGCGCGGTTCAAGAGGGAAGATCATTCAGCCTCAAGAAACCCGCCCGACTGCCGCGCCCAAAGCCCGGCATAGATGCCGCCCTGCGTCAAGAGCGCCTCATGCGTGCCCTGCTCGACGATGCGGCCCCGCTCCATCACCACCAGCCGGTCCATGCGGGCGATGGTGGAAAGCCGGTGCGCGATGGCGATCACCGTCTTGCCCTGCATCAGCATGTCGAGCTGCGACTGGATCGCCGCCTCGACCTCGCTGTCCAGGGCGCTGGTCGCCTCGTCCAGAACCAGGATCGGCGCGTCCTTCAGCAGCACCCGCGCAATGGCGATGCGCTGGCGCTGGCCGCCCGACAGCTTGACCCCGCGCTCGCCGACATGGGCGTCGAGGCCGCGCCGGCCCTGCGAATCGGTCAGGCCGGCGATGAAATCCGCCTCGGCCAGCTCGGCGGCGCGCAGGATCTCGGCCTCGGACGCGTCCGGCCGGCCATAGGCGATATTGTCGCGGATCGAGCGGTGCAGCAGCGAGGTGTCCTGCGTCACCACCCCGATGGCGGCGCGCAGCGATTCCTGCGTGACCTGCGATATGTCCTGGCCGTCGATCAGGATGCGGCCCGATTCCAGATCGTGGAAGCGCAGCATCAGATTCACCAGCGTCGACTTCCCGGCGCCCGAACGCCCGACCAACCCGATCCGCTCGCCCGGCGCGATGGTCAGCGACAGGTCGTCCAGCACCGCGCCGCGGCCGGGCCGCGCCGCCTCGCCATAGCGGAAGGTCACGCGGTCGAACTCGACCCGTCCCTCGGGCACCGAAAGCGGGCGGGCGCCGCGCGCATCCGTCACCATGCGCGGCAAGGACAGCGAGCCGATGCCGTCGCGCACCGTGCCGATATTCTCGAAAAGCGTGGCGAATTCCCACATGATCCAATGCGACATGTTGCCCAGCCGCAGCGCCAGCGGGACCGCCACGGCGACCGCGCCGACCTCGATCTTGCCGCCGACCCACAGCCACAGGCCCAGCACCGTGACCGAAAAGGTCAAGAGCGAGTTCAGCGTGGACAGCAGGATGTTCTGGATCGAGGCCAGCCGCATCTGCCCGTGCACGGTCTGCAGGAACCCGTCCATGCTCTCGCGCACGTAAGCTTCCTCGCGCGATGAATGCGAGAACAGCTTCACCGTCGAGATGTTGGTATAGCTGTCCACCACCCGGCCGGTCATCACCGCGCGGGCATCGGCCTGCGCCTCGCTGATGCGGCCGATGCGCGGGATCAGCCACCACAGCAGAAGCCCGTAGAGGATGCCCCAGCCGGCAAAGGGCAATGCCAGCCAGCCGTCGGTCGAGGCCGCCAGCACCAGCGCACCGATGAAATAGACGCAGACATAGGTCAACACGTCCATGAACTTCATCGCCACTTCGCGCACCGCCAGGGCGGTCTGCATCAGCTTGGTGGCGATGCGGCCGGCGAACTCATCCTGGAAATAGCTCATGGACTGGCGCAGCAGGTAGCGATGCGCCTGCCAGCGGATGCGCTGCGGGAAATTGCCCATCAGCGTCTGGTGCATCAAGAGCGAGAACAGCACCTGCAGCAGCGGCAGGCCGATCACCAGGATCGCGCCCATCAGGATCAGCCGATTGCCCTCGACCGCCCAGAAATTCTCGCGGTCGGCCCCGGCCAGCCGGTTCACCAGCTCGCCCAGATAGCCGAACAGCACCACCTCGGCCACGGCGATCATGGCCGAGCAGGCGGCCATGGACAGCATGTAGCCCTCGGCCCCGCGCGAGAAATGCAGGATGAACCGCCACAACCCCTGCGGCGGCATGCGCGGCGGATCGGCGGGATAGGGATCAAGCCGGCGCTCGAACCAGCTGAACATGTCGGACCTCATTCGCATCAGCCCGGGCCCTCGCCCGGTTCGTTCCGTGGGGCCGCCTCAGGCGGCCAGTTTCTCAAGCGCCGCGACATCGGCACGGGCCAGCGCGGCGGTGGAGCGGGCGACCCGCTCCGGCGGCCAATGCCACCATTGCAGCGCCATGAGCCGGGCGATGGTGGCATCGTCGAAGCGCATCCTTATGACACGGCCGGGATTGCCCCCGACCACGGCGTAATCCGGCACCACGCCGCCGACCACCGCACCCGCGCCGATGACGGCGCCGCTGCCGATCCGCGCGCCCGGCAGGATGGTGGCGCCGTCGCCGATCCAGACATCGTGGCCGATCACCGTATCCGGCAGGCCGCTGATCTGGTCGATGTAATCGCCGACCCGCGCATGGTCGAAGATCGCGAAGGGATAGGTCGAGATCCCGGCCATCGGATGATTGGCCGAGGCGGTGACGATCCGCACCCGGTCGGCGATCTGGCAGAACCGCCCGATCACCAGCCGCTCGGGCGCGCCGGCATAGGTATAGGGCGCCAGCCGCGCCGCCCAGTCGTCCGGCGGGTCGAAGCTGCTGGCATAGGTGAAATCGCCGATCTCGATATTCGGATGGTCGATCACCCGGTTCAGATGCACCAGTCCCCGGTTCAGGGTGCCGTCGGGAAAGCGCATAGGATGGGGCGAAGCCGCATCAAGGAAGTGGGCCGTCATGGGAATCCTCTTCAATCCGTCCGTGAAAGGTCAGATCTGCGAGTTGTCCATGACACCGTTCTCCTCTGCTGCGGCAGGCACCATAGCCGGATTTCGCCTCCGAGGCAACCGGGGCGGCGGTCGGGGCCGGGGCGCGCGTCAGCCGGGGGGCTCCGCCCCCGCCCCTGCGGGGCTCCCCCGGGGTATTGGGAAAACAGAGAAGGTGCATTCGGCCCTTGCCGGCAGCGCGGGCGGGTTACAGGTGCCGGGTCTCGGGTGCCGGGTTCCACCAGGCGTCATGCGCCCCGTCGGCATGGAAGACCGGGGCGGCGATCAGCTCGGCCTCGGGCACATCGTCCAGCGCACTGACGCAGACCTGGACGAAGCGGCCGCCCATTTCCTCGATATCGCCCTCGGTCCAGAGGCGGGTGCCGCAGCGGGCGCAGAACATGTGGTGCATGTCCACCCCGTCCTGCTGCCGGCGCGGGGTTTCGGCCAGCATCCCGGTGCCATGGGTGATGCGGAACCGCTCGGGGTCGGGCAGGCGCATCTCCCAATAGCGCATCTTGCGGCAGAAGCTGCAATTGCAGCGCATGGTGCCCTGCGACAGGTCGCCCTCGGCCTCGAAGCGGACGGCGCCGCAGAAGCAGGAGCCGCGATAGAGGGTCATGCCGGGTCTCCGTGATGGACCGCCTCGATATTGTTGCCGTCGGGGTCGAGCACGAAGGCGCCGTAATAGCCGGGATGATATTCCGGCCGCAGCCCCGGCGCGCCGTTGTCGCGTGCCCCCGCGGCCAGCGCGGCGGCATGGAAGGCGTCCACCGTCGCCCGGTCGGCCGCGGCAAAGGCGACATGGGTGCCGGTGCCGGCCGGCTTGCCGCTGCCGATCCAGAAGAACGGCTTGCCCTCGCGGCCATAGCCCAGATGCGCGCCATGGCCGCCGGTCATCTCTTCGGTCACCTCCATCAGCAGCTCGATGCCCAGGGGCGCCAGGGCCCGGTCGTAGAAGGCGCGCGAGCGGGCCAGGTCCAAGACGGGAAATCCGATATGGTCGATCATGCGAAATCTCCTTTCCCGGCAAGCATCGCCCCGACCTGCTGACAGTTCGCGTCAGGAGAGCTTTTCGGCAAAGAAATCCAGCGTCCGCTGCCAGGCAAGTTCCGCCGCCGCCTCGTCGTAGCGCGGCGTGGTGTCGTTGTGGAAACCGTGCTGGGTGCCGGGATAGAAAAAGACCTGGTATTCCTTGCCATGTTCCTTCAGCGCCGCCTCGTAGGCGGGCCAGCCCTCGTTCACGCCCTCGTCGTTCTCGGCATAATGCAGCATCAGCGGCGCCTGAATCTGCGCCGCTTCCTCGGGCCGGGGCTGGCGGCCGTAGAAGGGGACCGAGGCAGCCAGTTCGGGATAGGCCACCGCCAGCGCGTTGCAGACCCCGCCGCCATAGCAAAACCCGACCGCACCGACCTTGCCGGTGGCATCGGCATGGTCGCGCAGGAACTCGTGGGCGGCGAAGAAATCCTCCATCAGCTTGGCCGGGTCGAGGCTGGCCTGCATCTCGCGCCCCTCGTCGTCATTGCCCGGATAGCCGCCCAGCGGGCTCAGCCCGTCGGGTCCGAGGGCCAGGTAGCCCGCCTTGCCGAGCCGGCGCACCACATCCTCGATATAGGGGTTGAGCCCGCGATTTTCGTGCACCACCAGCACGGCGGGCAGCTTGCCCTGCGCCTCGGCCGGCCGCGCCATCAGCCCGCTGATGCGGCCGTTGCCCTTGGGACTGTCATAGCTCGCCGTCTCGGTGCGGATGGCGGGGTCGTCGGGCGGCACCTGCTGGGCCAGGGCGTAATTTGGCCTCAGCGCCTCGAAGATCGCGGCAGCGGTCATGCCGGCGGTGGCGAATTGCGCCGCCTGCAGCATGAAATCGCGCTTGCCGATCCGGCCATGCACATAGCCGTCAAAGATCTCCAAGATACGCGGATGAAAATCGGAAGCCTTCCTGCGTTCGTTCATCGCCCTCTCCCTTCCTGCTGACGAAAGGATAGCATGAAAAACCACGCCCCGGCACCCGCCCGCGCGCCCTCGCCCTGGGCCGCCCCCCCGCGCGCTTCTTTCTTGCGCAAATATCCCGGGGTCCGGGGCAGAGCCCCGGAAAGCCCGCGCCGCCCCAAAC
>Ga0182737_1001404_pt1 | contig 23885 bp, 19 predicted proteins | sample eDN5th30CBELigOP_FD_128878 | JGI IMG/M metagenome (GOLD analysis project Ga0182737, IMG submission 128878) | Enriched Organic Plus compost microbial communities from Emeryville, California, USA - eDNA 5th pass 30_C BE-Lig OP (version 2) (version 2) ...
CATCTGAGCGCACGAGACGGGCGATCAGCTCGCCATTGGCGGGGTTGAGAACGTCGGCTGTTCTGCCGTCGCGGGCCATCATTTCCTGCCCGCCAATCCGGTTTTTTATCACTTCGACAGATAGCATCTTACTGGTCCGATTAGGAAAAGGGGCGAAGGGATATCTCACATGGAGGTGAAACCGCCGTCCAGTATGAGATTGGAGCCCGTCATATAGGCGGAGGCGTCGGAGAGCAGAAATATGATGGCTCCATTATAGTCTTTTTCATCCGCCATACGCCCCAGCGGCACCTTTGATGTGTAGCGGTTCAAAAATTCCTTGTCCTGGTTGTTGAACATGCCCGCGAAGGTTGCCGTGTTGACCCGCACATTACGGGGTCCCCAATAGACGGCCAGGTAGCGCGTGAGGTTGAACAAGGCGGATTTTGACGCCGAGTAGGCCACAGGTTTGAAAAACACTTCTCCTCGATCACGGCGATACTGGTAAAGCCCCTGGTCGGGCGAAACCATGCCATAGATCGAGGACACATTGATGATGGCCCCTCGTCCCTGCCTCGCCATTGCACCCCCAAATACCTGGCAAGCCAGAAAGACCCCCTTGACGTTGACATCCATGACCTTGTCCCAAGATGCCTCGGGATAGGTCTCAAACGGACCGTTCTCATCTGCAGAGGAACCAGGAGGCGAATCAAGCGCTGCGTTGTTGATAAGGCCGTGCGGGACGCCCCATCTTTTTTCAATACGCTGGCAAGCGGCTTCCAGAGAAGGCCTGGATGTTATGTCGCAGGCGATGAATTCGAGGCCGTCCCTGTCCCAATCCGTTCCGTAACGGCGTTCAATCTCCTTGCCCTCATCGGAAAGATCCAAGACGGCAACGCGTGCTCCCCTGCTGACCAAGGCAGAGACAAACTGATGACCGAGTTGCCCAAGACCTCCAGTGACGACAATGATCCGCCCGGAAAGATTGAACATCTCGTCCTTCATTCAATTATTTCCTTTTCCGAACGTATGGCATGCACAAGATCGCATATTTCCCGCACGGCGCCCTTGCCGCCATCCGTGTTTGTTATGAAATGCGCAAAAGGCAAGACTGCCTTATGCGCATCCGCCACAACAATGGAAAGACCTGCGAGCCGGAGGCAGTCTAGATCATTGATGTCGTTTCCGACATAACCGATCTGATCGGGATTCAATGACCTTTTATGAGCTTCTTCCCGCAGGGCATGTGCCTTATCCTCCAAAGCATTGCGGGCCTCTATGTTCAGTTTTTCTGCCCGCTTCAGGACGACAGGATTTTTTTCCGTCGAAAGTATGATTGGGGCGACCCCCACTTCTTCAAGCAGCCTAAGACCTAAACCGTCCGCTCGAGAACAACAGAAGCGTTCCGTTCCGTCGTCTCCGACGTACACTTTGTTGTCGGTGAAAACGGCGTCGAAATCGAAAACCAGCAGGCGTAACTTCCTTACCTTGTCCTGCAAGCGGCAATCGGCCGAGTCTAATTTCGGGAGACTATGGCGTTCGGTCATTGACCAGCAGGAACGGTGGCCCCTATGGCTTCATAGGTGATGTTTTCATCTTCTGACAGAGCCACCCGCAATGTCTTGCCGATGAACTCCTCCACGAGATAGGGAGGAAGACCGTCATTTGGCGACTTGAAAGTGATGTCTTCATAAGTCAACACGCGGCCAGGCTTCAGATCACGCGCAGCGACCATTTTCTTGCCCATTTTGAACAAGGGGGCTTTTTCCGACTCAAACTGTCGTTTCTGGCCGTCTCCAATGGCTATCTTGGCGCGCTCAAGATCACGCACAACACGGCGCAGCCCAGCCGGCTCCAGAGAGAAAGCCTGGTCGGTTCCCTTCCAGGTGCGGTTTAAGGTGAAATGCTTCTCAAAAATCCTGGCGCCCAGCATATAGCCGACCAATGGCATGGCGATGCCGCTGTCATGCGCCGAGAAGCCAATGACGATGTCGGGAAACTCACGGCAAAACGTTTCAATGACGCGCAAGTTCAGTTCTTCATAGGCTGGCGGATAACCGGATGTGCACTGCATGATGCACAGATTGGTGTTGAGCGGCATGATGGTTTCGTAAGCGCGGCGCACGTCTTCCATACGGGCTCCGCCCGTGGAAATGATCATCGGCTTACCCAAGGAGGCCACATATTTCAGAAGCGGTGTGTTGTTAATATCGCCCGAGGCGATCTTGAAGGCAGGTATGTCGATATTCTCGAGAAAATCCGCAGAAGGAAAATCGAATGCGGTAGAGAAGAAAAGAATGTTCAGCTCTTTCGCATATCGTTGAAGCTCGCGATACTCATCTTCTCCGAACTCCAGCCGATCACGATGCGCTCCATATGTCGGCGCATAGGCATTCTCACTATTATAGGGGCTATCGTACATGGCTTTTGTGAAAAGCGCGCGATTATCCCGCTTCTGCAGCTTGACCGCAGAAGCCCCCGCCTCTACCGCCGCCTTAAAAAGCCGCTTACATTTTTCCAAATCGCCTTGGTGATTGTGGCCTATTTCCGCAATGACATAGGAATCGCCGCCGTCCGACGTGATCATATGATCGCCAATCTTGAATACACCCCGCATTTTATCCTCAATTAGATAGAGTATGCTTGGCTTTAAGCCGTGCACACATATCCTGCTTTCACTCAGCTGTCCTTGGAAGCACTACGGTAAAAGTGTAGCCGTTCAGAGTATTATCAACAATAGCACCTATAGCACCTATCCGGCCTGCCCCCTGAAAAATAAGAAGGTGGCTTGCTAGCAGCTAACCCAATAGAGGCGGTTGGTGTAAGATTACTGGATCATTTTAACCTTTATAGGTATGAGTCCAAACAGGCGTGGTTTTTCAACTTCGTGCTTAGATGATTCGCCACGCCTTTCCTTGCCCCCTAACTTTTCATAGCGTCGATGGCTCCAGTTGAGAAAAACGCAGACATTGAAGTTTTATACAAGTTTTTCAAGGCTGTCCGTCAGGACCCTAAACTTGGCATACGCCTAGCACGCCTGATCGAATCCCTCTCAACAACCACCCATCCAGGCGGCAAAGAGGTTCTGGGTGAATTCGAGATTGGGGAAATCCAATTCATGGTGGATTTAAGCGACCGTTTTGGGCGGGCTTGTTTTTACGGGTCCGACCAAGAACGCACCGACCTTGCCATTTTCAGCAGTTTATGTACGCCCGGCTCCATCGTCTGGGATATAGGCGCAAATTTTGGCCTTTATTCTATCATATGCGCCTGCAAGCCGGGATTCCACGGCAGGATATATGCCGCCGAACCACATAGACGCGCTGCGAAGCTGCTTCGCCAAAACGTCGAACGGAATTCTGTAGGAAATCGCGTCACCCTGTTTGAAGAGGCTCTTTCGGATCGAGACGGCACGGCAACCTTTTTTGAGGCCAGCGAGACGGCCTTCAGCGGATTGAGCAATACGGGGCGCGCTTCGCTTGAAAGCACAAATATTGTCACAACTTACCGCCTGGATACTCTATGGAAGAAAACAGGTGCATTGCCCATCGATCTTATCAAAATTGACGTCGAGGGCCATGAAGGGGCCGTACTGGAAGGCGCCCTTGAGGCCATAGGCGCATCGCCTGATCTTATCGTGCAATTTGAATTCTCACCTAAGAATGTCACTCATCAGCTCGAGGCTCAAATTCGACGGGTGCTTATGCACCTTCAGGATACAGGCTGGGCATTGTGGCGGATATCTTATGAAAACGAGGACTTACAGAGGTTTCGCGTCCATGAAATGGCCTCTCCTATGGGAGACACATCCGGAAATATTTTTCTGGTGCGAGAGGAAAGCGAGAGAGAGAAGTCTCTTTTAAACGCAGCTAGAGATGCTTTGTCTTCTCATGAGCAGCTGGACTCTTTTACTCATGCCGAAATCTCCAAAGGCCTTGAACTTCTTTTCACAGAAACGGATCAGACCTTTCATATGGAAAGGGCGTCTTATGAAACAAAGACACAAACAATACGCACTACGCTAGAACAAAAGCTGGAAACAGAAAGGCAATCACGCGTTGCGCTAGAACAAAAGTCGAGCAGTGCATTAGAAGCAGAGAAAAAAGCAAGGGCAAAGTTAGAAGTGCTCGAAAATACTATCCGATCCCAACCACCTCTCTTACTCCCCGATCCACGAATACTCAGCAAGGAAAGTCCGCAAGCATATAGACCCATATCCCGCGCTCTGCGACCTGAGGTTCTGTCCCATGTTGAAACCCTGAGCGTTATCATACGCGTGATGCAAGACAGCGATAGTTTGAGAAATGTATTGGATCAGCTTCCGGCTCTTTGTGGAAAGTGGCCTTATACGATCATTATCGCCGATTGCAGGAAGGAACCTGGAGCATCTCTGACAATACCAGACGCCATTGTCGTCACGCCCCCCTTTCGTTCGCCAAAAGTTTCTCAGGAGAAACATCATAATCGCTATGCGATCGCTCTTCGTGCTGCTCTTTTAGGTTCCGAGACAAGCCACATCTTGCTGCTGGACGCCGGGGACGTCCTTGCTGCAGGTTCTCTGGAACTTGCAACTCATTTTTGGCGTCAAAAAGCATTGGAAACACAGAGTCCAATCGCAGCTATCGCATTCCCGGTCCGGCACTCCAGCATTATTCGTACCAAACCCCGTTTTGAAGAGACGCTGGGCGGCATGTTGGTTTTGCGCCGAGGACTTGTTTCCAGTAGGGCTCTTCAATTTGTCGGGCTGCCCCCCCATGATAGATATGTTGGGGACGGATTCGACGCCGATTTATCGTTGCGGCTCTGGTACAACGGGCTCGATATCAGAGAAGCTCCCGCAGATATTTCCGCGGAAACTTCTAATATAAAGCGGCCCCACTTCCATGAAGAAGATCTGAAACTGCTGGCGGAACACTGGAGAGGTATTTATGCACATCCTTTGATCTCAAAATATTTCAAGCAACCCGGAACCAGAACAACCCATGAATAGGCAACAACATAAATTTCTGCCTATTTTAGTCGCTCTTTATCCTCGCGCATACCAAAACAGTTTACGCCCTGATGATGAGACTTGGCAGACTTTCTGTATACGGGCATGACTTTCCAAAGCGGTGACAAAAACTTCTTCATTATAGTGCTCAAAAATATCTTCCCTTAAAGAAAGCATCTGCTGAATAGTTGGATCATTCTTATGGACAAATTCTATTATCCCATTTGGGGCAAATCCAACCAACCACTCCACAACCTGCGGTAAAGGGATATTTCGAGCGATAGCAAGATGATGCTCGAACGCAAGAGCAATCAGGGCATCCGCTTTCGCGCGCCCCTCCAACCCTTGCCGTTCCCGCTGACGCCACCCCTGATTTGGGCTTGGATTGGCCGCATCCAGAAAGAGTGGCGTGAAGGCAATACCCTGTTCCTTTGCTCTCAGAAAGGCCTGATCCAAAGCACCCTGGTCATAATCAAAGCCGAGCACTTCGCACGCGCCGCCCTCAAGGGCTGACACAGCGTAATCCCCTGTATTACAGCCAAAATCAAGCAGGAGACCCGGCTGGACAGCCGTGGCAAATTCCTTCACGAAAGCAAGCTTTAATTGCCTCTCATCCTCCGCATAGGTATTGGCAATCGCGTAGTTTTCCCAAACAGTATCCTGCGCCCCAAGCGGTTTCAGTGAAGCGATCCAGCCCCGCAGTTGCATGAGTAACGCGCGCAATGACGCAAGCGGTAAAGTACGCTCTTTGGCTTTGCGTGACATATCGGCAGAAGAGATATTTCGAGATTTACTTTGAAAATAGTTCGGCAGGAAAATATGGCTAAGCGTGTTCCACGACGCATAGCTGCGCAGCGGTAAAAGCTGCGTTAAATCCTGTGTTGATATCCCCTCCAAGGCACCCCGATACCAGGCATTGTGAGATACCCCCCTATAGGCACGCAGCAGCAGAGGATTCAGGAATTGCTCACAAAACTGACGATGGCCTGTCCAGAACTCACCCTCGCGGTAGCGACGGAAAGAAAGAAGATCGATAAAAAATGCCTTCCCTCGAGAAAACTGAACATTATAAGCGCTTGCATCGGACAGCGTTGCCCCATGCTCCAGAGCCAAAAGGTGTAAATCCAAATGGAAAAGGGCTGCCGACTTTAAGGCAGCAAATGGCCATTCATAAGGGTGAGAGATGAAGCTGAGCCTTGGATGCTCCACGACATAACGGATATCCTCGCTCTTGAGAGCTTCTGGAATATCCTCGATTTCCTTGAAAGGGACAATCATGCCCCCGCTTGAGAGAAACCGGTAGAATCCCTTATCCCGGAGAAATTCATACTCTTCCGCATGACGCTTCGTAATGGTTCGCAGAATTCTTCCGTCTACATCGTATATATGCCCGGCAGGATCTCTATATGACCCTGCCAACGGCAGTACTGTAAGCATTTCTTGCTCTTCTATTCTTAGGTGACTTTAATCTTTTTTCTTTAATCTTTGGACGGAGTTTTTTTCAGGTATACCTGAAAAAATGCTTTTACCCGTTGCCAATATATACGAATCGTAAAAAGTGCTCCGGCAACGCCCGCCACCAGCATTTGCAAAAGCATGCTGCCCGCGCCCGGATCAATATATGCATACGCATTATCGGTTGCCCCTAACGTTAAAAGGGCGACGAGTGCGACCATATACAGTCTCATATTCCCATCCTTTTTTGGAAACCTATTACCAGTTATATTTACGATATATAATAGTAATAATTCTGCCACATTGCAAACTGCATTCAGTTCACATGCGGCGGCTAGATGGCCAGGACAGGAGTCGACGTGAAATACCCCTCTTATTCTTATTTAAGCGCAGCAATATTAACAGCATTTACTGCAGTATTAATACCAGTAGTGCTTGTTTATTTTCCGAACAGTTCTGAGTTTTTGGTTTCTGGCTGGTCACTTCTTTGGCCATTTCCTTTTATAACAATTATTTTAGCAATGGCATTAATGGCTCTTTTGTTTATTAATAGTATATCTTCTATATTATTTGTAATTTACGCAGGAATTACAATATCTTTTTTATTCACAACTACAATTATTGGTATTGGCGGAGGAATTGTTATTGATGGCGCTCAGCATGAGATGTCAATTTCTTCTCCCATCAAATATGTTGAATTGATTGTTTTAACAGCAATCTGCTGCTTAATTTATATTATTCGGCGCAAAATTATTTTCAATCATACATCTATTGTACTTGGACTTAGCTTGTGGGCTGGAATGTCCGCACTAATTCCATTGATCCAGCACTTCCCTATAACAGCACCCGGTAAAGAACCGGCCAATCTTGGTTCACTTAGTCTGCTTTCCAAGGATTTCAACATCCTTCACGTCATGTTCGATTCCTTACAGGCTGATGTCTTTAAGCAGATCGTTGTTGATAGCCCTGAACTTTCAGTCAAGCTTGATGGCTTCACTATCTATGACAATCATCTCGGCTATTCGAACTGGACTACCCTGTCCTTGCCAGCAATTTTGGCAAACCGTTCTTATTTCAGCGCCGACTATAGTAATGAGCGCGCTATGTCGGTTATTAACAAATGGCTCAAAGAAGAAAGCATTATGTCTTTCGCACATAAGCAGGGATTTTCTGTCGACTTTATTGGACCCAGCAAAGAAACCTGTGGCGCAGTTGATTTTAATTGCACAGTTGTCGCCGATATTATTGATAAAATTGGCAATCGTGACTTAAGCGATACAGGCCTATCGCGCACTCGCCTCATGTTGGCCGACATGGCATTGATGCGTCTTGCGCCACTGGCACTTGAGCCCTTCATTTATAACCGCGGCTCTTTGTTATTAGCATCCATTAACAGAACTGCGAACGGCACGTCAGAAGATGAAATTACTCCCATTCAAAAAGATTTAATTTATTCAAAGCTTTTTGCGAATTATTTGGCAGCACATTTAGAGACTGGCGCCCAGAAACCGACATATAAATTCCTGCATTTTTATCCTCCGCACAAGCCTTTCATTTTTGATAGTGAATGCCACATAGACCACAAGCAACTTGGAAGTACCCCGTCTGAAAGTTGGGAGCATTATGTGCCCCAGGCGACATGTGCCGTTAAATTATTTATTCAGATCGTTGAAAGACTGAAAGAGCTTGGCGTTTATGATAACACAGTCATCGTCTTACAAGCTGACACAGGACTCGGAGTGGTGCATGACGATGCGCTCACGCAAACGGAGGTCGTCTCCTCTGTCGTAAAGCTAACCGCCCCTCGGATTGTCGCTTATGCTCGCCCCACACTCGCTATAAAAGGAGTCAACCAACATGGCCGTCCAAAATTTACTGAAGAAGCAACCCAACACCAGGACACTTTTCGTCTGATTCAAGAAGCTTCGCGTGGGAATGATGAGAGCACTCGTTTTACATTACCTAATGTTTTAGTCGACAAGTCAGATGCGGCACCCTCACGATATTTCGTATTGAGTCCAGCTGTCAGAGCCAACACGATGCAAGTAGCTCCCTTTGATGTATTTCGCGTGGATGGCCCACTGGAACAGTTCGCTAATTGGCATCATGAAGGTACGTTTTCTGAGTTTGCACATAAATTAACTGCTCAGCCACCCGTTCTAGCCGTTCATTTAAAGACTGCCTCCAAGGAGAGTGTGTCAATTGGCGAATATATTGAACTAATAGCCAGCGTAGAAGGAGGATCAAAGGATATTGAGTACTTATTTTACTTGCGACTGGCACCAACAGGGAAATTCAAGCAAATCCAAGAATGGTCTTCAAAGAATTTAGCAGTGTGGGCCGCAGAAGCGTCGCCGTTCTATCCCTGCTCTGCAGAATTATTGGTATCTGCACGCAATCGACTTACGCCAGATCAATATGTTACCGACAGTCAGACTATGAAATTAAAGGCTGATGGCTGCCAATAAGAGGTTGATGCAGCTCTAACATCTCTAGTAAGTGTCGTCTCCATTGCCTATGAATATGATTTTAACGGCTGATTTAGCTGGCGATTAAGGGGGCGCTGCTTGAATTCGACCAAAGTACAAACTTCCCCTCTGGCCATCGTCACGGGCGCTGCCGGCTTTCTCGGACGCCATGCTGCCCGCGCTTTGAAAAATGCCGGCTATGATGTCGTCGGCCTGGATATCAATACAATTCCCAATGACGCTTATGTTTGGACAGGAATGTCCCGATACTATAAGACCTCTATTAGCGCTAAGGCAATAAAGGAAATAATTGACAGGGAAGGATTGCCTGCCGTCGTTTTTCATGCAGCCGGGGGGGCTTCTGTCAGTTTGTCATGGCGCGATCCTGAATCCGACAGATGCAATACGTTTCTTGGCACGCAGGCTCTGCTTGACGGCATAGCTCATCTTGGGAATAGCGTGCGTCTGATATTCGCGTCCAGCGCCGCCGTCTACGGTGACCAACCCAGTCAGCCTATTCCTGAAGATGCTGATTATTCACCGATCTCCCCTTATGGCGAACACAAAATGCTGGCGGAGAAAGCCTGCCTTGCCGCTGCCCGCGAAACCAGCATGCCTCTTTTTATCCTTCGGTTTTTCTCTCTCTATGGCCCTTATCTGCGCAAGCAAATATTGTGGGATTTAACCCAAAGACTGGCATCCAATCCCTCCCAGATTCAATTAGGCGGGCACGGGAATGAGACTCGGGATTTCCTGCATGTTAGTGACGCTGCCAGCCTTGTGACATTGGCCGCCCAGAGCGACAGACAGGACTCCGTGATTTTGAACGGTGGTACAGGGGTTGCCACAAGGATTGAAGACCTTGCTAAGGCTGTGGTTCAAGAAATGGGACTTGCGACTTCTATCTCCTTCTCTCAGCAGTGTCCCAAAGGCGATCCTTCACATCTTGTCGCCGAAACGAGCCGTGCTTTGAGTTTTGGGTTCAAGCCTTTCCATGGCCTTCAGCAAGGCCTGGAAGACTATGTAACATGGGCAAAATCTACCGCCTCGAAATTATGATGCATGACGAATAATCGGCAAACCATCCCCCTCCTCTCAGTTGTTGTCGGCACATATAATCGACTGCAGCAAATCAAGGAGTGCATAGAAAGTATCCGCGCCGAAACGACGATCCCCTATCGCATCCATGTTACGGATGCGGGATCGACGGACGGAACGATCGAATACCTCAGATCAGCCGAGGCTTCAGACCTCAAGGCTGTTCTTGTAGGCAAAAAACTTGGCCAGGCGCGCGCCTATAACGATGTTTTCGAATGCGTCGAGAGTGAATATGTATGCTGGCTTTCCGATGACAATGTAGTGGTCAATCGCAGCCTCGACAAGGCCGTGCGCGTGCTTGAACAGAGCAGCAAGATCGGCATGGTGGGTTTGAAGGTAAAGGACCAGCGCGGCCCCTTTGTAAAGGCGCCTTATATTGGCGGCATTTCCCCTCTCGGTATTCTGAACGTCAATCAAGGCGTTTTGCCCAGCGGCCTCATGAGATCTGTAGGCGGGTTCAGTGAGGCATTTCGAGATTACGGCATCGACCCGGATTTGACAGCAAAGGTGCTCTATTCCGGGCACGACATCGTCTACACCCGTGACGTAGCGCTGCATCATTTCAGGAACTGGAGCGAGGATACCACCAGCGCCGACTACAAAGCGATGCAAGTGCGGCACAAAAATGCATCAGATGTTTACCGCCAGAAGTATGGCGAGTTGGATCACTTTTCTCCCGGCTGGAAACTGCGCCTCAAAATATGGAAGCTCTTTCTGAAAATGGGCGGAAACCGGCTTAGCCTTAATAATTCCACCCCTTTTCTCGGGCAGCTTCCCCGCGATTGGTATAATTTGTTTTCATGCCGCTATACCAGCCTTTGGGAGGCGCTGTGGAAAGATGCTGATTATCATTTAAGGCAGCATTGCCCGTTTTACCTCCGTCCCTCGATAGCGGCCGATCCACCTCTGCAGACGCGAAAAATGGATATGGCGTAAAGAAATACTCCATGAAACCGTTTCTCGATGAAAATGCATGAACAACTCCCTGTTTGATCGTATCGCCAAGCTTGTCGGCTACCGCAAGCCGCCCACGCCAGAGGCTTCAAGCATCTCAAATGAGAAAGCGGCTCCGCCGCCTCAATTGTCCACCGGTTTTCCTGACTGGGAGGCTTTGATCGGGGCGGATGAATCCATCTGGAACGCACAAAAGAACAAGCCAGGACGCAAACCCAAGGTGCTTATCGCCACGAATGTCGGAGGCCATGGGCCTGTCTGTGTCGTGGAAAGCATGCTGGCCGCCGCCCTTACCCTGCGGGGCGCCGAAGTGCATATACTTTTATGCGACGCCGCCCTTCCCGGTTGCCTCCAGGCCCAGATCGGGCTGGTGAAAGATCCCGCCATTCTTGCGGAGTATCGTCTGCCCGAAATCCTATGCAATCTTTGCCAAAATCAGGGCCGGAACGTCTTTTCGCCCCTTCAGGCGCAGATGCATTATCTAAGCAAGCTGGTTTCCGAGGGCGAACGGGCTGAGGCACGGGAAATTGCCTCCACATGCTCCCTCGAACACATCAAAAGCATGCGCGTTCTCGATATGGCGGTCGGCGAACATGCATTGGCGGGCGCTCTGCGTTTTTTTGCGCGCGGAGATCTTTCTTCCGAACCAACGGGTGAGACGGTTTTACGCCGATATCTCGAAGCATCCCTCATCACCGCGTTCGCCGTGAACCGGTTGATCGGGGCTTACGATTTTGATGCCGCCTGCTTCCACCATGGGCTTTATGTACCCCAGGGCATAGTCGGCGAAGCCTGCCGTGCCCAGGGAGTGCACGTCGTCAACTGGGTCGTCGCCTACCGCCAGAACACGCTGATATTCAGCCATGACGACACTTACCATCACACGCTGATGACGGAGCCCACGGAAAGCTGGCGTGAAATGGATTTCACGGCCAAGCATGACATGGACATCGAAAGCTATCTTAAAAGCCGCTGGAGCGGCAGCCGGGACTGGATTTACTTCCACGAGAAGCCCAGCGAAGACATGAATGCCTTTGCCGAAAGCATAGGCCTTGATCTAAGCAAGCCTTGCATTGGACTTCTCACCAATGTCATGTGGGACGCACAGCTTCACTACCCGGCCAATGCTTTCCCCAACATGCTGGATTGGGTGCTTCGTTCGATCGAATATTTTGAAAAGCGTCCTGAACTGCAATTGCTTATCCGCGTGCACCCGGCGGAAATTCGCGGAACCCTTCCTTCCCGGCAACCGCTTGTAGAGGAAATCGAGCGCGTCTTCCCCGTTCTGCCCAAGAACGTCTTTCTCATCGGACCGGAAAATCCTGTCAGCACCTATGCGGCCATGGAGCTATGCGATTCCGCAATCATCTATGGAACGAAAACAGGTGTAGAGCTTACAAGCGTCGGCATTCCCGTGATCGTCGCAGGAGAGGCCTGGATAAGAAACAAAGGGCTCACGCATGATGCGTCCAGCCCCGAACACTATTTTGAAATTCTGGACAAGCTTCCCTTTGGAAAGACCATGCCGCCGGAGCAGATCAAGAATGCGCGCCGTTATGCCTATCACTTTTTCTTCCGGCGCATGCTCCCCCTTCCTTTCATGCAGCCGAACAAGAAGAAAAGCGGTTTTGATCTTGCCATTTCAGGCGTTTCCGATTTGATGCACGGCCGTTCAGAAGGCCTGGACATCATATGTGACGGCATTTTGACCGGCTCCCCTTTTGTCTATCCGGCTGATAAACTGGGCCTGCATGATGCCCCTGAATGACCTCACAAATGTTAGGCTAGGAATTTACGCATGTTCGGTCTGAAAGGCTGGATCAGGGAGAAAAGACGGAAAACGGCGTCCTGGGCACCGCTTTTGTCCACTGACCATGCCTTTGCCAATGGACCCGTATTTCAACGTCCTGCTTCGACGGAAGATGCGCTCCGCATGCTGGAAGGAGATGAGGAAGCGGCAAGCATGCTCCTTGCGGTCTTCGAGCAATTCGACGAGAAGGCGATGCTGGCCGAGGGCGTGCGGCTTGCCCTTAACGCCCGCCTGATCAATCTGGATGACCGCGAAAAGGTGACCATCGGCGCCAATAGTGTCATACGAGGCATTCTGCGCAATGAACGCGGGGGCCGTATGGCCATCGGTCAGCGGATTTATATCGGAGACAATGCGCTCGTCAGCTCGGCTGAACTGGTGGAAATAGGAGACGGCACCCTGCTTGCTCACTCAGCCCAGGTCTTTGACAACGACAGCCATCCGGTCGATCCCATTCAGCGGGATGCCCATTTCCGGGCCATTCTTGGCGACAAGTCCGGTCCCGCCTATACTATCGCGAGCGCACCGGTCCGGATCGGCCGTTTATGCTGGATTGGTCTGAATGCGATTGTTATGAAGGGGACCATTATCGGAGATGAAGCAATCATTGCGGCGGGCAGCGTGGTGACCCGCGATATTGAGCCCCGCACAGTCGCAGGCGGCAATCCTGCCGTGCTTGTGAAACGTCTGTAAACAGAAGGTGCCAACTTATGTTGACTAAGATTCTGGACAAAGTGTCCGCACATGATGGGGCAATAGCGGCGGCACCCCTTCCCACACCCGCCACCTTCCAGACAAGCCTGACTGTCCCGGCAACCTCCTTTGCCACACCCGCCGGCATGAAGGACTGGTACCCGGCTCCTATGATCGGCGCACAGGCGCTGGGAAGAATGATCTGCGAACGCAGTGCAGAATATGTGAAGCGCGCGCTGGCCTGCCTCGATAAAATGGAACCGGACGACTACACGCGTTACTTGCAGGCTTTTTACGCGGAAGGTTGTAGCCGTTACGGCGACAACTGGGGTTATACGGATTTGATGACGCTGCTCATCGGGCTGTCCGACTATATCAAACCCAGGAATTATCTTGAAATTGGAGTCCGGCGAGGCAGAAGCGTATGCGCGGTTCTTTCCTCAACGCCGACAACCAATCTGGTTCTTTTCGACATGTGGATCATCAATTATGCCGGCATGGAGAATCCGGGCCCAGAACTCGTGCGGCGTGAAGCGATCAAGTTTGGCCATAGCGGCACCTCGGAGTTCATCGATGGCAATTCCCACGAAACCGTGCCAGCCTATTTCAAGAAAAATCCGGAAGCGACGTTCGATCTGATCACGGTGGATGGAGACCATAGCCGTCTCGGCGCCGCACAGGATATCGCTGATGTGCTGCCGCATCTTGCCATTGGTGGCGCGATTGCTTTCGACGATGTCTGCCATCCCACCCTACCGGATCTGCAGGCTGTCTGGCAGGAACTGATTGTCGACAATCCGCGATTCAGCTCATGGACTTATTCGGATGTAGGCTATGGAGTCGGCTTCGCCATCAGGAAGGCTTAAAGACGCAGAAAGCGTTTTACACTCCATGCGACGCGCTTGGTTGAATCAAACAAGCGTAAGAGGTGGCCTTGAGACGGCAAAGACACCGGAATCACCGCTTCGGCAAGCTTGCCAAGCGCCGCCTGCTTTCTAATTATGTGTATAATGTTTTTTTCGGCGCGCGCGGCTGCGATTTCTCCTTCTTTTTCGCAAAAGAAGTCGAATTCTGCAAGCGCATGCGGCTGCATTTTAAACATTGCTCGGGCACCCGAATAAATGCGCGCCTCTAGCTCTGCTTCAATACTGCCAGGTTCGGCAACAGGCAAACCGGCAATCAACCTGGCCAGAATCGCTGCAGGACCGTTTTTCTCCGCCACATAGTTTTTCCTGGCCGACTTCGCCAATGCAAGGAAACTGCGGGCGCATGACTGCGAGAATCTGTCCTGCTCAACATCCGCATGTGAACGTCTCATGAGGTCCGTCGGCTGGCTCCATACCTCATCAAGCATTGCTGTCAGCTCATCAGGATTTTGCGGATCAAAAAAACGGCTCTTAGGCGGATTTTGCTCTTCATGAACGGGAAACCGGGAGAGCAGTGAAGGAACACCCAACAGACGCGCCTCTTCCACTACAGTGCTCCATCCTTCAAACAGACTGGGCTGTACGATGGCAACGGCATGCGCCATGAGAGCCAATTGCTCCCTGCGCGAGATGCTCCCCAAGAGCCTCAGATGCGAAGCGATTTCTGGGCGTTCCGTCAATCGCCGCAAATCCTCGATATATTGAGGCCAGCGCTCGTCGTGCATTTCGCCCGTCATTACGCAGACAAGATCGGACGACTTGATACGCGCCAATGCCTCCAGCACAAGGGCATGATTCTTATGGCGCCAGAATTGATTGCAAACGATGACATAGCGCTCCGGGAGCCCGTGCTTGGCCAAAAGCTTTGAGACATCGCTTAATGCCGCCCGGTCGGCATCACTCAGAAGTACTGGAAAGTGCAACACATGCGCGTCCACCGCATCGGGAACAAGGCGCATGGTCTCTTCCAATGCCATCCGGCTACTCAATGCAAGCGCAGGGGATTCCTTGGCGAGCAGCTTGTAGTGCAGATCCCTGCGCGAGCGCTCCAGTGGACTGAACATTTCCGGCAAATGCTTACACTGCCAGTCTGGAATCCAGCCTGCCCATGGAACACCAAAAGGGGCTTCGAAAATCTGGGTTGCCGGGTATACAAAATCGAGTTCGAGCTGACCAGCGGCTGCAAAGGGCGCAACGCCATCGACCTTGATTGGCCATTCCTTCACCAGATGTTCACCAGCTTCGTCAAAGGGAAGCAGAATAATCTCAGGCCGTTCTTCATCCGGTAAGGCGCTGAGGGCGGCGCTCCAGTTTATTATGTAGTTGATGCCACCGCGCCAATGCGGATTAGACAAAACCCTTAATCCGATCCGCAATGGATGTGCCCCCATGTCCCAAGTCAGCAAGCTGTCCGAATTGCCCTCATAACGCAGAAGCCGCGAGAGCAACAGCGCCGACAGCCCCAAACCTCTCGAAGAAGGTAAACCCCCTGCCGGCTTCCGGGTTTTGCGGCACTTTTGAATTTGCGAGTTAGTTGCAATACCAAGAGCTATTCGCTAGAACAAAGATGCCTCTCAGACGGGGCTGGTCAAGAGAGGAAGGGCGGCTGCCCAATGCAGACTCAAGCGTTTTCCCAGGAAAGGCGGCAGGCATCCTCGCCTGCCCTGCCGCACGACCGGGAATCCCCTTTTTCTCTCGTACAGAGCCAAAGCATGGCCGCTGCGCCCTTGGACAGTTCCGGAAACCCTGCTTTTCATTTCCGGGAGATGCGCAGCAACCGCGCGGCGGCCCGCCCCCGCAGGCGCCCCAATTTGCTGGCGATAGCGGTCACGGGCTTCGTGCATCTGACTGTCGCCGCCGCCCTTCTGTTTCAGTGGCAGCTCAACAAACTCCAGGCGCCCGAACCGATCATTTTTCTCCAGATCACGGAGCAGAAGGCCGAGAAGCCCATCGAAACGCCGCCTGCCCCGAAGCTTAAAATACCGACCGTGGATGTGCCGCCTATCAAGCTGCCTGACATCCCCCATCAGCCAAATGCGATCACCCTGCCGCCCAAGCCGGTTCCGGCGCCCACGCCACCCGCGGCTCCCGATGTGAAGGTCATTGAGACCTATCAGGTCAAGCTGATGCGGCACCTGAACGCCTACAAACGCTATCCCAGCGCCTCCAGGGCACAGCGGGAGGAAGGCGTGGCGTTGCTTTCCTTCAGAATCGATAGAAGCGGAAGCGTGCTGGCCTACCGCCTCGTGCGCAGCTCGGGCTATCCCAGGCTCGACGAGGAGGTTCTGGCCCTCATACAACGCGCAAGTCCCGTCCCGCAGCCGCCCGCCGAACTCTGGCAGAATCCGATGGAGCTGGTCGTGCCGGTGGATTTCTCTATCCGGTGAGATATTTTTTAAAGATATAGCTCAAGCCAAGCGTAGTGCAGCAATCTTGCCATAAAGGCCAGATGTATTTTCCCGGATGCGCTCAATATCAGCGCGCTGAATGAACTCTGATCGATCTGCCGCTTCCATCAATATTCCATGTTTACTTACTTCGAATGATGAATCAGCAAGTATTGGTATACTATTAAATGTTGGACGCAGCAGCGCTTCGTCAAAATTAATACTTAGCTTGGCAGCAAGTTTCTTCATCAAAGCCGTCGGAGACTTAACCAAATCCTCGAACATCAAAACGATTATACGATCAGCATTTCGCTCTTGCTCATCCAAAACCGCTTCATAGCTTTGCTGCCATATCTTAATTGCCTTATCTATATCGCCGTATTCAGACGGTTGATGCTGCGCCGCCGACGCATACCAGGAAACCGGATCGCGTAGTATGGCAATCCAGTATCCATCCGGATAATCTAGGAAGAAAAGTTGCCTATTTTCCTTGTCAGACATCAACCGCGGTGCAAACGCTGTCCAATAACGGATCTGTTTTCTCGGTCTGTATGCCCCCTGATAATCCAACCAAGCGCCGAAATAGGATGCAACGTAGCAATTAAGAACCTGCCGTTGAGAAGCAGCCGGAAAGCCCTTAAGCAAGTTAATGAATATTTCCGCCTGGAGGTCTTGAAGAAAGATAAAGGGATGGAACACCTGTTCGACAGTTTTAGTGCCGGCTGTAGAGTTTTTCTCATATCCCTTATATGCATGCACTTCTGCGATAGGCTCTCGCAGGCTCGCAAACAAATCATCAGATGAAGCTTTTAGATTCAGTCTTGGCCAGAAATACTTTGTCGGCTTTCCAATATACAGCTCAGATGGGTGCGCCATTAATTCCGGATGGTTGTCAAATAATTGGCTAAGAAGGGTGCCCCCACTACGCTGCACCTGCGATATAAGGATCATCGGCGCCTGGACAGACTCAATACTTTTAATTCTGTTGGTGAATATAATTCTTTTGGCCGCGGCAGGAAGATCCGCTTCTTTTGTTTTCATTTAACCAATCTTTCTCTTCTCATAGGGCGCAACGCTTAAGTTAAAAACTTCCGACGACTCGTCATAATAATATTTTGCTATTTATCTCAATCGCTTGATTGTAAGATCGTCCAGGAATATGGTACACATACGTCACCGAAAGAACGAGCCGGAAGCTCATTCGTGCCATAATAGTCGCCATCAAAAACTACAAATCTGGCCGCGTCTTCGATCTTGTCAACGAGCTGACGATTAATATGCAGCCCTACATTATAGTGATAAACACCAGGCTTTAGAGGCAGATCGTCGATCACACACTGCAGCTTTCTCCGACCAAGAACTTCTGTTGCTTCGAACTTCACAATTTCGCTGGGAGTGCCGAATATTCGTATCCCCTTCTCGTTTAGCACGACTATGTTGACGCCAAAATGAGATACCTCTGAAAGCTTTGGATCCAGAACCTCATAATCAACGATAAAACGGGTAGCACTTCCCGTCCGCAGCACATCTTTGGGATCATTGTGGTTTTGACAAACAACACTGGTTATTCTTGCCAACTGTGTTCCCTTACGCTGCTTATGATTACTTAAATTGGCGGCATTCGTAGGCTTCATAAATTCGGTGTAGAGTTCGATTCCCTCGCTTACTCCTCCGAAGAAGCGCATCTTTCCAGAATCAAGCCAGAGCGCCTTGTTACAATATTGAGCCACGTGGCTCAGGCTGTGAGAAACAAATAGAATGGTCCGGTGATCGTCTTCCGTGAGCGATTGGATCTTCGAGAGGCACTTCTGCTGGAAAGCAATGTCGCCGACCGCGAGCACTTCATCCAGCAGCAAAATATCGGGATCAAGATGCGCCGCTATCGCAAAAGCCAAACGCACATACATTCCGCTGGAATAGTGCTTAACGGGTGTATCCAGGAAGCTTCCAATTCCTGAGAAGGCAACGATATCGGCAAATCTTTCATCGATTTCCTTACGGCTTAGACCATGCAGCCCAGCATTGAGATAAATGTTAGTGCGGCCCGTAGCATTCTTGTCAAACCCGGTGCCGACCTCAAGCAGCGCTGTCAAACGACCGCGGATACGCACCTCACCTGCCGTTGGCATGCTGACGCGCGATAATATTTTCAGAAGAGTCGACTTTCCAGCGCCATTACGACCGATGATTCCGATGCGATCGCCACGTCTAATATCAAGCGTCAGATTGTCCAGCGCAAGGAATGTATCGTCCTCCGCACTTCCTCTGGAAAAGGCAAGCGGCCCCTTCTTGGATTCAGGCATAGAGTGCTTGCTGTATCTCTTGCTCAGTCCGTGTATGGAAATTCGAAGATCGCTCATTACAATTCATCCAGGAGCCGCCCTTCGGCTCGCTTGAATATCCAGACGCCCACAAACAAAGCTACAAGCGTGAAAGCGCATGAAAAACCCCATGCATTCCAATCTACCGCTGTACCGGTCAATGAAGCCCGGAAAGTTTCCAGAGTTCCGACCATTGGATTGAACATATAAAAAGACCGGAATTTTTCTGGAATTGTATCAACGGAATAAATAACGGGGGAAACAAACAAACCTATATATACAATTTGTCCCTGCACTCTATCCCAATCCCGACTTTCCATTGAAAGGACGGCAAAAATCAACCCTATGGCAAAGGCCAAAAGCAATCCCTGCAAGATCACCATAGGCAGAAGAATAATATTCCAAGATGGCCACACTCCCAGATATGCCTGAAAAATGCAGATGGGTATAAGTCCAATACCAAAGGCAAGCACCTTACTGCCTGCTGCTGCCAAAGGGCTGTAAAGCCGCGGAAAAAACACCTTACTGATGAGCGCCGCATTGACGCGATCTGCCGCCGCCGTGACACGCCACGTATCAACCCATGTGAACCAAAAAATAAATCCGGATAAAATATAGAGCGAATAAGGAATAGCGGTATGGATATTGGCGCCGCTACCATGCCGGAATAGTGCAAAAATCACTGTCATAAGAACCGGCTGAGAGAAAACCCATAAGAATCCTAGGCGCATGTCGATATATTGGCGGCGCAAATCGCGGACGAGAAGGTTCCAGAAAATACTACGGTATCTTATAAGTTCTATTAAAAGCACCTTGATGGAATGATCGAGCGGCCGGATGATGGTATCAGCTTCTTCCGGCACAATAGTCGCGGTCTCAGACGAATCGCGTTTCTGCGTCAAAACAGACCCCGTAGCTGAAAATTCAAATGGTGTCGGAGGACGCTCCGATCTCTTCTACTCCATTGATCCCAATAGCATTCTCGCATGCGAACGGTCAAGCAAACCACTCGTGGTCATTCCGGAGGATGTCCTTTCAAATCCGGATCATATGCCGACAAATCCGCCCGCTTCGTTTCCGGAACCAAGTGCTCCCACTGCATCAGCAGCGGCGGGTGCGCGACTTCATGGGCCAACTTAAATCGCATGGTCACAATCTCCTGGGGCGCAAGATCAAGTGAATAATCAACAAATCCCGGTTCTCCAGCATCACCGCTCATCTGCGCAACAATTTTGTGGGCAGTTCCACGCGAAGCGCTCAGATGTTCAACGGCAATGCTCACAACACCACGCCCCGCAAACCCAAAGCATTCGACGCAACGCAACTCCAGAATGTCTACCTGTCGACGAATGGACTGAACACTAAGATTTTTACTTGTACGAATTAATGGACCAGTCGCCCCCGCTTGAGATGATATATGCAGGGGGTTGTTCAGCATCGCAGCATGATGGGGGATATGCGCATCTCTCCATCCATTGCCTGTCGGAAATAGACTGTAGCGGAAATGGTGCCGTCCCTCACCACTCAACCAACGATTCGGTTTTTTACGGAAAGCGGCAGATGTGTTCATCAACAAAAGCGAGGCCGTTCGTCCATGACTTTCCCGACCTGGAATTCCACAGTCCAAAACAGCAAGCCCAAGTCCCGAAGCATTTCCATGCCACGACCAGCCAATCGCCGGAACGGCCCTGGCATTGGTACCGTGCATGACATGGTCTGCCATCAGGAATATGTCCGGCGGCAAGTTTGGGGTTCGAGGATCACGTTCAGCAAACCCATATGGGACAGCTCTCGCCTCTCTTGTTATGGCGGTTGCCAAAGGAAAATCCAGAGAAACGAGTAAGTTTTCAGGCACGTCATTAAGCTCGACATCTGCATCGATCACAGGATGATCCTTGAAGAAACGAAGCCTGCGCCGTATGGAACCTCCGCCAGATATGGCATTAACCGACTCGACGACTATACTTATGTCGTCCTTGTGGCAGATGATCCGGCCTGGAGACGGCTCCAAAAGCTTAATTTCTTCCCGTTCTTCACGCGGAGCAAGGAAATCCTCTTTCAACTCTACGCCCGGTTGCATTTCAAATCGAATGCGATTGGCGGAATCAGACAACACTGCAATAGGATGCCTTCCAAGAAGAGAAAGCATGAGGATATCACCCGATTTTGGGCAAATTCTTACTTGATAGTGACGTGTAATAATCTCAGTTGGCAAATCAATTAAATCGCCTTTTCCCGTCTGCCCGTCTTTCAGTTCAATGTTGAAAAAACCAATGCCTTGAGGCAGCGACGTTGTGATGCCTTCCTCCATGCCCCATGCGTCATGTGTGGCTCCAGCAATTTTCTTTCCTTGAGGAATTTGCAATCGGGAGAAACCGTGAGGAGGCGCTGCGTGCATGCTGAAGACGGAAAGGATTTTTGCTTCAGATGATTCCTCTGTACCGATGCCATCGAGCAAAGTATCAATGGTAGAAAACCTGTCATCGGCATTCCATGAAGATTCGCTGTAGAACGCCTCCCCACTACCGATACCCCACAAAAGACCTCGATCAGAGTTCAGAAACAGCAAATGCCATGCGTCCTGCAGGGCAAGCATAGGATAAGGCCGCGCTCCAATTGCATCTGACAATGCTGCTGCAGCTTCCGCCGCCAGAAGCCGCATTTCGGCCATTCTAAATTCTTGCTTCATCCGGGGATTGTTGACCCAGAAGGCATTATAGCTAAACAGATTATCTCCCTGGACTTCCGGTATCTCATGCACCACGAGTGCCGACTTTACTTCTTTGATAAAAGAGGTAGGGGTCTTATCAAAAACCAGTTCAATATCCGGATAGAGCCGTTTCCACTGGGCCGCTAGATTCTCGAATTGATCTGCACGGAAAGGCGCTGTCCCATAATCTCCCCCTGCCACCAGCCAAAGCACCGGCATCCCATCCGGCGAATGAGAGAGATGGTTTTCCAGGCTTTTACAGACATGTTTTACGTGAAGTTCGCCGAAAGGGTCTGTCGCACTGAACAGCAGCCGCCAATTTATGTAGCAATCGCGGCCGAGAGCGACGGCAAGCACGCGCGCTCCGGAAGGGCTCTTCCACCAATGCAACGTGCTACCTGGACAGTTTCTGCTATAGACTAGCGTTTCTATGCCTAAATGATGAACAATTGCAGGCATTTGAGAATGCACGCCCACGACATCGATCATCCAGGCAAAGGACGGCTCGCCCCCCAAGACCTCCCGCTGCCAGCGCAATCCTTCTATACCCATACGTATAAGAGTTTCACCTGTCGTCAAATTAATCGTCGGTTCGAGAAAAAAACCGTTTACGAGTTCCGCCCGGCCAAGTTCTATTTGCCGCCTAAGAAGCTCAAAGCTGTCAGGGCGAAGCTGTCTCAGCGCAATCAAATTGGGAACTTCCGAAACGGCAAATGCATATAAATCGGACTGGGAAAGATGCCGCAGATGGTCGGCATGGTTGTTCACGACATAATTACGCTCGGTTTGGAACGGCACCAGCCAGCCGCTCACTGTGCCATGCGTATGGGCGATGACATAGACGCGCCTCTTTCCGGCAGTTTCCTCCTCTGCATGCGCCGCCTTGAACCATTTTTTCAAAATTTCGAACATCAACCGTTTCCCAAAGAAGCCACACGCTTGGCGATCCGGACGCAATCAGATAAGTAATGGAAAAGATCGGTTCCCAAGCAATCCTCTCCCAGGAATGTTTGTTGACACCAATCCAGGGCTGCAAGAGGAAGTTGATGACGGCACAAAACCAAGATCCGGTACGCGCAAGCTATGAGGCCTGGTGGTCACGTGTCCGGATGGCCCTGGACGATGAAATCGCGGCAGGAGAGACCAACCTTTCACGGTTACTTTGTAAAATATACGCCAAAACCGTGGGCGAACGACATATTAATGAAAGTATTAGTGTGCTGTGGGGAACGGAAGTGCCCGTTCCCTATTTGCCTGCCAATCAAATCATTCGGGGCTGGATTGCGGACACCGTTATCGCCAATGCCACATATGCGGATGCGATATTGGAGACAGGCAGTGGCTGGGGTTATAACTTATTTAATATATGGCTGCGGGGTGGTCCGGATGTTCCGTACCATGCTTTCGAATATACCGAAGCCGGCCGGGAAAGTGCTCATGCCATCCACAAAGCCACGAAGGGCGGGCCTAAATTGCATGTGCATCCGTTTAATTATTACGAGCCTGACCTTACGCCCGTGAACGGCCGCTATGAGCACGTCCTGGTCTATTCCTCACATAGCATAGAGCAGATCGGCACGCTTCCTGCCGCTTTCATCGAAGCGCTCTTGTCCGTCGCAAAAAAAGTCACATGCATTCATTTCGAGCCGGTCGGATGGCAGTTTGCAGAGCAGACCAATCAGCCGATACACAATTACGGACAACTCGCATACAGCGAGAAGCATGGTTACAACAAAAATTTATGGAAGTTATTGAACGACTACCAGAATCGAGGCCGACTGCATATTGATGAGACTTCTGTCGAGACTATGTGCGTCAAGACCTATAATGGCACCTCCGTCATTCGCTGGCATGCAGCATGAGGTTTTATATCCGACGGATATAAGCGCAATGTGCAAAGAGTGGTTGGCCCGTTGATTCCTGCGCATATTGTTTCAGGAATCCTGCCAACTCAAATCCCAAGGCATCCAGTTCCGAGTGGACGTCGTTAAACAAGGATTGTCCCTCGTACAGTCGCTGGAAGCTCATTTCAATCAAGACAATCAGCGCCCGTGAAACAACCTGCCTGCCGCCCTGAATAATCGGCAGTTCATA
>Ga0182737_1001405_pt1 | contig 23879 bp, 23 predicted proteins | sample eDN5th30CBELigOP_FD_128878 | JGI IMG/M metagenome (GOLD analysis project Ga0182737, IMG submission 128878) | Enriched Organic Plus compost microbial communities from Emeryville, California, USA - eDNA 5th pass 30_C BE-Lig OP (version 2) (version 2) ...
AATCGCCCGATCCCAAACAGCCCTCTCTCAATGACTCCACGGTTGCTTGACCCGAGGATCCATCCATTCGGCACGCCCTGAGTTTGAGAGGTGGATCCTCGGGTCAAGCCCGAGGATGACGACGGAGAGGGAGAAGAGGAAGGATGACCGGGAGGGGAGGAGGAAGGATGACCGAGAGGGAGGAGAAAGGAGGCGCCCTCAGCGCACCACGGCCCCGTTCTCCGCGACAAGCCGACCGGCCTTGAACACGCGGCGGCCCTTCGGCACGGCCACGACGGCCTCCGGCACATGCTCGGCGTCGAGCGTCACGAAATCCGCCTTCGCGCCGACGGCGATGCCGTAGCCTTCGAGGCCGAGGGCTTTTGCGCCGGCGGCGGTCACCACGTCGAAGGCGGCGGAAAGCTCTTCGTCGGTGTAGAAGCCGGAGCGGTAGCCGATCATCATCGCCCGGCCCAGCATGTCGCCGTCGCCGTAGGGCCACCAGGAATCGCGGATATTGTCGTTGCCGGAAAAGACGTTGACGCCCTCGGCGCGCAGCAGCGCGACGGGCGGGAAGACGTGGTCGCCGGGGGCGTTCGTCATGATCGAGATGCCGGCGGCAGCGATCTTCGCGCCGATACGGCGGGCCGCGTCCGCATCGAGGTCGCCGAGCCCGTAGGCATGGCTGATCACCACCCTGCCCTGCATTCCGAGCGCCACCGAGCGCGCGCAGATCTCCTCCACCGTGAAGGCGCCGAGCGTGCCGAAATCGTGGAGGTGGATGTCGACGCCGACGCCGCGCCTTTCCGCCACGCCGAAGACGACGTCGAGGTGGCCGCCGAGATTACGGTCGAAGCTCGCCGGATCGAGGCCGCCGACGAGATCGGCGCCGAGGCCGATCGCCGCGTCCAGAAGCTCCGGTGTGCCGGGGCTCGAAAGAATGCCGCTCTGCGGGAAGGCGACGAGCTGGATGTCGATGATGTCGCGATAGTCCTCGCGCACCTTCAGGATCGTCTCCAGCGATTTCAGCCCGACGGAGCCGTCCACCATGACGTGGCTGCGCATCTGGAGCGAGCCGTTGGAGACGCACAGCTCGAGCTGCTTGCGGGCGCGCTCGTCCATCGGCGCGGCCATCGCCATGTTCTCGGCCTGGAAGGCGACGCGCTCGTGCACGTCGAAGCCGTCGGTGCAGGGTTTGTGGGGAATCCACCTGTCGCCGTAGAAGCTGGTATCGAGGTGGATATGCCCCTCCACGAAGCCGGGCACGAGCAGCGCGCCGGCGATGTCGACGCGGCGGCCCGCCTCGCCCGCCGCCCCGGCCGGCGCGATGGAGACGATGCGGCCGCCGGCAACGCCGATATCCTTGAAGGAACCATCCGCGAGCTTCGCATTGGTGAAAAGCGTTTCGATAACGGTCATGTCCTTACGAGCTCGTTCCAGACGATGCGATCAATAGATGCCGGCGGATTCGACGGCAGAGCCGAGCACCAGGATGGGCGTGCCGGGCTGGACGCGGTTGTAGAGGTCGACCACGTCCTGATTCATCATGCGCACGCAGCCGGAGGAGACGGACTTGCCGATGGTCCACCATTCCGGCGAGCCGTGGATGCGGTAGAGCGTATCCTGGCCGTCGCGGAAGATATAGAGCGCGCGGGCGCCGAGCGGGTTCTTCAGGCCCGGCTCCATGCCGCCGTTGCGCCAGCTATAAGGCTCCAGCTCGGGCTGGCGGGCGATCATCTCGTCCGGCGGCGTCCAGCGCGGCCATTCGCGCTTGTACTGGATGACGCCGCGGCCGGCCCATTCGAAGCCCGCCCGGCCGAGGCCGACGCCGTAGCGCATGGCCTGCCCGCCCTCATAGGTGAGGTAGAGGAAGTGCGTGGCCGTATCGACGACGATCACGCCGGGCCGTTCGCCCGTCGGGTTCGCCACCATCTGGCGGTAGAAGCGCGGATCGATCTTCTGGTAGGGAATGGCCGGCAGCGGATACGCCTCGTCCGGCTTCGGCCCGTACATCTCGGCGTAGATGCTGGTATCGACCGGCTCGGGCTCGACGGCGACCCTCTGGCGGACCGGCGTGACGCAGCCGGAGAGGATCGTGGTTGCCAGTCCCGCGCTGCCAAGCAGGAAGGTTCGGCGGGTTACGCTTTCACCAGTCAATACAGTTCCTCACACATCAATCGTCATAGGGATCGGCCAGCGCGGCCTCGGGCCGGCTGACGGGATATTTGGTGCGCGAAATGCGCGCGGCCATGCCCTTCGGGCCTTCGTGCTTGAGCAGCGAACGGAAGCTCGGATGCATGCCGCCGTCCACATAGGCGAAGCTCGAAACCGGCGTGGCGTTCGCGAAAGCCGCATCCAGCTTCCTTTGTTCCGCGCCGATCTTCGCCATCAGCTCGGGCTGGACGCCTTCGACCGTCGCCGGGCAGGCCGCGAGCGGATCGTCAGGCTCGCCGCCGACGAAATCCTTGTCGAAGACATAGCGGCCGCTGCACAGCGAGACCTTCGGCTGGCTCCGCGTGAATTCGAACGCGTCGTAACCCTCCTTCAGCGTGCGCCAGAAGGGCATGTTCGGGTCGCCGCGATGGGCGACCATGTTCTTCGTCGTCATGCGGAAGGGGTAGGCCTGCACCTGGAAACGCTGCTGCCCGCCTTCAAGCGCCTTCTGCACGATGGCGAATATCTCGCCGACGCCCTGGTCGGTCATGGCGTAGCAGCCGGAGGACGAGCAGGCGCCGTGCACCATCAGCGCCTCGCCCGTATAGCCGAGCGCCGATTCCAGCCTGTTCGGATAGCCGAGGTTGAAGGAGACGTAATATTGCGAGTTCGGATTCAGCATGCCGGCGGAGACATGGTAGAAGCCTTCCGGCGCCTGACGGTCGCCGATCTTCGTCTTCGGGCCGAGCTTTCCGGACCAGCGGCACATCGGATAGGTCTTGAAGAGCGCGTATTTGCCGCTCGCATCGACCTTCCAGACCTCCAGCTCGCTTTCCTGCTTGAAGATGCGCACCAGAACCGGGCTTTCCGGCCGCATCTTCTTCTTCGCCATCTCGGCCTTCACCTTGCTGGAAAGCTGCGGAGCCTCGGCAAGCGAGGCGACATCCATCGCCATGCAGCCGGCAAGCAGGCCGCCGGCGACCGTCGCCGCGGCAAGGCGCGCGAGGAGGCGAAGGCGTGGACGGGCGTTTTCACGGGAAAGGCGATGGCGAAGCGCAAACATGGGTCGTTTTCGGTTGTTCGGGATCGGGGCGCGCCGCTTTCCGCGCGACGCATCATCCTGTCAGAGTCCAAGCGATTGCTTAGAACTTCGTTAATCTTGTGGCTCTCATCGGTCTTTGTGCGTATCCGGCCATAAACCTCAGGCCCCTCGGCCTTCAAGGCCTGGCGCCACGGTTTATGCCATCCGGCGATCACGCAGCGAACACAAAAGCGTCAGAACCTTGCGCCGGCCCTGCGAAGACCCTCCCTGCCTGCCGGCATCTCCCCCACAAGGGGTAGAAAGGCTGGCAGCACCCTTTTCCCTCCAGATTTTCCGCTGAGGGTGCCGCACGGTAAGTCCCTCCCCCTTGTGGGGAGGGGTTGGGGAGGGGTCTTCAGCCAGTAGCATACCCGAACCGAACCTTGATTTGCCGGCCGTCTCCCCACATGTCTTGGAGAAAATAACACGAAGAGGCACGACATGCTGACCATCGGCGATCTTTCGAAGGCGACGGGCGTCAAGGTCCCGACCATCCGCTACTACGAGCAGATGGGCCTCCTTTCGCCCGCCGAGCGCTCGGAGGGCAACCAGCGGCGTTATTCCGCCGGGGAGCGCGACCGGCTCGCCTTCATCCGCCATGCCCGCGACCTCGGCCTGACGCTCGACGCCATCCGCGAGCTGATCGAGCTCAGCCAGCACCCCGAGCACCCTTGCCGCGACGCCGACCGGATCGCCGCCGAGCAGCTTGCCGCCGTGCGCCGCAAGATCGCGCGGCTGCGCAAGCTGGAGGCCGAGCTGGAGCGCATCACCACCCATTGCCACTCCAACCAGATCAGCGATTGCTACGTCATCCGCGCGCTTGCCAACCACGACCTTTGCAGCGACGAGCACGACTGAACCTACCGGATCGGCCGCAGGAGGCGCAGCGCATTGAGCGTGACGAGCACGGTCGCGCCCGTGTCGGCGAGGATCGCCGGCCAGAGGCCGGTGATGCCGGCGATGGTCGTCACCAGGAAGACGCCCTTGAGGCCGAGGGCGATGACGATGTTCTCGAAAATATTGCGCATGGTCCGCTTCGAGAGGTCCCGCATCAGCGCGACGTCGCCGACGCGGCCGTGCAGGATCGCCGCATCCGCCGTTTCCAGCGCGACATCCGTGCCGCCGCCCATGGCGATGCCGACATTGGCGGCGGCGAGCGCCGGAGCGTCGTTGATGCCGTCGCCGATCTTGCCGACGACGAAGCCCTCGCGCTGCAATTCGCCGACGATGCGCTGCTTGTCCTCAGGCATCAGCTCGGCGCGCACCTCGATGCCGAGCAGGCTGCCGACGGCCTTCGCCGTGCGGGCATTGTCGCCCGTCAGCATGACGGTGCGGATGCCCGCCTCCTTCAAAGCCGCAAGGCCGGCGGCGGCGTCGGGGCGGGGTTCGTCGCGCATCGCGACGGCGCCGGTGAGCGTGCCGTCCACCAGGAGCAGGGAGACCGTCTTGCCGTCGTCGTTGAGCGCCGTGACGGTGGCCTGGACCTCGGCTGGAAGCGTGACCGTCTCGGCGGCGGCCTTCGGCGAGCCGAGGAAGACCTCCCTGCCCTCGACCGTGGCGGCGACGCCCTTGCCGCCGAGCGCCCGCGCGCCGGTCGCGGCGGGGGGAACAATGCCCTCTTCGGCGGCCCTTGCGAGGATGGCGAGCGCCAGCGGATGGCTGGAGCCGGCTTCCAGCGCGGCGGCAAGGCGCAGCACCTCGCCCTCCGTTCCGCCGAAGGCGAGGATATCGGTGACCTTCGGCTTGCCCTCGGTGAGCGTGCCGGTCTTGTCGAAGGCGATGGCGGTGAGCTTGCCGAGGCCTTCCAGCACCGCTCCGCCCTTCATGAGCAGGCCGCGCCGCGCGCCAGCGGAAAGCGCAGCGGCGATGGCGGCGGGCGTCGAGATGACGAGCGCGCAGGGGCAGCCGATCAGGAGCACGGCGAGGCCCTTGTAGACCCATTCGCTCCAGACGCCGCCGAGGAGAAGCGGCGGGAAGACGGCGACGAGCGCGGCGACGGCGACGACCCCGGGCGTATAATATTTCGAGAAGCGGTCGATGAAGCGCTCGGTCGGGGCCTTCGATTCCTGCGCCTCCTCGACCAGCTTGACGACGCGGGCGATGGTGTTGTCGGCCGCAGCGGCCGTCACGCGGATGCGCAGCGCCGCATCGCCGTTCACCGTGCCGGCGAAGACCGTATCGCCGGCCTCCTTGCGCACCGGCGTGCTTTCGCCGGTGACGGGCGCCTCGTCGATGGCGCTCTCGCCCTCGACGATGGTGCCGTCGGCCGAGATGCGGTCGCCCGGGCGAACGAGGATGACCGCACCGACGGCAAGCGATTCGGCGGGCACTTCGCTCGTGCGGCCGTCCTCTTCCAGCAGCGCCGTCTTCGGCACGAGGGCGGAGAGCGAGCGGATGCTGTCGCGCGCCTTGCCGGCGGCAACGCCTTCCAGCAGCTCGCCGACGAGGAAGAGGAAGACGACGGCGGCCGCCTCCTCAGACGCATCGATGACGACAGCGCCGACGGCGGCGATGGTCATCAGCATCTCGATGGAAAAGGGCGTGCCGGCGAGCGCGGCCATGATCGCGCGCCGGGCGATCGGCACGAGGCCCACGGCCATGGCGAGGACGAAGGCATAGGTCGCGATGGCCGGAAAGAGATGGCCGATGCCGTAGGCGACGAGCAGCGCCGCGCCGGAAAGGATGGTGAGCCGTCCCTTCCTGCCCTTCCACCACGGACCTTCGGACGGGCCGTGGTCGTGGCCGTGCAAGCCTTCGACGGCGGCGGCCTTCGCCGTGGGGCCATGGTCGTGCCCATGATCGTGGCCGTGGTCATTGTCATGGGCACAGCCGGGGCGGTGTTCGTGTTCCGCCGCCGGCTTTTGCGCGGCCCCATCGGCCGGGGTCACGCCGTAGCCCAGGCCGGAGACCTTGCGGCGGATCGCGTCGAGGTCGCTCGTTGCATCGTGCCGCACCCGCATCGTGCCCGCCGTCACCGAAACCGAAACGTCGCTGACGCCCGGCATGCGGCGCACGGCGGTGTCGATCTTGCTGGCGCAGGAGGCGCAATCCATGCCTTCGACCCTGAAACGCGTCTCTTTCACATCGGACATCGGCAAATCCTCTTTTGTCTCGATAATGTTCTACGACCTCTAGCGACTAGAGGTGCAAGAGCCGAAATCGGAAAATTTCCGGCAAAAGAGGTGCATTGAAATTAGTTGCCGCCCTGTGCTAGAGAGCGCCCCACTTAGTGCAGGTTTCATCTGCTGGTTGGGGAGGACGCCATGTCTTGCGACGCCCTCTTCCAATCGGGGATGGGCTCGGTCGATGCCCCCCGAACGGAAGAACGCTTTTCGATGCGTGCCACCGCGGCACGCTCTGGCTTTTATGCCGTTGCGCCCACCGGCCCCATGCGGCCGGTGAAGACGCCGCGCCTGCCCGCTCTCCTGCCGGCACGGCACCGCGCCAAGGCGCTGTCGCACCGCCGTGTCCGCACGACGATACCGTAACATCCGGTTTCCAGTCCGAGACCCCGCGTAGCGGAGGGCGATGCCTTCCGTGCGCGCGGCGTTTTCGCATTGCCACTCCCCACGGAAGACAGGTCCCCATGTCCCTGACGACGCCCTACTATCTGATCGACAAGTCGAAGCTCCTCATCAACATGGAGAAGGTCGCGCGCCTGCGCGAACTCTCCGGCGCCAGGGCGCTGCTGGCGCTGAAATGCTTCGCCACCTGGTCGGTCTTCGATTTCATGCGCGAGTACATGGACGGCACCACCTCCTCCTCGCTCAACGAGGTGCGCCTCGGCCACGAACGCTTCGGCAAGGAGACGCACGCCTATTCCGTCGCCTATGCCGACTACGAGATCGACGAAGTCGTCAGCCACGCCGACAAGATCATCTTCAACTCCATCGGCCAGCTCGACCGCTTTGCCGACAGGGCGGCCGGCATCGTGCGCGGCCTTCGCCTCAATCCCGGCATCTCGTCCTCCAGCTTCGACCTTGCCGATCCCGCCCGCCCCTTCTCGCGCCTCGGCGAATGGGACGTGAAAAAGGTCGAGCCGGTGATGGACCGCATCTCCGGCTTCATGATCCACAACAATTGCGAGAACGGCGATTTCGATCTCTTCGACCGCATGCTCGGCACCATTGAGGAGAAATTCGCCCCCCTCCTGAAGAGGGCCGAATGGGTGAGCCTCGGCGGCGGCATCCATTTTACCGGCGAAAACTATCCGCTCGAAAGGTTCGCGGAGCGGCTGAAGCGCTTTGCCGGCGAGTACGGTGTGCAGGTCTACCTGGAGCCCGGCGAAGCCTCGATCACGAAGTCGACGACGCTGGAGACGACGGTGCTCGACCTTCTCGACAACGGCAAGCACCTCGCCGTCGTCGACAGCTCCATCGAGGCGCACATGCTGGACCTCCTGATCTACCGGGAGAACGCCAAGCTCTCGCCCAATACCGGGCCGCACCGCTACATGGTCTGCGGCAAGTCCTGCCTTGCCGGCGATATCTTCGGCGAATTCGCGTTCGAGAAGGAGCTGAAGGTCGGCGACTGCATCTCCATCCAGGATGCGGCCGGCTACACGATGGTCAAGAAGAACTGGTTCAACGGCGTGAAGATGCCGGCCATCGCCATCCGCGAGTTCGACGGAAACATCCGCACCGTCCGCGAATTTTCCTATGCGGACTACGAGACAAGCCTTTCCTGATCCCCCTATCCAACCCAGAAGGAGCTATTCCGGGACATGAAGAAAAACGTGCTCATCATCGGCGCCGGCGGCGTTGCACAGGTCGTCGCGCACAAATGCGCTCAGAACAACGACGTGCTCGGCGACATCCACATCGCTTCGCGCACAAAAGCGAAGTGCGACAAGATCATCGCGTCGGTCCATGAGAAGAAGGCGATGAAACAGCCGGGCGTGCTGGAAGGCCATGCGCTCGACGCGCTCGACATCGAGGCCACCAAGGCGCTCATCGCGTCGACGAGGTCGCAGATCGTCATCAATGTCGGCACCGCCTTCCTCAACATGTCGGTGCTGCGCGCCTGCATGGATACGGGCGTCGCCTATATCGACACGGCGATCCACGAAGAGCCGGGCAAGATCTGCGAGACGCCGCCGTGGTACGGGAACTACGAGTGGAAGCGCGCGGCCGAATGCGCGGAGAAGGGCATCACCGCCATCCTCGGCGCCGGCTTCGACCCCGGCGTCGTCAACGCCTATGCGAAGCTCGCCAAGGACGAATATCTCGACACGGTCACCGACGTCGACATCGTCGACATCAATGCCGGCAGCCACGGAAAATACTTCGCCACGAACTTCGACCCGGAAATCAACTTCCGTGAATTCACCGGCGTCGTCTATTCCTGGCAGAACGGCGGGTGGCAGACGAACAAGATGTTCGAGATCGGCAAGGACTATGACCTGCCGGTCGTTGGCACGCGCCGCGCTTATCTGTGCGGCCACGACGAGGTGCATTCGCTGGCGAAGAACATGGATGGCGCGAACGTGCGCTTCTGGATGGGCTTCGGCGATCACTACATCAACGTCTTCACCGTCCTGAAGAACCTCGGCCTTCTCTCCGAGCAGCCGGTCAAGACGGCCGAGGGCCTCGAAGTCGTGCCGCTCAAGGTCGTCAAGGCCGTGCTTCCCGATCCGGCCTCGCTCGCCCCCGGCTACGAGGGCAAGACCTGCATCGGCGACTACGTGAAGGGCCTGAAGGACGGCAAGGAAAAGACCGTCTTCATCTACAACGTGGCCGACCACAAGGAAGCCTACGAGGAAGTGGGCTCGCAGGGCATCTCCTACACCGCCGGCGTCCCGCCGGTCGCCGCCGCGATGCTGGTCGCCACCGGCGAATGGGACGTGAAGACGATGGCGAACGTTGAGGAACTGCCGCCGAAGCCCTTCATCAACCTCCTCAACCGGATCGGCCTGCCGACCCGCATTCAGGACGAAGACGGCGACCGCGCCGTCAGCTTCTGAGCACAGGAAGGGCCGGCGAAAGCCGGCCCTCTTTCGTTCCTCGCCGGTCCGTTTCTTTCTGTTTCGTTTCCGTCCGTTCCGTTATCTTCCCTCTCATTCCGTTCCCGTCCCTTTCCTTTCCCTCCCCTCCCTTCGCTTCTGTTCCGTTCCCTCGCCCTCTCCTATCGTCATGGTCGGGCTTGACCCGACCATCCACGCCACAGGGTGGGGATGGATCCTCGGGTCAAGCCCGAGGATGACGGAGATGAGGGAGGATGGAGGCGGGAGAGGACAGGAGGAGGAGGAGGAGAGAAAAGATGAGGCGGTGGGAGGACCGAAAGGAGGAAGAGGGAGAGGAAAAGGCGGGGGAAATGCCCCGTCAAACGAAGGCCGGCTCCCGTCGGCCTTTCCCGTTTCAGGCGATCGTCATCACCTCGAGCTCCTGCTCGCCGATGGTGACGACGTCGCCGACGGATTTGCCCAGCAGGAGCCTTGCGACCGGGGAGACATAGGAGATCGAGCCCGCCTTGGGATCGGCCTCGTCCTCGCCGACGATGCGGTAGGTCTGCACGCGGCCGTCGTCGCGGCTGAAGGTGACGGTGCTGCCGAAGGCGACCGTCTCGTTGTCGGCCGGCGGCGGCATGGGCTGGGCGGTGCGCAGCCGCTCGGAGAAATAGCGAAGGTCGCGCGCCGGGCCGGCCGCCTGCCGGCGCCGCTCGTTGACGTCCTCGACGGCGTTCGCCGCCTCGAAGGCCTCGCGCGCGGTCTGAAGCGCATGCTCCAGCGCCTTCAGGCCCGTTTCGGTGACGAGATTGGGATGCAGCGAGACGGGGCGGTCCGGCAGTTGGGTTTCCGCCGCCGTTTCGGCGCTCTCTTCCTTGACGAATGCGACGCTCACGCCAGACCTCCGTTTATCTGCCTTCGAGGTTTACGGAGTTTCACATCCGTTGCAAGGCTCTATCCTAGCGCAGCCAGATCGCGATGTCCGACGGCCGCCCGGCGCGCCGGCTCTTCAGCCCCAGTCTTTCCCAGGCGAATTTCTGCGCGGCTGCCCGCGCGGCATCGCGATTGGGATACGTATCCGGCAGGACATAATCCTTGCCCTCGCAGGACAGCAGCGCGCGGCAACTCAGAACGTCGAAATGCAACTGGATATTGGAAACCTCTTCCATTTCGTCCTCCCTTCAAGACAGGGGAGAAACCGCGATCCTGACGGAATGTTCCGCGGGAACAAACATGATCTTGCGGAATTTCCTTCCCAGCGAAATCCGGAAACAATCCCATGACCTCAGCAGGCGAAACAACGATGCGGCAGCCGGAAACGCTGTTCTTTCCCGCAAGCGAATGGGTGCCGAACCACCCTTTCCTTCCGGTGCTCGTCTATCGCGGGGTCCTCGGTCCCGAGGTCGACGACCGGGCGCACGCCTTCGAGGGCCTTTTCTACGATTCAGGCTGGGAAGGCGTGTGGCGCAACGGCGTCTTCTCCTACCAGCATTATCATGTCGGCGCGCACGAAGTGCTCGGCATCGCCGGGGGGAAGGCCGAGCTCCTCATCGGCGGGCCGGAGGGCGCAAGCCTCGATGTCGAGGCGGGCGATTGCCTCGTGCTTCCGGCCGGCACCGGCCACAGGCGCCTCTCGGCGAGCGACGACTTCCTCGTCGTCGGCGGCTATCCGCCGGGCCAGCATGCCGATATCGAGACGGCGGCGGCAACGCCCGGCGAATTGAAGATCATCGCCGCGCTGCCGGTGCCGGGCAGCGATCCGCTCTACGGCCGCGCCGGCCCGCTTCTCACCCTCTGGAACCGTTCCGCAAGAAGCTAGCGCGCGGCCGCGATGCCGGAGGCAGCCGGTTCCCCCGCCGCGACGGTGGCAAGCGCCGTGCGGATGGCCGAGGGCGAGGAGGCACGGGCGAGCGCGCAGGTGGCATGCGACAGCGAGCCGACGCGGATCGACTGGCCGCCGCGCGCATTGGCGAGCGCGAACATCGATTCGTCCGTCAGGTCGTCGCCGACGGCAATCGGCAGGCGGCCGGCAAACGGCGCCTGCTCCAGGAAGGAAGCGACCGCATCGCCCTTGCTAGCGCGCGAGGGGCGCACCTCGAAGACCATCTTGCCGGGCTGCAACGTCCAGTCCGGCCCCGCCTTCTCGGCGAAATCCCGCATGATCTTCTCCAGCGCCGTGTCGAGCGCCGGGGCCAGCCGGTAGTGCGCGGCGATGGCCGCGCCCTTGTCCTCGATCAGCACGCCCTCCATCCAGGCGGTCTCCTCCACCAGCCGGCGCTTCAATTCCGTAAAGGCGGGGGTGGCGCGGGCGACGGTCGTGCCGCCGTCGACGGCCCGCAGCTCCGCGCCGTGCAGGCCGGCGATGGGAAAGCGGGCGGGGGAGAACAGCTCGTCCGCATAGGCAAGGCTGCGCCCCGTCACCAGCGCCAGCGCCCCGCCGAGGCGGGAGGACACGGCGGAAAGGTTCGCCGTCAGCGACAGCGGCACCTGGATGGCGTCCGGCGTCACGGCAAGGTCGATCAGCGTGCCGTCGATATCGAGGAAGAGGGCCCAGCGGTCCGGCTCGGCGAGCAGGCGGCGGACCAGATGGCGGATCGCCGCATCGGACGGTTGCAATTGTTCGTCGTCGTCTAGCATGACACCTGCAATTAGGCCGCAATCGCCCGCCGGCAAGGGTTCTGCGAGGAACAACTTTCCTTCCGCCGCATTTCCCAATCCGCATATGCAAGGGAGCGGGCATGGGCAGCGAACAGCGCAAACGGCAGGCAAGACAGGATGACGAGATCGGCGCGCCGGTCTCCCATGGCGCCGGCGACCTGCCGAAGGTCGAGGTCGCGAGCTACAATCTGGAACTGCGCGACAAGGCCGGCTTCATCGGCGACCGCGCCAACAAGACCGCCTTCCGCGATGCCCTCGACGGCTGGCGCATGCGCGTGCGCGCGGGCGGCCCCGATCCCCTCGGCGACACGCCGACCGACGATCTTTCCAAGAAGGACATCGACGGATTGCTGAAGGACGGCGAGAGCGAGGCGGCGACGCTCGTACGCGCGGCCATCGACGATTTCGCGGCGGCGCTCGCCGGCATTCTCCTTCGCTATCTTGAAGAGGACGCCTGGAAGGGAACGCGCCGGATCGTGGTCGGCGGCGGCTTCAGCGACAGCAAGGCCGGGCTGATGGCGATGGCGCGCACCCAGCTTCTCCTTCGCGCCGAGGGCATGAAGGTGGAGCTCGTGCCGATCGGCCATCATCCGGACGAAGCCGGCCTTCTCGGCGCGGTCCACCTCATTCCCTCCTGGATGCTGAAGGGGCACGACGCCATCCTCGCCGTCGATATCGGCGGCACGAACATCCGTGCCGGCGTCGTCAAGCTCAACCTCGACGACAAGCCGGATTTCTCCAAGGCGAAGGTCTGGAAATCGGAGCTCTGGCGCCATGCAGACGACGAGCCGAAGCGCACCGCCACCATCGAATATCTCGTCGAGATGATCGAGGGGCTGATCGCCAAGGCGGAGAAGGCCAAGCTGACGCTGGCGCCGGTCATCGGCATCGGCTGCCCGGGGGTGATCGCGGCGGATGGGTCGATTGCCCGCGGCGGCCAGAACCTGCCGGGCGGCAACTGGGAAAGCACCCATTTCAACCTGCCCGAGGCGTTGCGCAAGGTGATCCCGGCCATCTGCGGCGAGCCCACCTTCGTCATCATGCACAACGATGCGGTCGTGCAGGGCCTTTCGGAGGCCCCGCGCATTGCCGATACGGAGCGCTGGGCGGCCGTCACCATCGGCACCGGCCTCGGCAATGCCAGCTTCCGCAACAGGAAGGAGGCGTGAGCCTCCTCCTGCCGTGCCCGCTCAGATGATGCCGCCGCCACCGGCCGCGGAGGCCGGCCGCTCGGCCGCAACCTTCTTGCGGTAGCCGCTGACGCGATAGGCGGCGACCGGGTCGATGGCCCCGCCCGCGCGGCGGCGGGCTTCGGCGAGGATCGGTTCCACGTCCGTGCGGTAGGCGCGCTTCAGCGTCTCGGTCGCCATCAGGGCGTCGTTGCCGTCCTGGTAGGATTCGAGCGCCTTGCGGTCGACGAGAAGGGCCTGCGCATAGGCGCGGCGGATTTCGTTCGCGCTGTTGATCAGGCTCTCGATCGGATCGGTGACATTGTGCGACTGGTCGATCATGTGCGCCGGGTGGAAGCCCTTGGCGCCGCGCTCCTCGGCATCCACCAGCTCGTTGAAGACGAGGAACAGGCGGTAGGGCTCGATGGCGCCGGCATCGAGATCGTCGTCGCCGTATTTCGAATCGTTGAAGTGGAAGCCGCCGAGCTTGCCGAACTGGATGAGCCGGGCGACGATCATCTCGATATTGGTGTTCGGCGCGTGGTGGCCGAGATCGACGAGGCACTGGGCCTTGGGGCCGAGCGTCTGGGCGATGAGATAGTTCGTGCCCCAGTCCTGCACGACCGTCGAATAGAAGGCCGGCTCGTACATCTTGTGCTCGGAGAAGAGCTTCCAGTCGTCCGGCAGCGCCTTATAGATCTCCGCCATGGCGGCAAGGTAGCGCTCGAACGCCTTGGTGAAATTGCTCTGGCCCGGGAAATTGGAGCCGTCGCCGACCCACACCGTCAGCGCCTTCGAGCCGATGGCCTTGCCGATCTCGATGCATTCCAGATTGTGCTCGACGGCCTGGGCACGGGTCGCCGCGTCCGTATGGCTGAGCGAGCCGTATTTGTAGGAATGCGCCTGTCCGGGCGCGTCGGAGAAGGTGTTGGAGTTCATCGCGTCGAAGCCGAGGCCGAGGGCATCGCCCTTCGCCTTCAGCTCCTTCGGGTCCGCCTTGTCCCACGGGATATGCAGGGAGACGGTTGGCGTCGCCCGCGTCAACTGCTGGATGACCGAGCAGTCGTCCAGCTTGTCGAAGATGCCGCGCGGCTCGCCGGTGCCGGGAAAGCGCGCGAAGCGCGTGCCGCCCGTGCCGACGCCCCAGGAGGGCACGGCGACGAAGAATTTTGCCACCTTCGCCGTGACGGCCTCGATATCGATGCCGCGGCGGGCGAGATTGGCGCCGAGCGCGTCGTAATCCTCCCGCAGCACCCCGGCCCGCTTGTCGTTTTGCGCGGCGATCACATCCGCCGCGATCTTGAACTCAGCCATTTCCAGCCTCCCTGATCAGCGCGGAAAACTCTGCGCGTTGCCGGCATCCACGTTGATGATATTGCCCGTCGACTTCGCCGAAAGGTCGGAAGCGAGGAAATAGATGGCCTCGGCGATGTCCTCCGGGAACACGTTGAGCTTGAGCATGGAACGCTTGCGGTAGTGCTCCTCCAGCTCGCTCACCTCGATCTTGGAGGACGCGGCGCGCTGCTCGCGCCACTCGCCGCCCCAGATCTTCGAGCCGCGCAGCACGGCGTCCGGATTGACCGTGTTGACGCGGATGCCCGCTTCGGCCCCTTCGAGCGCAAGGCAGCGCGCAAGATGGATTTCGGCGGCCTTGGCGGTGCAATAGGCCGAGGCGTTCGGCGAGGAGGCAAGGCCGTTCTTGGAGGCGACGAACACCACGTTGCCGCCGAGCGCCTGCCGGCGGAACAGCCGGAACGCCTCGCGCGAGACAAGGAAATAGCCGGTCGCCAGAATGTCCATGTTCTTGTTCCACATCGAAAGCTCGGTGCTTTCGACGGGCGCGGAAGAGGCGATGCCGGCATTGGAGACGAGGATGTCGATGCCACCGAACTCCACGCAGGCTTGCGCGAAGGCGGCGATCACGCCGGCCTCGTCCGTCACGTTGAGCTGGACGGTGCGCACGGCATCGCCGCTGTATTTCTTCGCGAAATCCGAGCCGACCTCGCCAAGCGCATCGGCGTCGATATCGGCGAGCACCACGCAGGCGCCTTCGCCCGCCAGCCGCTCGGCCGTCGCGCGGCCGATGCCGCCGGCCCCGCCGGTGATGAGGGCGACGCGGCCGGCAAGGCTCTTCGGCTTCGGCATGCGCTGGAGCTTCGCCTCCTCCAGCAGCCAGTATTCGATATCGAAGGCCTCCTGCTCGGGCAGGCCCTGATATTCGGAGACCGTGGACGCGCCGCGCATCACGTTGATGGCGTTGACGTAGAACTCGCCGGCGATGCGCGCGGTCGCCTTGTCCTTGGCGAAGGAAAACATGCCGACGCCCGGCACGAGGAAGATGACCGGGTTGGGGTCGCGCATCCTCGGCGAATTGTCGTGCTTGCAGGCTTCATAGTAGCGCGTGTAGTCGGCGCGGTAGTCTTCCAGCGCCTTGTCGAGGCCAGCGATCACGGCATCGGCATCGGGCTTTGCCGGGTCGAAATCGACGATCAGCGGGCGGATCTTCGTGCGCAGGAAATGGTCCGGGCAGGAGGTGCCGAGGCTGCCGAGCGGCTTCAGGTCCTTCGAATTGACGAATTCGAGCACGGCCGGCTGGTCGTCGAAATGGCCGAGCTTGCGCTCGCTCCTGCCGATGCGGCCGCGGATTTCCGGCATCAGCTTCGCGGCGATGGCGCGGCGCTCGGCTTCACCGAGGCTCTGTGCGACGGCGCCGCCGAAGATCGTCTTGCCTTCCGTCTCCTTCGCGAACCACGCGATCGCCTTGTTGATGATCTCCAGCGTCAGGAGATAGCAATCCTTGGCGTCGTTCGCCCAGGTGAAGAGGCCGTGGCTTTCGAGGACGACGCCCCTCGCATTGGGGTTCGCCTTGACGAAGGCTTCGAGGTCGAGGCCGAGCTGGAAGCCGGGGCGGCGCCAAGGTAGCCAGCCGATGTCGTCGCCGAAGATCTTGGCGGTGAGTTCCTTCGAATTCTTCGCCGCGGCAATGGCGATGATCGCGTCCGGATGCATGTGGTCGACATGCGTATAGGGCACGAAGCCGTGGAGCGGCGTGTCGATGGAGGCGGCGCGCGGGTTGAGGTTGAAGGTGCAGTGCGGCAGGAAGCCGACCATGCGGTCCTCGTCGTCGACACCCTTGTAGATGCCCTTCAGGGCCTCCAGCTTGTCCATGTAGAGGGTGGCGAAACCGTCGAGCCTGATCGTGCCGACGTCGCCGCCCGAACCCTTCACCCACATGACGCGGGCCTTTTCGCCGGTCAGCGGATCGGTCTCGGCCACCTTGGCCGACGTGTTGCCGCCGCCGTAATTGGTGATGCGCTTGTCAGCGCCGAGGAGGTTGGAGCGGTAGAGCAGCTTGCCGGGCTCGTCGAGCCCCGCGGCATGGGCATCGTCCCAATGGTTTTCGAGAAGGCGGGGCTGACCCGTCATGATTTCCTCCCTGGCTTGGCAATCGGCGGGACGCCACGGCCGGCCTCCCGTCTCCTTCTGTGCGAGCTATGGCGCATTCCTTCTCGCAATGTCAATCATTTTTGATCATTAAAGATCATTGTGCAGCGCAACATGATCTTTTTTGATCGTTTCTGATTGACAGGATAAAAAGAATACGAATAAATCATCCTCAGGAGGAGCCCCATGCACGAACGCGAACGCCATCGCATCATTTTGAGCGCAATCCAGGAAAAGCCCGTCGTGACGGTGCAGGATATCGCCGAACTGACCGAGGCATCCGAGGCCACGATCCGCCGCGACATCGCCGCCTTGCATGTGCAGGGCAAGCTGCGCCGCGTGCGCGGCGGCGCCGAGGCCGTGCATCCCCCGCAGCTCGGCAATCTGGCCGCGCGTCCGTTCAAGGTGTCCGAATCGATCAATATCGATCGCAAGCGCGCAATCGCCCGCCGCGCGGTCGAGCTCTGCGAGGAAGGCGATTCCATCGTCATCAACGGCGGCACCACCACGTTCCAGATGGTGCATTTCATGTCGGCCCGCCGCCTTCAGGTCATGACCAATTCCTTCGCCATCGCCGAGCATCTGGTGAAGCATTCCAAATGCACGGTCAGCGTTCCGGGCGGCGCGATCTACCGCGACCAGAGCCTGATCCTCTCGCCCTTCGACAACGACGCGATCCGCAACTTCTATGCGCGGCGCATGTTCATCGGCGCGCAGGGCGTCAACGCGCTCGGCATCATGGAATCGGACGCGCTGGTCATCCAGAGCGAGCAGAAGCTGATGCGCCAGGCCGAGGAGCTGATCGTCATGGCCGATTCCAGCAAGTTCGACCGGCGCTCCAGCCTCATCCTGTGCCCGCTCGAGAACGTCTCGACGATCATCACCGACGACAGGATTTCGGACGAGGCGGCCACGATGCTCGCCCATGCCGGCATAAAGCTCATCACCGTGAAGCCGATGGCTTCGACGGAGAAGGAGGATTCCACCTCGGCGGCCTAGGAACGGCGCCGGGAGGAGTGACTTTGGTTTCAACATCGGGAGGAAGACAATGAAACTATCCACGAAACTGCTCGCCGGCGCCGCGCTCGCGCTTGCCGCCATGATGTCCTCGGCAAGCGCCGCCGACATGAAGATCGCGCTGCTCGTCAAGTCGCTCGGCAACGGCTTCTTCGAAGCCGCCAACAAGGGCGCGGAAGAGGCCGCCAAGGAACTCGGCGGCGTCGAGATCATCTATACCGGCCCGACCACGACGACGGCCGAAGGCCAGATCGAGGTCATCAACTCGCTGATCGCCCAGGGCGTCGACGCCATCGCGATTTCGGCGAACGACCCCGACGCCGTCGTGCCGGCCCTCAAGAAGGCCCAGCAGCGCGGCATCAAGGTGATCTCCTGGGATTCGGGCGTCGCGCCGGAAGGCCGCATCATGCATCTCAACCCCTCCTCCAACGAGCTGATCGGCAAGATGTGCCTGCAGCTCGCCAAGGACCACCTGCCGGACGGCAAGGGTGACTTCGCGATCCTCTCCGCAACGACGACCTCGACCAACCAGAACATCTGGATCGAGGAAATGAAGAAGCAGCTCAAGGACTTCCCCGGCCTCAACCTCGTCACCACCGTCTACGGCGACGACCTTGCCGACAAGTCCTACCGCGAGGCCAACGGCCTGCTCACCTCGCAGCCGAACGTCAAGGTCATCGTCGCGCCGACGACGGTGGGCGTTCTCGCCGCCTCGCAGGCCGTCAAGGATGCCGGCAAGATCGGCGAGGTCTACGTGACGGGCCTCGGCCTTCCCTCCGAAATGGCCGGCGCCATCAAGTCGGGCGCGACGAAGGAATTCGCCATCTGGAACCCGATCGACCTCGGCTATTCGGCAACCCAGATCGCCTATCACCTCGTCAAGGGCGACACGGACGGCGCTCCGGGCTCGGAAATCGAAGCCGGCCGCATGGGCAAGATCAAGGTCGGCGACAACGGCGAAGCCGCCATGGCCGATCCCTTCGTCTACGACGCCTCGAACATCGACCAGTTCTCGAAGATCTTCTGATCTTCCGAACGTCTTCCCGGCGGCGCATCGCCGCCGGGTCTCTTTCCATTTTCCGGTGTACCTGATGAGAAGCGTTGCATCCTCGATGATTGCCACGAAGGCCGAAGCAGCCGGCACGCCCATTCTGGAGATGCGCGGCATCTCGCAGATCTTTCCCGGCGTCAAAGCGCTCGACGGCGTCGATATCGCGCTCTATCCGGGTCAGGTGACGGCGCTGATCGGCGAGAACGGCGCGGGCAAGTCGACGCTGGTGAAGATCCTCACCGGCATCTACCGCCCGAACGAGGGCGAGATCGTCATGGACGGCGCGCCCGTCGCCTTCGCCAATGCGCAGGCCGCCATCGACGCCGGCGTGACCGCCATCCACCAGGAGACCGTGCTTTTCGACGAGTTGACGGTCGGCGAGAACATCTTCCTCGGCCATGCGCCGCGCACGCGCTTCGGCCTCATCGACTGGAAGACCATCAACGAGCGCGCCCGCGCACTGATGCACCAGCTCGAAAGCGATATCGACCCGACGATCAGGCTGAAGGACCTTTCCATCGCCCAGCGGCATCTGGTGGCGATTGCCCGCGCGCTCTCCGTGGAAGCGCGCATCGTCATCATGGACGAGCCGACGGCGGCCCTTTCGCGCAAGGAGATCGACGACCTCTTCCGCATCGTCGAGACCCTGAAGAAACAGGGCAAGGCCATCCTCTTCATCAGCCACAAGTTCGACGAGGTCTACGAGATCGCCGAGAACTACGCCGTCTTCCGCGACGGGCGCATGGTCGGCGCGGGACGCCTCAGGGACACCCCGCAGGAGGAGATCGTGCGCCTCATGGTGGGCCGCGACGTGCATGACGTCTTCCCCAAGAGCAAGGTCGCCATCGGCGAGACCGTGCTCAAGGTCGAGGGCTACCGTCACGACACCGAATTCCGCGACATATCCTTCGAGCTTCGCCGCGGCGAGATCCTCGGCGTCTACGGCCTCATCGGCGCGGGGCGCTCGGAGCTCTGCCAGTCGCTGTTCGGCACGACCGTGCCCGCTTCGGGCAAGACCTTCCTCGACGGGCGCGAGATCGTCATCCGCTCCTCCGCCGATGCGATTGCCGCCGGCATCGTCTACGTGCCGGAGGAGCGCGGGCGCCATGGTCTCGCGCTCGAAATGCCGATCTTCCAGAACATGTCGCTGCCCTCGCTCGCCCGCACCTCCGTGCGCGGCTTCCTCAAGGCGGTGAACGAATTCTCGCTGGCGCGCAAATATGCCGAGCGGCTGGACCTTCGCGCCGCCGCGCTTTCCGTGCCGGTCGGCACGCTTTCGGGCGGCAACCAGCAGAAGGTGGTGATCGGCAAGTGGCTCGCCACGCAGCCGAAGGTCATCATCCTCGACGAGCCCACCAAGGGCATCGACATCGGCTCGAAGGCGGCCGTCCACGCCTTCATCTCGGAACTCGCCGGCGAGGGCCTTTCCATCATCATGGTCTCCTCCGAACTGCCGGAAATCCTCGGCATGTCGGACCGCGTCATGGTGATGCGCGAGGGCCTGATGGCGGGAATCTACGACCGCGAGGGGCTGACGGCGGAAACGCTGGTGCGCGCGGCGACCGGCAATGCATAAGGACGGATGGCCATGCAGCGTCTCCTGAAAAACCGTGAACTCCTGCTGGCGCTGATCATCCTCGTGATGATCGCCGGCTTTGCGACGCGCGCGGCCGGCTTTGCCGCGCCCGCCAACCTCGCCAACATCTTCAACGACACGTCGATCCTCATCATCCTCGCCCTCGGGCAGATGACGGTGATCCTGACGAAATCCATCGACCTTTCGGTGGCGGCGAACCTTGCCTTCACCGGCATGGCCGTCGCCATGCTGGACGCGGCCTATCCCGGCCTGCCGCTTGCCCTTCTTATCGTGCTCGCCGTCGTCATCGGCGCGGCGCTGGGCGCGATCAACGGCTTCCTCGTCTGGCTGCTGCAGATCCCGCCCATCGTCGTGACGCTCGGCACGCTCACCATCTATCGCGGCATGGCCTTCGTGCTTTCCGGCGGCGGCTGGGTGAACGCCCACCAGATGACGCCCGATTTCCTCAACCTGCCGCGCCTTCCCGTCCTCGGCCTGCCGATCCTCTCCTGGCTCGCGATCGCCATCGTGCTCGCCATGTGGTTCGTGCTGATGCGCACGCCTTTCGGCCGGTCGGCCTATGCCTCGGGCGGCAATCCGACGGCGGCGGTCTATGCCGGCATCGACGTCGGCCGCGCGCGCTTCCTCGCCTTCGTGCTCTCCGGGGCGCTTGCCGGCCTTTCCGGCTATCTCTGGGTGTCGCGCTATGCGGTCGCCTATGTCGACATCGCCGCCGGCTTCGAGCTGGACACGGTCGCGGCCTGCGTCATCGGCGGCATTTCCATTGCCGGCGGCATCGGCACGGTCATCGGCACCGTGCTCGGCGCGCTCTTCCTCGGCGTCATCAAGAACGCGCTGCCCGTCATCGGCATCTCGCCCTTCGCGCAGATGGCAATCTCGGGCGTCGTCATCATCCTCGCGGTGGTCTTCAACGCCCGCGCCGAGAAGAAGAAGGGCCGCATCATCCTGCGTGAGCGCGCCGCCAAGGAGAAGCTGGCATGAGCACCGCAACGACCGGCGAGACCGCAACCCGCCGCCAGATTCCCGACCGGCTCGGCACGCCCTTCACGCGTCTCCTCGCAAGCTGGGAAGTGCTGCTCTTTTGCGTGGCGGTGGCGATCTTCATCGCCAATTCGCTCGCCTCGCCCTATTTCCTCAACGCCTGGAACCTTTCCGACGCCACGTTCAACTTCACGGAAAAGGCGCTGATCGCCTTCGCCATGGCGCTCCTGATCATCGCCGGCGAGATCGACCTTTCCGTCGCCGCGATCATCGCGCTCGCCTCCACCGCCATGGGCGCGGCGGCGCAGACCGGGCTCGGCACGCCGGGGCTCGTGGCCATCGGCATCGGCACCGGCCTTGCCTGCGGCGCCTTCAACGGCGTGCTGGTCGCCGGCCTCAAGCTGCCCTCCATCGTCGTCACCATCGGCACGATGAGCCTCTTCCGCGGCATTTCCTATATCGTGCTCGGCGACCAGGCCTACGGCAAATACCCCGCCGACTTCGCCTGGTTCGGCCAGGGCTACGTCGCCTGGGTCTTCTCCTTCGAATTCGTGCTCTTCCTCGTCATGGCCGTGGTCTTCGGCGTGCTGCTGCACCGGACGAATTTCGGCCGGCAGGTCTATGTGATCGGCAACAATCCGCTCGCCGCCCGCTTCTCCGGCATTCCGGTCGAGAGGGTGAAGTTCATCCTCTTCCTTCTGACGGGCCTGATGAGCGGGATCGCCGCCGTCTGCCTCACCTCGCGCCTCGGCTCCACCCGCCCCTCCATCGCGCAAGGGTGGGAGCTGGAAGTGGTGACGATGGTCGTGCTCGGCGGGGTCTCGATCCTCGGCGGGGCGGGCACCATCGCGGGTGTCGTCATCGCCGCGTTCGTCATGGGCCTCGTCACCTTCGGCCTCGGCCTTCTCAACGTGCCGGGCATCGTCATGTCCATCTTCATCGGCCTGCTGCTGATCGTCACCATCGCCCTGCCGATCATCGCGCGGCGGATCAAGCATGCGAGGAAAGCCTGATGGAGCGGTATGCCTTCAAGATGAAGCTCAATCCCGGCATGGCGGCGGAGTACAGGAAGCGCCATGACGAGATCTGGCCGGAGCTTGTGAGCCTGCTGCACGAGGCCGGCGTCTCCGACTATTCGATCCATCTCGACCCCGAGACGAACATCCTCTTCGGCCTCCTCACCCGGACGGCGGACCATACGATGGCGGCCCTGCCCGATCATCCGGTGATGAAGCGCTGGTGGGCGCATATGGCAGACATCATGGAGACCAATCCGGACAATTCCCCCGTCCAGAGCGATCTCGTTTCCGTCTTCCATATGCCATGACCCATATCGCCGTTCTCGACATCGGCAAGACCAATGCCAAGGTCGTCGTCCTCGACGCGGAAACGGGCGCGGAAATCGCCAGCGCCCGAACGCCCAACACCGTCCTCAAGGACGGCCCCTACCCGCACTACGACGTGGAGACGCTCTGGGCCTTCGCGCTCGATGCCTTCCGGCGCTTTGCCGCCGATCCCGGCTTCGATGCCATCTCGATCACCACGCACGGCGCGTCCGCCGCGCTTCTCGATGCGGACGGCGAGCTCGTCCTGCCCGTCCTCGACTACGAGCACGAATACCCGGCGGAGATCCGCGCGGCCTATGACACCCTGCGCCCGCCTTTTGCCGAGACCTTCTCGCCGCGCCTTGCCATGGGGCTCAATCTCGGCGCGCAGCTGCATTACCAGAAAGCTGCCTTCCCCGAGGCCTTCGCGCGGGTCGCGGCCATCGTCACCTATCCGCAATACTGGGCGGCGCGGCTGACGGGTATCGCCGCCAACGAGGTGACCTCGCTCGGCTGCCATACCGACCTGTGGAATCCGAAGGCGGGCACTTACTCCGCGTTGGTCGATACGCTCGGCATCCACCCGCTGATGGCGCCGGTGCGCCCGGCCTTCGATGCGCTCGGCCCGGTGCTGCCGGAGATCGCCGCGGTCATCGGCACCTCCGTCCTGGTCCATTGCGGCATCCACGATTCCAATGCCTCGCTGCTGCCGCATCTGGTGGGGCGCAAGGCGCCGTTCTCCGTCGTCTCGACGGGCACCTGGGTCATCAACTTCGCCGTCGGCGGCGATCTTGCGCATCTCGATCCGGCGCGCGACACGCTCGCCAATGTCGATGCCTACGGCCGCGCCGTTCCCTCCTCGCGCTTCATGGGCGGGCGGGAGTTCGAGATGCTGTCCGCGGAGATCGGCAATGTTTCGGAAGAGGAAGCAACGGCTGCGCTGCCTTCGGTGATCGCCAAGGGGATGATGCTCCTGCCGAATGTCGTTTCCGGCTCCGGCCCCTTCCCGGGCCGCAAGAGCCGCTGGGTGAAGGCCGAGGGCGCAAGCCCCGCCGAACGGCACGCAGCCGCCTGCCTCTATCTTGCGCTGATGAACGAGGCCTGCCTCGGCCTGATCGGCGCGGGCGGGCCGACCGTGGTGGAAGGCCCCTTCGCGGCAAACGGGCTCTACCGCACCCTGCTTGCCGCGCTGACCGGGCGGCCCCTCATCGCCGTGCCTGGCTCGACCGGCACAAGCCAGGGCGCGGCGCTGCTGGCCGGGATTGCCCCGGTTGCAGCGCCGGAAACCCATGTCGCGCCCTCGGCCGTCCCCGGCCTCGACGCCTATCGCACAGCCTGGCTTGCCGCTTAATCCGCGCTGAGCGCCACGGCCGGCTGGAGGTGCGAGGCGTTGCGCGCGGGCAGGTAGCCGAAGACGAGGCCCGTCAGGAACGAGCAGGCGAAGGCGAGCGCGACCGGCCCGACGGTGAAGCTGACGGG
>Ga0182737_1001407_pt1 | contig 23865 bp, 23 predicted proteins | sample eDN5th30CBELigOP_FD_128878 | JGI IMG/M metagenome (GOLD analysis project Ga0182737, IMG submission 128878) | Enriched Organic Plus compost microbial communities from Emeryville, California, USA - eDNA 5th pass 30_C BE-Lig OP (version 2) (version 2) ...
CCTTGATTGATTCGTGACCCCCGGGCATTTGCCCATTATCTCTAGGAAATACAGTATGGAAACCGGCGTTGTTAAGTGGTTCAACTCGGAAAAAGGCTACGGCTTCATCACCCCGGAAGCGGGCGGCAAGGATCTGTTCGCGCACTTCTCGGAAATCCAGGCCAACGGCTTCAAGTCGCTGGAAGAAAACCAGCGCGTCAGCTTCGTGACGGCTAACGGCCCCAAGGGTCCGCAAGCGACGAAAATCCAGGTGCTGTAAGCGTCTGGCTTTCTGAAAAGCCCCTTCGGGGGCTTTTTTCATTTGGCGCGCACCCAAGCCGGGCCAGCCTGTTGGGCGGCCCGGCGCACGCGGGGTTTGACGTTTTTCGAGATTCCCCCATACACTGGGCAAGCGAGATTTTCAAGCGACGCGGTCGTTACACCTGTCGCCGTCACTGGTACCCAGTTGCCCATCCCATCCTTGATCATCTGGCGCCCCGCGAGCAATCGCTACTTGAAGGTGAAGGACACATTCATGGCAACAGGCATCGTCAAATGGTTCAACGCCGAAAAGGGCTATGGTTTCATCACGCCCGATGACGGAACCAAGGATCTTTTCGCGCATTATTCGGAAATCAGCAGCGAGGGCTACAAGTCGCTGCAAGAGAACCAGCGCGTGAGCTTCGATGTGGGGCAGGGGCCCAAGGGCCCCAGCGCCAAGAACATCAAAGTCACCGGCTGAGCCGGGCGCCTTGCGCGCCGGCCCATTCCTGGGCCCCCGCCGGCCTTGCGCCGCCGGGGGCGTTTTGTCGTCCGCGCGCCCCGTCCGGGCCGGAAATATGTAAGTAAATCTGGCATTTGCGAATTTGTGTTCAAAAACGGGGCCCGATCGTCTGGCCCCGATAGAATTCCCCGCGCCCGCTCATGTCGAGCGGTACACGGGAGATAACACGAATGAAAATGCGTCATGGCGCCGCCGCGCTCGCCCTGATTCTGGCCCCATATTCCGCTTCGCACGCCCTGGACATCGGCGCGCTGGTCGGCGCGGGCAGCAAAGTGGTGCAGGCCGCCACACTCAGCGATGCCGACATCAAGGCCTTGTCGGACAAGGCCTGCGCCGAGAGCGACAAGCAGGAAACCCTTGCCAAGCGCGGCAGCAAGTACGACGCGCGCCTGCAGAAGCTGGCCAAGGCGCTGGGCGGCACCGTGAACGGGCAGCCCGCCAACTACAAGGTGTACATGACCTCCGACGTCAACGCCTGGGCCATGGCCAACGGCTGCATCCGCGTCTACAGCGGGCTGATGGACATGATGACCGACGACGAACTGCAGGGCGTCATCGGCCACGAGATCGGCCACGTGGCGCTGGGCCACACCAAGAAGGCCATGCAGACCGCCTACACGGTTTCCGCGGCGCGCGACGCGGCCGGCGCCGCCGGCGGCAACGCGGTCGCCGCGCTCAGCGCCTCGCAGCTGGGCGACCTGACCGAGAAATTCATCAACGCGCAGTTCTCGCAATCGCAGGAAAGCGCGGCCGACGACTATTCGTTCGACCTGATGCAAAAGAAAAAGCTCAACACCCGCGGCCTGGTCACGGCTTTCCAGAAGCTGGCCGAGCTCGACGGCGGCAAGAGCGACATGATGAGCTCGCATCCTTCTTCGACCAAGCGCGCCAAGCACATCGAAGAACGCATCGCCGCCGCCAAGTAAGAAAAAACGGCGACGGAGTACGGGCGGGGCGCCGGGCTTGGGGACTTCCCCAGGGCCGGCGCCCCGTTCGCGCAGGGGGCTTGAAGTTTCCGGTAAAATGCGCTGTTTACCCGTTCGTTCACCCATTTCTCGGAAAATTTTTGATGCAGCCTGTGGTTGAAACCCTCTCTGGCCTGGAACGCCGCGTGGATCTGGCGGTCTCGGTGGCCGACGTCGAAAAGGAAGTCCAGGCGCAATTGAAGCGCGTTGCCCGTACGGCCAAGGTGCCCGGGTTCCGTCCCGGCAAGGCGCCGCTCGCCATGCTCGAGCGCAGCCATGGCCCCGGGATCCGCTACGACGTGATCAACGGCCAGGTCGGCCGTGCCTTCGAACAAGCCGTCGACGGCGCCAAGCTGCGCGTGGCCGGTTCGCCCACGCTCGAGCCCAAGACCGAAGGCGTGGCCGACGACACGCTGGCCTTCACCGCCACCTTCGAGGTCTATCCCGAAGTCGCGGTGCCGGACCTGGCCACGCTCGCGGTCACCCGCTACGAAACCGCCGTTTCCGACGCCGAAGTCCAGCAGACGCTGGACGTGCTGCGCAAGCAGCGCGCCACCTACGAGGCGCGCGAAGGCCGCGCCGCCCAGGATGGCGACCGCGTCACCCTGGACTTCGCCGGCACCATCGACGGCGTGCCGTTCGAAGGCGGCAAGGCCGAGAACTTCCCGTTCGTGCTGGGCCAGGGCCGCATGCTGCCCGAGTTCGAAGCCGCGGCCAAGGGCCTGAAGGCCGGCGAAAACAAGGTGTTCCCGCTCAAGTTCCCCGACGACTACCAGGGCAAGGAAGTCGCCGGCAAGACGGCCGAGTTCACCATCACCGTCAAGGAAGTGGCCGAGGGCGTGCTGCCCGAAGTCAACGCCGAATTCGCCAAGTCGCTCGGCCAGGCCGAAGGCGACGTGGAAAAGCTCAAGGCCGACATCCGCGCCAACATCGAGCGCGAGGTCAAGGTACGCTCGCAGGGCCGCACCAAGGCCAGCGTCATGGACGCCCTGGTGGAAGCCGGCAAGTTCGACGTGCCCAAGGCGCTGGTCGACAGCGACGTGCAGAACCGCGTCCAGGCCGCCCGCGAAGAACTGAAGCAGCGCGGCATCCCCAACGCCGAGTCCGTGCCGATCCCGGCCGAGGCCTTCGCCACCGAGTCCGAGCGCCGCGTGCGCCTGGGCCTGCTGGTGTCCGAGCTGGTCAAGCAGGCCCAGCTGCAGGCCAAGCCCGAGCAGGTGCGCGCCCGCATCGAGGAATTCGCGCAAAACTACGAGCAGCCCGCCCAGGTGGTCAGCTACTACCTTACCGACCGCCAGCGCCGCGCCGAAATCGAAGCCATCGTGCTCGAAGACAACGTGGTGCAGCATGTGCTCGAAAAAGCCAAGGTCACCGACGAGCAGGTGCCTTTCGATCAGCTGATGGGGATGGCGTAAGCATGCAGCGTTTTACCGATTTCTATGCGGCAATGTATGGCGGGGCGTCGGTCACGCCCACCGGCCTGGGCTATATCCCCATGGTCATCGAGCAGTCCGGGCGCGGCGAACGCGCCTACGACATCTACTCGCGCCTGCTGCGCGAGCGCCTGGTCTTCCTGGTGGGCCCCGTCAACGACAACACGGCCAACCTGATCGTGGCGCAGCTGCTGTTCCTGGAATCGGAAAACCCCGACAAGGACATCTCGCTGTACATCAACTCGCCGGGCGGGTCGGTGTACGCCGGGATGGCCATTTTCGACACCATGCAGTTCGTCAAGCCGGACATCTCCACCCTGTGCACCGGCCTGGCGGCCAGCATGGGGGCGTTCCTGCTGGCGGCGGGCAAGAAGGGCAAGCGCTTCACGCTGCCCAACTCGCGCATCATGATTCACCAGCCGTCCGGCGGCGCCCAGGGGCAGGCCTCCGACATCCAGATCCAGGCGCGCGAAATCCTCGACCTGCGCGAGCGCCTGAACCGCATCTTGGCCGAGAACACCGGCCAGCCCGTCGAACGCATCGCCGTCGACACCGAGCGCGACAACTTCATGTCGGCCGAAGATGCGGTATCGTATGGTCTGGTGGACAAGGTTCTCGCATCCCGCTCCGAGGGCTAGGCGAACGGAAACCCCCGAGCCTATGCGGTGCCGTCACGTCCGAGTAAGCGTTGAATGCGCCGGCCGGCCACCGGCAGGCGCATTCTCACCAGAGATACGAAACACATATGCCTGACAAAAAGGGATCGGCCGACGCAAAAGTGCTGCATTGCTCCTTCTGCAATAAAAGCCAGCACGAAGTCCGCAAGCTGATCGCGGGGCCATCGGTGTTCATTTGCGACGAGTGCATCGACCTCTGCAATGACATCATCCGCGAGGAAGCTCAGGCGACCGCGCGCGCGGCCATACGGTCCGAACTGCCGACGCCGGCTGAAATCAAGACCTTCCTGGACCAATACGTCATCGGCCAGAGCCTGCCCAAGCGCATGCTGGCCGTGGCCGTCTACAACCACTACAAGCGCATCCGCCACGGCGAGATCAAGGGCGACGAGGTCGAGCTCTCGAAGAGCAACATCATGCTCATCGGGCCCACCGGCTCGGGCAAGACCCTGCTGGCCCAGACGCTGGCCCGCATGCTGAACGTGCCGTTCGTGATGGCCGACGCCACCACCCTGACCGAAGCCGGCTACGTGGGCGAGGACGTCGAAAACATCATCCAGAAGCTGCTGCAGAACTGCAACTACGAGGTCGAGAAAGCCCAGCGCGCCATCATCTACATCGACGAAATCGACAAGATCTCGCGCAAGTCCGACAACCCGTCCATCACCCGCGACGTGTCGGGCGAAGGGGTGCAGCAGGCCCTGCTCAAGCTGATCGAGGGCACGGTCGCCTCGGTGCCGCCGCAAGGCGGGCGCAAGCATCCCAACCAGGATTTCGTCCAGGTCGATACCACCAACATCCTGTTCATCGTGGGCGGGGCGTTCGACGGCCTGGAAAAGGTCATCCGCGACCGTACCGAAAAGTCCGGCATCGGCTTCTCGGCCTCGGTGCGGGCCAAGTCCGAGCGGGGCGTGGGCGAACTGTTCAGCGAAGTCGAGCCCGAAGACCTGATCAAGTTCGGTCTGATCCCCGAACTGGTCGGCCGCCTGCCGGTGGTCGCCACGCTCGACGAACTGGACGAAGCCGCGCTGATCCAGATCCTGACCGAGCCCAAGAACTCCCTGATCAAGCAGTTCCAGAAGCTGTTCGCCATGGAAGGCGCCGAGCTCGACGTGCGCCCGGGGGCCCTGAAGGCCATCGCCCGCAAGGCGCTCAAGCGCAAGACCGGGGCCCGGGGCCTGCGTTCCATCATCGAGGCGGCGCTGCTCGACACCATGTACGACCTGCCTTCGCAGGGCAATGTCAGCCGCGTAGTGCTCGACGAAAACGTCATCGACGGCGACGGCAAGCCGCTGCTGATCTACGCCGACGAGGCGGCCGCGCCGGACAAGCCGGCGCGCAACCAGGTGCGCGGCGCAGCTGCCTGAAAACAAAGCAAAAAACCCGTTCTGTAACGGGTTTTTTTGCATCGACCGGCGGTCCGGCCGCCTGCCGCTTGATTTTTCGGCTATCGTTCCCATATCAGACGTAACCGATACGGATAAAAGGGTCCTATCCCCGTCTCCTATCCCCCGATACGCCGAGCCAAACCAAGGAATCTTTTATGTCTGCCAGTCAGACCCTGCCTTCCGAACCCATCGACCTGCCGCTGCTGCCGTTGCGCGACGTGGTGGTGTTCCCGCACATGGTCATCCCGCTGTTCGTGGGCCGTCCGCGCTCGATCAAGGCGCTGGAAGTGGCCATGGAAGCGGGCAAGAGCATCATGCTGGTGGCGCAGAAATCCGCCGGCAAAGACGACCCCACGCCCGAAGACGTCTATGAAATCGGCTGCGTGGCCGGCATCCTGCAAATGCTGAAGCTGCCCGACGGCACCGTCAAGGTGCTGGTCGAAGGCACCCAGCGCGCCCGCATCGACACCATCGACGACGCTGAGACGCATTTCGTCTGCCAGGTGACCCCGGTCGCCCCGGACGCCGTCCAGGGGTCCGAGACCGAAGCGCTGCGCCGCGCGATCGTGGCCCAGTTCGAGCAGTACGTCAAACTCAACAAGAAGATCCCGCCCGAGATCCTGACCTCGCTGGCCGGTATCGACGACGCCGGCCGCCTGGCCGACACCATCGCCGCGCATCTGCCGCTCAAGCTCGAGCAGAAGCAGAAGATGCTGGAAATCCTGGGCACCTCCGAGCGCCTGGAAGGCCTGCTGACGCAGCTGGAAACCGAGATCGACATCCTGCAGGTCGAGAAGCGCATCCGTGGCCGCGTCAAGAAGCAGATGGAGAAAAGCCAGCGCGACTACTACCTGAACGAACAGGTCAAGGCCATCCAGAAAGAGCTGGGCGAAGGCGAAGAAGGCGCCGACATCGAAGAGCTCGAAAAGAAGATCATCGCCGCGCACATGCCCAAAGAGGCGCGCAAGAAGGCCGATGCCGAGCTCAAGAAGCTCAAGCTCATGTCGCCCATGTCCGCCGAAGCCACGGTGGTGCGCAACTACATCGATACGCTCATCAATCTTCCCTGGAAGAAAAAGAGCAAGATCAACAATTCCATCGGCAACGCCGAGACGGTGCTGGACGACGACCACTACGGCCTGGAAAAGGTCAAGGAACGCATCCTGGAATACCTGGCGGTGCAGCAGCGCGTCGACAAGGTGAAGGCCCCCATCCTGTGCCTGGTGGGGCCTCCGGGCGTGGGCAAGACCTCGCTCGGGCAGTCCATCGCCCGCGCCACGAACCGCAAGTTCGTGCGCATGGCCCTGGGCGGCGTGCGCGACGAGGCCGAGATCCGCGGCCATCGCCGTACCTACATCGGTTCGATGCCGGGCAAGATCCTGCAGAACATGAGCAAGGTCGGCGTGCGCAACCCGCTGTTCCTGCTCGACGAGATCGACAAGCTGGGCATGGATTTCCGCGGCGACCCGTCCTCGGCGCTGCTGGAAGTGCTCGACCCCGAACAGAACCACACCTTCCAGGACCACTACATCGAGGTCGATTTCGACCTGTCCGACGTGATGTTCGTGGCCACCAGCAACACGCTGAACATTCCCCCGGCGCTGCTGGACCGCATGGAAGTCATCCGCCTGTCGGGCTACACCGAAGACGAGAAGATCCACATCGCCCGCGATCACCTGCTGCCCAAGCTGATGAAGAACAACGGCGTGAAGGAATCCGAACTTACGGTCGACGATTCGGCGCTGCGCGACATCGTGCGCTACTACACCCGTGAAGCGGGCGTGCGGGCGCTGGAACGCGAAGTGGGCAAGATCTGCCGCAAGGTCGTGAAGGAACTGCTGACGCAGGCCGACAAGGCGAAGGCCGAAGGCAAGCCGGCGCAGCAGGCCGCGCCCGTGCACGTCGATGCCGAGAACCTCAGCAACTACCTGGGCGTGCGGCGCTACACCTTCGGCATGGCCGAAAAGGAAAACCAGATCGGCCAGGTCACCGGCCTGGCCTGGACCGAAGTGGGCGGCGACCTGCTCACCATCGAAGTGGCCGACATGCCCGGCAAGGGCGCCATCCAGCGCACCGGGTCGCTGGGCGACGTCATGAAGGAATCGGTCGAGGCCGCCCGCACGGTGGTGCGCTCGCGCGCGCGTCGCCTGGGCTTCGCCGACAGCGTGTTCGAGAAGCACGACATGCATGTCCACGTGCCCGAAGGCGCCACGCCCAAGGACGGCCCGTCGGCGGGTATTGCCATCACCACGGCCATGGTCTCGGCGCTGTCGCGCATTCCGGTGCGCGCCGACGTCGCCATGACGGGCGAGATCACGCTGCGCGGCGAGGTACTGCCCATCGGCGGCCTGAAGGAAAAGCTGCTGGCCGCGCACCGTGGCGGCATCAAGATGGTGCTGATCCCCGAGGAAAACGTCAAAGACCTGGCCGAGATCCCGGACAACGTCAAGAACCACCTCGAGATCGTGCCCGTGCGCTGGATCGACAAGGTGCTGGAACTGGCCCTGGAGCGGATGCCCGAGCCGCTGGCCGAAGACGAGGCCGTCAAGGAACCCCTGGTGGCCAAGCCCGCCGAAACCGGCGCGCCCGGCGACCCGATGTTCAAGCACTGACGGACGGGCACGCCGGCCCTGAACGGCAAAAGGGGTGGCCCATGGGCCACCCCTTTTCGTTGCTATCGACCGCTGGCCGCCTACAGCAGCTGCGGCAGCCACAGCGCAATGGACGGGAAGGCGTACAGCAGGAAGGCGGTGGCCAGCATGATCAGCACGAAGGGCACCACGCCGCGCACGACCTCGGTGATGCGGGCCTTGGTCACCGCCTGGATGACGAACAGGTTCATCCCCACGGGCGGCGTGATCAGCGCCACCTCGATCAGGATCACGAAATAGATCCCGAACCATACCGGGTCCATGCCCAGCGCCTCCAGCGACGGGTACAGCACCGGCACCATGATCAGCAGCATCGACAGGCTTTCCAGGAACAGGCCGACGACCAGCAGCACGCAGGTGATGGCCACCAGGAAATACAGCGGCTGGTGGAAGTGCGTGGTGACGAAGGCCGTGACTTCCTGGGGGATGCGATACAGCGTGACGGCATGGCCGAAAATTTTCGCGCCGACCACGATCAACAGGATGGTGACCGAGGTGCGCATGGTGTCCGAGATCGCAAGGCGCAGCTTTTCCAGCGACAAGGTGCGCAGCACCACGCCCGTGAGCACCAGCGCGCAGAAAAAGCCGATGGCGGCGGCCTCGGTGGGTGTGAAGACGCCCACATAGATGCCCGCGATGATCACGAAGGCGATGATCAGCGTGGGCATGGCGCGCAATGTGGCCACGCCGCGTTCGTGCCAGCCTTGCCGGGGCAGGGGGGTATAGCCCTTGCCGAAATGGCAATACAGCGACGAATACGTGATGAAGGCCACCAGCAGTAGCAGGCCCGGGCCCACGCCGGCCAGGAACAGCGCCACCAGCGACTGCTCGGTGATGACGCCGTAGACGATCAGCGGGATCGAGGGCGGGATCAGGATGCCCAGCGTGCCGCCGGCCGCCACCAGCCCGTAGGTGAACGGGCGGTTGTACCCGCGCTGCGTCATCTCGGGAATCGCCACCGTGCCGATGGTCGCGGCCGTGGCGACCGAGCTGCCGTTGATGGTAGAGAACATGCCGCAGGACATCAGCGTGGCGGTGGCCAGGCCCCCGGGCCAGTGTCCCACCCATGCCTGGAAGGCGCCGAACAGGTCGCGCCCCACGCCGCCGCGCAGCAAGATATTCGACATCAGCAGGAAGAGCGGAATGGACAGCAGGATGAAGTTGTCCAGCCCGCTGGTCAGGTTCTGGGCCGCGATCGTCAGGGGGAAGCCCTTGAGCCACAACATGCTCAGTCCCAGCCCGCCCAGGGCGAAGGCGACCGGCACGCCGACGAACAGCAGGGCCAGCAGGATCGCGATGATGGTGAGGGTGGCCACTGGCTATACCTCTTCTTCGTCGAAGGCCGGCGCGGGCCGCGCCGCAACGCGCGCCAGCTCGGCCAGGCATTGCAGCAGCAGCAGAATGAAACCGATCGGGATGGCGATCTCCGGCACCCAGGTCGGGGTTTCGATCATCGTCGCCGCGCGTCGCCCCTGTTCGATCGACTCGATGACGATTCGCAGGCTGTACCAGGCCATCAGGCCCGAGAACACGCCGATGAGCAATAGGGAAAACGCATCGGCGGCCTTGCGCATCGCGGGCGAGCCCAGGCGCACGAAGGCGGTAATGCGTATCAGGCTGCGCGTGCGCAGGACGTGGGCCATGGCCAGGTAGACCGCCCAGACCTGCAGAATGGTCGATACGTCGCCCGCCCAGGCGGTGGGCGACAGGAACAGGAACCTTGCGCACACGTCATAGGTCAGCGCAAGGCCGATGGCGAAGAATATCCAGCCGGCCAGTTGGCCGACGGCATCCGACACCCGGTCGAGCAGGGAAAGCAGGGGCATGATGCGTTCCTCGATAAAGCAGGCGTCGCCCGGACGCATCCGGTGGCCGCGGCCGGGCGACGATGGGGACCCGGTACTACTGGGCCTTGAGCGCGGCGTCGACGACCTGCTTGGCCAGCGGCCCGTTCTGCTCCGCGAAGCGCTTGATGGTGGGCTGGGCGGCGTCGTGCCAGGCCTTGGCCTCGGCCGGCGTCAGGTCCACGACCTGCATCTTGGTCTTGGTGCGCAGGAACTCCTTGGCATCGGCGTTGAGTTGTTCTGTGTTCTTGCGCAGCTCCGCCTCGACCGTGCGCGCGGCCTCTTGCAGCAGGGCCTGCTGTTCAGGCTTGAGCTTCTGGAAACGCTTGTCGTTGATCAGCACCAGGAATTCCACGTCCGAGTGGTTGGTCATGGTGATGTAGTCCATCACGTCGTACATGTGGCGCGACTGGGTCGCGGTGGTACCCGACATGCCGATGTCGACCGTGCCGCGCTGATACGCGATCAGTTGCTCGGCGCCGTCGATGACGATCGGCGCACCGCCCTGGTCGGCCACGAACTCGCCGATGGGCTTGCTGATGACGCGCACTTTCTTGCCCTTGAGGTCGGTGGGCAGCTTGACGGGGGCTTTCTTGCTGAGCATCTGCACCAGCCCGTACGCCTGCCACCACATGACGCGCGCGCCAGTCTTCAGGATGGCGCCGTCGATGGCCTGGCGCACCGCGCTGTCGGGCGCGGTCGCTTTCGCGATGGCCGCTTCGCTGGGAAACAGGAACGGCACCGAGAAAGCGCCCGCCGCCGGAATGGTGCCGGTGTAGACGCCGAGTTCGACGATGCCCATGTCGATGGCGCCCGAGCTGACGGCCTGCGGCACCTCCGTGCCCTTGTACAACTGGGCGGAATCGTAGATTTCCAGTTCCAGTTCGCCCTTCGACCGCTCTTCGACGATCTTCTTGAAGGCCAGCACGTTCTGGCCCAGGATGTGCTTGGCCGGGATCTGCAGCGTGACGCGCAAGGTTTCCTTGGCGTGGACGCTGCCGGCAATGCCCAGCGCCAGGGCGGCGCAGGCCAGGACTTTCAGCTTTTTCTTCATGGTCTCCTCCTTGGGGCCGATATGTCAGACGACACCGGCGGTCTTGAGTTGCGCCACTTGCTCGGTTGGCATACCCAACAGCGTGGCCAGGACTTCTTCAGTGTGTTCGCCCAGCGCGGGCCCGCAATGCCGCACCGAGCCAGGGGTTTCCGACAGGCGTGGCGCGACGTTCTGCATGGCAACCTCGCCCAGTTCCGGATGCGGCACCCGCACGATGGCCTGGCGCGCCTGGAAATGCGGATCGGCCATCATCTCGGGGGCGCGGTAGATGCCGCCCGCGGGCACGCCGTGCTGTTCCATCAGGGCCAGCAGGTCCGCGGCCTTGAGCGTGCGGGTCCAGTCGGCGATCAGGTCGTCCAGCTCTTTTTGATGCGAACCGCGCGCCCAGTGCGTGGCGTAGCGCTCGTCGTCGGCCAGCTCGGGGCGCTGCATGGCCTGGCACAGGCGGCGAAACACGCTGTCCTGGTTGGCGCCGATCAGGATGTCCAGGCCGTCGGCGGTGGGGTAGACGTTGCTGGGCGCGATATTGGGCAGGATCGGCCCGCTGCGTTCGCGGATATAGCCGGCCTGGTCGTATTCGATGACGATGCTTTCCATGAAATTCAGCACTGCCTCGTAGATGGCGCTATCCACGATCTGGCCGCGGCCAATGCGCTCGCGCGCGAACAGCGCCATGACCGTGCCCAGCGCCGCGTGCATGGCCGCCAGCGTGTCACCGATGGCAATGCCCACGCGCGACGGCGCGGTAGACGGATCCCCGCATACGTAGCGCAGCCCGCCCATGGCTTCGCCGATCGAACCGAAGCCGGCGCGGCTGGAATAAGGGCCGGTCTGGCCGTAGCCCGATACGCGCACCAGCACCAGCCGCGGGTTGATGGCCTTCAGGACGTCCGGGCCCAGATTCCACTTTTCGAGCGTGCCGGGCCGGAAGTTCTCGAGCAGCACATCGGCCTTGCCGACCAGCGACTTGATGATGGCCTGGCCCTGTTCGGTGCGCAGGTCGCAGGTGATGGATTTCTTGTTGCGCGCGATCAGCGGCCACCACAACGTCTTGCCATGTGCCTTTTCGCGGCCCCATTCGCGCATGGGGTCGCCCACGCCGGGGGGTTCGACCTTGATGACCTCGGCGCCGAAGTCGGCCAGCAGCTGGCCGCAGAACGGGCCGGCCAGCAACTGGCCGAGCTCGATGACGCGCACGCCATGCAGGGGGCCATGGGGAAAAGTAGGGGTGTCCAAGCTGTCAATCCTCCGCAGAAGTGGGGGTGTCGGCGGCCAGGCGGCGCAATACCGCGTTGCGTGCCGACAGGATGTGGCTGCGCATGGTCGAGGCGGCCCACTCGCCGTCGCGCGCTTCCAGCGCGGCGATGATCTCGAAGTGGTGCGCCACGCTGCGCCGCGTTTCTTCCGCCGAATAGCCCTTGAAGGTCCATTTCACGACCGGGATCTCCACCATCAGGCGCAGGATGCGCTGCAGCCTGCTGCTGCCGGCGGCCTGCACCAGCAGGTCGTGGAACGCATTGTTGGCGGCCGATCGCTCTTCCAGGATGGCATCCACGGGTTCGTCCTGCAGGCTTTCCATGTGCTCGGCATGGCGGCGCAGCGTGGCGATCTGTTCGGGCGTGACGCGCTCGGCGGCACGGCGGGCGATGTGGGATTCCAGCAGCATCCGGGCTTCGAAGACTTCGTCCACGTCGCGGGCCGACCATTCGGTCACCCGTACCCCCAGGTCGGGCAGGATTTCCAGCCAGCCCTCGGCGCCCAGCCGGCGAAAAGCCTCGCGGATCGGTGTGCGGCTGATGCCCAGGCGCTGTGCCAGCGCGGCTTCGCCCAGGTGCGAGCCGGGCTGGAATTCGCGCGACAGGATCGCCGCCTTGATGCTGTCGTACGCATGCTCGACCGCCTTGCCGGTGGCCCGGCGCGCCGTGGGCGCCTTTGGCTGGGGGGCGGAGGAGGGTTGTTGTTGCATACAATAAATGCGGGAAATTACTAGAATAGGGTGACTATCCCGCTAAAAAATCAGGATGTAAAGTATCGTTGTATACAAATAAGGGTAAATCCGAGGACGGCAATGAAATTTTCCCCTGTGACATTGGTCGAGGTTTCACCTCGCGACGGGCTGCAGAACGAGCCCGAGATCTTCTCCACCGCCCAGAAGCTCGAGCTGATCGAGCGGGCCCTGGCCGCGGGGCTGCGGCGCATCGAGGCGGCCAGCTTCGTCAACCCGCGCAAGGTGCCGCAAATGGCGGATGCCGAGGCCGTGATGGCGGCCGTGCCGCGGCGGCCCGGCGTGTCGTACAGCGGCCTGGCGCTGAATGTGCGGGGCGCGCAGCGGGCCGTCGACGCCGGGGTGGACGAAATCAACTACGTCGTGGTGTCCACCGACAGCTACAACCAGGCCAACCAGGGCTGCCCCAGCGACGAGACCTTGCGCGGCTGGGAACAGGTGTCGGCCTTGGCGCATGGTGCCGGCCTGCGCGCCACCATGACGGTGGCCGCCGCGTTCGGTTGCCCCTTCGAGGGCGAGGTGCCGGTGGCGCGGGTGGTGCACATCGCCCGGCAGGCGGCCGCGCATGGGGCCGACGAAATCATCCTGGCCGATTCGATCGGGGTGGGGTCGCCGGCGGATGTCGCGCAGCGAATCGACGCGGTGCGCCAGGCGCTACCGGATGCGGCGCTGCGCTGCCATTTCCACAACACGCGCAATACCGGCATCGCCAACGTGCTGGCAGCCATGCAGGCCGGCGTGCGGGTATTCGACGCGTCGATCGGCGGTATCGGTGGGTGCCCGTTCGCGCCTGGCGCCACTGGCAACATTCCGACCGAGGACGTCGCCTACATGCTGGAACGGATGCAATGCGCGGGCACGGTATCGGCCGCGGCCTTGGCGGATGCCGCGCAGTGGCTGGCGCAAAGCCTGGGCCGGCCCGTGCCCGGCATGTTGTCGCGGGCGGGGATGTTTCCGCGCGCGGCCGCGCCCGCGTGCCCGTGAGTGCCGGTTAGGCTAGGCTAGTGCAGGGCCTGCGTGCGGATCAGGCCGACGGCAATGCCTTCCAGGGCGAATTCCTGGGTGCCGTCGACCACGATGGGCGAGAAGTCCGGGTTCTCGGGCAATAGCTCGATGCGGCCTTGCTGGCGCTGCAAGCGCTTGACGGTGACGTCGTCGCCCAGGCGAGCCACGACGATCTGGCCGTTGCGCGCTTCGGACGCGCGCTTCACGGCCAGCAGGTCGCCTTCCAGGATGCCGGCGTCGCGCATGCTCATGCCGCGCACCTTCAGCAGGTAATCGGGCGTTTGCGCGAACAGGGAAGGGTCGATGCCGACTTCGCGCTCGACGTGTTCGGTGGCCAGGATGGGGCTGCCGGCGGCCACGCGGCCGACCAGCGGCAGCAGCAGGCGCCCGACCGCATCGACCAGCCCGCCCATGGCGGACGACCCGGACGCGGCGCCGCCCGGCGCGGCGGTTGTCTGGTCGGCGGCATCGGCCGCGTCTTTCAGGCGGATGCCGCGCGAGGCGCCTGCCGTGAGTTCGATGGCGCCCTTGCGCGCCAGGGCCTTCAAGTGGTCTTCCGCGGCATTGGGCGAGCGAAACCCCAGCGCCCGGGCGATTTCGGCGCGCGTGGGTGGGAAACCCGTGCGCGCCACCGTTTGCCGGATGAGGTCCAGGATTTCCTGTTGGCGGTCGGTAAGCTTGCTGGCCATGGCGGTGATCCCTGCGAACTGTATGGATATACAGCAGCGATTCTGGACGACACTGCGCAAAAAAGCAAGCATCGCCGGCCGGGCCGGGTTTTGCGCCTGCGATCGCCCACGAAAAAGGCCCCGCTTCCGGGAAGCGGGGCCTTCGGGGCGGCGGCTGCCGCGCTTACTTACTGCTTGATGACGGCGGCGATGGCCTTGGCCACGGTGTCGATGTTGTGGCTGTTCAGCGCGGCCACGCAGATGCGGCCGCTGGATACCGCGTAGATGCCGTGCTGTTCGCGCAGCGTGTCGACCTGGGCGGCCGTCAGGCCCGAATACGAGAACATGCCGCGCTGTTGCAGCACGAAGCTGAAGTCCTGCGTCACGCCGGCGGCCTTGATCTTGTCGACCAGCTGCTGGCGCATCAGGCGGATGCGGTCGCGCATGCCGGCCAGTTCCTGTTCCCACAGGGCATAGAGCTCGGGCGTGTTGAGCACCGTGGACACCACCGTGCCGCCGTGGGTGGGCGGGTTGGAATAGTTGGTGCGGATCACGCGCTTGAGCTGGCTGAGCACGCGCTTGGCTTCGTCCTGGTTGCCGGCCACCACGGTCAGGGCGCCGACGCGCTCGCCGTACAGCGAGAACGACTTCGAGAACGACGAGCTGATCAGCATCGTCAGGCCCAGGTCGGCGAACAGGCGCACCACGGCGGCGTCTTCCTGCAGGCCGGCGCCGAAGCCCTGGTACGCGATGTCCAGGAAGGGCACCAGGTTGCGGGCCTTGACCACCTGGGCGATCTGTTGCCACTGCTCGGCCGTGGGATCGACGCCCGTGGGGTTGTGGCAGCAGGCATGCAGCACCACGATGGTCTGCGGCGCGGCGGCCTGCAGCGAGGCCAGCATGCCCTGGAAGTCCAGGCCATGGGTGGCCGGGTCGTAATAGGCGTAGGTGTCGACCGGGAAGCCGGCGCGCTCGAACAGGGCGCGGTGGTTTTCCCAGCTGGGGTTGCTGATCAGCACTTTCGACTGGGGCAGCAGCTGGCGCAGGAAATCGGCGCCGATCTTCAGCGCGCCGGTGCCGCCCAGGGCCTGGGCGGTCAGGACGCGGCCCTCGGCGGCCAGCGGCGAATCGGCTCCCAGCAGCAGAGCCTGGGCGCCCTTGTTGTACCCGGCGATGCCCTCGATGGGCAGGTAGCCGCGGGCGGCGGCGGCCTCGATGCGCGCAATTTCGGCCTTGCGCACGGCGGTCAGCAGCGGAATGCGACCGTCGTCGTCGTAGTACACGCCCACGCCCAGGTTGACTTTACCGGGGCGGGTATCGGCGTTGTACTGTTCGTTCAGGCCCAGGATAGGGTCGCGCGGCGCAAGTTCGACGGAATCGAAAAGAGAGCTCATGAGGGTTCGGAAAGGGTAGGTGGACGCAGAAGGCGGTGCTGTGGATAATGAGGGGTTTACCCTGAGACAGTCTAGCATGACCGCTCCTGGATTCGTCGATTTTCCCGGCAGCCCCTTCCACCTGTACCAGCCGTATCCGCCGGCGGGCGACCAGCCCGGCGCGATCGAGGGCCTGGTCGGGGGCCTGCACGACGGGTTGATGTACCAGACCCTGCTGGGCGTGACCGGCTCGGGCAAGACGTACACCATGGCCAACATCATCGCCAGGCTGGGCCGCCCGGCCCTGGTGCTGGCGCCCAACAAGACGCTGGCGGCGCAGCTGTACGCCGAAATGCGCGAGTTCTTTCCCAAGAACGCGGTCGAGTACTTCGTCTCGTACTACGACTACTACCAGCCCGAGGCCTACGTCCCCACCCGCGATCTGTTCATCGAGAAAGACTCGTCCATCAACGAGCACATCGAGCAGATGCGGCTGTCGGCCACCAAGAGCCTGCTCGAGCGCCGCGATACCGTCATCGTCGGCACGGTGTCGTGCATCTACGGTATCGGCAACCCGGGCGATTACCACGCCATGGTGCTCATCCTGCGCGCGGGCGACCGCATCTCGCGGCGCGAGGTGCTGGCGCGCTTGGTGGCCATGCAATACACGCGCAACGACGCCGACTTCACCCGCGGCACGTTCCGCGTGCGCGGCGAAACCCTGGACATCTTCCCGGCCGAAAGCCCGGAACTGGCCTTGCGCCTGACGCTGTTCGACGACGAGATCGAATCGCTCGAACTGTTCGATCCCCTTACCGGCCGGGTGCGCCAGAAAGTGCCGCGCTTCACTGTCTACCCCGGGTCGCACTACGTCACCCCGCACGACACGGTGCTGCGCGCCATCGAGACCATCAAGGAAGAACTGCGCGACCGCCTGAAGCTGCTCACCGCCGAAGGCAAGCTGGTCGAGGCCCAGCGGCTCGAGCAGCGCACCCGCTTCGACCTGGAAATGCTGCAGGAACTGGGTTTCTGCAAGGGCATCGAGAACTACTCGCGGCACCTGTCGGGCGCCGCCGCGGGCGAACCGCCGCCCACCCTGATCGACTATCTGCCGGCCGACGCCCTGATGTTCATCGACGAAAGCCACGTCACCATCGGCCAGCTGGGCGGCATGTACCGGGGCGACCGCTCGCGCAAGGAAACCCTGGTGCAGTACGGCTTCCGGCTGCCGTCGGCGCTGGACAACCGGCCCTTGCGCCTGGAAGAGTTCGAGGCGCGCATGCGCCAGTGCGTGTTCGTCTCGGCCACCCCGGCCGCCTACGAGCAGGAACACGCCGACAACGTGGTCGAGCAGGTGGTGCGGCCCACCGGGCTGGTCGACCCCCAGGTCGAGGTGCGCCCGGCGCGCACCCAGGTCGACGACCTGCTGGGCGAGATCAAGCTGCGCGTGGCGGCCCAGGAACGCGTGCTGGTCACCACGCTGACCAAGCGCATGGCCGAAGACCTCACCGACTTCCTGGCCGAGCACGGCGTGCGCGTGCGCTACCTGCATTCCGACATCGACACCGTCGAGCGCGTCGAGATCATCCGCGACCTGCGCCTGGGCACCTTCGACGTGCTGGTGGGCATCAATCTGCTGCGCGAGGGGCTGGACATTCCCGAAGTCTCGCTGGTGGCCATCCTGGATGCCGACAAGGAAGGGTTCCTGCGGTCCGAGCGCAGCCTGATCCAGACCATCGGCCGGGCCGCCCGCAACCTGAACGGGCACGCCATCCTGTACGCCGACACCATCACCGCATCGATGCAGCGCGCCATGCAGGAAACTGAACGGCGGCGCGCCAAGCAGCTGCAGTTCAACGCCGAGCACGGCATTACCGCGCGCGGGGTCAGCAAGGCCGTGCGCGAGCTCATCGACGGCATCGTGGCGCCGGTGCGGCACGACACCCTGGAGGCCGCCATTGCCCCCGAGGTGCTGACCGACGAAAAGGCCATGGCGCGCGAAATCCGTCGCCTGGAAAAACTCATGACCGACCACGCGCGCAACCTGGAATTCGAGCAGGCGGCGGCCGCGCGCGACGCGCTCAACGCGCTCAAGCAGCGCGTCCTGCTCGACGGCAACGCCTAGCCCCGCGCCCGTTCGCCGGGGCGCGCGGCGGCCCCGCTGCTGCATTGCGGCCAAACCGGCGGTTTTGTTACCGGCGGCCCGCCAAATAGTTCATGTAATATCTTTGGTTATTTATTTAATTTATTGATTTGATTGATAAAAATAATATCGATTTGATGGGCTGCCCCGGTTGCGCAATTGCAAAAAAAACTTGCTATATTCCGGGTTTTCCCTCAGACTTGCACCCATGATGACCAAGGTACTTTTCGTTTGCATGGGTAATATCTGTCGCTCGCCGAGCGCAGAGGGCGTTTTTCGCCATTTGGTGAACGATGCTGGCTTGGGCGATGTCGTGCACGTGGATTCCGCGGGTACGCACGCCTATCATATCGGCGAAGCTCCTGATGCCCGCGCCCAGGCCGCCGCCCGCAAGCGCGGCTACGAGATCAACCACTGCGAAGCCCGCCAGGTCACGCCGGAAGATTTCCGCGATTTCGACCTCATCCTGGCCATGGACTGGGACAACCTTTCCGCGCTGCAGCAGCAATGCCCGAAGGCCTACCAGCACAAGCTGATGCTGCTGATGCGCTTTGCCAACGAATTCGAGGAAGCCACGGTGCCCGATCCGTACTACGGCGGCCCCGAAGGCTTCGGCAAAGTGCTCGACTACCTGGAAGACGCCTGTCAAGGGGTCCTGGAACTGGTCCGCAAGCGGGCCACCCAATACCAGGCTGCCTGATCCGGCCGGGTCGGCCACGAAAAACCGCGCTACGGCGCGGTTTTTTGCGGTTGCGATGGTTTAGCAATTTACTCGGGAATTTGCTATACTTGACCCAATTACTCAGGTATTGGGCGCCCGGGCCCCGGGCGGTCAAGCCGGTCTGAACAGGAATCCACCATGCGGCTTACTACGAAAGGGCGTTTCGCGGTCACCGCGATGATCGACCTGGCCATGCGGCAGCACAGCGGTCCGGTGACTCTCGCGGCCATCAGCCAGCGTCAGAATATCTCGCTTTCCTATCTCGAACAGCTGTTCGGCAAGCTGCGCCGGCACGAACTGGTCGACAGCGTGCGCGGCCCCGGCGGCGGCTATTCGCTGGCCCGGCTGGCGCGCAACGTCACCGTGGCCGACATCATTTTCGCGGTCGACGAGCCCCTGGACGCCACCAATTGCGGCGGCAAGCACGATTGCACCAGCGGCAAGGACGGCAAGTCGGGCAAGTGCATGACGCACGAACTCTGGACCACGCTGAACCGCAAGATGGTGGATTACCTCGATTCCGTGTCCCTGCAAGACCTGGTCGACCAGCAACGGTTGCGCCAGCTGCAGGAAGCCACCAAGGCGGCGCAGGGTTGCACCGCCGTGCGGGTGGAGCGGGGCGCCGCCGGCCCGGCCGCGGCTTCCGCCTCCACCGTCGCCGCAGACGCCACCGTATAAGCAGGAGTAGCAATACATGACCACCCGCCCGATCTACCTCGATTATTCCGCCACCACGCCGGTCGACCCGCGCGTGGTCGAGAAAATGGTGCCCTGGCTGTACGACAACTTCGGCAATCCGGCCTCGCGCAGCCATGCTTTCGGCTGGGAAGCCGAAGAGGCGGTCGAGAACGCCCGCCAGGAAGTCGCCAAGCTGGTCAACGCCGACCCGCGCGAGATCATCTGGACCTCCGGCGCCACCGAATCCGACAACCTGGCCATCAAGGGCGCGGCCAATTTCTATGCCGAGCGCGGCAAGCACATCATCACGGTCAAGACCGAGCACAAGGCGGTGCTGGACACCTGTCGCGAGCTCGAGCGCCAGGGCTTCGAAGTCACTTACCTGAACGTGCGCGACGACGGCCTGATCGACCTGGACGCCTTCAAGGCGGCGCTGCGCCCGGACACGATCCTGGTGTCGGTGATGATGGTCAACAATGAAATCGGCGTCATCCAGGACATCGAGACGCTGGGCGAGATCTGCCGCGAAAAGGGCATCGTGTTCCACGTCGACGCGGCGCAGGCCACCGGCAAGGTCGAGATCGACCTGCAGAAGCTGAAGGTCGACCTGATGGCGTTCTCGGCCCACAAGACCTACGGCCCCAAGGGCATCGGCGCCCTGTACGTGCGTCGCAAGCCGCGGGTGCGCATCGAGGCGCAGATCCACGGCGGCGGCCATGAGCGCGGTTTCCGCTCGGGCACGCTGGCCACGCACCAGATCGTCGGCATGGGCGAGGCCTTCCGGCTGGCCCGCGAGGAAATGGGCACCGAGAACGAACGCATCCGCATGCTGCGCGACCGCCTGTGGGCGGGCCTGTCGCAGATCGAAGAAACCTACCTGAACGGCAGCCTCGAGCAGCGCGTGCCGCACAACCTGAACGTCAGCTTCAATTATGTCGAAGGCGAGTCGCTGATCATGGCCATCAAGGAACTGGCCGTCTCCAGCGGATCGGCCTGCACCTCGGCCAGCCTGGAGCCTTCTTATGTGCTGCGCGCGCTGGGACGCAACGACGAACTGGCGCACAGCTCGATCCGCTTCACGCTGGGCCGGTTCACCACCGAACAGGAAGTGGACTTCGCCGTCGAACTGATCAAGAGCCGCGTGGGCAAGCTGCGCGACATGTCGCCGCTGTGGGAAATGGCCCAGGCCGGCATCGACCTGAACACCGTGCAGTGGGCGGCCCACTGAGCCGCCACGCGACCGATACAGGAGAAAACATCATGGCATACAGCACCAAAGTTCTGGACCACTACGAAAACCCGCGCAACGTCGGCTCGTTCGACAAGGGCGACGAGTCGGTGGGAACCGGCATGGTAGGCGCGCCGGCTTGCGGCGACGTCATGAAGCTGCAGATCAAGGTCAGCGAGTCGGGCGTCATCGAAGACGCGCGCTTCAAGACCTACGGTTGCGGCTCGGCCATCGCGTCCAGCTCGCTGGTTACCGAGTGGGTCAAGGGCAAGACGCTGGACGAGGCGCTGAACATCCGCAACACGCAGATCGCCGAGGAACTGGCCCTGCCGCCCGTGAAGATCCACTGCTCGATCCTGGCCGAAGACGCCATCAAGGCGGCGGTCAAGGACTACCAGGACAAGCACGCGGCGCCGGCCGGGGCCGAAGAGGCGGGCGCCGCCGTGGCCGCGACGGCGAACTGACATGGCCGTTACCCTGACCCAGCAGGCAGCCTCGCACGTCGGGCGCTACCTGCAGAAGCGCGGCAAGGGGGTGGGCCTGCGGCTGGGCGTGCGCACGACCGGATGTTCGGGCATGGCCTACAAGCTCGAGTACGTCGACGAGCCGGGCACCGAAGACATGGTGTTCGAGAGCTTCGGCGTCAAGGTCTTCGTGGACCCGAAAAGCTTCGCGTACCTGGACGGCACCGAACTGGACTACGCGCGCGAAGGCCTGAACGAGGGCTTCAAGTTCCGCAACCCCAACGAAAAGGCGACCTGCGGCTGCGGCGAGTCGTTCACGGTGTAGGTCTTGGCGGCGGACGACCACTTCAGCCTGTTTGGCCTGCCCGCGCGGTTCGAGATAGATGCCCAGGCACTGGAACGTGCCTGGCGGGCCGTGGCCGCGCAGGTGCATCCCGACCGCTATGCCACCGCCAGCCCGGCCGAGCGCCGCGTGGCGATGCAGTGGGCGGCGCGCGCCAACGAGGCCTACCGGCAGTTGCGCGATCCGCTGTTGCGGGCCCGCTACCTGTGCGAGCAGGCGGGCGTGGACCTGCAGACCGAAAGCAACACCGCCATGGACGCCTCTTTCCTGATGCAGCAGATGCAATGGCGCGAAATGCTGGACGACGCGCGCCGCGACCCGCAAGCGTTCGCCGCGCTCGAGGCCGAACTGGCCCAGGCCCGGCAGCAGATGCGCCAGACCCTGGCGGCATTGCTCGACGAGCGCCAGGACTACACTGCCGCCGGCGCCAAGGTGCGCGAATGGATGTTCGTCGAAAAACTGGCGCAAGAACTCGAGGCCGCCCGGCCCTAGCCGGCGGGATACCCGGTTCGCCCGCGCCGCGCCGCCTTTCCGCCTTCAGACCCGAAGCATAATCATGGCCTTATTGCAGATTTCCGAGCCCGGCGAATCGCCCGCGCCGCACCAGCGCAAGCTGGCGGTCGGCATCGACCTGGGCACCACCAATTCCCTGGTTGCCGCGGTGCGCAGCAGCGCGCCCGAAGTACTGCCCGACGCCGAGGGCCAGGCCCTGCTGCCGTCGGCGGTGCGCTACCTGGCCGACGGCAAGGTGACCATCGGCCGGCAGGCGCTGGCCCAGCAGGCCGCCGATCCGTTCAATACCATCGTGTCCGTCAAGCGCTTCATGGGGCGCTCGCTGGACGACGCCCGTGCCAGCGGCGCGCCTTACGAATTCGTGGATGCACCGGGCATGGTGCGGCTGCGCACGGCGCAGGGCGACCTGAGCCCGGTCGAGGTCTCGGCGCAGATCCTGGCGGTGCTGCGCCAGCGCGCCGAAGACGTGCTGGGCGACGACCTGGTGGGCGCGGTGATCACCGTGCCCGCGTATTTCGACGACGCGCAGCGCCAGGCCACGCGCGACGCCGCGCGGCTGGCCGGGCTGAACGTGCTGCGCCTGCTGAACGAACCCACGGCCGCGGCCATCGCCTACGGGCTGGACCAGGCCGCCGAAGGCACCTATGCCGTCTACGACCTGGGCGGCGGTACGTTCGACGTGTCGATCCTGCGGCTGACCAAGGGCGTGTTCGAGGTGGTCGCCACGGGCGGCGATACCGCCCTGGGCGGAGACGATTTCGACTGGGCCATCAGCGAATTCGCCCGCGCGGCCCTGGGTGGCGACGCGCCGCTGGCGCCGGCCGACCGGCGCACGGTGCTGGTGGCCGCGCGCGCGGCTCGCGAGGCGCTGTCGCAGGCCCCGTCGGCCGCGCTGCGCGCCACGCTGCAGGACGGCCGCGTGCTGGACCTGACCCTGACCCGCGAGCAATTCGAGCAACTGGCCGAGCCGCTGGTGCGCCGCACCCTGGACCGGGCCCGCGCCGCGCTGCGCGACGCGGGGCTGGCCGTGTCCGACGTCAATGGCGTGGTGATGGTGGGCGGGGCCACCCGCATGCCGGTGATCCGCCGCGCCGTGGGCGAGCTGTTCGGCACCGAGCCGCTGGTCGACCTGGACCCCGACCAGGTGGTGGCGCTGGGAGCGGCCCTGCAGGCCAACCTGCTGGCCGGCAACCGCATGCCGGGCGAAGACTGGCTGCTGCTCGATGTGATTCCGCTGTCGCTGGGGCTGGAAACCATGGGGGGGCTGGTCGAACGCATCATTCCGCGCAACAGCACCATTCCGGTGGCGCGCGCCCAGGAATTCACCACCTTCAAGGACGGCCAGGGCGCCATGAGCCTGCACGTGGTGCAGGGCGAGCGCGAACTGGTGGCCGACTGCCGTTCGCTGGCGCGTTTCGAGCTGCGCGGCATCCCGCCGATGGTGGCGGGGGCGGCGCGCATCCGCGTGACGTTCCAGGTGGATGCCGACGGCCTGCTCAGCGTTACCGCGCGCGAACAGAGCACGGGCGTCGAGGCCGCCGTATCGGTCAAGCCGTCGTACGGCCTGTCCGACGACGAGATCACCCGCATGCTGGCCGACAGCGTGGCACAGGCCGACAGCGACGCGCGCGCGCGCATGCTGCGCGAGCAACAGGTCGAAGCACGCCAGCTGGTCGAATCGGTGCGCGCCGCGCTGGCGGCCGACGGCGACCTGCTGGATGCCGACGAGCGCCGCCTGGTCGACCAACGCCTGCAGGCCGCCGCGGCCGCGCAGGAAGCCGACGATGCCGATGCCGTGCGAGCCGCGGTGCAGGCGCTGTCGGATGCCACCGAAGACTTTGCCGCCCGGCGCATGGACCGCGGCATCCGCGCGGCGCTGGCCGGCCGCAAGCTGGACGAAATCGCCTGATCGAACCGCCCGAACGTATGCCCAAACTGACCGTATTGCC
>Ga0182737_1001408_pt1 | contig 23851 bp, 14 predicted proteins | sample eDN5th30CBELigOP_FD_128878 | JGI IMG/M metagenome (GOLD analysis project Ga0182737, IMG submission 128878) | Enriched Organic Plus compost microbial communities from Emeryville, California, USA - eDNA 5th pass 30_C BE-Lig OP (version 2) (version 2) ...
CGCGCCGGGGGCTGATGGTGGCGGGCTTCGCCACCGGCTTCGTCTCCAGCTCCATCGGCATCGCGGCGATGAGCGCGCGTGCCCACGATCATCCGCCCGTCGCCAGCGCCGCCGCCGCCGGTGCGATGGCGTCCATCATGGGCAGCCTGATCTATCTGATCGCACTGGTGGCGGTGGCCGATGCCGACCTGCTGCGCGGCCTGGCATTGCCGTTCCTGGGTGCGTTTGCCCCCAGCCTGGCCTATGCCCTGATGCTGGCCCGGCGCGCCCGGTCGCCCGAACAGCAGGACGATGACAGCCGCGCCTTCGACCTGAAGATCATCGCGGTGTTCGCCGGACTGGTGGTGGCGTTCTCCTTCGTCTCGACCCTGCTGGTGGAGCGGTTCGGCACCGACGGCATGCTGGCCAGCGCCGTGGCCACCGGCTTTGTGGACGCCCATGCCACGGCGGTTTCCATCGCCACCGTGGTGGTGGCGGGCAAGGCCGACATGGATACCGGCAGTCTCGCCCTATTGATGGGCCTGTCCGCCAACATGGCGATCAAGATTCCCGCCGCCTTCGCGCTGGGACCGCGCCCCTTCGCCGTCCAGGTGGCCACGGGACTGGCCATCCTGATCGTGGGCCTGTGGTGCGGCTATGGCCTGACGATTCTGCTTTAGCCGGCAGCCCCCGGCACGGCCGGTTGCAAGCGGACCTCCACCGCCGCGTCATCGAGGCTATCGAAAAAAGGGCGGCCCCGGAGGATATCCGGGGCCGCCAAGTTTGGACCGTGCAGGGCATAACATCTGCACCGTCCGGGGGACCGTTCAGGCGGCGCTTTCGAACTTCAGCAGCCGTCCGGCATTCGCCATGACCACAAAGATTCCCGCATTCTGCAGCAGCGCGGCGATCAGCGCGCCGCTGGCGCCCAGCACCCCCGCCGCGGCCAGCCCGACCACCACGATCGTCCAGGCCATCGCCATGCCGACATTCACCAGGATGGTGCGGCGGCTGCGGCGGCTGAGGCGCACACAGGTGCCAAGGCTGCGCACATCGTTGGTCATCAGCACCAGGTCGGCGGAGGCCAGCGCCACATCGGTGCCCTGCGCGCCCATCGCCACGCCCACCGCGCCAACCTTCAGCGCCAGCGCATCGTTGATGCCGTCACCCACCACCATCGGCCGATAGCCGTTCTTTATCTCCTCCAGCACGAATTCCATTTTCTCGGTGGGCAACGCCTCGGCCCGCACCTCCGCGATGCCCAGCGCCTGCGCCACCCGCTGCGCTTCCGGAGCGCGGTCGCCGGTCACGACAAGCTGGCGCGCCACGCCCAGGCGGCGCAGTTCGGTGACCGCGTCCAGCGATTCCGGACGCACTTCATCGGCCAGCAGCAGCCAGCCCCAGAAGCGGCCATCATAGGCCAGTCCCGCAATGGGGCCGGCGTGATCGGGGGCGGGCGCGGCCTCGATGCCCAGCTCCGTGAAAAGCTGCGCCCGGCCCAGCGCCGCCAGCTTGCCGTCATGCAGCCCGACAATGCCCAGGCCACGCGTTTCCTTCAGTTCGGTGACCGGCAGGCGCGCATGTTCATCCACCTGCGCGGCGACGGCGCGGCTGACAGGGTGGCTGGAAGCCGCGCCCAGGCTCGCGGCCAGTTGCAGGAACGTCACCATGCTCATGCCCGGCGCTGGCACGGTGCCCACCAGCCGCAGCTCGCCCAGCGTCAGGGTGCCGGTCTTGTCGAACACCACCGCATTGACGGTCGCCATCTGCTCCAAAAAGGCGGCGCCCTTCACAAGGATGCCATGACGGCTGGCCACGGTGATGGCGGCGATGGAGGTGGCGGGCGCGGCCAGCACCAGCGCGGTGGGACAGGAGGCCACCAGCACCGCCAGCGCCGCGGCGGTATTGCCCGACAGCAGCCACAGGCTGGCGGTGAGCAGCAGCACGAAGACAAGATACCGCGGCGCGTGGCGCTCCAGCAGGCGCGCCACGGCGGGCTTGGTGGTTTCGGCATCCTGCATCAGGGCGATGACACGGCCCAGCGCGGTCTCTCCGCCCACGCGCGTGACCCGCAGCGTCAGGCGGCCATCCAGGTTGATCGAGCCGTTGAACACGGTCTCACCCGGCGCGACATCCTGCGGCACGGATTCGCCGGTGATGGAAGCGGTGTCCACGCTGGACACCCCGCTCTCGATCACGCCATCGGCGGGCACACGGTCCCCGGCGCGCACGTCCAGCAGGTCGCCCACCCGCAGCGCACCCGACAGCACCTCCTCGATCTCGCCATCGGGACGGATGCGGCGGGCACGGGCTTCGGTCAGGCGCGAGAGCGCGCGGATCGCTTCCTGGGAGCCCAGCAGCGAACGCTCCTCCAGGATATGGCCGATCATCATGATCAGCGGCAGCAGCGTGGCGGTAATCAGGTCGCCATTGGCCCAGGCGGCGATGAAGGCCAGGCCGATCAACTGGTCGGTAATGCCGTTCAGGTCGGGACGGCGCAGGCTCTGCCATGCCGCCTGCAGGGCGGGCACGCCCACCAGCAGCGCGGCCAGTCCCGCCACCAGTTGCGCCACATCGCGCTGGCCGGGATTCAACAGTTCCAGTCCCACCGAAACCACAAGGCATCCCGCCGCCGCCAGCGACAGTGACAGCCGCAGCGCCAGGGTGTGCTGCTCCCGGCTGGAGAGAAGACCTTCCGTCCCGATCCCGGCCGGAGCAGGCTGGTCATGCGCGATGGACATCTAGCGCCTCCCCGCCGCGACGCCCGGCAGCAAGGTGCGGGCGGTGTCGCCATCCAGAACCTCCACCCCCGCCGCCTTGGACAATAGCGGCCGGATGCGGTCCTGATACAGGCGCGTCATCTGCATGGCGCGGGACATGTCGCGCGACTGTTCGCCCAGCGCCGCGATGGAGGCGGTCTGCGAGCGGGCATTGGTGATGGTTTCCTGTGCCGTCGCGGTGGCGCCGGTGACGATCTTGTCCTTCTTGCTGTTGGCGTCCTGGGTGGTGAACTGGGCGGCGGTGCGGGCCCGCGCCACCGTTGTCTCGGCGCTTTGCGTGACGGTCAGAACATTGTCGAAGCCGGACTTGGCCATTGCGGGAATGGAGGGCACCATATCCACACGGCTCACCGCGACGCCCAGCCCGGCTCCGGCGGCGGACAGCATCTCCAGCCGCCGGTTCACCGCCGCCATCATGTCGGTACGCAGCCGCTCGCGCTCGGCCGCCTCGGCGCGCCGGGCGGCGATCTCCGGCCGCGCCACCAGGATGGCATCCAGGCTGCGGCGGCCCATGACCGCGATGGCGGTGGAGATGAAAAGGCGCTGCAGGGCGGGACGCACATGTGCCTGCGCCGCCATGAAGGCGGCGGGATCGGTAACCTGGTAGAAAAGCTGGGCATCCAGATGCACCACATTGGAATCGCCGGTCAGCAGGAAACCGGCATTCAGGCGCGGATCGCGCGCGAGACTATAGCCGGTATCGGGACTGGCCCCGGCATCCTGCCCCTGTACGAAGCGTTCGATCTTTAGCGGAATCTGCCGTGCCGCGGCGGGCAGCATCACCACCTGTTCGATGGGCCGCGGAAAGGCCAGCAGCAGGCCCGATCCCCTGACACGCACCACATTTCCGAAGCGCATCACCACCGCCTGGCTGTCCGCCGGCACCTGACGGACATTGGACACGAACCAGCCCGCCGCGAGAACGCAGACCGCCACGAACAGGAAACGGAAAGCCAGCGCCACCGCCTGGCCCAGCGGGCCGACCTCGGCCAGATCTGATTGAAGCGCGGTGTCCATCCTGCTCATTTGCGGTTGCTGCCCGGACCATCCACCAGCACGCGGAACGGGGCGGCATCCGTCCTGAGCACCAGCCGCGTATTGGGGCCGATCACCCCTTCCAGCGAATCCAGCGAACGCAACATGGTGTAGAGCTGCGGATCGGCGCTGTAGGCCTTGCGATAGATGCCTGCCGCCTCGGCCCGCGAGCTGGCCTCGATCTCGGCGGCCTCGACATTGGCCTGTGCGATCAGCAAACGGGAATCGCGGTTGGCGTCCGACTGGATCTGCGATGCCGCGCGCTCGCCTTCCGAGGCGCGTTCGGCCGCCACCGTGTCGCGTTCGGCCTTCATGCGCTCGATGGTGGCGTTCAGCGCCTGCGCGGGCATGGTCAGCCGTTCCAGACCGACCTGGCGCACCGCGATGCCATAGACCTTGCCCGCCTGGCCGTTGATGCGCCCATGCAGGGTGTTCTCGAAATCGGTCAGCTTCACGCTGCCGGGCACGGTGTTCACCAGGTCCGACAGCGCGAAACGGCTGGCCACCACTTCCAGCGCCGAGCCGGTAAAGCTACGTATCTGTTCCGCCGCCAGCACCGGCTGGTTGCGGACGGCGCGCAGGAACTGGCGGATATGTTCCGGATCGCCCGGCACCTGCCAGGCGATATAGGCCTGCACCAGCACGCGCAGGCCGTCGCGCGTGCCCACGTCATGCAGGCCGCTGGAAGTGGTGCGCAGCCGCAGGTCCACCACCACGGTATTTTCGACCGGCGCGGGCAGTTTCAGCGCCAGGCCGGGGGTGGTCACCACCCGCACCGGATTGCCGAACCGCGTGATCACCACCGCCTCGCCGGGATTGACCGGCACCAGGCAGGCCGACAACAGCAGCGCCGCGATGACCAGCGCCGCCACCACGAAGCGGCGCCTGGCCCATAAGGTCCCTTTCATCTTGCTTGCTTCCAACAGGGTCATGTCACTGTCCTAATCCGCCGCCGCATCACCGAAACTGCTGCGCGCTGCCCGCGCATTGCGCATGTCGAAGCCGGGCACCGCCGATGGGGGAATGCGGTGATCCAGAATGATGACCGGCTTGTCGGCCATGCCGCGCGCGATCTTGTCCAGCCGCCGCTCCAGCAGAAAGGACGGCCCGCCCGCCGCATGGGCGCGCCGTTCGCCTTCGAACTGGATGGAATCCACCCGCGCCCGCGACAGGCGCTCGGCGGCGCCGGATTTGGCGTCGTTGAGCGTGGCATTCGCGACCAGCGCCGCCATCTTCATCTCGCGCGCCGCCTCGGCGGTGGCGGTGTTGACCTTGATGCGCGATGCGATGGCCGAGGCCTGCACCGACTGGTAAGAGGCCGCGGCCTTCGGCGGCGGATGGATGGCTTCCACCACCACCGCCATCACCTCGATCCCGCTGTCCAGCGCCGCCAGCCGCGCCTGCAACTGGGCCTGGAAACGGCGCACATAGGCCTCGCGATTCTGGCCCAGCACCTCGCCCAGCGTGCTGCGGGCGAAATAATGCGCCAGGATCTGCTGGGCGATGGATTTCACCACCGCGCCGGGCGCATCCACGCGATAGGCGGCGGCGATGGCGGAGGCGTCCGACAGGCCGATGCGCCAGACGATGGTCATGTCGATGTTGATGGCCTCGAAGCTCTGGCGGCCGTCCGACAGGCTGGCCACCAGATAGCCGACCTCCTGGCGGGTGGAATCCCACAGCCGGTCCGCGCCGGCGGGGGCATCGCCCTCGATGGTGGCCGAACCCGCGGCGGCGGCGTCCGCCTCGCTGTCCGCCTCTACCTCGATCTGCACTTCCCGCACCTGGCCATACTCCACCGGGCGCAGCGTGCCGAACGGCCAGGGAAGATGCAGATGCAGGCCCGGCTGCAGCACGGCGACGGGACGGCCAAGGGATTCATAGACCGCGCGCTGTTCCAGTCCCAGCGCCGTCACCCCCGTCAGCAACCAGGACAGAAGAAGCATGCCCAGCGCCAGCAGCGGCAAGGCGCGGCGAATGAAGCCCAGCGACCAGCTGCGCGCCAGGTCTATACCGAACTGGCTGCGAACGGACGCGTTGAAGCCCTGCACGTCGGGAAGCCGTGCCTGGATCAGCCCCGCAATGACGCTGACGGCGGCGCTGCGACGGCCGGCAAGAGCCGGAAGCGGCATGAAGACATGCGCGGCGGTCCGCAGCATCATTTCGACCGCCACTAGCGCGGCTATGGCGGCGACGGTCTTTTCGACAATATCGGCGAAGGGAAGTTCCAGCCAGCGCAGGCCCGCCGCCAGCGCCAGACCCAGCGCTCCCAGCAACGGCAGGCGGCTCAGATGGGCCAGTGCCCGGCCTTCCAGAAAGTCCTGCTGCCGCATGGCCGCATAGCGCCGCTCCAACACCAGCAGAGGAAAGGCCGCCCCCAGGAGAATGCCGCCGGACAACTGGTTGAACAGCGCGCCACCGGACGGCGCGGATACGCGCCAGCCACGGCCGAGTGCGTAAAGCCCGGCAAGACTGAGCAGGAAACCGGCGGCCAGCGGCAGCCAGTCGGCCATCCAGTCCACACTCCGTATTGCCAGCCAGGCGCGATCCCACAGGGCACGCGCTTTTTCCAGCACCGGATGCAATCGCCTGCCATTGCGTGCGGGCGGCAGAGGGCGGGCCATCCGGCCACGCTGGCGCGCCAAAGCAGCTGCCCAGGCGGCCAGGAACCCGGCCGCCGTGACCAGGGCAAAACCACTTATATAAAAGAAGAGATGCCGCAGGTGTGGCGGCAAGGTTCGCGCCAGCAGGGCCGTGGCCAGAAACCCCGTACCCGCCAGCAGAAAAAAACCGCCGACCGCCAGTTCGGGCCAGGGCGCGCGCCCGGCTCCGTCACGCGCCATGCTCTCCTCCTTCCTTTCGCGTGCCGTTTGCTAGAGACATGATCCCGGTGTTGGCGTGTGCAGCAGGGTGCGGCCCGACAGGGCATTGGTCAGCTTGCCATTGTCCACCGCAACCTTGCCGTTGATGACCGTGGCGACCACACCCTTGGCCAGCGGCTTCCAGTTCACATATGTGGAACCGGGCATGTATCCGGCGGGATCGAACACCGCGATGTCGGCAAAATAGCCATTCTTCAGGTAGCCGCGCCGGTCGAGCTTGTAGAAGTCGGCCGGGCCGCCGCTGGAGCTGCGGACGAACTGGCTGATGCTGATGACCTTCCGCTTCCGCACGAACTCCTGATACTTGGTCGGGAAGGTGCCGGAAATGCGCGGGTGCCCGTCCGAGCCGTCAGAGCCGGTGAAGGTCCAGGGCTGTTTCATGAAGGCGTCCACATCGGGTTCGGACATGGAGAAAACCACCACCCATTGCCGGTCGGTCTGGCGCAGGATGCGGATGGCGGCGTCCACCGGATCCAGCTTCCATTCCAGCGCCACCTGATCCAGCCGCTTGCCATCCCAGGGCTGGTTCGAGGCCACGAACAGGATGGATTTGGCGCCATTGGACCGCGCCAGATTGGCTTTCGTCTCGGCCTTGATCTTTTCCAGCGTCGCCGGATCGTTGAACCGCTTGATCAGCGCCGGATAACCGCCATCCAGCGCCCAGCTGGGAATGATCTGGGCCTGCAACGACGTCTGGTTGGCCAGATAGGGATACTGGTCGGCGGTAACAACCTGCCCCCTGGCGCGCGCCTCGTTGATCAGCTTGATGACCTCGGCGGACTGACCCCAGACCGTTGGCCCCAGCGCCTTCAGGTGGCCGATATGCACCGGCATGCCGGCTTCCGCGCCGATCCGCAGGGCCTCCTTGACCGAGTTGATCAGGCCGATCGAATAGGTCGCCTCGTCGCGCTGGTGGGTATCATAGATGCCGCCGCGCTTGGCGGCTTCCCTGGCCAGCTCGATCAGTTCGTCCGTCTTGGAGAAGAATTGCGGCGTGTACCAGAGGCCCGTGGAAAAACCGAACGCGCCTTCGCACATGGCCTTGGCGACCATCTGTTTTTCCGCCAGCAGTTCGGTGGCCGTGGGCGGGCGGTCATCCTCGCCGATCACCCGGCTGCGAATGGGGGCATAGCCGACAAAGGCCAGCACGTTGGGCCCGATGCCCTGCTGGGTAAACTGGGCGAAGGTGTCCTTGATTTCCACGCCCGACCGGATGGGACCGCCCCCGCTGCCGATGCCGCTGCCGTCCACGCCCATAACCAGCGTGGTCGCGCCCTGCATGATCCATTGCGGCACCTGGCGCAGCGCCGCGTCGGGGCTGTAGATGCTGCTGTCAGGATGGCTATGGCCATCAATGAAACCCGGCGTGACGATCTTGCCCTTGGCTTCGATGATGCGGCCGGCGCTGACGGTTGCCCTGGGACCGACATAGACGATCCTGTCGCCGCTGACCGCGACATCGCCGACAAATCCCTTGGCGCCTTCGCTGCCGTCATAGATGGTGCCGCCCCGGATCAGCAGGTCCACCTGCTGGCCGGCGCTCTGGCCCTGTGCCGCCGCCATGTTCTGGGGCAACACCGCCAGCAGGGCCGAGACCGCGACCGCCCCTTTCAGGACCGCGCGCACCGCCGCCCTCACAGGCAGGAACCGGGCGTGGGCGTATGCGGCAGGGGCATGCCCGACAGCACCGTGGTCATCTTGAAGTTGTCCACCGCCAGCTTGCCGTTCACCACCACGGTCTGCACGCCTTCGGCCAACTGATCCCATTTCACGAAATTGGACTTGGCGACATACTTGACCGGATCGAACACGGCGATATCGGCGTAATAGCCGTTCTTCAGATAGCCGCGCCGGTCCAGCTTGTAGATATCCGCCGACAGCCCGGTCGAGGAACGCACGAACTGGCCCAGACTGATGACCTTGTCCCGGACAACATAGTCCTGGTACTTGGTGGGGAAAGTGCCGTACATGCGCGGATGCCCGTCGCCGCCGTCCGAACCGGTGGCGGTCCAGGGCTGCTGCATGAAAGCATGGATATCCTTGGGCGTCATCGAGAAGATGACAATGCTCTGGCGGTCGGTCTGGCGCAGGATGCGGATGGCGGCATCCACCGGCTCCACTTTCCATTCCTTGGCCACCTCATCCAGCCGCTTTCCGGTCCAGGGCTGGCCGTACTTGGTGAACAGGATGGCGTGCGCGCCATTGGAGCGCTTGAGGTTCTCACGCGTCTCGGCCTTGATCTTCTCCAGCGTCGCCGGATCGTTGAACCGCTTGATCAGGGCGGGATAGCCGCCGTCCAGCGCCCAGCTGGGAATGATCTGGGCCTGCACGGAGGTCTGGTTGGCCGGATAAGGATACTGGTCGGCGGTGACGACCTGGCCTTTGGCGCGGGCTTCGTTGATCAGCTTGATGACCTCGGCGGACTGGCCCCATACGGTCGGGCCCAACGCCTTCAAGTGGCCGATATGCACCGGCATGCCCGCTTCCTCGCCGATCCGCAGGGCTTCCTTGACCGAGTTGACCAGGCCGATCGAATAAGTCGCTTCGTCGCGCTGATGGGTGTCATAGATGCCGCCGCGCTTGGCGGCTTCCTTGGCCAGTTCGATCAGCTCGTCCGTCTTGGAAAAGAACTGCGGCGTGTACCAAAGGCCGGTGGAAAATCCGGCCGCGCCCTCGCACATCGCCTTGGCCACCAGCTGCTTCTCGGACAGCAGTTCGGCGGCGGTGGGCGCACGCGCATCCTCGCCGATCACCCGCTTGCGGATCGGGGCATAACCGACAAAGGCGATATAGTTCACGCCGATGCCCTGCTGGCGGATCTTGTCGAACTGAACCTGCACTTCCGGCTCGCCGCTGCCGTCCACGCCCGCCACCACGGTGGTCGCGCCCTGCATGATCCAGGCCGGCCACATCCGCATCTGCGGATCCGTGGCGTCGAAATAGGTGCGGTTGCCGTGGGTATGATCGTCGATGAAACCCGGCGACACGATCTTGCCCCGGGCGTCGATAGTGCGGCGGGCGGTCATGGGCGCCTTGGGGCCGACATAGACGATCTTGTCGCCGCTGACCGCGACATCGCCGATAAAGCCCTTGTTGCCCTCGCTGCCGTCATAAACGGTGCCGCCCTTGATCAGCAGGTCCACCTGCTGGCCCTGGGCGAGAACGGAGCCGCCCGCCAGAAGGGACAGGCTTGTGACGGCAATGGCGGTACGGGTCATTAGAAACATCTTACGGGTCATTCTTTCTTCCCTTTCACAAATTCTTGGCACGAATTCCTGGTTGGATCAGAGGCAACTGCCCGGTGTGGGCGTATGCGGCAACGGGCGGCCCGACAGCGCGACAGTGAGCTTGCCGTTATCCACGGCCAGCTTGCCGTTCACGGCCAGCGCGATGACGCCCTCGGACAGGCGGTCCCAGTTGTAATAGTCGGCCTTGGCCACATACTTGACGGGATCGAACACCACGACATCGGCGTAGTAGCCGTTCTTGAGATAACCGCGCCTGTCGAGCATATAGATGTCGGCCGGAAGACCCGTCGCCGAGCGGATGAACTGGCCCAGGCTGATGACCTTTTTCTTCCGCACATAATCCTGGTACTTGGTCGGAAATGTGCCGTACTGGCGCGGATGGCTGTCCACGCCATCGGAACCCGTCGCGGTGTAAGGCTGCTTCATGAAGGTGGCGATATCGCCTTCCGACATGTTGAAGCCGATAATGGCCTGCCGCTCGGTCTGGCGCAGGATACGGATCACCGCGTCAACCGGCTCCACCTTCCATTCCTTGGCCACCTCGTCGAGATACTTGTTGGTCCAGGGCCGTCCACGTTGGCTGAAGAAGACGGTGTGCGGACCGCCCTGCCGGCGCAGGTTCTCGCGCATCTCGCCGCGGATTTTCTCCAGCGTGGCGGGTTCGTTGAATCGCTTGATCATGGCGGGATAGCCGCCATTCATGGCCCAGCGCGGCACCATTGCCGCCTCCAGCCCCGTCATCAGCGCGGGATAGGGATACTGGTCCAGCGTGACCGACCGCCCCTTGGCCCGCGCCTCATTGATCAGCTTGATGACATCGGCGGACTTGCCCCACACATCGGGGCCAAGGGCCTTGATATGGGCGATGTGCACCGGCAGCCCGGCCTCCTCGCCGATCTGCAGGGCCTCCTTCACCGAATTGACCAGGCCGATGGAATAGCTGCCCTCGTCGCGCTGATGGGAATCGTAAATGCCGCCGCGCTTGGCCGCCTCTTTCGCCAGCGTGACGATCTCATCGGTCTTGGAATAGCTTTGCGGAAAATAGAACAGGCCGGTGGAAAAGCCGGTGGCGCCTTCGCACATGGCCTTGGCCACCAGCGCCTTCTCGCTTTCCAGTTCGCTGGCAGTGGGGGGGCGGTTTTCCAGTCCGATAACGCGCTCACGAATGGCGCGATAGCCGACAAATGCGATGATGTTGGTGCCGAAGCCCTGGCTGCGAATCTGGTCGAAAAAGGTCTTCACTTCCGGCGCGCCCACGCCCGAGCCGGCGCTGCCGCCATCCACGCCCACCACGATGGTCGAAGCCCCCTGCGCCAGCCAGCCTTTGAGCTGGCGGCCCGCCGGATCCTGCTCGGCGGTGAAGTTGCGGTCGCCCGCCGCGGTGGCGGGATGGGCATGGCCGTCAATGAATCCGGGCGCGACGATCTTGCCGCGCGCGTCGATCGTCCGCCGGGCGCCCATCGGCGCCTTGGGGCCGACATAAAGAATGCGGTCTCCCGCTATGGCGACGTCGCCGGTAAAGCCCTTATTGCCTTCGCTGCCGTCATAGATGGTGCCGCCCTTGATCAACAGGTCGGCCTGCGGGCCCTGGGGCAAGGCGGGACCGGTGGCGGCCAGGAAGAACATCAACGCCGCGGCGGCAGTACGCGACTTGAGGTGAGGCATGCGTGTCATGACGCTTTCCGTTCTGGAAGGACAGCCGTGGGCCCGGTTTTCCGGGCCCACGGCGCCATTGGCTACATCTTCACGCGCAGACCGGCGCGGAAGGTGCGCCCGATCGTGTCGTAGAGATTGTTGTTGGTCTGGTTGTATGCCGGGGTGTTGAGGCCGTCAGGGCCGTTTCCGACCGGCGGCGGCTCGGTGTTGAACAGGTTCTTGACGGAGAAATAGATCTCCATTTCGGACTCATAGGCCGCAAAGCCGTAATTGACGGTGGCGTCCACCAGGAAGGCGCCGTCAATGCTGTTCATGTTCGCCGTACGGTTGGCCACGGTGGAAGCCGGGCATCCGGACGTGCAGACCACATACTCGTTGGCATACTTGCCGGCGCTGACGCCCCGGCCGGTCAGGTCGAAGGTCCAATCATCCGTGCTGTAGGTCGCCGAAATGCGATAGGCCCAGTCCGGCGTACCGGTGCCGCCGATATTCACCCCGGCCATATCGGTGGGCGGGTTGAAACCGTCATTGACATAGTTCTGGATATAGTTGGTCGCCAGGCCGTGCAGTATGAGGTTGCCCGGTATGGCGCCGAACCAGTCCATCGTCTCCAGCGGCACGCTATAGGTAACGTCGAAGTCCAGGCCCTGCGCCTTGCTGGAGGCGAAGTTGATCGGCTGGGTGAGGATGGTGGAAACCACCATGCTGGCCCCGCTGCCGGTGCTGATGACATTGCTGCAATAGGCGGTGACGTTCAGTTCGTAGCAGAGATTGGCCACGTTCTGCGCGCTGATGGCGCCGATCCGCTGCTTCATCGTGATGTTGTAATAGTCGATGGATGCGGTCAGGCCGGGTATCCAGCGCGGCGACAACACCACGCCGGCGCCAAGGCTGTTGGCGGCCTCCGGCTTGAGGTTGACGTTGCCGGTCAGATTCTCCTGGAAAGCATAGGAGATGTTGTTGATCAGGACGGTGTTGGCGCGCGCCGTGCCCGCCGCGAACAGCTCATTCAGGTTGGGCGCGCGGATGTCGTGACTGTAGGTCAGGCGGAAGCGCGCATCCTCGATCGGCGCATAGTTCAGGCCGACCTTCCAGGTGTTGACGCCGCCCGAAGTGCTGTAGGCGGTGTAGCGGATGGCGCCGCTGATATCCATGCCCTGCATGATGGGCACGGCCGTGGACAGATAGCCCTCGGCGACCGAGTAATGGCCGGCATTGACCAGATAGTTGCCGTACAGCCAGCCGGACCGGTATTGCGGATCCACCGAACCGTTGATGGACTCCTTGCGCCACTCGGCGCCAAAGGCGATCGAAACGGGACCGGCCCAGTTTTCGATCGGGGCGCCCGATACGTTGAAGCTGAAAGTCTGCTCCTCCAGGATTTCGTCGCGGAAAGGCTGCTGCGGCCCGGCGATATAGGCGATGCCCTGCTGGAAGGCGGCCGCCGACTGCAGACCGCCATTGATGCCGATGCGGCTCAGGGGCGAACAGCCATTGTTGGGCGAGGTCAGGGTGGAGCGGCAGACGATGGTGCCCGCCGCGATACCCGCCGCATTGCCCGCGGGCGCGAACACCGCATCCTGGGCCGCGGCCATACGCGCCACGTTCCAGTTGCCCAGCGTTTCTTCATGCAGGTCGGTACGGCTGTTCTGGCCGTGCAGGTCCCATTTCCAGTCCGAGCCCCACAGGTTGAGGCTGCCCGTCGCGCCGCCCGAAACGCGCATCACCGACCGGTTGTTGTCGCTGCCCGGCGGCGGGAGGCCGGCATTGGTGGTGCCGATAGTCAGGGTATTCAGCGCCATATTGGTCATCTGGGTGCGGACGCTGGCCGGCAGGAAGGCGTTGTCGCGCTGGATGGTGACACCACCGACATTGGCCCACTCGGCCATGTAGAGGCTCTTGCCATGCCATTTGGAGAAGGAGGCCTGGCCATAGATCTCGATCTCCGGCGTGATCATGTAGCCGACACGGCCAAAGACGTTCTGGCGCAATTCGCTGGAGGCCAGCGACAGCGTATTGACATAGTTCTGCGTCGTGACCTGCCCATCGCCGCCGACCATCCAGGGGCCACTGACGGCGCCATAGCTCAACTGGCCGACGCTGGCATTGGTGCCGAAATAGGTTCCCTGCAGCGGGCCGCTGACCACCAGGCCGCCCGGCGCCACCTGGCTGGGATAAGCGCCCCCTCCGATGCGGTAATAGGGCTGCCCATTCGTGGCGGTATAGGCCGGATTGACGATGCGGAAGTAATTCTTGTTGTTGAAGGCGCGTCCGTTGCCGCGGATACCTTCGGCCGTATAGATCTGGCCAGACAGAAGGGCATGACCGCGGCCGCCGGCGAAATCGGTACCGTAGGTCAGCGAGGCCTTGTAGTTGGGATTTTCGCCATAGGTCGTCTCGCCATATTCCGCATTGGCCTTGAGCCCGGTGAACTTGGTGTCGAGGATGAAGTTCACCACGCCGCCGACCGCATCCGAACCATAGTCGGCAGAGGCGCCGCCGGTCACGATATCCACGCGGCTGACCAGTTCCTGCGGGAAGGTGTTGATGTCCACCTCGCCGGTGGCGGCCGAAGGCGACGACCGATGACCGTTCAGCAGCACCAGGGTACGGCTCGTGCCCAGCGCGCGCAGGTTCAGCGCGTTCAGGCCGGCGGTACCGGCACTGAGGCTGCCTTGCGAATTGTTGGGCGTGGTCGAGCCCATGACCGAAGGCAGCTTGTTGACGAAATCGGCCAGGTTGGCGGGCGCTTCGGCCTGGATCGCCTGCTCGCCGATCACCGTGACCGGAGTCGGCGCGCTATAGCCGTCGGTCATGATGCGAGTGCCGGTAACGGCGACTTCCTCGATCGGCATTTCCTGCGCGCGGGCATGCTGGATTCCCAGCGTCAGCGCGATCAGCCCGGCGGTACCCAGCGTGTAAAGGCGGAAACGCTGGTGCCTGGTTTGAGAAAGAACGGAACTCTTGGTACGCAACTTAGACATTTTTGATCCCCTACAGAAAGATGGTTGCTCCTGTAGGCGCCCCCCCTGGGGCAATCTCTGCTTTATCCGCGTCAGCCCGCTTTTGCTGTCTTCCGCGCGGCATGCATTTGGTGTCTCGGCGGTTATTTGACTCCCAGGTGGCTGAGCAGCCAGTCGCTGCCATCGGTGTAGTGCTCCACCAACTGCTCATAGGTCAGGTAAAGATCGTGGGTCTGGCCGGGCAGCGCCTGCTGCTTGAAGCCGAGCTTGGGCTTCTTCACCTGCAGCAGACGCGCAAGCTTGGTGCCCTCGTTGAAATCCACATTCATGTCGTCATCGCCCTGGCTGAGGAAGATCGGCGAGGTCCAGCTGTCCAGGAAGCTCACGGCAGAGCGCGACAGCCCCTGCGGATCGTCGGCGGTGTGCACGCCGGCCATATCGAAACCGACCTTGTAAAGGTCCGAATGACGGGCCAGGAGCTGCGCCGTCATATAGCCGCCCCAGGACAGGCCATAGATACCGATGCCCTTGCTGACATTCAGGTCCTTGCGGCCCTTGAGGAAGGTCACCGCGCCCACGAAATCCCGCAGTTCGGAATTTTCGGTCAGCCCCCAGCCGGGCGCGTTGCGGAAGGCATGGCCACGCATGATGCTGGACCGGTACTCCACCGACAGGACCACGCAACCGCGCCCCGCCAGATACTGGTTCATGGCATAGAGATAGTGATAGGCGTCCATATAGTGGAAGCCCGGCAGCATCTGGCGCCGGATGCCGCCATGCGAGAAGACCACGGCGCAACCGGTCTGCTTCGCAGGCACGAAAAGATTGCCATAAGCCGTCTGCCCGTCGGACGCCGGGAAGGCGACATTCTGCGGCTCGACTACCAGGCTGGCGGGAAAATCCGCCGGGGCCTTGGGGAAAGCAGCGATGGTTTCGCGGCCATCCGCATCCTGTACGCGGACGGTGGGCGTGGTGGCCCAACCCGCATGAACATAAGCCAGCCTGCCACCCGCCAGCGGCAACGGCGACCACTGGCTTTCACTGCCGCTGGTGACGGCGCGCACCTTGCCGTCAAAGGTGACGGCGCTGATGTGACGGCGATCCAGGTCGCCGATATTGGTGGCGTAGAAAATCTCCGTTCCGTCGGCGGAAACATCCGCCATTTCCACTTCGCCCTCGCCCGGCGTCAACAACCGGGCCTCGCCGCCCGCGACCGGCACGGCATAGAGGTGACGCCAGCCGTCACCTTCCCAGGCAAAGGCGATGGTCTTCTGGTCCGCCGACCAGAACATCTGCGCGCCGCCGCTGCCGGGGGCATAAAACTGATCCAGGGCATAGAAGACCGACCCCATGCCGGGCCTGGCTTGCCAGACCTTGCGGACATTGCCGCCACGGGCATCGGCCACCCAGATCGCCCAGGGCTGCGCGTCCACCACCGGCCCGCAATAGCGCGAGCGGCCACAGGCGTTCCGGATCTGGTTGGGCGAACGGGCGGATTCGCGGCGGAACAGGAGTTGCGCGCCGTCCGGTGACCAGACGGGATTGCGGTCAATATCGCCGCCATGCGGAATGACCACGGCGATGCGGGTCTTGAAGTCGTATATTTCGACGCCGTCGCGCTGTTCATAGGCGACCTTGCTGCCATCCGGCGAGAAGGTCAGGCCCGCGCGGCGGCCCATCAGGAATTCCTCCGGACTGCCCACGCCCAGCAGCTTGCCATCCTTCCAGGTCAGCGCCGCGCCCATCACCGTATCGCCCGCGCGCCACAGAATATGGCTGTCGCCGGGCGTGAACATCGGATCGGTGCCCGGTCCCAGCAGGCGCGGCGCGTCATCGCCGCTGCCGGAAATCCAGACCTGTTGCTGCGGCTTGACGGTGAAGGAATTGGGATTGGCGGCGTCGCCCTGGCGATTGACGCGCCCGCCGCGCGACCAGGCCAGCGCGGCGCCGGTCCGCGACAGAGCCGGCGGGCTGGACATGTCGATGCCGTCATCGTGCGGATAGCTGGCGATCATCCGGGCGGGCTCGCCGGGCCGCAGGAAATAGATATTCCGCGCCTTGGCCTCGCGCGTGATGTAGGCGATGGCCGTGCCGTCGCCGGAACGGGCGGGTGGATAGATAAAGGGCGCGGCGATGACCGACGCCATCGTGAAGCGTTCGGTGGGGCGCTTGGGCGGCGGCACCCAGTCGGCAATCTTCAGCCGCGTCACCGGCCGCGTCAGGCGCTTGTCGGGCAGTCCTTCCACCTTGCGGGTGAACGTGACGTGGGCGCCGCTCCATGCCGGATCACTGTCGATGTCGAAGGACGGATCCACATAGGAGACACGGCCGGTGGCGAAATCATAGACGCAGATGAACTGCCAGCTGTCGTCCGGCGCGCCATTGTCCTTCCAGGTCCGCTGGTTCTCATAGGCGATGCTGCCGCCATCGGGTGAAAAGACGATCCTGTGCACAACGCCGCGCGTGACCAGCAGGCGGCTGGCGGCGCTCCATTCGGCATCCTTCGCCGCACGGGTCGCGGTCAGGATGCTGTTGCCGTTCGACGACACCCAGGCGGCGCGCAGTCCATCCGGCGAGGTGGCCGCCGTTTCGGGCACCAGCACCGCGCGCTCCGCCGGCGTGACATAAGGCGGAAGGTCCACCTTGGCAGGCGCGGGCGCCTGCGCCAGCGCGGCAGGAACCAGCACACCCAGGCCCAGAAGCGTCACGGCCAGGGCCGCCGCCCTTGCGGGCGCCTGCGCCATGCCGATCCTGTCACTGCCCCGCAACATGCAAACCCCAATCGCGGACCTTTCCGGTGCTGCATCATTTGCAGCCACTTCAGAACGGAGGTCCGCTTCCGGGGTTGACGTTCGGCACAAGCGTGTAACGGGACAATGAACTATTTGTGCAGCGCACTATTAGCCCGACTAATGGCGCGGAAATCGTCTTAAGCCGCTTAAAAATGATGCGCACGGCGCCCGGCGGACAAATGACAACGGATCAGGATTATCCGGCATCCACGCGCATCCTCAATGGCGAGGACGCGGGATCATGACATCTGATGCCGATAGTTTCGGCAGCGGACGGCTGGTCGTGATCGCATATTAAAGATGAATTTTTCGCGCCGCGCGTCACGCGACGGCGAGATTGTCCAGCAGGCGGCGGCGGCTGGATTCGAAATTCTCGCATTCCTCGCGCAGCCAGTCGGAAAAGGAATTGACGCGGCGGTCGGCCCTGTCCATCGCCAGCAGGACATAGCGCGCGGGCGACCGCACCGGCTTGCGGGACAGGGGAACCAGCCGCCCCTTTTCCAGATCGTCCATCACCAGCGCCATGCCGGCGACGGCAACGCCGTTGCCCGCCAGCGCGGCGGCGATGGCGAGATCGGCAAGGTTGAAATGCAGCCCCCGGCGCGGATCGATGCTGTCGTCGCCCAGCACGCGCAACCAGGCCTGCCATTCGGAATGTTCCGAGGCATCCGGCCAGGATTGCGCGTCATGCAGCAACGTCACGCCCTGGAAGTCGTTGGCGGTTTCCAGTCGCGGATGCTGCTGGCTGAAGGAAGGGCTGGCGACCGGCAGCAGATAGTCTTCCATCAGCTCCTGGGTTTCCAGGTCCGCATGCTCCATCGGGTCATAGCGGATCGCCACATGCATGCCGCTGCGGGCAAAGGTGGCGCGGTCCAGGGAATGGAATTCCGCCGTCAGGCGCACGTCGATTTCCGGATGGCGGCGCATGAATCCGCCCAGCCGCGGCATCAGCCAGCGCAGCGCGAAAGACGGTGAACAGTTGACATGAATGGGCGCGGCCGTGGTCCGCATGGCGCCCACTGCCTGCTCGATACGGCGCAGCGCAGGCTCGACTTCATTCTTCAGGCGAATGCCCTGACTGGTCAGTTGCAGACGGCGCGGCAGGCGATGAAACAGGACACAACCGGACCATTGTTCAAGCTGGCGTATCTGCTGGCTGACGGCGCCCTGGCTGAGATTCAGTTCTTCACCGGCGCGGGTAAAGCTGTCGTGGCGGGCAGCGGCCTCAAAGCAACGCAACCAGGTGAGGACGGACGGAGCCAAATTCATGTCCATTACTATTGCTAATGCCAAACACTGGCGCAAGTGATTTTGCTGCACTGCGTCAATTTCGTAAAAGCGGAAAGCGCATTTCACGCGCACGGGGGCCTGAAGAAAGAACGTGGATACACCGCGTTGCCGCCACCGCTCAGAAGGTAGGCAGAATGACCACGAATGGCATGCAATCTGAACACGCAACGCTCACACGTGGCCTGAAAAGCCGTCACGTGGAACTCATGGCGGTGGGGGGCGCCATCGGTGTCGGGCTCTTCCTGGGATCGGCGCGCGCCATCCAGAATGCAGGCCCCGGCCTTATCCTCGCCTATGCACTGGGCGGCGCGGTCATCTTCTTCATCATGCGCGCACTGGGTGAAATGTTGCTGTACCGCCCGGTCTCCGGCTCGTTCGTGGTGTATGCCGACGAGTTCATCGGCCCCTTTGCCGGGTTTGCCACCGGCTGGTCCTATTGGTTCATGTGGGTGGTCACCGGTATCGCCGAACTCACCGCCATCGGCGTCTATGTCACCTATATCTTTCCCGACTTCCCGCAATGGCTGACGGTCCTGCTCACCCTGATGGTGCTCTATGGCGCCAACATGCTGGCGGTCCGGCTGTTCGGCGAGATGGAATTCTGGTTCGCCCTGATCAAGGTGGCGATGATCGTGGTCCTGATCGTGGGCGGACTGGCGATCACCGTCTTCCATATCGGCGACCTGGGGCAGCAGGCGCGCTTTTCCAACCTGTGGGAGCATGGCGGGTTCCTGCCTTTCGGCATTCTTGGAACCCTTCTGACCCTGCAGATGGTGATGTTCGCCTTCCAGGGCGTGGAGTTGATCGGCGTGACGGCGGGCGAGGCCGAAAATCCGGAAAAAGTCCTGCCCCGCGCCACCAACGGCGTCATCTACCGCATCCTGATCTTCTATATCGGCGCGCTGATCGTCATCATGTCGCTGATCCCCTGGACCCAGCTTGATCCCAAGGTCAGTCCCTTTGTGGTGGTGTTCGACCGCATCGGAATTCCCGGCGCCACCGATATCGTCACCCTGGTGGTGATCACCGCCGCCATGTCCTCCTGCAACAGCGGCATCTACAGCACCGGCCGCATGCTGTTCGCGCTCGCCCAGGGCGGGCGCGCCGCCAGGTCGCTGGGCGCATTGAACCGGCGCAACCTGCCGTCCCGCGCCATCACCATCTCCGCCGCCCTGATGCTGGTGGGCGTCTTCCTCAACTATGCGGTGCCCGACAAGGTTTTCATCTGGGTCACCAGCGTGTCGCTGATCGGCACGCTGTGGACCTGGTCCATCATCATGCTGGCCCATCGCAACTATCGCCGCGCGGTCGCGGAGGGGCGCGCGGCGGCCGTTTCCTACCGCATGCCGGGCGCACCGGTGGCAAACTGGATTGTCATGATCTTTCTTGCCGTGGTCGCCGTTATGCTGGCGCTGGATCCGGCCACCCGTGTGGCGCTGTATGTGGCGCCGATCTGGTTTGGTCTTGTCGCCTTCGCCTATATTCGCCTGCGATCGCGCGTGCCGGCCCTGCCGTCTCTCACCCGCTGACACACGCATCATACGGAGATTGTCTTGAAGGTTTTGATTTTGGGGGCCGGCGTCGTCGGTACAGCTTCGGCCCATTACCTGTCGCGCGCCGGTCACGAAGTGACGGTGGTGGATTGCAAACCGGGCGCGGGTGAAGACACCAGCTTCGGCAATTCCGGCCAGGTGTCCCCCGGCTATTCCGCGCCCTGGTCGGGGCCGGGCCTGCCGCTGCTGGCGGCGAAATGGATCCTGACCGAAAAGCACAGCCCGCTGATCCTGCGGCCCACTCTGGACATATGGATGTATGCCTGGCTGCTGAAGCTGCTGCAAAACTGCACCGCCGAACACTATGCCCGCAACAAGGGCCGCATGGTGCGGCTGGCGGAATACAGCCGCGACTGCCTGGCGCGGCTGCGCGCCGATACCGGCATCGCATACGACCAGCGGACCCAGGGCACGCTGCAACTGCTTCGAACCCAGAAGCAGGTGGACGCCATCGGGCGCGACATCGCGGTGCTGAAAACCTATGGTGTCGCCTATGAACAGCTCGACCGGGCCGGATGCGTCGCCGCCGAACCGGCCCTGGCCCTGACCCAGGACAAGATCGCGGGCGGGTTGCGCCTGCCGGGTGACGAGACCGGCGATTGCCACCTTTTCACCAAGGCGCTGGCCGCCATCGCCGAGGCCAATGGTGTCAATTTCCTCTATTCCACCCGCATCAAGCGCCTCGTTGCCGAAGGCGGCCGTATCGCAGCGGTTGTCACCGAGGCAGGCGAATTGAAAGCCGATGTGATCGTGATGTCGCTGGGCAGCTATTCGCCGCTGCTGCTGCGCCCGCTGGGCATTCATATCCCGGTCTATCCGGTGAAGGGCTATTCCATCACCGTGCCGATCGAAAATCCGCAAGCCGCGCCGGTGTCCACCGTGATGGACGAAACTTACAAGATCGCCATTACCCGGCTGGGCAACCGCATCCGCGCGGGCGGCCGCGCCGAAATCTGCGGCTATGACAAGACGCTGCGGCCGTCACGCCGCGCGGCGCTGAACCATTCGGTGGGCGACCTGTTCCCCCTGGGCGGCAACCTGGACACCGCCAGCTACTGGACGGGCCTTCGCCCCATGACACCGGACGGCACGCCGGTGATCGGCCCCACGCCCTATGCCAATCTCTATCTCAATACCGGGCACGGCACCCTGGGCTGGACCATGTCCTGCGGTTCCGGCCGGATACTGGCGGACATGATCAGCGGCCGGAAACCGGAGATCGAGACCGCCGACCTGGCCATGAGCCGGTACTGAGCCAGGAAAAAGATCAGGAAATCTCGAACAGGCCCTCGACCTCGACCGAGGCGCCGCGCGGCAGCGCGGCCACGCCCACGGCGGCGCGGGCATGCTTTCCGGCGTCACCCATCACATTGACGATCAGGTTGGAAGCGCCGTTGGCGACTTCGGGATGGTCGCCAAACTCCGGCGTGCAGGCGACGAACACGCCCAGCCGCAGGCAGCGCCGCGCCAGGTTGAGATTGCCGTCGCAGGCCGCGCGCAGCTGCGCCAGGAGATTCAGCGCGCACAGCGCGGCGGCGGCCTGGGCATCCTCCAGCGAGATGCTCTCGCCCAGGCGGCCTTTATATTCTATGCCGCCCGGACCCATCGGCAACTGGCCGGACACGATCACCATATTGTCCTGGATGGTATAGGGCACGAAGGCGGCAATGGGCGCAGGCGGCGTGGGCAGAACCAGTCCCAGTTCGGCGATACGCTCCTCGATCCTCGTCATGGCCTGCTGTTGCATCAATGTGATCCTCATGCTGTTCCCTCGCGGCGCAAAAGCCACGGGCATAGTTTGAAAAAGGACATGTGACGGCAAATGCTTTGTGCCGCAGCCTGGCATTAGCCCCGGTAATGCGTCAGCCCATCGCGCCGCGCGCCGCCACCGGCCACAGGCATTCGACCCGCCCGCCGCGCACGCCCACATACCAGTCGAACCGGTCCACGGTGGGATCGCAGTGCCCCGGCACCAGCCGCAGCTTCTCGCCCAGCGCGGGACGGTCATTGCCGTCCGCCACCGCAAGCTGGCCATGCTCGTCGGACGCGCCCACATAACACAGGCCCGGACGCTGCCAGACCAGCGGCAAGCCGCTATCCACTGATACCGCCTTGTGACCCGCATCCAGAACCGCGGTCTGCGCGCGTGGTGCGCTCATCACCGTGGACAGCACGAACAGCGCGTTGCGGAAGGTGGAAACCGGCGCGCCGCCACCGTCCAGGTTGCGGCCGTAATCGGCATCCATGAACAGATAGCTGCCCGCCTGGATCTCGGTATAGACGCCACTGGCCGCTTCCAGTTCGAAAGTGCCGGTCCCCGCCCCGCTCACCGCCGGGCAGGCGATCCTGGCCCGCGCCAGCGCCTCCAGCGTCATGCGGCAGGCTTGCACCGCGCCGCCGATGGCGGCCTGGCGCTCCTCCAGAGTCCGCAGATGCTGGGCATTGCCGTGATAGGCCTGCAGGCCGCCAAAAATCAGATGCGGCGAGCGGCAGATCGCCTGCGCCAGCGTCACCGCCTCCGCGCCCGGCGCCACGCCGCAGCGTCCCGCACCCACATCCACTTCCACCAGCACCGTCAGCCGCACCCCGGCATCGGCGGCGGCATCGGCGATGGCGGCGACCTGGCGGGCATCGTCAGCGCAGACCGCCACCCGCGCGATGCGGGACAGCGCCGCCAGCCGCGCCAGCTTGGCCTGGCCGACCACCTCATTGCTCACCAGGATGTCGGGCACCCCGCCCCAGGCCAACACCTCGGCCTCGGCCACCTTCTGCACGCACTGCCCCACCGCGCCATGCGCCATTTGCAGGTTGGCGATCACCGGCGACTTGTGGGTCTTGGCATGGGCGCGCAGCCGCGTGCCGGTCGGCGCCAGCATGCGGGCCATATGATCCAGATTGTATTCAAAAGCGTCCAGATCGATCAGCAGCGCGGGAGTCTCGACCTCCTCCTCGCGCATACCCGGACAGGCCGGCGGCGATTGAAGCACGTTTTTTCCTTTTTATCTGCTCATCCCTGCGCGGAACTTGCTGACGCGGACGTCTATTCCGGCATCCGGCCCGACGCCTGAAAGCGCAGCGCCTTGCCGGCGCGGGCGCCGGTCAGCTTGCCCCCCTCGACCGCCAATATGCCATTGACCCAGACATAGTCCATGCCGGTGGAGAACTGGTCGGGTTTCTCGAACGTGGCATGGTCCTGGACGGTATCCGGATCGAACAGCACAAGATCGGCCCAGGCACCCGGCGCGATGCGCCCACGGTCGAAAATGGCCAGCCGGTTGCAGGCGGCCGCGGTCATGCGGCGGATAGCGTCTTCCAGCGGCAGAACCTTTTCCTCGCGCACATACTTGGCCAGCACGCGCGGCATGGTGCCATAGGCGCGCGGATGCACCGCGCTGCCGTCCACTTCCGGGCTGACGGGACGGGAATCGCTGTCGAACATGATGAAGGGCGCGCGCAGGGCCTGCCGCTTCTGCTCCTCGTTCATGCTCAGCGGCGCGACTCCCACGCCGCCCGCCGCGATGGTGTCGAAGACGAATTCCCAGGCGTCCTTGCCGCGCATCTTCGCGGCCCCGGCCACCGAGAGGCCAACAAGGTCCTTGCCGACCTCATCCCGCGCGCTGGTGATCAGGACATTGTTCCAGTCCTGCCCGACATGGTCGTACCAGTTTTCCCA
>Ga0182737_1001409_pt1 | contig 23843 bp, 23 predicted proteins | sample eDN5th30CBELigOP_FD_128878 | JGI IMG/M metagenome (GOLD analysis project Ga0182737, IMG submission 128878) | Enriched Organic Plus compost microbial communities from Emeryville, California, USA - eDNA 5th pass 30_C BE-Lig OP (version 2) (version 2) ...
TGTGGTGACCATCACCCCCACTTATTCGGGCTGCCCCGCCATGCGGGAAATCACGCACGATATCGAACGTACCCTGGCCGGCCACGGCGTGGCGGCGGTACGGGTCGAGACCCGGCTGGCGCCGGCCTGGACCACCGACTGGATGAGCGAGCGCGGCCGCGCGGCGCTGAAGGGCTACGGCATCGCGGCGCCGGCCGAGCGCGCCATCGACGTGTCGGGCATCAGCCGGCGCGCCGCCGGCCCCGACGTGGCCTGCCCGCATTGCGGATCGCGGCAGACCCGGCTGGTCAGCCTGTTCGGCTCGACCTCATGCAAGGCGCTGTACCGCTGCGGCGCCTGCCGCGAGCCTTTCGATTATTTCAAGACCCACTGAGCAGGGCAGCATCACGCCATGAGCCAGACGCTATTCCATTCCCTGAAGGTGGCCTCGGTGGCGCGCAATACGCGCGACGCCGTGGTGGTGACCTTCGACCTGCCCGAGGCGCTGCGATCGCAGTTCGCGTTTCGCCCGGGGCAGTACCTGACCCTGCGCACCGAGCTCGACGGCGAAGAGCTGCGCCGCTCGTATTCGATCTGCTCGGCCCCCGGCGACGGCGTGCTGCGCGTGGCGATCAAGAAAGTCGACGAGGGCGCGTTCTCGAGCTGGGCCAACCACCAGCTGCAGGCCGGCCAGGTGCTGGAAGTGATGCCGCCGGCCGGCAATTTCACGGTCGATTTCGCGCCGGAAAACCGCCGCCAGTATGTGGCCTTCGCCGTGGGCAGCGGCATCACGCCGGTGTTCTCGCTGGTGAAGACCGCATTGGCCACCGAGCCGCACAGCCGCTTCACGCTGTTCTTCGGCAACCGCGCCTCGTCGTCGGTGCTGTTTCGCGAAGAAATCGAAGACCTGAAGAACCTGTACATGGACCGCTTCTCGCTGGTCTATATCATGAGCCGCGAAAGCCAGGATATCGAGCTGTTCAACGGCCGGCTCGACGGCGACAAGGTCGACCAGCTGCTGTCGGCCTGGATGCGGCCCGACGATATCGACTATGCGTTCGTGTGCGGCCCGCAGACCATGATCGAAAGCGTGGTGCAGCATCTGCAGGACCGCGGCATTCCCAAGTCGCGCGTCAAGTTCGAATTGTTCGGCGCGCCCCGCGGGCCGCGCGCGCTGCGCACCGGCCGCGAGGCGCCCGTCGCGCCGGGCAAGGGCCAGTGCGAAGTGACGGTGGTGCAGGACGGCCATCGCCGCAGTTTTTTCATCGACAAGAACAAGGACAGCGTGCTCGATTCGGCGCTGGCGCAGGGCATCGAGCTGCCGTATTCGTGCAAGGGCGGCGTCTGTTCGACCTGCCGCTGCAAGGTGGTCGAGGGCGAAGTCGACATGGACGCCAACTTCGCCCTGGAAGACTATGAAGTGGCGCGCGGCTTCGTGCTCAGCTGCCAGAGCTTCCCGGTCAGCGATCGCCTGGTGCTGGATTTCGACCAGGAAACCTGAATCCACTGTCCAACCGCTTACCCAGAACCCCATTCATCCCGGAGATCGCCCGTGTCAACCGACTTTTTCGAACGCCATCAGCCCATGCTGGAACGCGCCCTGGCGGCGGCCGCCGAACGCGGCTACTGGAGCCCGTTCGCCGAATCGCCCAGCCCGCGCCACTATGGCGAGACGGCCAACGACGACGGCCGCGCGGCTTTCGAAGCGCAGCGCGGCAAGCCTTTCGCGCTGGAGCAGGCCGGCTCCGACGGCACGGTGGGCGGCGAGCAATCGCCCTACGGTTTCGCGCTGGACATCCGCTATCCGCGCGTGCCGCCCGCCCGGCTGGTGCAGTCGGCCGGCCGGGCGCTGGAGCAATGGCGCCGCGCCGGCCCGCGCGCCTGGGTGGGCGTGTCGCTGGAAATCCTGGCGCGCCTGAACCAGCGCAGTTTCGAGATCGCCCACGCGGTCCAGCACACCACCGGGCAGGGGTTCATGATGGCCTTCCAGGCCGGCGGCCCGCATGCGCAGGACCGCGGCGTCGAGGCGGTGACCTATGCCTGGCAGGAAATGGCGCGCATTCCGGGCGTGGCCCTGTGGGAAAAGCCGCAGGGCAAGCATGACCCGATCCGGATGGAAAAGCGCTTCACCGTGGTGCCGCGCGGCATCGCGCTGGTGATCGGGTGTTCCACCTTTCCCACCTGGAACGGTTATCCGGGCCTGTTCGCCAGCCTGGCCACCGGCAATGCCGTCATCGTCAAGCCGCACCCGGGGGCCATTCTGCCGCTGGCCATCACCGTGCGCGTCGCGCGCGAGGTGCTGGCCGAGGCGGGCTTCGACCCCGATGTGGTGCAACTGGCCGCGCACGAGGCCGGCGACGACACGGCGCAGCAACTGGCCCAGGATCCGGCGGTCAGGATTGTCGATTTCACCGGCAGCAGCGCCAACGGCAACTGGCTGGAGCAGCACGCCCGCCAGGCGCTGGTCTATACCGAGAAGGCCGGCGTCAACCAGGTGATCGTCGATTCCACCGACGACCTGAAGGGCATGGCGCGCAACCTGGCGTTTTCGCTGGCACTGTATTCGGGCCAGATGTGCACGGCGCCGCAGAACATTTATGTGCCGCGCGACGGCATCCAGACGGCCGAGGGCCGCGTCGGCTTCGACGATGTCGCGGCCGCGATCGGCGCTGCGCTGGACAAGCTGTGCGCCGATCCCGCCAAGGCGGTGGAACTGACCGGCGCCATCCAGAACGACGGCATCGTGGCGCGCATCGGCCAGGCCCGCGCGCTGGGGCTGCCGGTGGTGGCCGACAGCCGCGCGCTGGCGCATCCGCAGTTCGAGGGCGCGCGCGTGCACACGCCGCTGCTGCTGCGCGCCGACGCGGGCAACGGCGCGATTACCCAGGAATGGTTCGGGCCCATCGCCTTCGTGGTGGCCACCGACTCCACCGAACACAGCATCCGCCTGGCGCGCGACAGCGTGGTCCGGCATGGCGCGCTGTCGCTGTCGGCCTACACCACCGACGAGGCGGTGGCCGCCCAGGTACAGGATGCCGCCGAGGTGGCGGGCGTGGCGCTGTCGCTGAACCTGACCGGCGCGGTGTTCGTGAACCAGACGGCCGCCTTCAGCGACTTCCACGGCACCGGCGCCAACCCCGCCGCCAATGCCGCCCTGTCCGATTCGGCCTTCGTGGCCAACCGTTTCCGCGTCGTGCAGACGCGCCGCCACGTCTAACCGGGAACCTTCCATGACCTACCAGAACATCCTGTTCGACCTGTCCGGCGGCATTGCCCGGCTGACGCTGAACCGGCCCGACAAGCTCAACAGCTTCACCGCCGCCATGCACGGCGAAGTGGCCGACGCGCTGGCACGCGTCGAGAACGAGGGCGCCCGCGTGCTGGTATTGACCGGCGCCGGCCGCGGTTTTTGCGCCGGCCAGGACCTGGGCGAACGCCAGATGGCCGCCGACGGCACGCCGCCCGACCTGGGCGAGACCGTGGACAAGTTCTATGCGCCGCTGGTGCGCCGCCTCAATGCCTTGCCGCTGCCGGTGGTAGTGGGCGTCAATGGCGTCGCGGCCGGGGCGGGCGCCAATCTGGCCTTTGCCGGCGACATCGTCATTGCCAAGGAATCCGCCAGTTTCATCCAGTCGTTCTGCCGGCTGGGGCTGATTCCCGATACCGGCGGCACGTTCGTGCTGCCGCGCCTGGTGGGGCGTGCGCGCGCCCTGGGGCTGGCCATGCTGGGCGACAAGATCGGCGCCCGGCAGGCGCAGGATTGGGGGCTGATCTGGCAGTGCGTGCCCGACGCCGAATTCGACGCCGCGCTGGACAAGCTGGCCGCGCACTTCGCCGCCGCGCCCACGCGCGGGCTGGCCGCCACCAAGCAGGCGCTGCAGGCCAGCCTGCGCAACGACCTGTCTACCCAACTGGACCTGGAACGCGATCTGATGCGCGACCTGGGCCGCAGCGCCGATTACGCCGAAGGCGTGGCCGCTTTCCTGGCCAAGCGCGAACCGCAATTCAAGGGGCGCTGATGAACGCTCACGTGCCTTCCGTCGAAGCGCCCGCCGATCCGCACGTCCTGGCGCAGGCCGTGGGCGCCGCCATGTACGCGGTGGATGCCGCCACGCAGGGCCTGGGCATGGAAGTGGCCGAGATCGGCCCGGGCCATGCGCGCCTGACCATGCGCGTGCGTCCCGACATGCTCAACGGCCACCAGACCTGCCACGGCGGGTTCATTTTCGCGCTGGCCGACAGCGCCTTCGCGTTTGCCTGCAATTCGCGCAACGCCAGCACCGTGGCCTCGGGCTGCACCATCGATTACCTGGCGCCCGGTTTCGCCGGCGACCTGTTGACCGCCGTGGCGCAGGAGCGCTCGCTGGCCGGCCGCACCGGGGTGTACGACGTCACCGTCACCAACCAGGACGGCCGCCAGGTGGCACTGTTCCGGGGGCGTTCGTACCGCATCAAGGGCCAGATCGTCGGCACGCCGCCGGATGCGTGAAGACCCGGGTATCGCCGTACCGCAAGACTCAATACGATAAAGCGGCGTAGTGCCGCACCGCATTCCAGGAGACCGATTCCATGTCCAATACCGTGAGCAGGCCCGGGCTGGATCCCATCGAGCACGCCAGCCGCGACGAGATCGAGGCGCTGCAGCTGCAGCGGCTGAAGTGGACGGTGGCGCACGCCTACCAGAACGTGCCGCACTACCGGCAGGCGTTCGACGCCGCCGGGGTGCATCCGGACGACCTGAAGCAGTTGTCCGACATTGCCAAGTTCCCGTTCACCACCAAGCAGGACCTGCGCGCCAATTACCCGTTCGGCATGTTCGCCGTGCCGCGCGAGCGCGTGGCGCGCGTGCATGCCTCCAGCGGCACCACCGGCAAGCCGACCGTGGTGGGCTATACGATGCAAGACGTGGAGAACTGGGCGTCCCTGGTGGCGCGCTCGATCCGCGCGGCCGGCGGCAAGGCGGGCGATATCGTGCACGTGGCCTACGGCTACGGGCTGTTCACGGGCGGGCTGGGCGCGCACTACGGGGCCGAGCGGCTGGGCTGCACGGTGATCCCCATGTCGGGCGGCCAGACGGAAAAGCAGGTGCAGCTGATCAGCGATTTCCGGCCCGACATCATCATGGTGACGCCCTCGTATTTCTGCAACATCATCGAAGAACAGCGCCGCCAGGGCATCGACCCGCGCCAGAGCTCGCTGCGCGTGGGCATCTTCGGCGCCGAGCCCTGGACGGGGCAAATGCGCCAGGACATCGAAACCGAAGCGGCCATCGACGCCGTGGACATCTACGGCCTGTCCGAAGTGATGGGGCCGGGCGTGGCCAGCGAGTGCGTGGAAACCAAGGACGGCCCGGTGGTGTGGGAAGACCACTTCTATGCCGAGATCGTCAACCCCGACACCGGCGAGCCGGTCGGCGAGGGCGAGTCGGGCGAACTGGTGTTCACGTCGCTGACCAAAGAGGGGATGCCGGTGATCCGCTATCGCACGCGCGACCTGACCCGCCTGCTGCCGCCCACCTCGCGCAGCATGCGGCGCATCGGCAAGATCACCGGCCGCAGCGACGACATGCTGATCGTGCGGGGCGTGAACCTGTTTCCCACGCAGGTGGAAGAGCAGGTGCTGAAGATCGCGCAATTGGCGCCGCACTACCAGCTGGTGCTGACGCGCAGCGGCCACCTGGACGAACTCGAGATCCTGACCGAAGTCCGCGACGAATTCGCCAGCCTGGCCGAAGCCGAGCGCGAGGCCCTGGGCAAGCAGCTGCAGCACGCGGTCAAGTCGTACATCGGCGTGACCGCGCGCGTGCGGGTGGCCGACAGCGGCTTCGTGGAGCGCACGCTGACAGGGAAGGCGCGGCGGGTGGTGGATAAGCGGCCCAAGTAGGCGGGCATCGCCATGGCCATCCCCGAGCCGCGCCTGGCCGGCCCGCAAGACCTGGCCGCCGTGCAGGCCCTGGTCCAGGAGGCCTATGCGCACTACGTGCCGCGCATCGGCGCGGTGCCGGGGCCGTTGCGCGACGACTACGCGGCTCTGATCCGGGACCGGCGCGTCCACGTCATCGATTCGGCCGGGGGCCTGCGCGCCGTGCTGGTACTGATTCCGCAGGCCGACGCGATGCTGCTGGACAACATCGCGGTCGCGCCCCAGGCCCAGGGGCAAGGCTACGGCAAGTGCCTGCTGCAGTTCGCCGAACGCATGGCGCGCCAGGCGGGCTACCGCCAGATCCGCCTGTACACGCAAGAGAAAATGGTCGAGAACCTGGCGCTGTACACCCGTATCGGCTATCGCGAAACGCATCGCGCGCAAGAGATCGGGCTGGCGCGCGTCTACATGGCCAAGGCCCTGTAGCGGCGTGCGCGGCCGGGCGAGGCTATCGGCCGCCGCCCAGCAGGTCGTACGAATCGAGCAGCGCGTAGACGATCTCGGGCCGGCGGTCGAGTGCCCGGCGGATGGCCGCGGGCAAGGTCTGGCGGGTCTTGTTGCACAGGCCGGGCAGCTCGGCGATCTCGATGTGCAGGCCGCGCACCGTGCGCACTTCGTTCGGGCCGGGCGCCACCGTCAGGGAAATGCCCAGCAGCGCGTGCATGCGTTCCTGCATGTGCCGCAGGTCGTCCAGGCTGGCCAGGTTTTCCAGGCGCGCGACCAGCTTTTTTTCTTCTTCGCGGGTCAGGCGCAGGATGCGGATGTCGCCCCCCGGCGTGGCCAGCAGCCGGTCGCGGTCGCAGATACAGGCCCCGGGCGGGCATTCCTGGCGGATGGGAAAAGAAGGCTTCATTTCGCCCGCAACGGTAGCACACCCGGCGGCCGGCTACTTGGCGTAGACCAGGTCCCGCAGCCCCAGCGACAGCCCCGGCCAGTAAGTGATGACCATCAGGCAGGCAATCACCACCAGCACGAACGGGATCAGCGGCCGGACCAGGCGTTCCAGCGGCAGCTTGGCCACCGCGCAGGCCGCGAACAGGTTCACGCCGAAGGGCGGGGTGATCATGCCCAGCGCCAGGTTGACCACCATGATGATGCCGAAGTGCACCGGCTCGACGCCGAACTGCATCGCCACCGGCAGCAGCAGCGGCGCCAGCACCACCACCGAGGCCGACGTCTCGATGAACATGCCGATCACGAACAGCGCGGCGTTGATGCCCAGCAGGAACGCGATCTTGTCGTGGAACAGCTGCGCCAGCCAGACGCCCAGCGCGTCGGGCACGCCGGCGCGGTTGAGCAGGAAACTGAATACCCCGGCGTTGGCGATGACGAACATGATCACCGAGGTCGACACCACCGACCGGTGCAGGGTGCCTGTCAGCGCGCGGAAGCTCAGCTTGCGGTAGACCAGCTTGCCGACCAGCACGGCGTACACCACCGCCACCACCGAGGCCTCGGTGGGCGTGAAGATCCCGCCGTAGATGCCGCCCAGGATGATGACCGGCATCAGCAGTGCCAGCCAGGCGCGCTTGAACGCCGGCCACAGCGGCAGGCGGCCGTCGCCGTCCTGCTTGCCCAGGCCGTTGCGCTTGGCGTACAGCCATACGTACAGCATCAGCGCTGCGCCGATCAGGATGCCCGGCATCACGCCGGCGATGAACAGCTCGCCGGTGGACGTGTCGGTGGACACCGCGAACAGGATCATCGGGATGGACGGCGGGATGATCACCCCCAGCTCGGCCGCGCTGGCCTGCAGCGACGCGGCGAACGGGGCCGGATAGCCGTGGCGCACCATGGCGGGGATCAGGATGGCGCCCACCGCGAACGTGGTGGCCACGCTGGAGCCCGCCACCGCGGCGAAGATCATGCAGGTCAGCACGCAGGTGCAGGCCAGGCCGCCCTGGATGCCGCCCACCACGCTCTTGGCGAACTCGACCATGCGGTCCGAGATGCCGCCGGCTTCCATCAGGTTGCCGGCCAGGATGAAGAACGGCACCGCCACCAGCGGGTACTTGTCCAGTGCCGCGTACAACTGCTGCGCCACGACCAGCCACGGCAGCCCGCCCAGCGATACGCCGGTCAGGCTGGCCAGCCCGATGGCCACGGCCACCGGCACCGACAGGCCGAAGAAGATCAGCATCGAGAGAATCATCAATTGCGACATGGCGGTCGGCCTGGCGGGTAGTGCGTCGGAAAGGGAAGGATCAGCCCTGGGCGTCGTTGCGCACCGGGGCGGGTTCGTCGGCGCCCAGCAGCCAGCGCGTCAGCACCGCGAGGGCGGCCAGCGACGCGCCGACCGGGATCGCCAGGTAGATCCAGGAAATCGAGATGTTCAGGCTGGGCACGTTCTGGAAGCGCACCCGGTAGGTCATGTGGCCGCCGATCCAGGCAATGAAGACCAGGAAGGCCACGCAGATCAGGGCGATCAGGTGTTCCAGCAGGCGCCGCTTGCGGCCCTGCAGCAGGTTGTGCAGCAGCTCCACGCTGATCATCGCGCCGTGGCGAAATGCCAGCGCCACGCCCAGCAGCACCGTCCAGATCAGCAGCGCGCGTGTCAGCACTTCGCTCCAGTCGGACGGCGCCTGCAGCACGAAGCGGGCAATGACCTGGTAGAAGGCGGCGGCCGCGGCGGCCACCAGCAAGGCCTGGGCGATGGCCGAGACGCCCTTGAACAGGGTGCGTTCGGCAAGACTGAGCAGACGCATGGTGAATCCCGGATGCGGAAAGTCGGTGCGGGTCGGGCAGGGCGGCGGGCCGGGGCCGCCGGCGTGGGCGGCCCGGCCGGCGCCGGCTTACTTGGTGTTGCGGATCGCCTCGATCAGCTTCTTGTCGTACTTCTTGTAGTACTCGGCGTAGGCGGGTTCGACGGCGGCGGCGAAGGCGTCGCGGTCGACATCGGTGGTGACCTGCATGCCTTCCTTGCGCAGTTGCTCGACGCCGGTCTTCTCGATGTTGTCGACGTAGTCGCGCATGGCCTGGGCCGAGGCCTTGCCGGCCTGCTGGAAGCCGGCTTTCTCGGCGTCGGACAGGCCTTCATACACGTTGGCCGACATCAGCACCAGGGCGGGGCCGTACACGTGGCCGGTCAGCGACAGGTATTTCTGCAGCTGCGACAGCTTGGCCGAGGTGATCACCGACAGCGGGTTTTCCTGGCCGTCGATGGTGCCTTGCTGCAGGGCGGTAGCCACTTCGGGCCAGGCCATGGGGGTGGGCAGGATGCCGATGGCGCGGAAGGCGGCGATGTGGATCGGGTTTTCGGTGGTGCGGATCTTCAGGCCCTTGGCGTCGGCCGGGGTCTTCACCGGACGCACATTGTTGGTCAGATGGCGAAAGCCCTGTTCGCCCCAGGCCAGCGCGACGATGCCGCGCTCGGGGAACTTGGCCAGCATGTCCTGGCCGATCTTGCTGTCGAGCACCTTGCGGGCGTGTTGCAGGTCGCGCAGCAGGAAGGGGATGTCGAACACGCCGGTCTCGGGCACGAAGTTCAGCGTGGCGCCGGTCGACACGATGGCCAGGTCGATGGTGCCGATCTGCAGGCCCTCGATCACTTCGCGCTCGCCGCCCAGGGCGCTGTTGGCGAATTGCTGCACCTTGTACTTGCCGTTGGTCGAGGCCTCGATCGACTTGGCGAAGGCTTCGGCGCCCGCTCCGTAGTGCGACGAGGTCGACAGGGCATACGCCATTTTCAGCGTATTCTGGGCGGCTGCGGGCAGCGCGGCGGTGGCGGCGCAGGCAGCCAGAAGGGTGGCGGCAAGCCAGGTCTTACGCATGGTGTCTTCTCCGTGGACAAATATTGGTATCGGCGCATCGCATGTTACGCCCAGCGCGCATGATAGCGGGATTCCCCTGACAAACAGGGCATTGGTTACCATTGCAAAATGATGGATTTCCCTGATTCCTCCCTTCGCGGCCGGCCCCCCGGCCTGCTGGCCGCCCTGCTCCAGGGCGCGCGCATGATGATGCGCGACGCGCGCGCCGGCGAGCTGCGGCTGCTGGTGCTGGCGCTGGTGGTGGCGGTGGCCGCGGTCACCAGCGTGGGTTTCCTGGCCGACCGGGTCGGCCGCGCGCTGCAGCGCGACGCCGGCCAGATGCTGGGCGCCGACCTGGTGCTGGATGCCGACGAGCCCATCGCGGCCGCCTTCATCGACGCCGCCCGCCAGCGCGGGCTGGACGTGTCCCGCACCCTGCAGTTCCCGTCCATGGCCAGCGCGGGCGATGCCGCCCAACTGGTATCGCTGAAGGCGGTCGAGCCGGGCTACCCCTTGCGCGGCAGCCTGCGGGTGGCCGACACCCCCTACGGCGAGGGCGCCGCCACCCGCGACATCCCTGCGCCCGGCACCGTCTGGGCCGATGCCCAGTTGCTGGCCTTGCTGAACATCGAGGTGGGCGACACGATCGGCCTGGGCGACAGCCGGCTGCGCGTGGCCCGCGTGATCGCCTACGAGCCCGACCGCGGCATGCAGTTCGTGAACGTGGCGCCGCGCGTCATGATGCGGGCCGACGACCTGCCCACCACCGGCCTGGTGGCGCCCGGCAGCCGTATCGGCTATGCGCTGCTGGCCGCCGGCGAGCCGGACGCGGTGGCCGCGTACGCCGGCTGGCTGGGCGAGCACCTGCAGCGCGGCCAGAAGCTGGCCACCCTGGAATCCGGTCGCCCCGAGGTCCAGCGCACGCTCGATCGCGCCCAGCGCTTCCTGTCGCTGGTGGTGCTGCTGGCGGTACTGATCTCGGCCGTGGCCGTGGCGCTGGCGGCGGGCCGTTTCATGATGCGCCATCGCGACGGCATCGCCGTGATGCGGTGCCTGGGCGCGGTGCAGGCGCAGATCGCCCGCATGCTGCTGCTGGAATTCACCCTGGTCGGCCTGTTCGCCTCGGCGGCCGGCTGCCTGCTGGGCTATGTGGTGCACCAGGGCCTGGTGGCGGCGCTGGGCGGCCTGATCGACACCCAGCTGCCGGCGCCTTCCGCGGTGCCCGCGTTCCAGGGCCTGGTCACCGGCGTGCTGTTGCTGCTGGGGTTTGCCCTGCCGTCGCTGGCCCGGTTGCGCCACGTGCCGCCGGCCCGCGTGCTGCGCCGCGATGCCGATACGCTGCGCATGCGCAGCGCGGCCGGCTATGCCCTGGGCGCGGCCGGCTTTGCGTTGCTGATCTGGTGGTTTGCCGGCAATGCCCGGCTGGGCGCGGTGGTGGCGGGCGGCTTCCTGGGCGCGTTCGCCGCCTTTGCCCTGGTGGCCTGGTTGTGCGTGCTGGGGCTGGCGCGCCTGCGCGGCCTGGCGGCCGGCCTGCCGGCGTTGCGTTTTGCGCTGGCCGGCGTGGTGCGGCGGCGCGCCGCCACCATTACCCAGGTCTGCGCCCTGGCGGTCGGCCTGATGGCGCTGCTGCTGCTGGCCATGACGCGCACCGACCTGGTCGCCGGCTGGCAGCGCACGCTGCCGCCCGATGCGCCCAACCGCTTCCTGATCAACATCCAGCCCGACCAGCGCCAGCCGGTGCTCGATTTCCTGGCGTCGCGCGGCCTGCGCGACGTGTCGCTGTGGCCCATGGTGCGCGGCCGGCTGGTGGCCGTCGACGGCCGCCCGGTCGGCCCGGCCGACTACGACGAGCCGCGCGCCAAGCGCCTGGTCGACCGCGAATTCAACCTGTCGTACGGCCAGCAACTGCCGGCCGGCAACCGCGTCGAACAGGGCCGCTGGCTGCGTCCGGACGCCCTGGAAGTCTCGCTGGAATCGGGCCTGGCCCAGTCGCTGCGCCTGTCGGTGGGCGACGTGCTGACGTTCGACATCGCCGGCCAGCAGGTCGACGTCACGGTGGCCGGCACGCGCACGGTCGACTGGGACTCGATGCACGTCAACTTCTTCGCGGTGCTGTCGCCGGCCGCGCTGCAAGGCATGCCGCAGAGCTGGATCACCTCGTTCCACCTGCCGCCCAGCCTGGCCGCGCTGCCGCGCGACCTGCTGCGGCAGTTTCCCAACCTGACGGTGTTCGACGTCGGCTCCATCCTGAGCCAGCTGCAATCGGTGCTGGACCAGGTCGTGACCGCCGTGCAGCTGCTGTTCGTGTTCACGCTGGCCGCCGGGGTGCTGGTGCTGGCGGCCGCCCTGACCGCGACGCGCGATGAACGGGTGCGCGAAGCCGCGGTGCTGCGCGCGCTGGGCGCCACGCGCGGGCAACTGGCGCGCGCGCAGCGCCTGGAAGTGCTGGCGGTGGGCGGGCTGGCCGGCCTGCTGGCGGCGGCCGGCGCCAGCGCCATCGCCTGGGCCCTGTCCACCTATGTTTTCGATTTCCGGATTACGCTCAGTGCCTGGCCGTGGCTGGCCGGCCTGGGCGCCGGCATGGCGGCCGCCTGGGGCGGCGCCGCGCTGGCCTTGCGCGGCGTGCTGCGCGCGCCGCCCCTGCTGACCCTGCGAGAAGCCTGATGACTGCTGCCACCCGCGTGCAACCCACGGTCGAATCCCTGCAAAGCTCGGCCACCCTGTTCGACACCCTGGGCGGCGAGCCCGCCATCCGGGCGCTGGTCGACCGCTTCTACGACTTGATGGATATCGAGCCCGACCTGGCCGCCCTGCGCGCCGCGCACGGCCCCAGCCTGGATTCGGCGCGCGACAAGCTGTTCCTGTTCCTGTGCGGCTATTTCGGCGGGCCCAACTACTACATCGAGCGCTTTGGGCATCCGCGGCTGCGGGCGCGCCATCTGCCGTTTTCGATCGGCCGCCTCGAGCGCGATCAATGGCTGGCCTGCATGGGGCGCGCCATGCAGGACCAGGGCCTGCCCCCGGAACTGATCGATCGCTTGCTCGAAGCGTTCTACGGCGTGGCCGACTGGATGCGCAATCGTGACGACTGACGCCGGCACGACTCCGGGCGCGCGGCGCCTGGCCTGGGCCGGCCCGCCGGCCGGCGCGATGCTGTGCGACGCGCGCCTGGGGGCGGCCGACCCGCGCCTGCTCGACCCGGCCTGGTACGGCGGGCAGGCCCGCCCGGTGGACGCCGGCGGGCGGCAGGCCGCCTGGTTCGTGCAGGGCGACGGCTGGCAGGGCGTGCTGCGCCGCTACCGGCGTGGCGGGCTGGCGGCGCGCGTCAGCCGCGACGCCTATTTGTGGCAGGGCGAGTCGCGCACCCGCAGCTTTCGCGAATACCGGCTGCTGGCGCTGCTGCGCGAGCAGGGGCTGAACGTGCCCGCGCCGCTGGCGGCGGCGTACTGGCGCCAGGGGGCGCTGTACCGGGCGGCCATCCTGGTCGAGCGGATCGCGCAGGTGCGCCCGCTGGCGCACTTGCTGGACCAACCGGCCTGGGATGCGGCCGCCAGCGCCATCGCGGCCATGCACCGCGCGGGCGTGTGGCATGCCGACCTGAACGCCTACAACATCCTGCTCGACGCGCAGGGCCGCGCCTGGCTGATCGATTTCGACCGCGGCACGGCCGGCGGGGTGTCGCCGCGCGCGCGGCGCGCCAATCTGCTGCGCCTGCGGCGATCGTTGCAGAAAGTCGGCGGCCCGGCCGGCCTGGCTTTCTGGGACCGGCTGGACCGGGCGTACCGGGCTTGCACGGAGTAGGGCCCGCGCAAACCCACCCCGCGGCAAAAAGGGCGGCTTCTCCGGCGTTTCCTGGACAACCCCCGGTAAAAAGGCTTTATTATTTTGCCCTTTGGCAAATTTCCCACACGCATGGCAGGGGGCTCGCAATGAACATCTCGGCGGGAAGGCAATGGGCGCTGGGCACGGTGCTGGCGGCAGTCGCCGCATCGGGCGCCTGGGCGCAGGACAAGGTCGTCAACGTCTATAACTGGGCCGAATACACGGCGCCCGACACCATTCCCGGCTTCGAGCGCGAAACCGGCATCAAGGTGCGCTACGACGTCTACGACAACAACGACACGCTGCAGGCCAAGCTGCTGACCGGCAAGTCGGGCTACGACGTGGTGGTGCCTTCCACGCACTATGCCTCGCGCCAGATCCAGGCGGGGCTGTACCAGAAGCTGGACAAGTCCAAGATTCCCAACTGGAAGAACCTGGACCCGGACATCATGGCCCTGGTGGCCGCGGTCGACCCGGGCAACGAGCATGTCATCCCGTGGGGCTACGGCACCAACGGCCTGGGCTACAACGTTACCAAGGTGAAGCAGGTCATGGGCGACGGCGCCGACCTGGCCAGCTGGGACATGCTGTTCAAGCCCGAGAACGCCGCCAAGCTGAAGGATTGCGGCATCTCGGTGCTGGACGAGGCCGCGCAGGTGTTCCCGGCGGTGCTCAAGTACCTGGGCAAAGACCCCAACAGCGACAACCCCGACGACTACAAGGCCGCGCTGGCGCTGCTCAAGCAGATCCGGCCGTACATCCGCCAGTTCAGCTCGTCGGGCTACATCGACGAGCTGGCCGTGGGCGACCTGTGCATGGTCTACGGCTTTTCCGGCGACGTCATGATTTCCCGCAAGCGCGCACAGGACGCCAAGCGCCCCTATGAAATCAACTATTTCATCCCGCAGGGCGGGGCGCCCGCGTGGTTCGACGTGATGGCCATTCCGAAAGACGCCCCGCACCCCGAGGCCGCGCACGCGTTCATCAACTACATCGAGACGCCCAAGGTGCACGCCGCCATCACCAACACCATGTTCTACCCCAACGCCAACAAGGCGGCGCGCGAGTTCGTGGTGAAGGACGTGGCCGAGAACCCCATGATCTACCCGCCGCCCGACGTGGCCAAGACGCTTTACGTGATCAAGGCCCAGCCCATGAACATCCAGCGCCTGCAGACCCGCATGTGGGCCGAATTGAAGTCCGGACGATAGCCACCATGAGCGAAAGCCGTTACGCGGCGCAACACTCGGCCGACCCCGACGAATTCGTCCGGGTGGCCGACCTGGTCAAGATCTTCGGCGACGTGGTCGCTGTGCGGTCGGTCAACCTGGCGGTCAGGCGCAACGAGATCTTCGCGCTGCTGGGCAGTTCGGGCTGCGGCAAGTCCACGCTGCTGCGCATGCTGGCCGGCTTCGAGGAAGCCACCTCGGGCCAGATCGTGCTCGACGGCGAAGACATCACCAGCGTGCCGCCGTACCGGCGGCCGGTGAACATGATGTTCCAGTCGTACGCGCTGTTCCCGCACATGACGGTCGAGGCCAACGTGGCCTTCGGCCTGAAGCAGGAAGGGGTCGACCGCGCCGAGATCCACGACCGCGTGTTCGAGGCGCTGGACCTGGTGCAGATGGCCGGCTATTCGCGCCGCAAGCCGCACCAGCTGTCGGGTGGCCAGCAGCAGCGCGTGGCCCTGGCGCGCAGCCTGGTCAAGCGGCCCAAGCTGCTGCTGCTCGACGAACCCATGTCGGCGCTGGACAAGCAGATCCGCCAGAAGACCCAGATCGAGCTGGTCAAGATCCTGGAACAGGTCGGCGTCACCTGCATCATGGTCACCCACGACCAGGAAGAGGCCATGACCATGGCGCACCGCCTGGCCGTCATGACCGAAGGCCAGATCGTGCAGTGCGGCACCCCGCAAGACGTCTACGCCTTCCCCAATTCGCGCTTCGTGGCGGGGTTCATCGGGTCCACCAACCTGCTGACCGGCACCATCGTGGTCGACGAACCCGACCACGTGGCCATCGAGTGCGCCGAACTGACCCGGCCGCTGTACGTCAGCCACGGCGTCAGCGAGCCCCTGGGCATGGAAGTGCACGTGTCGATCCGGCCCGAGCGCCTGGTGGTGTCGCGCGTCCAGCCCGAGGGCGACTACAACTGGGCCCATGGCATGGTCAGCCACATGGCCTGGATGGGCAGCTATGCGCTCTACCAGGTGCGGCTCGATTCCGGCAAGATCGTCGAGGCCAGCGTGCCCAGCCTGCAGCTGGCCCAGATCGACGCGCCCGGCATCGACGAGGAAATCTTCGTCAGCTGGGACGCCGACAGCGCCACGGTGCTGGCCTCATGAAGCTGCCCGCGCTGCGCGACTGGATACCGTCCGGCCGGACGCTGGCGGTGGTGCCGCCGTTCCTGTGGCTGGCGCTGTTCCTGCTGGTGCCGTTCCTGCTGGTGCTCAAGATCAGCTTCGCGGAACTGCAGTTCGGCATCCCGCCCTATACGGCGCTGGCCGAGTTCAAGGACGAGGCCGTGCAGCTCAGCCTGCACCTGCGCGGCTACATCCTGCTGTTCACCGACAGCCTGTACCTGGCCACCTATCTCAGTTCGCTGAAGATGGCCGCCGTCACCACCGTGTGCTGCGTGCTGATCGGCTATCCCATCGCGTACTACATCGCCCGCTCGTCGCCGGCGGTGCGCAATGTGCTGCTGCTGGGCGTGATCCTGCCGTTCTGGACGTCGCTGCTGCTGCGCGTGTATGCCTGGGTGGGCATCCTGCGCAACGACGGCCTGCTGAACAAGTTGCTGATGAGCCTGGGCATCATTTCCAGCCCGCTGGAAATCTACCGTACCGACCTGGCGGTGTATATCGGCCTGGTCTATGCGTACCTGCCGTTCTTCATCCTGCCGCTCTACGCCAACCTGGTCAAGATGGACCTGCGCCTGCTCGAGGCCGCCTACGACCTGGGCGCGCGCCCCTGGCAGGCGTTCTGGCGCATCACCGTGCCGCTGTCGCGGCCCGGCGTCATCGCCGGCGCCATGCTGGTGTTCATCCCCTCGGTGGGCGAATACGTCATTCCCGAAATGCTGGGCGGCGCCGACACGCTGATGATGGGCCGGGTCATGTGGAACGAGTTCTTCAACAACGCCGACTGGCCCATGGCCTCGGCCGTGACCTGCGTGATGGTGCTGCTGCTGCTCGTGCCGCTGGCGCTGTTCCAGTACAACCAGGTCCGCCAGCAGGAAGCGGCCATGAAGGGGGGGCGCGCATGAAAGGGCCCAACAAGACCGGCCGCGGCCTGGCGCTGGGGCTGGGGTATTTCTTCCTGTATGCCCCCATCATCAGCCTGATGGTGTTCTCGTTCAACGATTCGCCGCTGGTCACCTCCTGGAGCGGATTCTCGCTGCGCTGGTACGGCTCGCTGTTCAACGACGGCGCCTTGCTCAGCGCGGCGTGGCTGTCGTTCAAGATCGCCGCCCTGACCGCCACCGCGGCCGTCATCATCGGCACCTGGGCGGGCTACGTGCTGGGCCGCATGGGGCGGTTCCGCGGCTTCGCGCTGTACGTGGGCATGCTCAGCGCGCCGCTGGTCATCCCGGAAGTGGTGCTGGGCATCTCGCTGCTGCTGATGTTCGTGGAAATGCGCGGCATGCTGGGCTGGCCGGCCGAGAACGGCGCCTTCACCATCTGGGTGGGCCACGTCACGTTGTGCATGGCCTTCGTGGCGGTGGTGATCCAGGCGCGCATCCGCGACCTCGACCGTTCGCTCGAAGAGGCCGCGCTGGACCTCGGCGCCACCCCGCTGACGGTGTTCTTCCGCATCACGCTGCCGCTGATCGCGCCGGCCCTGGTGTCGGCCTGGCTGCTGTCGTTCACCCTGTCGCTCGACGACGTGGTGCTGGCCTCGTTCCTGTCGGGGCCGGGCTCGACCACGTTGCCCATGGAAGTGTTCTCGCGCGTGCGGCTGGGCCTGAAGCCCGAGGTCAACGCGCTGGCCACTCTGTTCATCCTGGCGGTGGGTACCTGCGTCATCCTGGTCAACCGCCTGCAACAGCGCAAGGAAGCCGATCTGAAATGACAACCCAAGCAACCCTGTATGGCCTGAACAAGTGCAGCACCTGCGTCAAGGCGCGCGACTGGCTGTCGGCGCATGGCGTGGCGCACGAATTCGTCGACTATCGCGACCACCCGGTGCCCGCCGCCACCCTGAAGGCCTGGGCGGCCAAGGTGGGCGGCTGGGAAAAGCTGGTCAACCGCACCTCGATGACCTGGCGCGCGCTGTCCGACGAGCGCAAGGCCGCGCAAACCGACGCCGACTGGACCCGCCTGATCGCCGATTATCCCGCGCTGGTGCGCCGCCCCGTGACCGTCACGGCCGATGGCGAGGTGACGGTGGGCTTCTCGGAAAAGCGCTACGGCGAGCGTTTCGCCTGACCATGCCCGCCGATTCCGCCCGGCGCGCCAGGCCGGCCGCCCGGCGGCGCCCGGCCCCCGGGCCGGCGTTGCCCGACAGCTTCTTCGACCGCGACCCGCGCCAGCTGGCGCGCGAGCTGCTGGGCAAGGTCATCCGGCGGCGCCTGGACGGCCTGTGGCTGTCGGCCCGCATCATCGAGACCGAAGCCTACTACCTGGCCGAAAAGGGCAGCCACGCGTCGCTGGGCTATACCCATAAGCGCCGCGCGCTGTTCATGGACGGCGGCACGGTGTACATGTACTACGCGCGCGGCGGCGATTCGCTGAACTTCAGCGCCGGCGGGCCGGGCAATGCGGTGCTGATCAAGTCGGCCCACCCCTGGGTCGACCACGTGTCGGGGCCGGCGTCGCTGGCCCGCATGCAGGCGCTCAACCCGGATGCGCAGGGCCGGCCGCGCGCGCCGGCGCGGCTGTGCGCCGGGCAGACGCTGCTGTGCCGCGCCCTGGGCCTGAAAGTGCCCGACTGGGACGCGCGCCGTTTCGACCCCGCGGAATTCTTTGTCGAAGACGTGGGCCAGGCGCCCGAGCGGCTGGTGTGCACCACGCGGCTGGGCATTCCGGCCGGGCGCGACGAACACCTGCGCTACCGGTTCGTGGACCCGGCCTATGCCGCCTTCTGCACGCGCAACCCGTTGCGGCGCGGCCAGCAAGTGGGGCGCGACTACGACTGGATGGACCGCTACGGCGCGATCCTGGCCTGAGCCTCGTCGTACTGGCGCTGCAGGCGGGCGCGCCACTGCGCGTACTTGCGGTGCATGCGGCGCTTGTTCAGGCGCTTGCTCCAGGCGTACAGCGGGATCAGGGGCAGCACGCCGAAGCCGTCGATCAAGTACATGCCCGGCTTGCCCTCGGCGTTGCGGCCCAGGGCGATGTTCTTGGCCGACATGTCGCTGATGACGATGTGCGCGTCGATCAGGTCGTCGAAGAAGGCGTCGAGCCGCGCGCCCAGTTCGGGGCTGATGCCCTCGCGGGCGATGACCTGGGCCAGCGTGGGGGCCAGCTGGCCGTCGTCGCCGGTGATCTTTTCCACCAGCTGGCCCAGCCCCAGCGTGGTCTGCGCCAGCCCCACCACGCGCGCCATGGGCACGTTCCAGACGCCCGACGGCACCGTGGTGGTGGTGACGTATTCCGACAGTTCGTTCAAGTAGACGCGATAGGCGCTTTCGCGCTGGAACTGCTTGTAGAACCGCTTGAACGGCTTGCGTTCCAGGTAGGCCGCGTAGGCCTCCATGTTGATCACCTTGATCAGCAGCGACGGTTCATTGGGGTGCTGGAAGACATAGCGGTCGGCGCCCTTGGCCAGCACCTGCGCGCCGGCCAGGTCCAGCGGCCCGAAGACGGCGGCATAGCCGCCGGACGGCGCCGCGGGCGTGATGGCCGGCGGGGCCGGCTGGGTGGGCAGGCCCTGGCCGGCACGCGCGGCGGCGCCCAGGGTAGGGGAATCGTGTTGCACAATGATGTCGGCGGCGGTTCTCGGTGTCCTGGGATTGTCGAAGCTATGCCGCTTTTGCGCAACCGCGCCGCCTACAATGATGCTTTCAGGAGACTTGCCCTTGATCGAAGCCTTGCCCTGGATCACCGCCGCGGCGGCGGTGCTGGCGCTGCTGGTGGCCCTGAGCCTGTGGCTGCGCCCGTCTGGCGACGCGCGGCTGGCCGACAGCCTGGACCGCCTGGAAAGGGCGTTGCGCGCCGACCTGGACGCAAGCCAGCGCGGGTTGCGCACCGAATTCGCCGAATCCACCCGCGGCCTGCGCGCCGAGCTGGCGCAGGGCCACGAGGCGTTGCGCGCGGTGCTGTCGCGCGATGCCCAGGCCGCGCGGGCCGAATATGCCGAGTCGCTGGCGCGCTTCGCCAACCAGTTCGGCGAACGGCTGGAGGGCCTGGTGGCCCTGAACGACCGCCGCATGCAGGACGTGCGCCAGACGGTCGACCAGCGCCTGCAGGCGCTGCAGGCCGACAACGGCGCGCGGCTCGACGAGATGCGCCGCACGGTCGACGAGAAGCTGCATGCCACGCTGGAACAGCGCCTGGGCGAATCGTTCCGGCTGGTGTCCGACCGGCTCGAGGCCGTGCACAAGGGCCTGGGCGAGATGCAGACCCTGGCCGCCGGCGTGGGCGACCTCAAGCGCGTGCTGACCAACGTGAAGTCGCGCGGCACCTGGGGCGAGGTCCAGTTGGCGCGGCTGATCCAGGACACCATGACGCCCGATCAATACGCCGCCAACGTCCGGCCGGTGCCGGACAGCGACGCGGTGGTCGAATTCGCCATCCGCCTGCCGGGCCGCGAGGCCGGCGGCCAGCCGGTATGGCTGCCCATCGACGCCAAGTTTCCCAAGGAAGAGTACGAACGCCTGATGCACGCCTGCGAAGCGGCCGACGCGGACGGCGAGCGGGCGGCCGGCGCCGCGCTGGCGCGCGCGGTCGAGCTGCAGGCCCGCCAGATCGCCGCCAAGTACGTGGCGCCGCCGTACACCACCGACTTCGCCATCATGTTCCTGCCCACCGAGGGCCTGTATGCGGAAGTGCTGCGCCGCCCGGGGCTGCTGGACAAGCTGCAGGCGCTGCGGGTGAACGCCGCCGGGCCCAGCAACCTGGCGGCGATGCTCAACAGCCTGCAGATGGGGTTCCGCACCCTGGCCATCGAGCAGCGCTCGTCCGAAGTGTGGCAGGTGCTGCGCGCCGTGAAGACCGAGTTCGCCAAGTTCGGCGATTCGCTGGCGAACGTCAAGAAAACCCTGGAATTGGCCAGCAACAAGCTGGGCCAGACCGAAGTGCGTACCCGCGCCATGCTGCGCAACCTGAAGACGGTCGAGGCATTGCCCGACGACGACGCGCGCCGCCTGCTGGGCGACGAAGCCCCGCCGCCCGCGGCGGGGGCCGACGACCCCGCCTGATGGCGATGCGGGTCGACGCGGCCCGGGTATCAGACATCCTGCGGGGTGTCTGATACCCGACAGTCTCCGCCCAGGCCCGGCGCCCGCAATCTTGCACACCCCCGTGAAAAGTGCTAACGGTGGATGACGCCCGGTTCCGAACCACGGAGGCCCGCATGCCGTCCTTCCAGACCCACACCGTCTTCAACCAGGTTGCTCCCCTGGAAGACTATTCTCTGTACGACACCGATACCGTGCTGCAGGAATCCGTGCAGCGCGAGGGCGCGGCCGGCTGGGCGGCCGAGCTGCGCGAGCATGGCGCGTGGCTGGGGCGGGCGCATACGCTGGCCGCGGGTGAACAGGCCAACCGTTGCTCGCCCCGCTGGCAGGGCTACGATCGCAGCGGCCACCGTATCGACCACATCGAATTCGATGCCGCGTGGCACGCGCTGATGGCGGGCATCGTCACGCGCGGCCTGCACAGCCGCGCCTGGCTGCGGCCGGCGCCCGGCGCCCAGGTGGCGCGCGCGGCCGGATACCTGATGCAGGGCCAGGTCGAGGCCGGCACCTTGTGTCCCACCACCATGACGTTCGCGGCCGTGCCGCTGCTGCAGGCCGAGCCGGCCGGCGCCGTCCATTTCGCCCGGCATTGGCTGCCGGCGCTGGGTTCGCACGACTACGACCCGGCCGATGCGCCGCTGTCCGCCAAGCGCGGCGCGCTGATCGGCATGGGGCTGACCGAAAAGCAGGGCGGGTCCGACCTGCGCGCGATCACGACCCATGCCGTCGCCGACGGGCAGGGCGGGCGCGGCGCGGTTTACCGGCTGACGGGCCACAAGTGGTTCCTGTCGGTGCCGCATGCCGACGCGCACCTGGTGCTGGCCAATACCGATAGCGGCCCGGGCTGCTTCTTCGTGCCGCGCTGGACGCCCGACGGGCCGCGCAACACCGTGCGCATCCGCCGCCTGAAAGACAAGCTGGGCAATCGCAGCAACGCCAGCGGCGAGGTGGAGTTCGAAGACGCCTGGGGCATGCTCATGGGCGAGCCCGGACGAGGGGTGCCGCTGCTGCTGCAGATGGCGGCCACCACCCGGCTGGACTGCGTGCTGGGCAGCGCGGCGCTGTTGCGCCAGGCGGTGGTGCAGGCGGCCCACCATGCGCGGCACCGGCAGGCGTTCGGCCAGGCCCTGGCCGGCCAGCCGCTGATGCGCCAGTTGCTGGCGGACCTGGCCCTGGAAAGCGAGGCCGCCACCGCCTGGGCGTTGCGGCTGGCCCGCGCCGTGGACGAGCGCGACCAGCCCCAGGCGCGCGCCCTGGCGCGCGTGGGCACCCCCGCGGCCAAGCTGTGGGTGTGCAAGCGCGCCATCGCGGCCATCGCCGAATGCATGGAAGTGTGGGGCGGCAACGGCTACGTCGAGGAAGGCCCGCTGGCCAGGCTGTACCGCGAAGCGCCGGTCAACTCGATCTGGGAAGGCTCGGGCAACATCATGGCCCTGGACGTGCTGCGCGCCCTGCAGCGCGACCACGACTGCCTGGACGCGCTGCATGCCGAACTGGAACCGGCGCGCGGCGCCTGGGCGGCCTACGACCAGGCCTGGGACGACTGGCGCGCGCGGGCCGGCGCCGGCCAGCCGCCGGACCCCGCCCAGGCCCGCCGGTTGGCCGCCGGGCTGGCCCGGCTGTGGCAGGCCGCGCTGCTGATCCGGCACGCCCCGGCGGCGGTGGCCGACGCCTTCGTCGCCAGCCGGCTGGCGCATCCCGGCGGCATCGCCGGCGAATTGCCCCCGGGCGCCGACCTGGACGCCATCCTGGCCCGGGCCTGGCCGGGTATCTGCTAAATTGCAGCGCTGGTTCCTTATCGACTTTCCGCGCCACGCGCGCCACGTACCATGCTTACTCAGCAAGAACTCAAGCAGCAGGCCGCCGACGCGGCCCTGGCCCTGATCGAACCCCTGCTGGGCCCCGACGTCGTCATCGGCGTGGGCACCGGCTCGACCGCCGACCTGTTCATCGACGGGCTGGCCCGCTATCGGGGCCGGCTGCGCGGCACGGTGGCCAGTTCCGACCGCAGCGCGGCCCGCCTGGCCGGCCACGGCCTGGCCGTGCTGGACCTGAACGAAGTCGCCGCCATGCCGGTCTATGTCGACGGCGCCGACGAAATCGACGCCCGCCTGCACATGATCAAGGGCGGCGGCGGCGCGCTGACGCGCGAGAAAATCGTGGCCTCGGTGGCCGAGCGCTTCGTCTGCATCGTCGACGAGTCCAAGCTGGTCGAGCGGCTGGGCCGCTTCCCGCTGCCGGTCGAGGTGATTCCCATGGCCCGCGAAGCCGTGGCGCGCGCGCTGGCGGCCCTGGGCGGCCAGCCTCGCTTGCGCGAGGGTTTCGTCACCGACAACGGCAACCTCATCCTGGATGTGGCGGGGCTGCGGATCGACGATGCGCCCGGCCTGGAGGCCGCGGTCAACAACCTGCCCGGCGTGGTCACCTGCGGCCTGTTCGCGCGCGCCGGCGCCGACGTGGCGCTGCTGGCCACCCAGAACGGTATCCGGCGCCTGGAACGCCCCTGATCGCCCGCGGGCGGGGGGCATGGCCCCGGCCTTGCCCCCCGCCCGGGTCCGATTCATAATCCTGTCATACTCGAGTCATAACCTTGCGGGTCGGCAGGCCCATCACGCTTCGCGCACAAAGGGCATCGCCATGTACACACCTACGCAGGGAGTCCGGATGACGGAGCACACCAACAAGCAATTCGACGCCGATCTGGAAAGCGTCCGTTCGCAGTTTCTGCAAATGGGCGGCGTGGTCGAGGCCATGATCCAGGAATCGATCGACGCCGTACCCACCGGCGACCTGGAACTGGTCGAGAAGGTGCGCGAACGCGAAAAGCAGGTCAACCGCTACGAAGTCGACATCGACGAGCGCATCAGCCTGATCCTGGCGCGCCACCAGCCCACCGCCATCGACCTGCGCACGCTGCTGGCCGTGTCCAAGATGCTGACCGACATGGAACGCTGCGGCGACGAGGCCGAGAAA
>Ga0182737_1001410_pt1 | contig 23840 bp, 18 predicted proteins | sample eDN5th30CBELigOP_FD_128878 | JGI IMG/M metagenome (GOLD analysis project Ga0182737, IMG submission 128878) | Enriched Organic Plus compost microbial communities from Emeryville, California, USA - eDNA 5th pass 30_C BE-Lig OP (version 2) (version 2) ...
AGCGTTGCGATTTTATTGATATTAACCGAAAGTCTTGCCATAGCGATCGTTTTTTACAAAGGTATAAATTAACAAAGAGGAATTTATTAAATTGCGTGAGTTATGGAGAGCTTCGACTTTAGTTTCCGATTACTGGATATCATAGACATCATCTTAGTCGCCGTAATCCTGTATTACATATATAGCCTGATCCGCGGCACCATTGCGGTTAACATTCTCATTGGATTGGGGCTTATTTATGTAATTTTTCTGCTTGTCAAACAATTCAACATGCATCTCCTTACCGAGATTTTCGGTGGGTTCATCAGTGTGGGCTCATTGGCCCTCGTTGTCGTTTTCCAGCAGGAAATCAGGCGCTTTCTTATCCATATCGGCAAGAATATCTCTGTACGGCGAAAAAACTTCCTGTGGTCGATCTTTGTGAGCAAAAAGGCAGCGGAGCAGGATCACCGCACGCATCTTAAACCCATTATCGATGCGTGCAGAAGTATGTCGAAATCCTATACGGGAGCCTTGCTCGTTTTCGCCAAATATTTTGATGAGGAATATTACCAAAGCAGCGGCGAATACATGGATGCACAACTTTCGAAACGGCTGTTAGAAAGTATATTCCAAAAAAACAGCCCCTTACATGATGGGGCTGTTGTGATCGTAGATTTCAAAATAAAAACTGCCAGTTGCGTTCTGCCGTTATCGGACAGCGAAGATTTACCGTTGCATTTCGGCTTGCGCCATCGCGCCGCCATCGGCGTTACCGAAGTGAGTGACGCAGTGGCTGTGGTCGTCTCGGAAGAGACGGGGGAAATCTCGTTTGCCAAAGATGGTAACGTCAACATGAACATCACCCACGAGGAACTGGAAGAATTATTGAACGCTTCGCTTTAAATGAATTAGCCCATGGTTTACTGCCATGGGCTAATTCATTTAAAGCCGTCAATCGGTGGTTTGAAACTATTTTTTCGCTTCGGCCAATACTTGTCCGTTCAACCGGATGTATTCCTGATTATTTTGTTGTGTTGCAATTTCTATTCCCTGTTGGGCAGTAGTTGCCGCACCGGCTTTGTCACCCGCTTTTAGTTGGATACGAGCCTTCCAATATTTGATATAAGGAGCCGGATTGGGTGCCTTATCGGCTTCATTCATCCAAGCAAGTGCCTTTTGGATATCCTTATTGTTGTTATAATAGTATTGAGCGGCTTGCATATAGGGCTTCTTCTCCCCCTTCATTGCCTCATCGATGGCAGCCATAATTTCGGCATCCTGATCCACCACCAAGTCAAAACTGATCTTTGTCTTTTCCCAGGCAAGATTCAGCTTCGCACTTTGGGGTTTCACGTCCGAAAAATCGATGGTAAAGGTTTCAATTGTCCTTTTAAGTTGCTCGGGTTTGACGGTGAAGCGCAGTACATCTTCTTCCGGTTTATACGAATACGCTCCCCACTGCTCGCTATTCTTGCTGAAAATAACCGTCCATTCACTTTTCCCAGGTATGGTCAACAGCCCATATTTACCCGGCTCAACCGGATGGCCGGCTACCATTACCTTATCTTCAAACGTAATGGTGGGGATGCCATTTGCTCCCGTGCGCCAAACTTTATCATAGGGCTCCAAACCTCCGAATATCTTTCTGCCGTTCGTATTTGGACGGCTATAAGTAAGCGTGACGTTGCGAATGCCCAATCCCTGAATAAGGGTTTGCGTACTGCTTGCGGGCGGAAGTTTCAACTGGGCTTTCACAGGGTACCCGGCTGTGGCAATAATTAGAGCCAGGACGGCTGTCTTTACTAGGCGTTTCTTCATATTTGCTTATTGATAGTTACAACTGCCCCGAAGTTAGGAATTATTGGCTAGGAGTGGTCAACATTACCGAAATATTACAATTCGCATGTAATACATCACGTTATCATGCGTTTTAAAAGTGATATTCCACAAGAAAGTCCTGTTTTCCTGCGTCGCTTTTACTTTGACGCAGGAAAATCAGGCACAATTCCTTAGGTTATTTTCACTTAGAAATCCGCGTTTCGCTTAATCGATGTCCGTAACTCGCGAAGTAAAGGATGTACAGGTAAGCGGGAACCATCGCATACAGAAATGCATGCTGAAAATCTATGCCCAGTGTGTCTTTTAAATATCCATATACCAATGGCCAGATGGCACCACCCGCGATACCCATGATCATCACTCCGGATCCAACTTTGGTAAACCGACCGAGCCCTTTAATACCCAACGGGAAGATTGCCGGCCACATCAACGCATTGGCAATGCCCAATAATGCGACAAAAACATAGGAGGTCATTCCCGAGGTGAATACCGAAATAGTGGTGAAAGCAATGCCGACCAACGTACAGATCCTAAGGGCAAACTGTTGGGAGATGAATCTGGGAATGGTAGCAATCCCGATAAAGTAGCCCACAAGCATACAACCGAGCGTAAATGCAGTACCATATTTTACAAAGAACGGAGGCAGCGATAATAACCGTCCATATGTCCCAATGATATCACCTGCCATCACTTCTACCGCAACGCAAAAGAATATCGCCAATGCTCCGAGGAAAAGATGAGGAAAATGAAAGATGCTGCTCTTCTTCTTTACATATGCATTTTCTTCCACCGCTTCTTCTTTGTTTACGTCAACATCGGGCATTTTCACCACAAATACGACGATTGCCAGGATGGCTACGCCAATCGCCATTCCAATGTATGGGCTATGGATCCTTTCGGAAAGCTCGGCCAACAATGCATCGTGTTCAGGGCCTACCTTAAGGTCTTGTATTTTACTGGAAATTGTATCATAATCCTTTAACAGTATGCTTCCCAAGACAAAAGGGACAATGATACCGGCGGTTTTATTGAAAATCCCGACAATAGAAATACGCTGTGCTGCACTTTCAATGGGACCTATGATGCTTAGGTACGGGTTGATCGCAGTCTGGAGAAGTGCCATTCCAGAGGCCTGGATAAATATAGAAACTAAAAACAACTCATAGCTTAGCTTGGAGGCCGCCGGTAATATTACCAACGCGCCAATTACGATTAAAAACAGACTGAGCACAATTCCGTTTTTAAACCCGATCTTGTCCAAAATCCAGGAACTGGGAAGTGCCAAAAAGAAATAGGCAATATAAGAAGCAAATAAAATAAAGAAAGCCTGCAAATCTGTTCCTAAGTTAAAGGCTAGTCTGACAAATGGAATCAGTGCTCCGTTTGCCCAAGTTATGTAACCTAGAATAAAAAACAGTGCGCAGCATATAATCATTGGCAATAATGCTGTCTTTTGTTGAGTTGTTATCGGGTTCATTGATTTAAAAATTTACTTTTCATTAATTAGGTCGCTCGTATAGTTCAGAAACCTTCCATTCCACAAGACTATAAAATAAAATCAATATTTAAAATAAAAAAGTCACGCAAACGGTTGTTTTGGCAATGGTTACTGGTTAATTGTTAATCCGGACGAAGGAAGGATCCTGAATTCCGTTGAAAATAAAAATGAAATGTGAATCATTGCCAACGGAGGACAGTGCTTAATGGGGGTACTATTATCGTCAGCAAAAATAGGAAACGCCCTGAAGTTATCAGGGCATTTCCTACACCTAAACCGTATCATAAAACCATGGAAATGGTTTTGTAGATACTTTAACTACAAAAGACAGGACAAAAGGTTTAAAGTTTTTTATTTTTCGCAATCACTCGTGCAGGTAACGTTCGCGAATGATGTTTCGGTGATGATTGAGATGGCCCGCAATGATATACAGAAACGCCCGGACACTGATCAATCGCTCAGAAGCGATGCCTTTACGGGCCAGCTCGTGATCGTTGAAGCTGCGGAAAAGCATCAGATTTGATTTTCTTACTAACACAAACTCTTCCGATAAGCTTTCCAAGGATCGCTCGTTGAACCGCGCATTGGCTACAAAATCATCGGGTTCAAACCCGATCAGTTCTTTCGTATCATTCCGTGCAAAGCGCAGCGCCCGGTACGCCATAACCCGTTCAGTATCTATCGTGTGCCCCACCACCTCTTTGATGGTCCATTTGCCTTCGGCATAGGCATACTCGGATTTGCCCGGTGGAATGCTTGCCAGAAATTCTGGAAATGCGGTAATTTGTTCATTGAGTAATTCCATCACGTCGCCGGTAATGGTTTCAATATAATCGGAATAAATCGCGGGGTATTCATCAGATTTGAGCGGGTTCATACGTTTGGCTACTTGGTAATACGATTCTAAATGTGGTTCCTTTATCTATTTCTGACTCCTTCACAAAAATGTGCCCTTTGTGATATTCGATCATCCGTTTGGTTAGACTCAATCCCAGTCCCCACCCACGTTTCCTTGTGGTGAAACCTGGTTGGAAGACGGCATCAAACTGCGCACGGGGTATTCCTTTTCCGGTATCGCTAATGTCTATAAAAATTTGCTCTTTTGCAATATTTTCTAAAATAACAATGTCTATCCTTCCAGCAGATTCAATGGCATTTGCCGCATTTTTCAAGAGGTTTTCAAGCACCCAGTCAAAAAGCGGCACATTGAGCATGGCCTGTACCTTGGTTTCGCCGGAGACATTGAACACAATTTTGTCGCTTGTTCTGACCTTGAAATAATTAACAAAATCAACGACAACTTTATAGACGATATAGTTATGTAATACCGGGGTGGAACCAATTTTCGAGAAACGGTCTGCCACAATTTCCAGTCGTTTCACATCGCTTTCCATCTCGATAAGCAATGGATCTTTCTCCGCATCAAACTTGGTCCGGACCAATTCCAACCAAGCCATGAGCGACGATATGGGGGTCCCCAACTGATGGGCTGCCTCCTTTGCCAAGCCCACCCATACCAGGTTCTGTTCAGATTTGCGGATGGAATTGAACACCGTATAGGCGATTCCCAGAAAAATAGCGATGAGGGTAAGTTGCACATATGGAAAGACACGAAGCTGGGTGAGTAGCAGCGAATCTTTGTAATACACAAACCATTGACCTCCATTTGGCAGGTTGATGATAATAGGCGAATGGCTTTTTTTCATGATCGTGAGTTGCCTATTGAAGTACGTGGGATCATATACTAAGTCTTCGCCCTCAGCTTCCTCCAAAATATTGGTTTTGGTTGAATCCAGATCACGCCAATAGATAATACTATCGCGCGCATCGGCGATGATGGCGGGCATCGACAGACTATCACGTACCGCCGAAATGAACGTGATCATTTCATCGTCAAAATCCGGCATCGTGATGATGTTCCGCATGCTCATGGCCCATACCTCCGCTTTGGTCCGCTCCGATTTAGACAGATTCCTTACCAGATAATTGGTATATAGCAACGACGCCCCCGCAATGAGCGCGGCAAGAATCAATAGGGCAAACTTCCATCGTTGCTGGTTATATTGATAAGGATTCATTTCGCCAAAATACATAATTCCGCCAACAATGATATTTTTGGCAGTCGTATTTTTCTCAGGGACTTCGCTTTTAAACATTTTGTTGGCGCACTTTGGCACGCAACGCAACTGGAAGACTCGCTTCGCTCATTCCCAAGGTTGCTCATCCAAAGCTGCCTTCACCAAAGGCAATTCCGGTATTTTTTATGTTTCCGCCACAAAAAAATTGGTCAATTTAGCTAAGTTTGCAACATGGATCAAGACAGGAAAGTGAGGGTGCGTTTTGCGCCGAGCCCCACCGGGGGATTGCACTTGGGTGGCGTGCGCACGGCATTGTTCAACTACTTATTTGCCCGCCATAACGGGGGAACGTTCGTGTTACGCATCGAAGATACAGACCAGACCCGCTTTGTAGAAGGTGCCGAGGCATATATTCAGGACTGCCTTACGTGGTGCGGCATTGAGCCGGATGAAAGTCCGCTTCACGGAGGTGAGTATGGCCCCTATCGGCAAAGTGAACGAAAAGAAAATTATCGGTACTATGCGGAACAGTTAGTAGCTGATGGCTATGCCTATTATGCATTTGATACCGCAGAAGAATTGGAGACACAGCGCAACTTGCAGCCTAATTTTAAATACAGCCATGAAAACCGCACACAACTGCGTAATTCACTCAGTCTTCCTGCAACGGAAGTCCAACGGCTGATTGCCGAAGGGCACCCCTATGTCATTCGCATCAAGATGCCCGTGGGTGAAACCATTGGTTTTGAAGATATGATCCGCGGCGTCGTCAGTTTTGACTCATCTTTGGTGGATGACAAGGTGTTGCTGAAAGCCGACGGCATGCCTACGTATCACCTCGCGGTGGTCGTAGACGATTACCAGATGGATATCACCCATGTGTTCCGGGGCGAAGAATGGCTGCCGTCAGCCCCCGTGCACATCCTATTGTGGGAATACCTTGGCTGGCGTGGCAGCATGCCCCATTGGGCGCATTTACCGTTGATTCTTAAGCCCGATGGCAATGGCAAACTGAGCAAGCGGGATGGCGACCGACTGGGATTCCCTGTGTATGCAATGAATTGGCAGGATCCAAAAACGGGAGACCTTACCCGGGGATTCCGCGAGATGGGATTCCTTCCCGAAGCTTTTGTCAACATGCTTGCCCTGTTGGGGTGGAATGACGGAAGTGATCAGGAGCTTTTTTTCAGGGATGAATTGATTTCCAAATTTTCGGTAGACCGCATTAGCAAAGCTGGAGCCAAATTTGATTTTGAGAAAGCCAAATGGTTCAACCACGAATGGATAAAACAAAGTGAAGATGAGGTTCTCCTCCCCCAGCTGAGCGATGTGCTGGCGGAGCATGGTGTGCTGGATGTCGACCGAGCATACCTTTCCAACGTATTGCCGCTGGTGAAAGAGCGACTCACTTTTCTTTCGGATTTCTGGGAACAGGCTTCTTATTTTTTCAGGCAGCCAGACAGCTATGACCTGGCTTCGGTACAGCCGAAGTGGACGGCTGAAAAAACCGCATTCTTCGCCGAGATGATTACCAAACTTGAAAATTTCGAACCCTGGCACAGCGCTGAATTGGAGAGTTTTTACAAATTGGCCATCCAAGCTTCCGGCATGAAGGTGGGCGAATTGATGCTACCGTTCCGTATTATGCTGGTAGGCGGGAAATTCGGTCCGCACGTTTTTGACATCGCTGCACTTTTGGGGCGAGAGGAAACTGTGGCCCGGATGAAAAAAGGCCTAGAAGCGTTCATTACCTAGGGATTACCTTCGGTGAGCTCCCGTTGGTCGGTTTCGCTTTTTAAAAATTTTCGTGCCTTTTCAGTTTAACCTTCGGTACACGTTGACCCTTTGGTATGCATCGCAACTTGGAATTGCTATCGCTACGCTGGCAATTCCGAGGTTGCCATGCATACCAAAGGGATCTCGGTACTGCCCCTGAACCCATCCGGTGTTTAGGCACACTGCAGAGCAAGCCTTGGATAGGCAAGCGTAGCGCAGCAGCGGATCCCACCTTGCGAGCAGTGTGTTTAAACATTACCCCAGCAGTTCCCTGATATCCTCCGGCGTGAGCGACTTGATAAAACTCTCTTCCGTAGTAATGAGCGTATCGGCAATGCTTTTTTTTCGGTTTTGCAGCGCCAATATCTTTTCCTCTACGGTATCTTTGGTAATAAACTTATAAATAAATACGTTACGCGTTTGCCCGATGCGGTGTGTGCGGTCTATCGCCTGCTGTTCTACGGCGGGGTTCCACCAAGGATCCAGGATAAACACATAGTCCGCCTCCACTAAGTTAAGTCCTACTCCCCCGGCTTTGATTGAAATGAGGAAAAGTCGCGTATCTTGGTTTTCTCGGAATTGCTTGACCACTTCTTCCCGGTTTTTGGTCGCACCGTCGAGGTAGGCGTAGCCGACCCCATGTTTATCAAAGTACTGTTTGAAAATAACCAGCTGTTTGACAAATTGTGAAAATACAAGCACCTTGTTACCCCGCTGGAGCACGGTTTCCAGGGTATGGATAACGCTCTCGAACTTACCGGATTCACCCCGGAACGTGCTATCAACCATCCGCGGGTGGTTAGCCAGCTGACGCAACTTGGTGAGCCCTTGCAGGAGTGCAATCTGCGGGGTTCTGGCTTTCTCGTCGCCAAGATTCTCCAAAATCGCATTCCGGTATTCCGATTTCACACGTTCATACTGTTCGGCCTGTTGCTCACCCATGGTGCAGTAGAATACTTGTTCCGATTTGGGAGGCAGTTCAGTAGCTACCTGGCTTTTGGTACGCCGCAAAACGAACGGTTTAATAATGGCCTGCAATCGTCTCGCCTTTTCCTCGTCTTTCTTTTTTTCAATGGGCTGCACAAATTCTTGCTGAAAGTAGTGGTAACTGCCCAATAATCCCGGGTTGAGAAAAGCCATCTGCGACCATAAGTCGGCCACGGAATTTTCAACGGGCGTACCGCTCAGCACCAAGCGATGTTTACTTTTAAAGCTTTTTACGGCTTTAAAAGATTTCGAAGCCGGGTTTTTAATAATCTGGCTCTCATCGAGAATGACATAATTGAAATAAAAGGCACCCAGCAATTCTTCGTCGCTGCGGGCAATCCCATAGGTCGTAATTACCAGGTCATATTGCTCGAAAATACTCGGTTCTTTAGTCCTGCCGATGCCGGTATGCACGAGAATACGCAATTCGGGCACGAATTTATCTGCTTCGTTTTGCCAGTTATAAATCAGTGAGGTAGGCATTACAATGAGCGAAGTCAATGGTCCTTCGCGTTGCGCAGCAAGTTCCTTTTGTTTTTGCAGGAATGCCAATGTCTGTATGGTTTTCCCGAGACCCATATCGTCGGCTAAACAACCACCAAACCGGTATTTCTGAAGAAAGTGAAACCAATTGTAGCCGGCCTTCTGGTAAGGTCGCAATGAGCCGTTAAATTGCTGGGGCTCTTCGATCTCTTCAATGGCATCAAAATTTGCCAATTGTTCCAGCCTCCGGTCCATCGTTAGCGCGGTGCGCTCAGACAGGTCATTGAGTAATCCCAAATGATACTTACTGAGCCTGATTGCCTTTTTGTCTTCGGAAAACTGAAACAGGTGATTATACTGCGCAAACCATTCTTCGGGAATAACCGCTATCTCGCCGTTGGGCAGTATAAATTCCTTGATGTTATTCAATAAATGGTTGCGCAGCTGGATGAAAGGCACTTCGTAATTTCCAAAGCGGGCGATTGCCTCTACGTCAAACCAATCGTTATTTTCCTTAACCGTCAAATCAAGCTCCGTACGCCCAAAGAAAAATCGTTTATGCGGGTCTTCCTGTACAATTTCGTAGCCTAACCGAGTGAGTTCGTCGTTTTTATCGCGGAGCCAGTCCATTACGGATACGCGTTCGTCTGTAATCGCGATGGGCTCCAAGTTACTGAATAGCGTATTGGTCCGATGCAGCCCCCTGTCCAGCAATTCCTGCATGCGTTTTTCTTCCCATTGCAGCGACCGTTTGATCCGATGGAAGGTATATTGGTCTGCAGCTTCATCATACTGCATGCGTACGGTCACCTTGTTTTCGCCTCCCGAAGCGAACAGATAGGGACCGTAGCGGAAATTCAGCTGCAGTTGCGACGTCCCATTTTCTACGTACAGCAATTTAAGTATCGGTACGGCATCGTGCTGGTGGGTTTCGATGGAAAAGCCTTCGGCATACACATGATGCTTCTCAATCAGCCCACGCACGAAGGTCTCGAAGTATTTCCGCTCGGTAGCGCGGGCAACTGATATGTACCGTTTTTGTAGAAAAGGAGATAATTTCTTCCCTTCGAGCGGTTGATCGAAGTGATAAAGTACGTTCTCGAGAAGTAGCCACGCTTGCTGATTGACAATTACCTGGGCGTCTTTATACATGAATTCGATACGCTGCCCCCCATATTTTAGGGTAGGGAAATAGCGGGTCTCCTCGTCATTGCGCCTAAAATGAAACAATACAGATGCCGGCTCAGGAGCGATCTCAATCTGCTGGTCGGCAGCATACCCATCTTTACTCATCAAAAACAGTGGCTTTCCCTTCAGCAGATCCAAAGCCTGCAGTAAGCGTCGCTCGATTTTCGGCCGGATGTATTCGTAAAATTTATCGTCAAAAATCCGGGAGAAAAAATCAGCAGGTCGAACCGGCTTTTTATGGTACTGTTTAATGATATTGGTTTGCTCGATCTCGTCCAGCAGCTTAATCAGCTTGTAATCCACCTCGTTTAATACACGGGCATAATCGGTTGCCGTGTGGCTGAAGATGCGCCGATGTGTCAGGGAATAGCCACCGTTGGGGTTGAGCTGCACAATATGCGGTTCAATTAAGCATCCCAAATAAGGATGTTCACAAAGGGAATAGACCAATCCATAAGGCTGTGTAGTATCGACTTGCTGCATTTACAATAAGGTATCCAAAAAAATAAAGGTGTTAAAGATACGGAAATCTTTGAATAGTTACGGTGCGTTTAGCAAGACCTATGCCAGTCGGGGGGAATCCTCATCAGCAACAATCGATTCTCCATTGAGAAGATGCATGGATACGATGGATTCTTCTTAGTGAGATCAGGCACCCGGGACGCCGCCGAGAAAGCGGTCATCAAAAAAGTTTGGAACGAGTTTCGGGGCTAGGTTATAGCAGGTCTCATGTTCTTTTTTAAATGCGGCGACCTTGTATGGCAAAGATCAAGGCAATCAATTTGAACAAATTAGCTTATCTTTGCTAAAAAGGAGGAAACATGTATACTGCGATAAAAGGGATTTATGAGAACGGTAAAATTACCTTTACCGAGGAACCTCCTGTAAAATCCAAAGCGGATGTTGTAATCACCTTCCTGACGGGTCAAGAAACGAATGAAGAAAAAAAACCTAAAAAGAAAGTGAAAATCGGTTTATTGGAAGGAAAAATCAAACTTCCAGGTGATTTTAACGAACCATTGGAAGACCTGAAAGACTACATGTAGCATGTATTACTTACTTGACACCCATGTATGCATTTGGGCGTTAGCAGACCAAACCAAATTATCTGATCGGGTAAGGGAAATTCTCGAAAGTAACGAGAACGGCTTTTTCGTCAGCAAAATGAGTTTTTTTGAAATCGCGATTAAGCTTAAAATTGGAAAACTGCCGGCGTTTAGTGTTTCATTGAGTGAATTTATAGACGCGTCGTATCGTTCTGGATTTAACACACTGTCAATTAAGGATGACCATTTTAAATCCTATCTTGGAATAGATTTCGCGGACGATCACCAAGATCCATTTGACAGATATTTGCTTTCGGCTGCTCAATATGAAAACCTTTCATTCATAACCAAAGATGAAAAGTTTGACGCTTACAAAAATATGTATCCCATAATATGGTGATGCGTATCTTGACTAGAAGATCATCTCCACGGTATCTGCACCTGTTCCGTACCCTTTGCGTACCCCTGTAAGGGTACATATCCATTGGATGAGATTTGCATACATCGCGGAGATTGTCTAACGCAGGCAAGGCGATAGCAGGTGAAATTTCTCAAGGGATCTGGATGGATGACAACGACGAACTTAAACGAGACAGTTCCGGGGTATACATTATCTGGTTAACGACGCCTGTGCAATCCGTATTTCGATATATTCCACTTCGTTACCCAGCATCGCTTTGAGAACGGATGACGGTTTCCCCGGATTTTGCTGCACTACCTTACGGGCGGTATCTAATTTACCGGCGTCCATTAATTGATGGGCTTCCACTCCACGGCCGATGAAATCCAGGAGATGCCCAATAATGGTATTTCGGGTCAAGCCACGTTCCGTTGCGATATCGTCGATTGATTTTCCGGCCTGAAATAAGTCAAAACTGATGCGTTTGGTTTCTCCTTTGACGACCTTTGGCTTACCGATATTCTCCGGAAGTTCTTCAGCTTTTATTTCAATGGCATTCAACCGCTCAGCTTTGCCCATCACCTCCTGCAAGGCATCGCCTTTGGCGAGTGCTTCTGCAATGATCAGACATTGCGTCAATTGCTCCTTTTTCCGTTTGAAATCAACATACAATCCCTTCAATTCTTCCACATATTTCTTTGTACGCTTTTTAATCGTCCACGCAGCGATGTGTGCATCCAACGCAGTGATCAGATCGTCTTCGATCCGGGGCAGAAACCAAGCGACGGCCTTTTCTGTGCGTTCATGAATCTTAACATAGTCGCTTTCTCCTTCTTTATTCAACAATCCATTTAGCTGATTACGGAATTTATCGGCTACTTCCCGCTGTGCCCGACAAGCGATCGACAGTGTCTGAAGAAACTCATAGGCAGCGGCTTGATCGGCAATGTTCCGGCTTTCCAAATCGGTTAATACCCCCTGGCTGGCTTCTACCAACCGGTCCCATTTAAAACTGTGCAGCAAAATGTGCCCTAAGTAGCTTCGTTGAGAGGCTTCCAGGATTTTGGGCATATCTTCGTCGGCAGGCGTAGCTTTTGAAAAGTCGGCCACCTGCCTGTCCGTACGGATGCTGTGCGACGGGATGCGGGAATGAAGTACCAGCCCATCCAATTTCCGCAAGCGGCTCAGCGCCACATAAACCTGCCCGGCAGCAAAAGATGCTCCGGCATCAATGATGGCTTTATCAAACGTAAGTCCCTGACTTTTGTGGATGGTGATGGCCCAGGCCAGCCGGAGCGGGAACTGTGCAAACGTACCCAACACTTCTTCCTCAACCCGGTCTTGCACTTTATCGTAACGGTATCGGATGTTTTCCCATTCCTCCCGTTTCACCGTCACGGCATCGGTACCGTCTTTGAACTCCACCATCAGCACATCTCCCGTGGAATCTATGTGCTTCACATAACCGATTTTACCGTTGTAATACCGCCGTTCGTCTCCGCTGTCGTTGCGGATAAACATCACCTGAGCTCCAACTTTCAACCTTAATTCCACCTCAGCTGGATAAAGTGTTTCCGGAAAATCCTTCGAAACCTTCGCTTCCAATGTCACTGTTTGCTCCGGCAGCGCCTCCAATTCCCGTTTATTGATTGCATCTGCCCGGTGATTGTGCGTCGTCAAGGTAACATAGGGATCGTCCTTCGCCGGCATAAAATCTGGATTATAATACGTATTGAGTACATCCAGCTGCTCAGAAGTGCAACAATTGTTGCGGATATCGTTGAGTATATCAATAAATGTCTGTTCACTCTGCCGGTATATCTTTTTGAGTTCCAATAAAACCGGCGGCTGGTCGCGAAGCACCTTAGCGTCGAAAAAAAACGGGCTTGGGTAATAGCGGCTCATCACTTCCCGCTCCTGTTCTCTGACAACGGGGGGCAATTGATACATATCGCCAATAAATAACACCTGCAGGCCGCCGAACGGACGTGCATCGCGCCGCACGTTTTTCAAGATGGTGTCAATCGCGTCCAGCGTGTCTGCCCGAAGCATGGAAACTTCATCGATGACCAACAAATCTATTTCCTGCAACAGCGCGCGTCGTTGCTTGGTCAGTTTCACTTTACCAAACAAGCGGCGACGGTTGTAGATATGGCTATCATGATCATCCCACGCCAGTTCGTAATCTTCGATGTACATGCCGAATGGGAGCCAAAACAAAGAATGTAGCGTGGTGCCTCCCGCATTCATCGCTGCCACACCTGTAGGTGCAGCCACCGCCATTTTTTTATAGCTGTGCTGTTGAATGTATTTCAGAAAGGTTGTTTTTCCTGTTCCGGCTTTGCCTGTAAGGAATAGGTTGCGATTGGTATGGTTCACAAACGATACCGCTTGTAGAAAAGCCGTGTTTTGCACATCTACTGCTGCCATAGTGGTATTGAAGGTTTAAATTTAAAATGCCAACTGGCAAGGTAAATAGCAAATGTACTAATTTCTACTGAAATACTCAGGCGTTTAATACTTAAAATCGCGTATGAGTAAACGCTGTTCGGATATGAACAGAAAAGTGTTCGATACCGAACACTTCTTTTCGGTCAAAAAAATCGTAAAAAACTTAAAAACAACCTTTTACAAAACTGGCTTGGTTGCTGTGTTTGATCGTCCGAAACTAGGACGCAGCATACACAGTTTGCAAAGGAGGTCGAGCGCATGTTACAAAATCATTTCAAAACCGCGTGGCGGAACATCATCCGTCAAAAACAAGCATCCCTAATCAACTTGCTGGGGTTATCACTCGGTATCGCTTCTGCACTTATCTTATTTGTGATTGTCCACTACGAGTGGAGCTACGACCGATTCCATACAAACTACGACCACATCTATCGGATCGTGACGGATACACGCTACGAAAATTCGGTCGACTACAATGCCGGAATCCCCTACCCCACACCGGACGCCCTCCAGGTGGACATGCCACAGGTTAAAGCGATTGTGCCGCTGCATGCAACGGGAGCTCAGGTAGACGCCCCTGATAAGCTACCGGAAAATCCAGTCCATAAATATTCGGAACAAGTGATGTTTACCACGGCGGATTTCTTCCAGCTTTTCGATGCAACGTGGCTGGCTGGAAATGCAGCAGCGCTTTCAAAGCCGAACACGGCAGTTCTCGACCGCGAAACCGCCACCCGGTTTTTCGGCGCTTGGCAACAAGCCGTGGGCCAACAGATTCAATTAGCCAATGCAGTCCCCCTACAGATCACCGCAATCGTTGAAGATGCACCCCGTAATAGCAATTTCCCCTATCACCTCCTGGTTTCCTTTGAAACACTTCGGGCAAATGCGGCGCTATTCGGATACCACCTCAACGATTGGAATAGCCTAAGCAGTAGTTTTCAAACGTTTGTGTTACTCGATAAAGGTCAAAACGTGGAAACTGTCGGACAGCAGTTAGACATGCTGACCAAAAAATACTTTGAAGGCAGGGATAGAGCTTCCAAAATCCTTCACCTCCAGCCGTTAAGCGACATCCATTTTGACCCGCGTTATGGAGCCACGGTCAATCAACGCATGGTCAAGCGGTCTACGCTTACTACATTGGCACTGATCGGAATATTCGTGCTCATCATGGCTGCCATCAATTTCGTGAACCTCAGCACCGCACAGGCGCTCGGAAAAGGAAAGGAAATCGGCGTGCGAAAAGCGTTGGGTGGCTCCCGGAATAGCCTGATCACACAATCCTTTGGAGAAACCTTCCTGCTTGTTTTCCTTTCAGTGTTGGTTGCCTTAGTCCTGACCTACTTCGCATTGCCTTACATACATCACGTATCTGACATACCCGAAACCCCATCCTTATTGCAACCTTTTACCCTGCTATTTCTAGGTATCACGTTAGTGGCAATGACCTTCTTATCCGGTTTGTATCCCGCAGTCATCCTATCTGGGTTCAAACCCGTCCTGGCGCTTAAAAATAAAATAAATACCGCTAAACTGGGAGGTATTTCCATGAGAAAAGGGTTAGTTGTAGTACAATTTGCCCTTGCTCAATTGCTGATGATAGGCACGCTGGTGGCCGTCAGGCAGATGGCATTTGTGCGCAATGCCGATCTTGGTTTCAACAAGGAAGCTGTTTATACGGTACAAGTACCGTCTGATGACAGTACCCATCCACGTATGTCTGCATTCAAGCAACAGTTGCTGCAATTGCCCCACGTCCGTTCGGTGAGCTTTGCCAGTGATGTTCCTTCATCGGACAATAAGTGGTCGTCCAATTTTTATTTTGATGGCAGTGAATCGGAGAAACACATCACGTTCCCCACGTTTTTGAAGTTTGCCGATGCTGACTATTTTGAAAATTATGGCTTGGCATTTCTCGCTGGCCATCGGTATGCGGAAAGCGATACACTTCGTGAAGCAGTGATTAACGAAGCCATGGTGCAGAAATTGGGTTTATCCGCTGCGGAAGATGCTATTGGTAAACGCATACGTATCGGTTTCAGTGATACATGGATGACCATTACCGGTGTGGTAAAGAATTTTATACCCAATTCATTGCGAGAGGAAATCGGCCCGATCATCATCGCCCCCTCCAAAGAACAATACTATGTGGCTGGGATCAAGCTTGACAAGGAAGCAGGAAAGGAAACGCTCCAAGCGATCAACCGTCAATTCGATCAACTTTATCCGGAACACTATCTTCAAGCGGGCTTTCTCGATGAAAGCATCGCCCGGTTTTATGCACAAGAAGAAAAAATGGCATTGGCCTATCAACTGTTCGCACTCCTGGCATTGGTCATATCCAGCATTGGACTGTATGGAATGATTTCTTTTATGCTGGGGCAAAAGGTGAAAGAGATTGGCATCCGAAAAGTCCTTGGCGCCAGTGTAGCCAGCATCGTTTACCTATTTTCCAAAGAATTTATTTACCTGGTGGCGATCGCGTTCTGCATAGCAGCGCCTGTGGCCTACTATTTCATGTCCGGCTGGTTGAACCATTTTGTCTTCCGTATTCATTTGGGTCTCGGATTATTTCTAGTGGTTATGTTGACCGCACTCATACTGGCCCTGCTGACCATCGGTACCAAAGCGCTCCGTGCGGCAATGGCCAATCCGGTGGATTCACTGCGCGACGAATAATGTAACCACAAGGTTATTCAAATTTCCTCATTTAGATTCATTTTAAATTGGTACTTTTGGAAATTGATATCAAATGAGCGCGCAATGTCCCAGCATAAATCCATTAACCATCTGCAAAACGGAGAGACCGCCACGATTGTAGGATACGGTTCCGATGAAATTCCCATTAAAATCTATGAAATGGGTCTGCTGCCGGGGGTAACCCTAACCAAGAAGCAACAGCTTCCGTTCAATGGCCCGGTATACCTACGCATTGAAGACAACCCCAATGCGATTGCGCTACGGAAATCCGAGGCAGATCTTATCTTAATCGAATCGTTAGTAAAAGCATGACGGAAATCAAGATTGCCCTGGTAGGCAACCCTAACGTTGGAAAATCGACGGTATTTAACCGATTGACCGGATTGCGGCAAAAAGTCGGCAATTATCCGGGGATAACCGTAGAAAAGAAAACGGGGAGCTTTGCTCACCAACAAACCCGATACCATGTCATTGACTTACCGGGCGCATACGGCATCCACCCCTCGTCATTGGACGAGGAGATTGTCTACGACGTATTGATCGATAAAACGAACCCCAATCATCCCGAATTGGTCGTGGTGATCGGTGACCCGTTTAATTTGAAACGGGCGGTCTTCCTGTATCAACAGATCCGCGAGATGGGACTGCCCGCCATCTTTGTAGTCAATATGATCGACGAGGCAGAGCGATCGGGAACATCCATCGATGTTAATAAACTGGAAAAAGCGTTGGCAACAAAGGTGGTGCTTACCGATGCGCGTTCCGGCAAAGGTATCGACCAATTGAAAGCTGCGCTGGCCTTTAAACCCAACGGGTATGCGCCTTCATTTATGATTCCGGAAGAGTTTACCGCCGCCACCCAATATGTGAAGGAACGGACGGGACCATCGAATGAGTACATCGCTTGGTTATACCTATCGCAGAAACAAAATAAGCACCTGGATGATAGCCAAGCGCAAGAAGTAGCAAATGCCCGGCAGCATCATGGTCTCAACTATCACCGCCTGCAGATTCAGGAGGCCTTGGCAAGGCACGCGTCGTTGGAGAAGCAATTAGCCGGTGTTGTCAAAGATCCTGCAAAGAAAAAACAATATGTAACCGAGCGCGCTGATAGCGTCCTTACGCATCCCTTTTGGGGATATGTTATCTTTTTTGCCCTGCTGCTATTGATTTTCCAAGCTATTTACACATGGTCGGGCCCCTTTATGGATGCTATTGACAGTGCATTTGCCTGGCTGGCTTCCAGTACAGCAGCGTGGTTGCCCGCAGGTCCGATTAACGGACTCATCACAGACGGTATTATTACGGGTATCGGCGGGATTGTCATTTTCATTCCTCAAATTGCCATTCTTTTTATTTTTATCTCACTGATGGAAGAATCGGGTTATATGAGCCGCGTGGTCTATCTCATGGACCGGTGGTTGCGGCCTTTCGGACTGAGTGGCAAGAGTGCTGTCCCCCTGATGTCGGGAGCAGCCTGTGCCATTCCGGCCGTGATGTCTGCACGTACGATCGAAAACGATAAAGAGCGATTGATCACGATCTTGGTAACACCCTTTATGACGTGTTCCGCCCGCCTACCGATTTATATTGTCATTATCGGACTGGTCATCCCGCACGAAAAGGTAGTAGGTCTCGATCTGCAAGGGTTGGTATTATTTGGCATGTACGCATTGGGTATCATCGCGGCATTGGGAAGTGCGTGGGTACTTAAACAACTGATGAAATCGAAGTACAAAAGTTACCTGATTCTGGAGATGCCTACTTACAAATACCCCGTAGTGCGTAATGTGCTCTTGAATGTTTGGGACAAAACCAAGGGGTTTGTGCTGGGTGCAGGGAAAATCATCCTTGCCATCAGTATCATTCTGTGGGTGTTGGGATCATTTGGCGTGAGCGAACGGTTTATAAACGCCGAAGAAATTGTACAGACTGAAAAGCCGGGCCTCAGCGGCGAAGCGTTTGAAAATGAAGTACAGTCCCAAAAACTCGAATACTCGTTCCTTGGCACCATGGGCCGCTTTATTGAACCCGTGATCGAGCCACTCGGCTACGATTGGAAAATGGGCATCGGACTGATTTCATCGTTTGCTGCCCGGGAGGTTTTTGTAAGCACCATGGCAACCGTGTACAGCCTGGGCGGCACGGATGACGAACTGACCATCCGCGAGCGCATGGCTGCGGAGATGAACCCGAATACCGGTAAACCGGCCTATAATTTTGCATCGGGTATATCGCTGCTCTTGTTTTATGCATTTGCGATGCAATGCATGAGCACCATTGCTATTGTCAGAAAAGAAACAAATTCCTGGAAATGGACCTTCATCCAGTTGGCATTTATGACAGGTATTGCGTATATTGCCGCTTTAGTGGCGTATCAATTGTTAAAATAATATGGACGCGATCACGATTCAATACATAGCTGTAGGTGCTTTATTTCTGGTGGCTGTTGCATTTTTGGTCAGACGGACGCGCCGCTCTTTCGGGAATAAAGGAGGTTGTTCCAAAGGCTGCGGATGTGAATTCTCTGAAACCAGCATGGAGAAATCAAAAAAAGCAATATATTAGCCCCTTTAAAAGATAAGCCGATGACTTACCAAATAAAGGAAGAACTTTTCAAAGAAATAGAAGGAACTCTTACAAGCCAGGGATTCCAGGTTGTGCAGCAAGACCAAACCCGTCCTTGGGGAGGCTTTTTCGTGATCGAGGAGTCGCAGGCACAGCAGTTTGCCAACACCTACTTTAATGGACTTGACGTACAGGAGCTTAAGATATCCGGCAAGCTCAGTCCTAAAATCCTTGTTGTTGCTCCGGGGAAGCGCCTTTCTTGGCAATACCATCATCGTCGGGCTGAAATCTGGCAGGTAGTGCGTGGCGTAGTTGGGGTAGTGACCAGCGATACGGATGAAGAGCACGAACTGCAAATCCTGAATCCGGGTGATGTGATCCGTCTGAATCAAGGAGAGCGCCATCGTTTGGTAGGATTGGACGAATGGGGGGTGCTTGCCGAAATCTGGCAGCATACCGACGCGCAGAACCCGTCTGACGAAGACGATATTGTGAGGGTTCAGGACGACTTCGGTCGGTAAACTTCTTAGGGAAGATTACTTATACGCGCGTACATTTCTACCATTGCCGCTTGATCAAGTAGCCATTTCCGGGATTCCTCGTTGACGTCTTTCCATTCCTGGCTGAATAATCCGTCTGCTGATCGGGCATGTTGCCACGCATAATCCAGGCTTTCGGAGAAGGCGTCCAGATAAGTCCGGTTACCATCTACGTCAAAAAGCTGGATATATCCCCGCAGCATCACGGCAATAAACCAATTGTTACCGGATTTTAATATCTTGTGCGATTTCTCATCCGCACTGCCGGTAAATGTTTCGAAAAAGAGATGGTAGCCGCTTTCGGCAATCCGTTGGGCATCGGCAAGGTAACCCGAATCTCCTGTTACGCGGTATAGCAATACAGCGGCTTGCAGCATTTGACCGCTGTTGTAGGGATATTTACGTTTGTCGACCTTTCCCTGAAGATTTACATGATCCCAATACAAGCCGTCGTCCGGATCCTGCAGCCACTTTTTCGTCCATGCATACCATTCTTTGCCCCGATGGAAATAAATGCTATCATCGGTTGCCTCAAACAATCGTAGTGCAAAGACCGCCGCCGGCGCATTGGAACACGCATTTTTGGATGCTTTCTTCTGTTCACACCAGTAGACGCCTCCGCCTAGCAACGTGTCTTGACCGCTTATAATGAATGTCCAGATTTCGGTTGCTTGATCCAGGTACTTGCGGTTGCCGCTATGGAGATACAACTCGGTAAAATCGATGCCCAACCAGATGTTGTCGTCATAAAAACGGTCGGAATGCCCCTTGGAACGAATATAGGAGGCATATGCCGCAGGCTGCCTGGTATCATCGTAATAGGCCTGTAATCCCGGCAATATTCGATTATCGATCCAATGGAGATATGCCGTATCGCCCGTGCTTTCAAAAAGTGCGTTGGCCGCGGAAAGTGTTCCTGAAAACGGCCATAGATAGGCATAGGAATTGGTAGACGAACTCCCCTCTCCTGCCAGGTAATCGGCCCGGTATGTATCATCATCGGGATAATTTTCACGAAGCAACAATGTGTTGTCTGCCGAATACTTCGCGTAAATCGTATCAAATACCGTCTGTGCGCGGTGAAGTTGTACCTCGCCAACGGAACCATATTCCTGGCTTATCCCTTGTGCGGGTTGAATGAAGGTTAAGAGCGTTATCAAATAAACCCAGCGACGAATCGCGTATATACACATTATAAGTTTCCCTTTTTCATTTCATCCATCGCATAATTCGCGGCTCTTGCCGTAAAGGCCATGTACGTAAGTGTCGGATTCTGGGTAGAGGTAGAAGTCATACACGCTCCATCGGTAACGAACACATTCTGGCACGCATGCAGTTGGTGCCATTTATTCAAGAGTGAGGTCTTCGGATCGTGCCCCATGCGCACCCCTCCCATTTCGTGAATGTCGTTACCGGGCCTCCGGTTATCATCCCGTGTCTGGATGTTGGTGAAACCAGCCTTTTCGTACATCTCAGTCATCTGATCGTAGTAATCCTGTCTCATCTTCCGATCGTTTTCGTCGTAATCTATCGAAATACGCAACAACGGAATCCCCCATGCATCCTTTTGATCGGCATCTAAGCTTACGAAATTCTCCGCTTTGGGTATGGTTTCTGCCATCATATGCGAATGCACCCGCCACGGTCCGAGTGTTGCATTCAGCATACCGTCTTTCAATGCGGTGCCTACACCCGACGTATCGCGTATTTCCGAACGGCTTGCCCCAAAACCGGCTGCCCAGCCACGCAGGAAATCGGTTTCCTGCCGATACACATTGCGGAAACGTGGAATGTATCCGCCACCGGCAGGATTACGTCCATCGGTACGGTATTGTTTTAAGCCATCATACTCCGCACCAATGGTAGCTGTATAATTATGAAACGCTACATATTTGCCCATGAGGCCATTGTCATTGCCCAATCCTTGAGGAAACCGGTTGGAAATGGAATTCAGCAAAATTAGGTTGGTATTCAAAGCCGAGGCATTTACAAAAATGACCTTTGCAAAAAACTCCATTTCCTCTTTGGTATTTGCATCAATTACTTTAACACCTGTTGCTTTGCTTTTGGTTTCATCGTAGACGATGGAATGCACCACCGAATGAGGCCGCAATGTGAGGTTACCCGTTTTCTGTGCCCAGGGAATGGTTACGGCATTAGCACTGTAATAGCCGCCGAAGGGGCATCCACGCCGGCAAAGTAGGCGATTCTGGCATTGAACCCGTCCCTGCTCGATGTGGATGGGATTCGGCTTCGATATGTGTGCGCACCGTGCACTGATGACGTGGCGGTTTTTATAGTGTTGCCTGACCGACTTGCTGAAGTGATCTTCCACGGCATTGAGTGGATAGCCAGGCAGGTGGTCGCCATCTGGCAATTCAGGGATCCCGTCGTTGTTGCCCGACACGCCGATGAAACGCTCCACATAACTATACCAGGGATCAATGTCTTTATACCGGATGGGCCAATCGACGGAAAACCCATCGCGCGCAGGTCCTTCAAAATCGAAATCGCTCCACCGCTGCACCTGCCTGGCCCACAATAGTGATTTTCCACCCACTTGATAACCCCGTATCCAGTCGAAATCCTTCACCTGGACGTAGGGATGTTCGTCGTCCTTTACAAAAAAATGTGCTGAATCTTCCTTGTAGTTATAACAACGGTTCGCGATGGGATTCCGCTGCTTATCTTCGTACGGCATTTCCAGCCGGTGGTCAAATTCATAGGGGTACATATTGGTCGTGGGATAGTCCTTTACGTGCTCAACGTTGCGACCCCGCTCCAACAATAGCGTTTTTAACCCTTTTTCCGTAAATTCTTTGGCGGCCCAACTGCCGCTTGCGCCGGAGCCGATTACAATGGCATCAAATGTCCGTTCCTTAATACTGTCTATTGCCAGGTTTGCCATGGATGTTTCGTTGTTTGTTTAGTTTCTGCAGTTTGAATCTAGGACTATGCCGGTGCATATCCATTGTACCGACCCGGTACGAGTTCATATTTCACCAGGTTGGTCATCACATACTGGGAATTCATATAACCCTGTATGGCCCTGCGTTTGGTGATCGAGAAGAACTGTTTCAGGTCTTCATCGGTACTTTCGCCGATTTTACCGAGCAACGCTGTGCGTCTATCCGTATCAGCGACAGCAAACTCGTTGCCCAGTTCGTTCCGGGACCACGTTGAAAATGCCGACAATCCCTTTGTAAACTGTTTTTGTTCTTCGGGAGTATGGCAATCATCCACCATCTTCAGGACAAAGAGATGTAGCAGCAACTCCTTGCCGCCGGGTGTGTCGGTAGCGGGAATAAGGGTTTCCGTCAGCTCGGCCAATAATTGTTCGTCGTCTTCACTGATCGAGAGATTCGTCAAATCAATGCTGGCTTTTCCCGATTCACGGAAACAGGCCGGAAGCACTAAAGTACCTCCGGCGATGTATAAGAATGTGCGTATGGCTGCTCTACGATTCATTGTCATCGCTAAATTTTAATCTTCAATATTACGAAAATTATTCTTTAAAGTACTATCGTAGGGCATGCGCCTGTTTCACAGGCTTAAAATTTTTGAAGCCACCTGGCTATTTCATTAAACATTCCCTTATTGCTGACCGAGATGTTAGAAAGATTTGACATGAAATCACCAGAGTCGCTTTCGAAATTTTCACTAGCAATGATTTCCCCTGCACCATTCCGCAAATTAATCAATAATACCGGCTTAGTTTGGGAAAACCCGCGACGTAAGTGATCCAAGTCATAGTGAGCGATTATTCCATCAGCCGCTGAAAGCACATATCGCATGTCATAGTCTTCAAACTCAACCAAAGACTGGTATGATTTAAGTGGATCTATCAATACGATTGACCGGAAATCTGCTTCACGAACGAAGGCAGTATGCAACAAATCTGTTGTCAACCCGCCACTGGCCATACCGATAATGGATCTATGTTCACTTTTTATCCAATCTATTAATAGGGAGATTTCCTGCATTCTTATCCCCAACAAAGATCTATTTACGAGTATGCCTGCATACCATAAATTCAACGGCACCTCATCAATAATCGCATCACCCCGATCTAGATATCCATTCCCCAATTCACCGTATCCGCTTAAATCGGGTACAACCACATCATAGCCAGCAAGGGCAAGCGAATCGATAAATCCCCCCTTTTTAATTCCTTTAGCCTTACCTTGATCATCCAACATTAAAACAACCGGCTTCTCGCGGTCGTTTGCGTGAGCTTTTAACCAGAGCACAGGAATAAAATATCCAGAGGCTGTCTTCAAAAGGAACCTTTCAATATCGTAT